>Ga0207646_10007866_pt1 | contig 10766 bp, 10 predicted proteins | sample KBSK5502metaG_FD_184343 | JGI IMG/M metagenome (GOLD analysis project Ga0207646, IMG submission 184343) | Corn, switchgrass and miscanthus rhizosphere microbial communities from Kellogg Biological Station, Michigan, USA - KBS K5-50-2 metaG... | ecosystem: Host-associated > Plants > Roots >...
ACGTCATGATGATATGCTGGAAAGTGCACGGCATGTGTGTATATACGCACTCATTTCGGCAGTTGCGGCCGCCGGGCGGGCCAGCGCCAGATCGCAGGCGCCTGATGCCGTAGACGCGAGCGGGATTGCCACGCTGCGCGTACTCTTCCGGCATGCAGCCGCGCCGGCACCGGATGCGCAGGCAGGCCCGCCGTGAGTCCTCCCGGGCCTGGATCGCCTCCGGCGCCGCCGTCAGCATCAAGACCTATGCACGGCGCTACGGCGTCGACCGGTACACCGCCTATGAGGACCTGACCGCCATCGGATTCCCGCTGCCGGACTCCGCCCGGCGGTGGGGCCACCGGCCACCTCCGCAGCCCAGCCCGCATCGCTCCGCCATCCCGCACGCGTTCTCGGACGACGACTGGATCATGATGGACGGGCGGCCGTACTTCGTCGCGGGGTACACCTCAGGTGGGGCTCCGTACGGCATCTACCTCGATGAGATAGACGACGGCTACCCGACCGGGATGATCTCTCCAGGCAGACCCGGCAAGCTATCCGACCTGGATCTATCCGGTCCGTGAGCACCGACGCCGCCCGGTGCTCACATCGCAGAAGCGTCGTACCGTCGGCCGCGCCTGGCCGGGATTGACTCGGCGATCTGGCCGGACCGGCACCATAGGCAGGTATGAAGCGGGTAGTCGTCGTGGGCCCCGGCGCGGCAGGCAAATCGACCCTCGCCGCCCGCCTGGGCGGGATCACCGGCCTGCCCGTGATCGAGCTGGACACGCTCTTCTGGCGGCCGGGCCTGGGCCCGACGCCGCGGGACGAGTGGGCAGTCATCCAGCGCCGGCTCGCCGCGCAGGAATCGTGGATCATGGACGGGGACCTCGGACCCTACGACGTCCTCGATGTCCGGTTGCACGCCGCGGATGCCATCGTGTTCCTGGACTTCTCGCCGTTCCGCTGTGCCTGGCGCGCCATCCGCCGGTCACCCGAGCGCGCCGGCTTCTGGAAATGGCTGCTGTTGTACCGCCGCCGCAGCCGCCCGGTGCTCCGGCAGGCGATCGCCGCACACGTCGGCGATGCCGACGTCTACGTCCTGCCGACCCCGCGCGCGGTCCGGCGATTCGTCACGAAGATAGCCTCCGATGTGCCTGACACGCCCTGACGGCGTGGGCAGATCCTCTAAATGCACTGATGGTTCGTCCATGAGCAGCGGTGCGATTCACGGCGGCAGAAGAGCGTGTCGGTTACAGGTTCATCCACCAGGCCGTGATTATCACGTCGTGGCCTATAGCGGTATTGACATTATGGTGGAGATCTAGGCTAATTATGCGGTCGTCGTTGGGGTGGAAGGGCTGTTCAGGATTTTCGCCGAGGACAGGGCCGAAGGCGTCGATGAGTGGTTTCCAGACGTTGGCCCAGTTCCGGCCGGTTCCAGTGGTAATACTGATGGTTATGCCAATAGGTCCCGCTGCTAGGACTCTCGGCTTTCGCGGTTATGCCGCTGCATCCTCCCAGGCCAGACGGAGAACGCTGATTTCTTCGGGTGTCGGCTGGTCGGGGCGAGATGCCTTAAATCTGGCAGCGATGATGACACGGCGGAGCTTGGCGGCCATGTCGGCGGTCGACGGCTGGACCTTGGTCGTGTACCAGGGAGCGCGGGCCCGATGGCCGGCCACGTCGGCGGGGTCATGGCCGGCGGTGGCGTACCAGCAGGTGGCGATGGCCTGGCAGGCGAGCTGGAACGGGACGGTCCGCTCGACCGCGCGGGCGGCGCGGTTGCGGGCCTGCCCGGCGCCGAAGACCTGCCGGGCGTCTTCGATCGCGACCTCGATGCTCCACCTGCTGGCGTAGCGCTCGATCACCTGCGCGGCAGTGGCGGCGCTATCGGTGGTGACCAGGGCCAGGTCATAGCCGGTCGTGGACCGGTCGCGGATAAGCACGACCGTGACGGCCCGGGTGCCGAAGACCGAGGGCCACAGGCAGGTGAACGCGGCGGCGCTGATGGCGGCGGTCTTGCCGTAACGGGTGACGGTGACCTCGGTGCACGCGGCGGTGGCGGCGAGCCCGGCCAGGGCGGGCAGCCGGTCTCCCTTCTGCGGGGGCCGGCCGCGGCGGCCGGTGCGCTGCGGCGGCAGCCCGTGCAAGGCGGCGTCCTTGCGCAGCCGGGTGGTCCAGGTCACCTGGGGCGGCAGCTTCTTCAGCTCACCTCCGGCGTAGGCGGAATCGGCGACCACGTGGATGCGGCGGCCGGGCAGGGCACCGGCCAGCATCTCGGTCATGCGGCGGGCCAGCCACAGCCTGGATGCGGAGCTGGTGTTCTTGATGACCAGCTTGGCCAGCACCGGGATGGCCACGGGCCGGCGGACCACCGGCAGCCTCACCACGACGGCCGCGATCACCCAGTTGTTGCCGTATCCCGTTTTCGCCGGGCCGAGCGCGGACCCGTCGTGAAACCACGATGCGGCCCAGACCTTCTTGCCCCGCCGCCGGAACAAGGTGTCGTCGATCGCCACGGCCACCGGCTCCCCGGCAGGCACCAGCAGCCCGGCCACCAGCCGGGCGACCGCCAGGCCCAGCTCGTCGGGATCCCAGCGGGCGCGGGCGAAGAACCAGTGCGCCCGGTCGTGCGGCCAGGCCCGCGACAGGCCCGCCCCGGCCAGCATGCCGCACACCGTGCGCTTGCCGGTCTGGGCCAGGAACCCGCAGGCCAGGCCGCAGAATGTACGGAACGATGGGGCGGTGAACAACGGCCCGAAGACGGCCAGCAGGCTCGCCAGCGAGACCGGAAGAGGCAGCGTCATATCCGGGATCATCGCCCGCGACCCCGGCCCCGCCGGCGATTTCCCCGGCATCCGCGTCCCGCCGCCACGCGGCGGCGCAGGCCAGGCAGACCAGCCCTGCGCCATCCCGCCTCACGGCGGGCAACCCGCCATCATGGACAGCGTGCCCGACACACCCGACCCGCAGACCCGGACCGCCGTCACCCAGCGGATCATCGCCCATGTCACGCACGGCTGGCCCAACCTCGGCGAGCCTATCGTGCGCCACCGCGGGCGATTCTGCTACGTCTCCGCCCGCCTGCCCGGCGAACGCGAGCCCGCGCCGATCCTGCGCCTGCGTTACCAGGGATCAGCCGACCAATGGGCCATCGGGATCTACCTGGCCAGCAGCGACCGGTACACCGAGTCCGAGCTGCCGACCTCCTTCGGGCCCAAGACCGGCACCCCCGAAGAAGGGGTCGATGACACCTTCATCCTCTACGCCGGCCCCAAAACCGGCCACTGACAGCGGCACACAAAAGTGCGAAACACGAGTGAGACGGCTACCACCGTATAGTCGCCATTAGTGCTTAAGGGGAGGCCACTTGGATGCCGCTACTGTGATGCGTGTGCTGAGAGGCGCAGGCTATCCGCTCGTCCGAAGTGAAGTGCCGGTAGTGCCCGGTAAGCGAGACTTCATGCTCGATGTGGTTGCCTGGGGTCCAGACAGCCAGGGCGAGCTTATCCCACAGGTAGCTGTCGAGGTTAAGCAGCGAGACGATCAGTCTATGTTGGCAGCAGCGTTGCGTCAGCTGGAATTGGCCCGTGATGTGCTTGGGACTCGTCGCAACTATGTAGTGCTCGGTGATTCCTGGTATGCCGGGGATGGTGGGCTTGTCACGGCTACGCCTGTCGCTGGGCCATCTCCGGTAATTAGCAACGTACCGATTAAGCTAACGAATCCTGAGCTGGTTGCCGACCTCCTAATACGCCGAATGTTCCGGCTCGCAGGCACGGAAAGGGCCAGGCTGGAAACTGGTCAGCTGTTTATTTCTACTGCGGCTCAAGTGATTAGAGAAACGTTGTCGGTCGGGGGGATAGCAGCTGACGGACTTGTCATCCACGTGCCACGCGAGGTGCTTGCGGATGCGCTCTTCGGCCGACTCTTGACCCAGCTAGCACGACCGGGGTCGGCTGGTGGTCAGTATTTGACGCTGCCGCCTGTCGGCAGTGTCCTAGGGCGGCTCTTGCAGGCTCGGGGCGGTCTTATCCTCGACCCTTTCTGCGGCTCAGCTAGCCTTCTATGGCATGCGGCGCGGCATCGGATTTCGGATGTTTCGATGCAGCTGGTGGGTAGAGACATTGATGAACGCGTGATTATGCTGGCCAGCATCGCTGCTGAACTCCTGCCCGACGGCGGCCAAATCACCCTCAGTGACAGCCTGCACGAAGAACTGCCTCAGGCGGAATACGTAATCAGTCAGCCGCCGATTGGGCTGAGTGTCAACCATAACTTGGGACTTCTTGATGGAAGCACTACCTCAGACGCGGATCTCATCGTACTTGATCGATGCATCTCCGCTCTAAGAGTAGGAGGACGCGCTGCTCTTCATACTGGGCGCGGCTGGATGTCACGAGAAAGTGCGATGGGTTACCGGGAGTGGCTTAACGACAACGTTAGGGTTGCTGCTTTGATCGGGTTGCCGGGAGGGCTGTTTATTGACTCCAGGATTGATTCGGTGGTGGTGGTAATCGAACGTAAGCCGCCAACACCAACATTTGTTGCGCAATTGGGAGCCGACTGGCCAATTCAGCTCGGTGAGAACGGCCCAGCATTGAATGCGTATCGAGAGCACCTTCGGGAGTTGGGATGACGTGGAATATAGTCACCCTTCCCAGATACGCTGAATGGACGCTGGACCAGCTGCTGTCCGCCGACGAGGTGACCTGGCCGAACAATACGTGGCATCAGGTCGAGTTGGCCGACCTAATAACAGCTGTTATTCGCGTATCAGGGCTGGCCGACGATGGACAGCCAGTTGTTACACCGGGCGGGCTGTCGCGCGAGACGGGGCAAGTGGTGCGGACGAACAGCCAGTATGTGGGCCGTATCTACGAGATGCGAGGCAACGCCGATGGCCTACAGGTTGGCGACCTGCTTGTTCCGAGGTACTCCTCTTCGCCTGCTCTGCTTCTAAGTGAAGCTCACACTGGGCTGGGCTTCGCTGGTTCCTTTCACGCGCTACGTTGTAGTGATTACCACGTTGCCACATGGCTATGGGCGGCTCTCTCCAGCGGCTTCGGGCAGCGAGCACGCAGCGAGGCGTCAACTGATGCGAACACGCCAGTCTTGACGCGCGGGCGGCTTCTAGAACTCCGTATACCTTGGCCTCCAGCGGAGGAGCGGCAGGAGCAAGTGGAGATATTGCATCCGCTAGTGGAGCGATCTCAGACGATCGATATGCGCCGCGATGAGGTTCGAGGCAGCTGGTGGAGAACCGCCAACCTAGAGGGCGCTGAGCGATGGGATGTCTTCATCATCCTTGCCGAACCGGACCTTCTGCTGGGGGTACCGCTCGCGGAATTGTGTGAGGATATGGGTCTGGGAAAGGCGGTCCGCGGCCACGTCCTGCCGACAGCCAGGCCTAACTGGCTCAGGGTCTATACGGCGCGATCAGTGCGAGCTGGTCACATTGACGACCTGTGGCTGGATCCGTCCGCACAAGCCATGGTTGCAGAGCCTGGAGATCTTCTCATTCCTTCGGTGGGGGCTACAGCCGTAAGCACGTTGTGTGCTGAGAGGGCTGCAGTCGATCGTGACGTAATACGATGCCGTGTACGCGAGCCAACGGTCTCAGGTCCGCTAGTTCACTATATGAACTCGGATCGCGGTCAGGCACTGCGCCGGATACTGACAGCAGGTGTGATTCCTCGGCTAACTCTTAAAGCTGCCCGTAAGTTTCCTATACCTGAGGACATTGCGCGAGGTGAAACCGCTAGTGTTCGCATGATCGATTTGGTTCCGCTTTCAGAACGGCTAGATGACGTGCTATGGAGCTGAGCTGTCAACTGTCTCCGCTTGCGTATCATGCATTGTACGATACGATTGTCAGACAAACGGACCTGCGGTCGGTAGCGGTTGCCCGCCTTAAGCAAGTCGGCGGCAACCAGGATACACTGCAAAGCATCAGCCGGGGTTACCGGGCGCTTTGGGAATTTCAGCTAGACCAGACGGGCGGTAATCCATCAGAGTTGTGGCCGGTAGATACGAGTCATGCGAGGCTTGCCACGTGGGTGCTAGCATTCTCGCGTCACCAACTGAAGCGTCCCAGCGAAGGCGTCTCTGCCTGGATACGCAATACTATCGCTGATGAAATGCAGGTACGCTTCAGCTCTCTGCCTTCGTCGGATATGTTCCAGCCGACGGTAATTGCGTGGACACTTGGTCAGGTGTGTGGCCGCCTGGACGTATCGCTTCCTGCGATTCCTGCGATTGCCGTCCCCGATCCAGACGTTGCCCTCGCTTATACAGGCCTTATGGTACATCTGCTTAATCTTCAAGGTGTTGTTGAGCCGTGGCCGGAAGTTGCCAGTTCCGCAACACTGTGGCGAAGTGCGGGGATAATTGATGGCCTGAAGGCACAGCCGAGCTTTAAAATCTGGCCGGCGATCGAGGAGGCGATGGAGCAAGCCAGAGATGTCATCCCGCCCTTGATTGCGAACCTTCTGTCGAGCCATTGGACGGAGTTCATTAAATTCCGCAACGGATTGACGCATGTTTGGAAAGGATCGAACGAATACGCATTCCACAACCTAGCTACTCGCATGGGTCAATGGCGCGACATCGAACTTTCGATCAGAGCCATCACTTATTTTGTTTTCAGCGAGATCTCGCTCGGCGTTCTTGAAGATACCGATTTTGCCGCCGATCGGCTTCTTGATGGGATTCTTCGTGAACTCAGTAGCTACTCAGATGACTAAAGATCTTCAATTTGTCGAGGTTACGGGAGTGTGAGGTCGAGCCCGGTCTTGGCGAGGAAGCCGTCGATGAGGCCGGGCCGACGGCTCCGCCCTACCGGAAACCGCGCGGCGGGTGGCGAGGGAGCCGTACGCGGCAGCAGCCCGGCGTCCGTAGGGCCTGCGTCCGAAGGGACATAAGCGAAGTTGATGCGACATCAATCACGATGCAATTTTCCCGCTAGCGGATCACCTCGCTTATCGCCAGCCGGATGATTAAGCGCTGGCAGCATCGATGCGACCTGGGGAATGTTGCATGTCGTGCTATCGCTCCACGACAGAGCCGATTATCGTGGCAACCGCGCAAGACACGTCCTGCATTCCGACCGTAAATTATGCGTCGCGGCGTGACTCCTTATCCGCTAGATCACTTAGCAGATAGAACCAACGGAATTTCTTCTTGAGCCGCCGTTCCATGAGAGACTCTGCTCCTTGTTCTGCCAGAAACTGCGCGTAGTTGCCCACGAACGGCAAGAAACCTATAGGAAAAGTGAGGTATCCCAGGAGCCTCCGCCTTTTTCCGAGAGTCCTCTCAGCTCCGATGACTTCGTGGAAAACACTCCGCGCAAAATTCTCATCGAACTCTACGCCGCCACGGCTTGCTTCCTCAATAAGTGAGCGCAGCTCTCCGATCCTCCTGTGGGTCAATAGTTTCATAAAATGCTCAGGACTTTGGATTGCGAATTCGGGGAATGCTATATCAAACAACTGGCGGGATGCCACCGCGAGAGCAGGTAGCTCCGCGTTCTCGCGTCCTACCGCGGGAAACTTTCGATGATAGAACGGCTGAAAATCCTCCCAATCATGTAGTCCGGCCTCCATTTCATTCGAAAGTATGAGGTTCGCATTCACATAAGACAGGTAGGCAGATACTTTTTCGCGCCGGAACAGAAGGGGCTGGGCATCTAGCATAGCTGCAATCTTATCATGCTGTTTTACGTGGTCTGAAAGATTCTTTGTGTTCAGTCCAGATCGAGAAGCTGCCCCGTCAAAAAACGAACCGAGACTACCAACGAATTCTCTCCAAATGCGTGAGGAGTTTCGCATAGCATCGGACCATTGGCCAACCGACATGAGATCGTTTTGAGTCATCCTGGTCAAGAGGTCTCCATTCTCAGCGAGTATGGCCCGGTAGTCTCTTAGCTCCAGAAAGCCTTCACGCTTAAGAAGTGACAAGGTATGCCCCGCTGCGCCGAACAATGGATCGTCTGGATATTCGGTCAAGTATGAGAAAGAGTCAGAGTCGAAAACTAGCTTGTCGCAGAGAATTAGAAGCGAATACTCAGGTGCCAAGCCATTCGCTATTGAACGCATATCCAGTGGAGGCATTTTTCTGAATGGCTGATATCGCATATTGATGCGGATCCAGTTATTAGCCAAAGAGTGTGCGGGAGGAGGAATGGCGTGACAAGAAAAATGTAGATATCGACCAGCATCGATTTCGCCCTGATCGATACCGAAAGAGGTGAGCATGATCTTCATCCAGCGCCTCCCGTGCGGGCAATGGCTCTCACAGAGCGATACTACTCTTTAATGCTTCCCACGCACCCTGGAGCGGGATGGAGCATATGCAGCGCCCAAGCCTCACAGTTGGGAGGCCTACGGGTCGAACGTGAGAGCGTAGCCAACTGGCCCTGGGTACTCAGCCATCGGCCTGGAGACACGAGATTGATGTGATCGAGATCACGATGCAATATCGCAGCTTCCGCACGCCTTGGCTCATAGTGCCGCGTATGAAGACGTATCGATACGAGCAGCTCCGTTCCGAGGGAAGATCAACTTCTTCTCCACCCTTGGATTGGCTAGACGAGAGGTGTACTTCGCCGGATCCTGGTTTGCCACGATTGCGGAGTGCGAATCTGCCGTGCTCGCCGGGGGCGCCGGCCGACACGAGAAGGCCGCCGTGATGGCCTCGCAGGCCGAGACCATTGTCTCGTGACTTGGGATGCGCTCATGGCAGAGCAAGCTGTCGCTGTCCTCGACTATGGCCCACCGCAAGGACTATGGCCCACCGCAAGCGTGGCTACGCGGCTGTGAGTCGTATGTAGCAGGGTAGCTACTTTTAAGACGCCATCGGGTGTGGACCCACCCATGGTTTGACGTGTCCTTTTTCGCAAGTAATCCAATAACTGAGTTGACCGTTTGAGCCTCGACTAGTATGAGGTCGGATATTGCGTGATCCGCACACTGAGCAGACAGCCCCGCGGAGCCAGGAGGGGCCGCGTTGAGTTTTGATTCCTTCCCCGGCAGGGTCGTAATCTGCACCGGATTTCGGCGAGCCCGGATTCTGCCAGCCTCCGGTTGCATACTAGCCCGGATTCTGCCGATGTTCCGTCACCCGCCTGACCGCCGATTCAACCATGTTTTTGAGTTTTTGCCATAGATTATAGAGAGCTGTGCCCAGTTGTGGGCCAAATAGAGATATGAGATCTTCTACGTAAACACGGAGTTCCTTAACAAGTGCTATTATCTCTGGCCAATGCTCAAAGATCTCACGGGCTATTTTCTTACCAAGCAGGTTGGCAAGCTCATGTTCGCCAGCTCTGAATGTCTGGACAAGGAATGAGTCTTCGTGATTCCCGTTCATGTCTTGTCCCTCGTATGCACAGAACCACCCGTAGGTTACTCGTTGGTAGCTATGATAGGGGCATCTCAGGTTCTGGCAGCAAGTCGCTGAATCGTTACTTAACGTCACATAGTCCGCAGCATGTCGTGATGCCGGGTAGCACCGCGCTGGAACGCCCTGCACTGCTGAGCGTGTTGGTGATGTGACCGAAATCACGATGCATTTTCGCAGCCGCCGCATGCGGCGGCTGACCGCCGCCGGGCTGCTGCCGGAGCGGGCCGGGCAGCCGGTCAAGGCCTGGGTGCACATCTCGCTGGCCGACCTGCTCCGCCTGGACGGCGACTCGGCCCTGCAAGAAGAGTGGACCGAGCGGGTCCGCGCGCAGTGGGCCGCCCGCCGGGCCGCCGCGTCCGAAACCGGCGCCAGCGACGGGGCGTGGCTGAACGGGGACGCCGCCGCGGCCATCGCGTGCGACGCCGCGATGGCCCCCATCGTGACCGGTGACATCGACGTGGGTGCTCTCGAGGACCTGGTCCGGCTGTGCGTCGAGGTCGACAGGCTCCGCCGCGGCGGCGAGCCCCGGCCGGACACCACCCAGGCCTGGGCGGCGCTGGAGCAGGCGGTGATCGGCAACACCATGTTTGTACTAGTGCACTCCTGATCTATGTTTGACCTGCGGTAACTCCGGAGTAAGAGTTCTATGGCGAAGCATCTTTCTGCTCTTAGGCTCACGACGGCCTTGGCGCAGGTTACCTAGTCACGAGACCTGGCGACTCGTGACCGTGGCCGGACCCGACTCCGGCCTGGCGTTGGACAGCTTGATGACAGTTCACCTTCGCCTCTCACCGTCGTCATTTGCATTACACTGAGTTCGGCGTACCCACCTGGCCGCCAACCTAAAAGAAAACTATGGTTCGAGATGTCATCAGATATTTCTAGTTTGCTGAACCAGCGCGGACATAAGGTAACGGCAGAAGGTAGCGAGCGCGATATTTTTCTTCCTATTAGTCAGGACCTTGAGCCGCAGCTTCTGGACTCTTTTAAGGGTGTACTCTACAACCTAATGCGAGGCGATTCATTCCGCAGGTCACTTCGCGACTGGGCTTACGGAAGGATTTCTGATGAGAATCCGAGCCCGAACTTGCCGTACATCAAGTCTTACGAAAAGCTCTGCGAGAAATTCGGCGGCTGGAGCAGCGCACCACAGGAGATTCAGCATCGGTATGCATGCACCTTCGAATGGTATATTAGTGAACTCCTACGCCGACAGTTCGCCGCGCGAGCGAGCGGATTCAGTCTGCGGTTGAAAGACGCTAACCCAGGCGACGAGTTCGATTGCATCGCACTGCTTGATGAGGGGCTTGTATTTGTAGAGTGCAAGACTGGGAAGGGGGCAATTTATGCACAGATCGAGAAATTCCTTCGCAGAGATG
>Ga0207646_10007868_pt1 | contig 10764 bp, 8 predicted proteins | sample KBSK5502metaG_FD_184343 | JGI IMG/M metagenome (GOLD analysis project Ga0207646, IMG submission 184343) | Corn, switchgrass and miscanthus rhizosphere microbial communities from Kellogg Biological Station, Michigan, USA - KBS K5-50-2 metaG... | ecosystem: Host-associated > Plants > Roots >...
TCTTCCGCTTTTCTTTCGGCGCGGCATCGTCAACCGGGGCCTCGTCCTGCGCCAGCGCCGCCGCGTCCTCTTGATCGTCGCCGGCGATCAGCGACCGCGCCGCTTCGGGGGAAGGGAATACGTCGATCAAACGCGCCGCGCGCTCAAGCCAGGCATTGACCCGTAACTCACTGCCAACATAGGCAATCGCGTTTTCCAGAACATCAGGGGCCCAGCGGCCGATTCCAAGTTCTGCCCGCCGGCGTTCGCTGCGACCTTGTTCCGATTCATCTTTCGTTACTTTGGCTTCGTCCTTCTCTAACAGCCACGAATGCTTCTGATTAAAAGCTTCAATCAGTCCCGGTAACTCCTGAGACGAAACACGGAAATATCCGGTCTTTAATAGATGGGCGAGATCGCTGGTCTTCGGATTCCTGAGATCTTCCGGCGACGGTTCACTCAGCAGCTGAAAGAGCTTGCCACAGGCGCGCACGGCCGGCACATGCATCGCTTCGACGCGGCGTTCAAGATTACACGGGATCGATTCTTCATCGCAGACGCGCGCAATCGCCTCGGCATAGGCAGCTCGTTCGCGCAGGACCAGGGCAATCTCTGAGAGCTTGTAGTCTGCTTCAAGAATCAGCCGCTTGATCTCTCTGGCGATGGATCGAATCTCAACTTCGCGATCGCCGCATTCGAAGAGCGTTATGTGACGCAAGTTGCTAACTTGCGAAAGCGTTTCGTTGCCGTCGTGCAAGTTAACAACTTGCGCTACATTGAATAGCCTTTCACGCAACGGCGCCAGCGTCTGATCTACAACCAGCCCTTCGGCGCTCGTCGTGATCTCGAAATCTGCAACTGATTTCAAGTGTTCGATGGTTGAATGAAACGGACGAAATATGTCCTGGTTTAGGGTTTCGCCATTGAGATTGACGATCACGTTGCGCGCCGCCGGAATTAAGTGGCGCAACATCTCGCCCTGAACCGGCGTGAAATCAAAGAAGCCATCCAGCACCAGCAACTCGACGTCTTCCAACCAGGGCAGGGAAACACTGTGGCCGTCGATTTCGCCTCGAAGAATTTGCAGGGCCCGAAGTTGATCGGCGTCGTCATCCGTCAACCCGTTGCGATCGAGTGAGTCGACATACGCTGAATAGATGAGCGCGACCTCGCGATCAAAATCAACTTGAGACTTGAGACTTGCGATCTCGGACGGCGCCCGGAGATCGGCCTCGCGCTCAGCGACAACTTTGTGAAACTCGTCCGGCGTCTTGCCCGCGCGCTGAAGTTCGCCAATCAACGAGGCTATGGTGTTCACACAGCCGTCGCGATTTGCCAGCGGCCTGATTGCGTTAAGCCTGCCCGCCGCTGCCATCTGTTTAATGATTTGTGAGATCAGACTTCGTCGCAGGGGGAGCTCTTCTCGATCGATCGCGACGCGAGGCGGCAGAAGCCCGCGCGTCAGCAATCCCGACGCGTCGGGACTCCCTGACGGTCGGGCTTCTGACACGGTAGCGCTGGAGAGGACCCGCCTGACAAAACCGCGAAACAGGTAGACCGGGAACTCGCCCCAAACACCTCGCGCGTCTTTGCCGTCCAGCAGTTTTTCAGTAACCAGATCTAGCAGCGGATGTGAGGCGGCGATGTAAAGCAGGCGATCGGCCTGTCCCTTTTGAAGGTAATCAGCGCATCGCCGCAGTAAACGCTCGCGGTTGGTTCCCAGGACCGGTCCTAACCAGATTTCTTTTGACAAAGCCGTCCTATGCACAGATTACGCAGATTCCATCCAGAACAAGGTTGAACCTCCAGGGTTCGATTCCCTGGGACGTACCTACTCAACGAGCCATCGCAGATGGCGGCAGAGGGTAGCCCCGGGCGTGAGCCCGGGGTAACGACTAGAGAATATCCATTGAGCCCGGGAAGAGGGCGACACAGCTTCCTGCTGTCGTGAAGACGTCGCGATTTCTGTCGCCCCTACGGGGCTCGGCTCGTTCTGGGCGCCGGTACCCCGGGCTTACGCCCGGGGCTAAACTCTGCCGCCCGCGTGCGCCGGCTAGTTGAATCAACCCTGACCAGTTGCGCTCTTGGAGTTCAATAGCGGCATCGAGTCTTCTTCCTCACTGGGCTCTTCAGGAGCCACCAATTCCGGGAACAATCCGCCTTCATCCAGACTCAGCGCGCGCGTCGATTTGTCGACCGGTTCCACGATCTCGATCTCTTCGCCGCCAATTGCACCGCGCTCCTTGAATTTTCGCGCCGTCACCAGCACACGTGCTTCCAGGGAACCTACACCCTTGTTGTAAGACTCAAGTGCCCGATCGAGACTCTTGCCGATGTCGGAAAAATGGCTGGTGAACGTTCGCAGCCGATCATAAAGGTCTTTCCCCAACCGGCCGACCTCTTCGGCGTTCGCGGCCATCTGTTCCTGCCTCCAGCCATACGACACTGCTTTCAATAGGGCGATCAAAGTTGTAGGCGTCGCGATGATCACTCCCTGGTTCACGCCGTCTTCGATCAGCTTCGGATCGTGCTCCAGCGCAGCGCTGTAGAAATTCTCGCCGGGAAGGAAAAGGAGCACGAACTCAGGAGTTGGTTGCACCGTCTCCCAGTAAGACTTTTTGCTCAAGGCGCCGATGTGCGCCCGCACCAGCCGTGCGTGATCCTTCAATCTTTCCAGCCGCACCGCATCGTCCGTCGTGGAAATCGATTCATAAAAAGCATCGAAGGGGACTTTCGCGTCGACCACGATGGTTCGATTCCCCGGCAGTCGGACAATTACATCAGGCCGGATGCGTCCGTCTTCGCCGGCGACTGTTTCCTGCTCAGTAAAGTCACAGTACTGAAGCATCCCGGCCAATTCCACCACCCGTCGCAATTGAATTTCTCCCCAGCGCCCGCGAATGTGCGGCGTTCGCAAGGCCTTGACCAGGTTTCCGGTCTCGGACTGAAGCTGGAGTTGTGAAGTGGCCAGGGCCCTGACCTGTTCGCGCAGCTCGGCGTAAGCTCCGGCCCGCGTCTTCTCCATCTCGCCGATCTTGCCGTCAACTTTCTCGAGCGAATCCCTCAGCGGCTTTACCAGTTGATCGATGGCCCTCTGTCTTAGTTCCAGATCTCCCTTAGCGGTTTCCTGAAACTTCTCCAGAGTAGCGCGAGCGAGGTCGAGAAATGATTGATTGTTGTCCTTGAGCGCATCGCGTGAAAGCGCTTTGAATTTTTCAGCCAGTTCTTCGGTGACTCGCTTGAATGATTCATTGCGTTCCTGCGCTGCGCGGCGTTCGCCTTCGAGGTCAGCCTTCAGAAGGGAATTCTCTTCTTTGGCACGAGCCAGCGCGGCCACTTCACGATCAAGTGCCGCTTGAAGTTTTTGCAGCTCACGATCCCTGGCCGCGTGGCGCTCGTTCAGGGTCGCAATCTCAGTTGCACTGTCGGCTTTTCCATCCTGGTAGCTGCGACCGGCCAGTCCACGAAGGAGCAGCCACACAATCAATGCGCCGACTAAGACACCGGCAAGAATCATTACGACTGGAATCAAGCTATCCATTACTTTCGCAGTTTATCAGAGACTGTTTCGGAAATGAAACAGCGTCGCAGGTACGGGCAATCCGCCCCTCTCGTTTGGGAGCGCGCCGACTAGTCGCCGCTTTGGAAAGCGCTGACAAGTCAGCGCACTCCAAAAATTCTACCGTCCGAAACACGCGATCAGATGCTCATAAACCTTTCGCGTCACCCGCACATCATTCAGGTTGTACTCGCGAATCTCGCGGAGCTTGCCCGCCTGATACAGTTCGAAAACTTTACTGCCTTCGACCTCGCCGGTCTTGCTGGAGGTAATTCCCAGCGCCCACGCAATATCGTCGAGGCTGACCCGGCTGCGCCGGTCGCCCAGCCACCAGGCGCGCATCGTGTCGTACACGCCGCGCACGTTGTATTCGCCGAGATTCACGAATGGCCGCGCCGCGATGCCGTTGACCAGGCAACGTTGAAAGATAAACGGCAGATCGAATCCGACGATGTTGTGCCCTACGATTTCGTCGCAGTCTGAATCAAAGTCCGACATCAGCGTGAGAAAATCGCGTAGCGCCTGTGCTTCATCCTGCTCATTACCTTCGGCGTCGATTCCGAAAGCATGCTCGCTTTGATTTCCGCTCAAGCCTTCAATTTCAAAGCCGGGAATCGGTCCAATATGCACGGCGATCGAAATTATTCGTCCAGAAGTCGCATTCAGCGAGCCGAGTTGATAGACACGCTCTTCTTCGGCGGCAATATCTTCCAGATAACGTTGCTGTTGCTCCAGCCGCATGTAACCGAGTCGCAGTTCGCGCTCGAGCTTTGGTCCGACCCGTTCGCGAAAGCCGGGCAAGGCCAGTGTCTCAATATCCATGGTGAAGGCGCGCGGCAGTACAGGGTCACAGCCGAGGTATTCACGATATTGTTCGACGGTGATGGGCTTGTATTCGCTGACGACGAACTGGGTTTGATTCTGAAAAGTGTCCAGCTTTCCGGTAACGCCCCAGAGTCCGGGCGCCAGGTTCTCACGCCCTTCGAGCACGTCGGCCCACACTTTCAATGCCAGACTTCCGGTCGGGTTGCGCGCGTTGGCTTCGCGAAACGGTTTGCCCTGTTGTGTGCGCCGCTCACGCACAGAGGTCACGACGACCATCAACCACACTTCTTCGCCGGATGGGAGTTCAGGGATGGGAATGTTGCCCTTCATTTTTTAGTTCGTTTGCGATTCAATAAACCAAAGGTAACGACAAAAACGATCATTTCGGTAAGCAGCAACGAGACAAGACCAGGCAGCTTGCCGCCGCCCACGACTGCCGCGATGCCGCCCGTTTCCGGTCCGCCTGACGTTTGGCTGAGCAGGGCTGAAACCAGCGGATAGAAAAGATAAATGCAGGCGAGAACCAAAGTGATGACTACTGAAACCAGCAGCGCTGCGAGCGTTCTTCTGATCGTCATAACTGATATTCGCGGCGGCTCATTGTAATGTATTATTGGCAGCGTCACCATGAGCAACGATAACTGTCAAAAGCTCAATCTGGACGAAGCGCTCAAACGTCTGCCCGGTCCGCAAGGTGAACGTTCCGTGGCCCTGTTCGAACACGGGTCACTGGTGGTTAAGCTTTACGCGCCGCGCGGAAGCGATCCACAGACTCCGCACTCGCGCGATGAGGTCTATGTAGTTGCGCAGGGTAGTGGCGAATTTGTTTGCGCCGGTGCGCGTCACACCTTCGGTCCTAACGACGTTTTGTTCGCCGCTGCGGGTGTTGAGCACCGGTTCGAGAGTTTCACGGAAGACTTTGCTGTGTGGGTTTTCTTCTACGGCCCTGAAGGCGGCGAGGCCGATGCAGCCTGAGTCGCCAAAAAGCCGCGATCGACCGCGGTCTTTTGTGCTAGAGTTACTCCTCCCCCAAGCAATTCTTGCCCCGGAACGCACGTCGCTCTGACCGGCACATCCGTTGGGACGTGCCACGGTAGCTTTCTTATGGAATTGGCCCGACAACCGGACGGTCGTCCCGGCAGTTCAGAAGTACCTGCCACTTCGCTGCCGCCCAGACGGTCTGCCATTAGTCCATTCGGCGCCAGGAATCTCTTAACTGTATTACTTCTCGCCGCGATCTATTTTGCGGCAGCCAAATTCGGACTTTCTCTCGCTTCAGTACACACAAATGTTTCACCGGTCTGGCCGCCCACCGGGATCGCCATCGCTGCGGTGCTGTTGTTCGGTTATCGCGTCTGGCCCGGCATTCTGCTCGGCGCTTTTGTTGCGAACTTTTTCACGCCTGTTCCGGTCGCTGCCACGATGGGAATTGCCCTTGGAAACACGCTCGAGGCTTTGTCAGCGGGTTTCCTGCTTCAATCGATCAGCTTTCACAACTCACTCGATCGCGCCCGCGACGTTTTCAAATTCGTCATCACGGTGCTGTTCTGCACGATGCTCAGCGCCACGATAGGCGATCTCAGCTTGTGTCTGGGGCACGCCGCTCGATGGTCCGAGTTTAGTTCGCTTTGGATGACCTGGTGGCTGGGAGACGCAGTCGGTGGCCTGGTGATTGCTCCGTTATTTCTGACGTGGCAGTCGGTGTCTCAAAGGTGGTTGCCAGGGAAGCGCGATATTGAAGCTGTTGCCCTGCTGTTGCTGCTGTCTTTGTCAGCGGTCGCAACCTTTGGCGGAGCATCGCCGATTTCTGTTCACTTATATCCCCTTGCCCGTCTGACAGTGCCGCTCTTTCTCTGGGCTGCATTCAGGTTGGGATTGCGAGGCGTAACCCTCGCGAATATCGTGTTGTCGATATTTGCGGTTTGGGGCACGGCCAATGGGTTGGGTCCTTTTATTACTACGACGCCTAACAACTCGCTGCTGCTGTTACAGCTCTTTCTTGGGTCAAATGCCGTGACCTTTTTGTTTTTGGTTGCGGTAGTGAACGAGCGCCGATTGATACAGGAAACGCTGCGCGAAAACGAACATCGCGTAGCTGCTCATCTGGCGGTAACTCGAATCCTGGCCGAATCGCCGGCGCTGAGCGACGCCACCGTGCGTATCCTCAGAACGATCGGCGAGACACTCAACTGGAAAGTCGGAGCGATGTGGACGCCTGACCCTGAAAACGAGGTCTTGCGCTGCCTCTCGCTCTGGCATGATCGCTCTGCCGAGGTTCATCGTTTCGAATCTCTTTGCCGCGAACGAACCTTTGCGCGGGGCATCGGTTTGCCCGGTCGTGTCTGGACCAGCTTGAAACCGGCCTGGATTCCTGATGTGACCACGGACGAGAATTTCCCGCGGGCCCCGGTTGCGTCCGCGGAAGGTTTACAGAGCGCTTTCGCTTTTCCGATTTTCTTCGCTGAGAGATTTCTCGGTGTGATGGAGTTCTTCAGCCCTGAAATTCGCGAGCCCGACAAAGCATTGTTGGCTATGGTGGGCAGCATCGGGAACCAAATCGGCCAGTTCATGGAACGTAAAAGCGCCGAAGAAGCTTTGCTGCAAAACCGGGAATGGATGCGCTTGACGATGTTGGGAAGCCGGTTGGGGACATGGACACGCGAGCTCGATGGCACGAATCGCGTGGTGTGGTCACCTGAACTCGAGCGCATTTTTGGATTGCAGCCGGGTGAGTTCTCGCAAACGGAAGAAGAGTTTTTTGATTTGGTTCATCCTGATGACCGTCAGCCTTTAGCTGACGCGGTGCGCCGCGCGATTGAAACTCGCTCAGACTACGATATTGAGTTCCGCTACACTCAAAAAGGCGGCGCGAGCGGTTGGATGCTGGGCCGGGGCCGGGCCTTCTATGACGCAGCCGGCAAACCATACCAGCTCGCCGGACTAGGTTGGGACATAACCGATCGTAAACAAATAGAAGAAGCGCTGCGGGCCATGGCCGACATCGTTGAGTCTACTGACGACGCGGTCATAGCTAAAGATCTCAACGGGATTATCACTAGTTGGAATCCGGCTGCCGAGAGATTGTACGGTTATAAAGCCGAGGAAGTGATCGGCCAACCCGTCAACCTCCTGATACCAGCCGAGCGGCCCGATGAAGAGCCGGCAATTCTGGCGAAGCTACGTCGTGGAGAGCGTATCGATCATTACGAAACGATTCGGGTGGCGAAGGACGGAAGCCGAATCCCGGTCTCGCTGACAGTTTCACCGATCAAGAACGCCAGCGGCACGGTCATTGGTGCTTCCAAGATCGCGCGCGATATCAGCGAGCAAAAGCGGGCGCAGGATGAGATTCACGATATTCTGGCGCGTGAGCGAGCCGCCCGTGAGGAGGCCGAAGTCGCTAACCGAACCAAAGACGAGTTTCTGGCGGTGCTTTCGCACGAGCTGCGCACGCCGCTGACAGCGATGCTGGGTTGGCTCTCAATTCTCCGCAGCCATCGCATCGATCAGAAAACGACCGAACACGCGATCGAAACCATCGAGCGCAACGCGAAGGCCCAGGCCCAGCTGATTGAAGACCTGGTCGACGTTTCCCGAATCGTCGGTGGCAGGCTCAATTTGGAATTGCGGCCGATCGATCTTTTACCGGTCATCGATGCGGCCATCGAGGTCGTCCGCCCCGCGGCAGAAGCGAAGACGATCAGCATCGAGGTCGATTTTGACTCCACGGTCGGTCCTGTCTCCGGCGATCCGGACCGATTACAACAGGTAATCTGGAACCTTTTGGCGAATGCCGTTAAGTTCACGCCCAAAGGCGGATCCATTTACGCTTATTTCCGCCGAACAGAATCATCCGCCGAAGTCATAATTCGAGATACGGGGATCGGAATTGCTGCGGATTTCCTGCCTCATGTATTTGAAAGGTTCCGTCAGGCGGACTCGGCAGTTACCCGGTCGCATCGAGGCATGGGCCTGGGACTGGCTATCGTTCGCCACCTGGTTGAACTGCACGGGGGAACTGTGACGGCAAGTAGTGAAGGCGAGAATCAGGGTTCGACTTTCACAATTCGCTTTCCGCTGGCCGCCATGACTGAACGAACGCCCGAGTCATCCGGACAATTTGAAAAGGCTGTTGCGACCGATGAAAAGCTGAACGGGATAAGGATATTGCTGGTCGAAGATGAGCCTGACGCCCGCGAACTAATTGCCCTGACCCTCAGACGTTCGGGGGCCGATGTTGAAGCGGTGGATTCGGCAGCCAGCGCCCTGCACCGTATGCAATCCTTCATACCTGACGTGCTGCTAAGCGACATCGGATTGCCGGAAGAAAGCGGCTACGATTTGATCCGGACTGTGCGCGCCCTGCCAACCGATCTTAACAAGGTGCCAGCCATCGCCCTGACGGCTTTTGCGGCCGAAAGCGATCGGCAAATGTCGATGTCCGCCGGCTTCCACGCGCATCTGGCAAAACCCGTGGAGCCAGATCGTCTGATAGAAACCATCAAGACAGTCCTCAGTAACGGCAACATCTAGTGCTGAACAAATTGGCCTCTCAGGAAAAACAACTCGAGATTAGTCGATGTCACTGGGCAAAGACGGAACTCTCGAAAGCGTATCACGACCGTGAATGGGGCGTTCCCGTGCATGATGATCGAACGCTGTTTGAGTTTTTGATTCTGGAAGGCGCTCAGGCGGGATTGAGTTGGGAGACAATCTTGCGGAAGCGCGCCAATTATCGCGCGGCGTTCGACAACTTTGATCCGCGTAAGGTCGCAAAGTACGACCAGCGTAAGATCAAAAGGCTGCTGGGCGATGCCGGCATCATCCGAAATCGACTGAAGATTAATTCGACCGTTCAGAACGCCAGGGCGTTTCTGGAAATTCAGAAAGAGTTCGGCAGCTTTGACGCTTACGTCTGGCGATTCGTAGATGGCAAACCAATTAAGCGAAAACGGACGTCGGTCGTCCAATCGCACACATCTGATTCCGACGCGCTAAGTCGCGACCTTTTGCGGCGAGGTTTCAAGTTCGTTGGCTCAACGATTTGCTATTCGTTCATGCAGGCCGTGGGAATGGTTAACGATCACGAACTGAAATGCTTTCGTTACGATCAAGTATCATAAGCGACCTTGTAGTCCGACGTGATGGAGGATCGGGGCATTAGCCCGACTGTGAGGGAGGGCTCGGAAAGAGGAGCCCTTGCTTACGCGCGGGCTAGTGCCCCGCAGTTGCTACCGCTCATGCCAAACCGAAATGATTCTACCTGCCTGTTTTGTAAGATCGCGGCCGGAGAGGTAAGCGCCCGGACGGTGTTTGAAGACGAAATCTCGCTGGCCTTTCTGGACCATCGACCGGTTTTCCCTGGCCACTGTTTGCTGATTCCCAAAGCACATTACGAAACCCTTGCCGATTTGCCGATCGCGCTGATTGGGCCATTGTTTCAGAATGGGCAACTCCTGACGCGCGCGGTTGAGTCGGCAATGGAAGCTCACGGAACCTTTGTCGCGATGAACAATCGCGTCAGCCAGAGCGTGCCCCATTTTCATCTTCACCTTGTGCCGCGGCGCCGCAAAGACGGCCTCAGAGGGTTCTTTTGGCCGCGTTATCCCTACCAGAGTGAAGAAGAAGCTGAAACTGTCCGGAAATCAATTCACGCGGCTGCTAATCTCCTGCGCGGCTAAAAACTTTCGCGAAATGTTTTTTGACAAGCGTTTCTTAAGGATTTGCGCGCAAATCATAAGGATCTCTTTGTCCGGAAAAGAATTTGATTCGATCATCGAAAGATAAAACATTCAAAAAATTGACCGGGAAAATTCTTTTCGGTATAACTCTCCCCGTCACGAAGGTTACGGTCTTTGAGACCAGCGAAGGGATCGGCGAACGGAGTCGTGAGGCTCTGGGAGAGAGCAACAGCAGAGCGGTTTGAGGTTGCTATTGACGCCCTACGTTGAGGCCGAAAGGCCTGCCAGGGAAGACCGAAAGGTTTTCCTGAGCGCCCGGATAAAAACGGGTAGCACCCATAAGAGAGGACCCGCTTGTGGGAAGCAAGTCGCTCGACGAAAGTTGAGCCTCGTTGCCGGGAACGTAACCCGCGGTGGAGGACAGCCACCGAAAAAACAACCTAAAGGCACCACGATCCGCAAGGAACGTGAGATTTGTGGAAACAGGTTTTATGTCCCGCAAGGGATGTGAGATTAACTGAAACAGGTCGTGTGCCGACCGGGAAGCGTCGACCGCCGATTGCTTGTCGGAATACAAATCGGCAGCTTGTGCCCGGCCAAGCCAGGCTGCCATCTTACAAGTCGCTTCGGCGATTTATAAGACTTGAGATTGCGCTGCTAGCAACTTCGGTTGAGAGCAGCGCAATTTCGCTTTTGGAAGCTTCACTTGCGATTCACCGG
>Ga0207646_10007869_pt1 | contig 10764 bp, 10 predicted proteins | sample KBSK5502metaG_FD_184343 | JGI IMG/M metagenome (GOLD analysis project Ga0207646, IMG submission 184343) | Corn, switchgrass and miscanthus rhizosphere microbial communities from Kellogg Biological Station, Michigan, USA - KBS K5-50-2 metaG... | ecosystem: Host-associated > Plants > Roots >...
CGAGGTGCTCGCGGCCTACCGCCCCCGGTACGCAAGGGTCGCCAAGCTTGCAGGTCTCGCCGACGAGTTCCGCAGGGCCGGCGACATCGCGGTCGTGGAGCGGCTCAAAGGGTCAGGCATGACCGATTTCTACGGTCTTTCGTACAAGTCGGCGGGACCGGAGCACGCGCCCATGACCGACGCCGCTTGCGAACGGAAGCTCGCCTTGCTGCGGGCGAGCTGGATCTACTTCGACGATGTCGCCTCACGCGTCTCCGCCGAGCTGCGGAAGGGTCCGCGCGGAGGCGGGCGCGATCGGGACAAGATCGTCCACCACACCAACGGCACCGAGATCCAGGAGTTCGCGCCGAAGGTCGGCCTGATCGAGGCACCCGACGCCTGGCGACGCCCCCGCGATCTCCGCGCCCACCGCGAAGCGTTCTCTGCGGCGATCCGCGACTACAACGCCCGCCGGGCACCGGCGCGGACGTGGACGGTGCAGTTCGTGATCCGTCACGCCGCTTACCACATGCTCGACCACGCGTGGGAGATGGAGGACCGGGATCTGTCTGGCGGATCCTGACGAGTGACTCGCGCAGTCGGTCTTGTGATCCTCGCCGCGCTATCGATGGTCGCTTGTGGCGAAACCGGCGCTGCCACTCCGACACCTTCGCACTCATCAGTGGCATCGTCGCCGAGCCCGATCGCCGTGGTCCCCTCGCCGCTTCCACCACCCACCCAGCGCATGGAGCTGCACCTGCCGGTTGCGCTCGAGGAGGCTGCGTCGGCGGTCGCCGGCGGCAAGCTGTACGTGATCGGTGGATTCGACGCAGCCGGCAACAGCCTCAGGACGGTCTGGGTGTTCGACGGCACTGCATGGTCTGCAGGCCCGCGCCTCCCGCTGGGGCTGGATCACACCTCGGCCGCCACGCTCAATGACCAGGTCTTCGTGGCCGGCGGTCACAGCTTCGGCCGTGACAGCCCCCGATTTTTTCGCCTGGACGGCTCTTCGTGGACCGAGCTCGCTCCGATGAACCACGCACGCGGCGGCCACGCCCTTCTCGCCGCCGGCAACGACCTTTACGTCATCGGCGGGAATACGGTGGCCGCCAACGTCACACCGGCCGAGGTCTACGACCCGCAGACCGGACATTGGGCTGACCTGCCGCCTCTGCCCGCGCCTCGCAATCACGTTGCCGGCTTTGTGTACGGGCCCGACGCGTGCGCGGCGGGTGGCCGTTCGCCGACGACATCACGCGTGGATTGCTACGACCCTCTGATCTCTTTGTGGGTTCGGTTTCCCGACCTGCCTCAGCCGACCAGCGGCGCCGGAGCCGCCGCGCTAGACGGCGGGAGCATCGTGATTCTCGGCGGAGAGGATGCGCAGGAGGTGAGGATCGTGAATCAGTCCTCGGTCCTGTCGGCGGCCGGTCCCTGGACCGTGCTCGGCGCGATGCTCGTGCCCCGACATGGATTTGAGCTCGCTCTTTTCCAGGGACGAGCATGGGCGTGCGGCGGCGGCCTTCAGCCCGGCCTTCACCCGGTGGCGACGTGCACGTCGATCGGTTGATGACGAGGGGCAGGTCGTGGCCGCGCCTGTTGCTGGTTGCGGGCGCGACCGCATCCTTCTGGGGGGCGGTCTTCTCCGTCAGGCGCTGGGTGGATCACTACCGATCTGACCAGGCGGTGGACGACTTCCGCATCTACTACTACACGGCCCGGTTGGGGATCGAGCAGGGCTGGAACCAGATCTACAACCAGGACGCGTTGCGGGCGGTGATGGCCAAACACTTCACCGGCCAGCTGGCGGTGATCGACGGAGGCCATACCTTTCCCAATCCGCCGGCACTCGCATGGATGATCGCCCCTCTCACTGTCCTGCCATTCGGCCCCGCCTACGCGGTGTGGTCGCTGATCGGGCTGGCGTCGGTGGTGGTCGCGTGGGTGATCGCAGCACCGTTCAGCGGACTCGCGCGCATAGCCATGTTGCTGACCGCGGTCGCCATCTGGCCCGTGCACTACTCGCTCATCCTCGGCCAGCCGACGCCAGAGATCATCGCCCTGGCGGCTGCGGCATGGTGGTTGCTGGAGCGCGATCGCGTGGCGTTGGCGGGAGTCGCGCTCGCGCTCGCGACGGGCCTGAAACCGCAGGACGTTGTCCTGGTCCCGGTCGCGCTGCTGCTGACCGGGCGTTGGCGGGCGTTCGTGTGGTGGGCAGGCGGCTGCGCGGTGCTGGGGCTGATCTTCTTCGCGTCGCTGGGCGTTCAAGGCGTCGTCGATTTCTGGAACACGACAGCCGTGGTCGAGAGCTACCCCGGGCACAAGATCATGACGCTGGCCTCGCTGTTCGGCCCGGGTCTGCCTGCGTACGCGCTCGAAGGTGGATCCGCCGCCCTGGCTCTTTACGGAGCTTGGCGCCACCGCTCACGACTCAAGCTGGTGATCGCGCTGGGTCTGCTCGGATCCGTGACGTCCGCGGTGCACGCGCACGAATCCGACTACTGCATGGTGCTGATTGCGGCCTGGCTGGTGCTGGCCACTCCGACATCCGTCGCGGCTCGGCTCTGGCTGCTGCCTGGAGTGCTTGCCGTGCAGACGATGGCCATCGGCTGGCCGCTGCCAACGCTGCTTTGGGAGATCGTCTGGCTGGTGCTACTGGTCGCCGAGCGGCCGCTGCGCGAGGCAGAGAATCGAAACGCCGAACGGCAGGTTGGTGCGGGCGACCAGGCCGGATTCCAGCCCGAACACACGGGTCAGGGTGCGATTCAGCGGCCCGGGGGCGGGGAAGTTGAAGTCTGACTTCTCGGATCGAAGGCCGGGGATGAGCCGCCGGGTCAAGCGGATCCCGGCGATGGGTGCAAACAGAAGCGTGTTGAAGAACGTGAGGCGGCGGACGACCAGCCCCGCGGCCTCGATGCGCTCCCGCAGCAGCCCGGCCGAGTAGCGGCGGTGGTGCATGCTCACCTCGTCCTGCGCGCCCCACAGGAACCTGTAAGCCGGCACTGAGACCATGAGGTAGCCGCCCGGCCGGATCACCCTCGTGACCTCGGCAAGCGTCCCCCGCTCATCGCCGATGTGTTCGAGCACGTCGAACATCGTGGCCACGTCAACGCTTTGGTCCGCGAACGGCAGGTGTTCTCCAGACGCCTGGACGACGACGTCGAGGCCTCGCTCGAGACAGTAACCCACTGCTTCGTGATCCACGTCGACGCCGTAAGCGCAGCCGTAGCGCGACAGGCTCGCCACCATGGTTCCTGTGCCGCAGCCCACATCCAGCAAGCGAAGCGGCGACCCGTTGCGGGACTTCGGTAGGTGGTCGTCCAGAAGCCGGAGCATGATCTGCCGCCTGCCGAGGAACCACCAGTGGCGATCCTCGATCTGCCGGTACTCGCGGTAGAACTCGCGCTTCAGGTCAGTCTCGTGCCGGCTTGAATTCGGTCACCTCGCTGCGCGAGGGAGCGGTCACGCGGAGTCTGTCGAACTCCTTCCGGCTTGGAAAGTAAATGCGCCGCCACATGCTGAAGACGGTCGCCAGCGTGCGCGGGATGTCCGATGGTCGGACCGTCGTCTCCCCGGCCATGCGCGGATAGTGGCGCACGCCTTTCTCGGCGATGCGGAAGTTCCACTTGCGCGCCTTCGCGAGCAACTCGGTGTTGACGAAAAAGTTGTCGCACTCGATGCTCACCTGCTGGACGACCTCGCGTCGCATGAGCTTGAAGGCGCAGTCGACATCGCGGACGCGCAGGCGAAACAGCACGCCGACCAGGCGGTTGTAGATCCACGAGAGGATGCACCGCAATACAGTGTCGTAGCGGTAGACGCGAAAGCCGGTGACCATCTCGTACTCGTCCATCAAGGGAAGGAAGTACTCGAGCTCCGACACGTCGAACTGATTGTCGGAGTCGGTGAAGAACACGTAGTCGTATCGGGCGCTGGTGACGCCGGTGCGCAGCGCCGCACCATAGCCGCGATTGGTGTGATGCGACAGCAGCCGGACCTTATTCAGGCCGTGACGGACAAGGCCCTCGACGACGCCACGAGTTCCATCGGAGCTGCCGTCGTCGACGACGATCACCTCGTACTGCTTGGCGAGGCGGGAGGCGGTGGCCACGCACTGCTCGACGGAGCGCTCGATGTTGGCCTCCTCGTTATAGGCAGGAAGCACGATCGAGAGGCTCGCAACCGGTGTGCTGCGGGCGCGCCGGTTCATGGCCGAAGTATATGTTCGGGCCCCTCAAATCCCTCCCCACCGTGTGGGGAGGTCAGCTAGTCCCTCCCCACCGTGTGGGGAGGTGAGGTGGGGGCGTCAGCCTAATCACTGGTACGAATGACCTCCCGGCCACCACTTCTGCTAGGTTTGGGGCTCGCGTCTGGGGCGCGAGAGAACGAAAGCCTGGGGGTAGGCGTTGCGTCTCGATCGCTATGTGACCCATTGCGTGGTCCTATTGGTGGCCGCTGTCATCTCCGGCTACACCTTTTCCGTTCATCTGGCCCCTCGGACGGGCTCCCTGGATGCAGCCGCCGCTGGGCCGGTGACCGCGGCCGGCGACGCCTGGTACGGCCGCGACAGCAGCATCATCAAGCCCGTCTACGTGCCCACGGCGCCGCTGCCGAACCGGGCGCCGATGATCTACACGGTCGCGGACGGGGACACGCTCGACTCTATCGCCAAAGACCTGAAGATTCCGTTTCGCGAGATCACGTGGTCGAATCCCGGTTTGCGCCTCCCGCTCAAGACGGGACAGATCCTGCGCATTCCGCCGGTGAACGTGGCCGGGTTCGTCGTGATGGTCAGGAGGGGAGACACTCTGGCGAGCCTCGCCCTGGCTCACGGAGTCGATCCGATGGCCATCGCCGACTTCAACCGCATCCGCGGCCAGCTGACTCCCGGCACGATGCTTGTCGTGCCGGTCGATCCCACGCTGGGTCCAAACCTGTTGAACGGTGTCGTCGCCGACCCGATAGCACCGGCCAAGTTCGTGTGTCCGATTCCTGGCGCGCAGATCATCCAGAAGTTCGGCCCCACGGGGTTCGCCGTGGAGCCTTCGTACGACGGCTATCTGCACTTCCACACCGGCGTCGATCTGCTGGCGGGTTACGGCACGCCGATCGATGCCGCCGCCGGTGGAACCGTGACCGCCGTGGGATTCGCCGGCGCCTTCGGTCTTCGTGTTGAGATCACCGACAGCTACGGGCTCGTCGAAATCTACGCGCACATGTCGTCGGTCGAGACTGCCGTTGGTGCGTCTGTGCAGCAGGGAAAGGAGATCGGGCAGGTCGGGAGCACCGGTCTGTCGATCGGCTCACACCTGCACCTGCAGCTCGAGATCGGTGGGGTGCCGACCGACCCGCTGCCGCTGATCGGCTGTAACGCTTAGTCCTCGTAAGTCGGTTGTGGAGGTGTGGCCAAAGATGCGGCTCAGACTCGCCCTCGTAGTCGGCGCTTTGATCATTGGCGCGGTGTTCGTCCCGGCCTCAGCGCAGGCTGTGTCCGGTCCAACCGTTGGCGCCAACAATCTGGTCGACGTCGACCACGGCCTGCAGTTTCCGCAGAACAAGCAGAACGAGCCGGCCATCACGCGCGATCCGGTCACAGGCGTGCTCGTTGCCGGCGCGAACGAAGAGATCAGCCAGCCTTTGTGTCCAGGAACGTCGACACCGCTTGCCTCGCCATGCCCATTCAAGCCGGGCGCGCCCACGAGTGGCGTCTACCGCTCGACTGACAACGGCAGCACCTGGACTGGCGGCTACCTGCCCGGATTTGCGAGCATCGGCCGTACATCGGGCGGCGACCCGAGCCTCGACTTCGGGCCGCGGCTCTGCACCGGAGGAGGCTTCAGCTACTCCTGCGGCGCGGTCGTCTACTACGCGTCACTGGCCGACCCGTTCGCGGAGATGGGGGGCGAGGTTGGCACCGTCTCACGCACCTACGACGACGGGCTGACATGGGCCGACCCCGTGGTAGCGACGTCCACCGCCAGCACCGGGAAGTTCGTGGACCACGAATGGGTCGCTGTCGACAAGGTCGCCGGCAGCCTGCGCTTCGGGCGGGTCTACCTGAACTGGGCCGTCTTCTGCAACTTCTGCTCCGGCAATGGCAACGTCAAGATCTACACCGCGCACTCGGACGACGAAGGACGCACATGGAGCAAGGCAGTGCAGGTCAGTGCCGCCAACAACAACACTCCGCAGGGTTTTCGCGAGACAGGCCAGATGACGGTGGCCTCGGACGGAACGGTGGAGGTTTTCTGGACCGAGAACGCCGACGCGACCAACTTTCCGACCCTGCAGGTAGTCACGACCTCCAAGGATGGTGGTGACACTTATACGGCGCCTATCACGATCGCCCAGGTCACCGACTACCCGCTGCGCGGGACGCCTTTCGATGCGGTCGACCTCTTCAATCGGGTGCCAGGGATGAGCGCGCGCGTCGACTGCTTCCCGCACCCGGCCGCGGACCCAACGTCGAACAAGGTCTACGTCGTGTGGTGCGACTTCTCCGGCGGGCACGGAATTGTTACCGGCGCGGTATCGAGCGACGGGCTCAGCTGGACCTCGCTGGCGACGATCGCCAGCGTCTCGGGCCGCAACGCCTTCTTCCCGGAGGCTGCCGTCGCCGGCTCCGGCGCGGTAGTGGTTGCATTCGATGCGCTGACCACACCGCCCACGAACAATCCATGGCAGACGGGGGTGCAGACCTACGACGCGTACGTGACCGAGCTGTCAGGCGGCTCGTGGTCGACGCCGGTCCGCGTATCAAGCGCCTCATCGAACCCCGAGGGTTCGTCCTACAACAACCTCAAGGAACAGTTTCTTGGCGACTACATCGGCATCGTCGCGGGTCCTTCCACCGCCTGGGCGGTCTGGACGGACTCGCGGAACGCGGCTCTGTGCTCGGCGGTGCACGCATACCGTGCAGCCGTTTACTCGGGGTCGAAGACCGCGGTGGCGCCCAACCCTGACACGGCCTGCCCCACCGATTTCGGCAACACAGACACTTACGTCGCCTCGATCGCGCTGTGAACAGCTGATCTACCGGATGCCCCAACAAACTTTGTTGGGGCAAATCCGGCGGCCCGACACTACTGCTTACGGAAGTGTGGTTCGACCGAGGCGAAGCTGACCTGATCGAAGCCGCGCAAGCGGGCGACCGGACGGCTTTTGCCGAGCTCCTGCGTCCGGTCTACGAAACGGCCCTGCGGCTCGCTGGCGCTCTGCTCCAGGACGCGGACGAGGCCGAGGACGCTGTCCAGGAAGCTGCTTTCAGCGCTTGGCGGCGGATCGGCAACCTGCGCGAAGGGTCGAGCCTGCGGCCATGGTTCTTCGGCATCGTCGCCAATCGATGCCGGGCCGTGAAACGAAACAAATGGTGGTCCATCTCGCGCTCTGAGCCGCCCGAAGCCGAGGCGCCTGCGACGGACCTGGCGATGTCAATCGATCTGCGCAGGGCCCTGCGCAGGATCAGCTACGACGAGCGGTTGATTCTCGTTCTTCGCTACTACCTGGACATGCCATATGAGGAGATCGCGACGACTCTTGGCATTTCCACCAAGGCTGCGAGGACCCGCGTCGAGCGGGCGATTCATCGCCTGAGGCCGATCATGCAGGTGCAGGGGGCGATGGCGTGATGGACGAGCGAGCTGTGTTTGATCGATTCCACGAGGCTCTCGAGTTCGAGCCACGACCGGGCGCGTACGAACGCTTCCGGGCCGACTTCACCAACCCCTCGGTCGCTGCGAAGCTGCGGCCGGTGTTCCAACTGAGGTTTTCAAGAATGGGTCTTCGAGTTGCCGCCGCGCTCGCGGTAGTCGCGATTGCCATCGCATTAGTCGTGGGTTACGTAGGGACGCATCGTTCGACGAGCCAGGTACCCGCGACCCACGGGCAGAATTCCACCGCGTCGCCGGCCGCCCATTCCTCCATGGACCCGGCCGTGGTCATACCCAGCGGTTTCCCTAAGGACCTCCCGGTTTACCCTGGCGCCCGTCCCACCTTCGTCGGGGGCGACTCGAGCTTTGGCACGACGATCTTGACCATTAACTGGGAGACGACCGACAGCATCGACCAGGTTTACGCCTGGTATCAGACCAGTCTCGGTCAGGGCGACTGGACCATCACTTCTAAGACCGCAGGCGCCGACGGGGACTCGATCTCCTTCGCCCGCAAGAGCAAGTCGAGCTGCGTCGGAGACCTTGCCATCAGCCAGCGCTACCCGGGCGTCACCCAGATCAACATGACGGTGTGCGGGTGAAGCTGCCTTAACTCATACGAAGGACGGCGGCATCGCGCGCCGGTGCCGCCTATCCTTCGGTTTTGTGATCGATCCTGAGGCTCGCGCCTACCTCGATTACACGGCGTCCCTCGGCCTGCCTCCGCTGGCGGAGCAAGGAGCCGTCGAGGCGCGCCGGCTGAACGGCCTGCGCGCGCCTTCGCTGGCGGGTGAACCCGAGGATGTCGCGCTCATCGAGGACGGACGCCTGCCAGGTCCCGGCGGCCAGATCCCGTTTCGGCTCTACTCGCCGGCTCCTGATGGCACGCTACCGGCCCTCCTCTACCTCCACGGCGGCGGATGGGTCGTGGGCGACCTCGACACGCACGATTCGGTGTGCCGCGCGCTCGCGCGCAGAGCCGAGTGCGTCGTGCTCGCGCTCGACTACCGACTTGCTCCGGAGAATCCGTTTCCGGCCGCGGTCGAGGATGCGTGGACGGGACTGAACTGGCTTCGAGATCACGCGACCGACGTCGGTGCGGACCCGGATCGGATCGCGGTTGGAGGCGACAGCTCGGGCGGGAACCTTTCCGCGGTGGTGGCCCAGCGATCACGCGACCGCGGCGGCCCGAAGCTGGCCGCTCAGGTCTTGATCTACCCCGTCACTGACTGTGACTTCGACACTCCGTCGTATCGAGACGCTGCCACTGGATACGGGCTCACACGCGACTCGATGCTCTGGTACTGGGACCAGTACCTGCCCGATGAAGCCAGGCGCGTGTCACCGGACGCTTCGCCTCTCCGAGCTCCGGACCTCAGCGGGCTGCCCCCGGCGCTGGTCATCTCGTGCAAGCTCGATCCGCTGGCGTCCGAAGGCGCGGCTTACGCCGAGGCGCTTAGTTCAGCCGGTGTACGCGTGGAACACATTCACGAGCCCGACATGATCCACGGCTACATCCGCATGAACGGAGTGGTCAGCCGGGCTCGCAAGTCGTGGGATGACTGCGGACGCTTCCTGCGCAAGGAGTTTGAGACGGGCGATTGACGCCGCGCAATTCTCTGACTAAAGTCAGAGAATGGACCGCGCTGCCGTTACCCAGGTCAGGACCTTCAACCGGACAGTTGCGGAGCGCATCGGGGCGCTGACCGACGAGTTCCTCGGTCGCCGCCGGCCGATGGGCAGCTCGAGGACGCTGTGGGAGATCGGGCGGAAAGGCGTCGAGGTGCGGACGTTGCGGGCACGGCTTGGGCTCGACTCCGGCTACGCAAGCCGTGTGCTGCAGTTGCTCAAGCGCGAAGGGCTCATCACGATCGCGCCGAGCCCGGAAGACGCCCGTGTGCGGCTCGTCAAGCTCACCGCGGCGGGCAGAGCCGAGCGCGCCGAGCTCGATCGCCGCGCGGATACTGTGGCCTGGAGCTTTCTCGAGCCGCTCAGCGACCGCCAGCGCGACGAGCTGGTGAGCGCGGTGACTCAGGTCGAGAGATTGCTGCGAGCCTCGATGGTGACCATCGAGGTCGCGGACCCATCAACGCCGGATTCCAGGTGGTGCATCCAGCAGTACATCGACGAGCTGAACACACGCTTCGACACGGGCTTCGATCCGTCACGCAGCATCTCGGCCACGGAACGCGAGCTGGTCCCGCCCGTGGGACTGCTCGTCATCGCGCGACTACGCGGCCGGGCGATCGGCTGCGGCGCGCTCAAGTTTCACCGGCGCGCTCCTACCGAGCTGAAGCGCATGTGGGTGTCGCCCGATGCGCGGGGCCTGGGAATCGGCCGGCGCCTTTTGATCGACCTCGAGCGCCGCGCGCGCGAGTCAGGCGCAAGCGTCGTTCGCCTCGAGACCAACCGATCGCTGAAAGAAGCCATCCAGCTGTATCGCAGCAGCGGCTACCGCGAGGTGAAGGCGTTCAACGACGAGCCGTACGCGCATCACTGGTTCGAGAAGCGGCTGAGCCGCACTCGCTAGCCGCCGTTGTAGCTGATGTCGCGCCCGTTCTTGAGCGGCTGGTTCCCGAGCATGCCGATCGAAAACCCGGTGCCGTCGGCCTGGAAGTAGACGCAGCCCGACCAGCCTGCCTGCTCGCCCTGGCGCCATCCCAATTCGTCTTCCGGTGGGCTTGGCCGTGGCGCTTTTGTGCGCAATTACACCCGCGGAACGCGAAATAACGTGATTTTGTGCACAAAAGTAGGGGATCGCGTGGCTAGGGACGAAAATCCCATTTCACGCGGCCGAACCTCGCGCTTAGACTCTCGCCCAGCATTCAAACGCCGGCCGGCGATCGTCGCTGGCCAGAGCGGGGAGGGTCAAGGGTAGGGGCCTCATCTCGGGGTCCCTTCGCGCGCGGAAACCGCTCAGATCGTGAGCAGACCGACCCTCATCGCGTTCATCACCGCCTGGGTCCGGTTGCCGGCGTCGAGCTTCCGGAAGATGCGGCTCAGGTGGTTGCGCACCGTCTTGTCGCTGATGCCGAGCTTCGTGGCGATCTGCTTGTTGGAGAGCCCACGCGCCACCAGGTTCAGGACGTTGAGCTCACGGCTCGAGAGCGCGATGGCCGACGCAGGAGGGTGGGCC
>Ga0207646_10007872_pt1 | contig 10762 bp, 7 predicted proteins | sample KBSK5502metaG_FD_184343 | JGI IMG/M metagenome (GOLD analysis project Ga0207646, IMG submission 184343) | Corn, switchgrass and miscanthus rhizosphere microbial communities from Kellogg Biological Station, Michigan, USA - KBS K5-50-2 metaG... | ecosystem: Host-associated > Plants > Roots >...
GGACTCGATGCCGTTTCCCGGGATGTCCGTTCGCCGGGCGTGGGCGTCCCCGGTTGGACCGGGGCGACCGTCCGGGGTGATTCGTCTCGTCTGAAAACGATCCGAGCTTCCAGGTCCTGGGGCGGGCTGTTCAACAGGTCCGTGGGGTAATCCGAGAGCTCTTGGCTCCGGTCCTTCACGGGAACGGAGCTACTGGCGAGCGTGATGCCCCGTCCTCCTACCGCGATGATCTCCTTCCAACCCGCTCGGCCCGCGAAGTTACCGTCGCGGTAGCGGAGATGGAGAGGATCTGCCGAGACGAGACCGAGCATCGCCCGGTACACGACGCCGAGCTTCAGCGTTGGAAGGCCCCCGGCGCCGGGGGGAAAGATCACCTCGCTCCACTCAGTCTGGAGCGGGAGACGTCGGCCCTCCACCTCCAGCAGCAGCCCTTCTTTCAAGACGTCCGCCTTCCGGGCCAGGTATCCCTTCAGGCTCGGGTGATCGGCCTCCGGCACGATCCCGGTGTCCTGGATTTCTTGGAACGTCGGGATTTCGGCCATATCAACGAAGTAGCGCAACTCGACGGCATCCGGCCTGACCCGGATTCCCGAATACTGACTGATGCTGAAGTTCCCGAGCGGATGCGCCGTGAGCGACGACGGGGCCAGGATGAAGCCCGCGATCGTGAGGCCAGTCAGCAGCGCGTGGAAAGGGCACATCGGGCGCTGCATCGTCTCCTACTCCTGCCCGAGGTCCTTCAGCGTCCGTTGCGCGACATCGACCTGAAGGAGGTGAAAGTGCTGGTTGGTCGCGACGGCGCGTTGGAGGTACTCGCGCGCTTTCCCCGTGTCCCCAAGAGCGCGGTAAATCATCCCCGCGTGGAAGAACAGCCGAGCATCCTTGGTGCCGAGTTTGAGCGCCTCCGTCATGGCGCTGCGCGCATCCAGCGCCTTTCCGTTCTTGAACAGCGCCCAGGCGAGAAGGTCATAACTGTAGATATCCCATCGGAGGTCAAGCTCCCGCTCGGCCCGCTCCAGGGTCTCCCTCAACTTCAGGTCGTGATCGGCATAGAAGAGAGCCAGCCCCCGATTGTAGATGGCCCTGGTGTGTGGGATCGTGTTCAGCGTCCCGATGTACTGGACGAGCTCGTACTGCTTCTTGGCGTCTCGAGCACGCCCCATCTTCGTGTACACATCGCCCAGCCCCACGACGTACTCGGGAAGTGGGATGACCGCGAGGGCCTGCTCGTAGAGTTTGATCGCCTCCTGGTAGCGAGTCCGGGCGGCTTGAACTTTCGCGAGGCCTGCGAGCGCAAGGTGGTACCCTCTGAAGCTCAGGAGCGCGTCTCGATACGCCTGTTCCGACTTTGCGACGTCACCGACATGGAAGTAGAGCTCTCCCAGCTGGACCTGGCTCCAGGCGAGGTTTTCTCGTGGCAGGTCGCTCTCGGCCACCCCCTTGAGGGCTTGCTGCACGTCCTGGATCGCCCCCTGAGGATCTCCTTGCAGGAACCGGAGATGCCAGAGGCGGCTCGGGAGCGGTGGTCCGGGCATCGCGAGCATCTTCGAGTAGGCGCGTGACGCCTTGTCGTACTCCCCCATCTCGACGTAGGCGTCGCCGACGATGGCGTACCTCGCAGGGGTCGGGCCCAGCCCGAGCGCTTTCTCCGCCTGCGCGGCGGCATCCCGGAACTGATGCCGTCCCAATGAGACGAGAGCTACTCCGGCGGTGGCGGTCGCCGCCGTGGCAGGGTCGGGACCCAGTTCCAGCGACTGCTTCAACGCCTGCTCTGCCAGGTCGTAGTACCTGATGTCTCCGGTTTCCCGCGCCTTCTGAACATAGGCCGCGCCGAGCTTCCCGTAGCTGAGGAAGTCGTGAGGGTTCTTTGCCGCGTGGGATTGGTAGAGCTGAATGACCTGGTCGGTCGTCTTGGGCTCGGCACCCAGCCGCTCTGTGGGCCAAGACCACAGGAAAACAAGAAGGACGAGGCACAGCGCGCGGCTCGTCAACAACCCGTTGTCCTCACCGGCTGAGCGGCGACCATGCCCGTTGTCCCGGTCGCTACGATGCCACCGCGATCGTCCGCGCATGTCCACGCCCGGCGGCGTCCATGGCTGCGTCAGGTCGGGGCCGGCCGTCACCGCGAGCGAGCCCCGTGAGCGTGCCTTCATGACCTCCGCCACCGCTCCGCCAGCACGTAGAAGGCAGGAAGTGCAAACAGGGTGAGGAACAGCGTGGAGATCAATCCACCCACGATGACGGTGGCGAGAGGGCGCTGGATATCCGACCCGATGCCCCGCGCGAGAGCAGCGGGAAGCATGCCGAGCATCGCGACGACGATGAGAATGAGCCGTGGCCGGAACTGAGCGCGTGCCCCGCCGATCACCGCCTCCTGCAACAGGGTGCCGGGAAGCCGACGGCGGGCGTTGGCCTCCGAGATGTAGAGCAGCCCGCTCATCACCGCGACTCCAAACAGGGAGATGAATCCGACCGCAGCCGATACGCTCAGGTTGATGCCGCGGAGATACAGCAGGATCAGGCCGCCGGCCAGCGAGAACGGGACGTTCAAGAGCACGAGCAGCGCATCCAGCGCCGAGCCGAACGTGATAAACAGCAGCGCGAAGATGATTCCGACTGTGATCGGGATCACGACACTGAGCCGCAGGCGCGCCCGTTCGAAATTCTCGAACATCCCGCTCCAGCTGATCCGATAACCGGGAGGCAGCGGGACTGTCCTTGCCAACCGGGCCTGGGCGTCCGCGACGAATCCGCCCTGATCACGGCCCCGGATATTGGTCCGGACCGTGATCTGCCGCTGATTCTCTCGCCGGGCGATGATCGTGGCCCCGTCGACCACGCGGATGTCCGCGAGCTGCGAGAGCGGCACCCATCCGCCGTCGCGCGTGGGAATCAACAAGCGGCCGATGGTCGTGGGATCTGCACGCGCCTCGGGGATGAATCGCGCCACCACGTCGAAGCGCCGGTCGCCCTCGAATACCCCGGTGATCGGGCTCCCGCCGAGGGCGAGGTCGATCACGTCCTGGACGTCGCTGACGTTGAGGGCGTACCGAGCGACCTGCGTCCGATTGATCCGGATGCGAAGCTGCGCCTGGTCGCTTTCCTGCTCAATCGACGTGTCCGCGGCGCCCCGCACGTCGTGGACCACGTCGAGCGTCTGGCGGGCGAGCTCCCGGAGCGTCTTGAGCTCGGGGCCGCTGAGGACCACCGCGAGATCCGCCGAGGAGCCGGTGGCGTCCTCGGTCGACATGTCGATGATCGGCTGGGTGAAGTTCAGGGCGACTCCCGGGATGTTGGCCTCGAGGCGTCGCGACAGCTCTTCCACGAGCTCCGCCTTCGTCTTGCCGCGCGGCCACGTGTCATAGGGATTCAGGGTCACGAGGATCTCGTTGCGGTTCGGTCCGAACGGATCGGTACCCGAGTCGTTTCGCCCGGTCTGGGAGCTGACCAGCTTCACCTCCGGCGATTGCAGGATCAGGGCGCGCATCCGGGCCGCCACCTCGGCCGACGTCTCGAGCGAGATGCCCGAGGGCAGGTTCGCTCGGATCCAGATCTCGCCTTCGTCGAGCGGCGGGATGAACTCGGTGCCGAGATGGGTTCCCAGGTAGACAGACCCGACGACGACGCCGAACGCGACGACCACCATCAGCGCGGCGTAGCGCACCGTCACCCGGACGATGCGCTCGTACAGCGCCGTCACGCCTTCGAGGACCCGATGCCGCCTCCCCTGTGTGCGGCCTCGGAACACGAAGGTCGCGAGGACTGGCACCAGGGTGAGGCAAAGCACCAGGGACCCGACGAGCGCGTAGCAGACCGTCAGCGCCATCGGCGTGAAGAGCCGCCGCTCGACCCGCTCGAGGGTGAGGAGCGGGATGTACGCGGCGATGATGATCGACAGCGAGAAGAGGATGGGACGCTGGACAGCGAGGCCGGCCGCGCGCACCCGCTCGGTGATCTGCTCGGTGGACTCGGCCGCACCCCGCTCTTCGAGGGTGCGAACGATCCGCTCCACCATCACGACCGTGGCATCGACCAGGATCCCGAAATCCAGTGCTCCGATGCTCAGCAGGCTCAGGGTCACCCCCGACAGGTACATGCACAGGAAGGCGAAGAGCAGTGACAGCGGGATGATGACAGCCGTCAGCAGCGCGGCCCGCAGGCTGACCAGGAAGAACAGGAGCACCGTTACGACAACGACGAACCCCTCGATGAGCACCCGGGAGATCGTGTGGAGCGTGCTCTCGACCAGCTCAGTCCGGTCGTGGATGGGGACGATCCGGACACCCTGAGGCAGCCGGGTCAGGTTGAGCTCGTCGACGGCCTCGTGGATCCTCGCCAGAACCTCGCTCGCATTCTCCCACCTCAGCAGCAGTACGATGCCCTCGACACCGCCCGGCCCCAGCGGATCCCGGTTCATCCCGAAGATGCCGGTTTGCGGGAGGTGCCCCACCGCTACCCGCCCGACGTCGCGGATGTAGACAGGGACGTTCTTCTGCGCGTCGATGACGATGTTCCCGATATCGTCGGCCGACTGGAGGAGACCGGACCCGCGGATGGCGAGCGACTGCTGGCCCATGGTCAGGAGCGCGCCCCCGGCGTTCCGGTTGTTGTTCTTCACCGCGTCGGCGATCTGGCGGACGCTGAACTTGTACTTGTCGAGCGCCTTCGGGTCGAGCTGGATCTCGTATTGTCGGACGAGGCCCCCGAAGATTGTGACGTCGGCGACGCCCGGAATCTGCAGCAGCCGCTGCGTCACGACCCAGTCCTGCAGTTCCCGCAGCTGCATGGCGTCGTACCCCTTGCCCACCAGCACGTAGCGATAAAACTCGCCGATGCCAGTCGACAAGGGGGCCAAGGTCGGCGTGACACCATCGGGTAGGGTGGCGTCCCGCAGCTTGTCGAGGACCAGTTGGCGGGCGAAGTAGTCGTTGGTGCCCTCGGAGAACGTCAGCTCCACGATCGAGAGCCCGAAGATGGTGCGGGAGCGACGGCTGATCAGGCGAGGCGTGTTGTTGAGGGCCCGCTCGATCGGGATCGTTACCTGCTGCTCCACTTCCTCGGCGGCAAACCCGGGGTAGAGCGTGACCACGACGACGCCCGTGTCCGAGATGTCCGGGTAGGCTTCCAGCTTCAGCTGCTTGAATGCCCAGACCCCGGCGCCGACCATGGCAAGCACCGCCACCAGCACGGGCACCCGATGCCTGAGGGCCAGGCTGAGCAGACCGGCGAGCATCGGCTACTGGCCCTTCAGCAACATGGCGCCGTCCACGACCACTCGCTCAGCCACCCGGAGCCCGCTCAGCACGGCGACGACGTCTCCGCTGCGCGGGCCGATCGTGAGCTGGCGCCGCTCGAAGCGGCCAGGGGTGAGCTCGACGAACACGACGTTCCGGCCGTACTCCTGAACGAGGGCCGCCAGCGGAACCACTGGGAGCGACCGCACCGAGCCGGCGTGGCGGATGCTGCCGAACATCTCGGGGCGGAAGCGGCCTCCGGGGTTGGGAAGCTCGACGTGGACCTTCAGCGTCCGGGTCTGCGCGTCGAGCATGTCGGCGATCCGCGCCACGCGGCCCCGGAGCACCTCGCCCGGGAACGCGACCAGGGTGATCTCCACCGCCTCGCCCACGCGGATGAACCGGATGGAGGGCTCGGCCACGTCCGAGGACATCCAGACGGTGCTCAGATCAGCGATGGTCATGAGAGGGGCGGTGGTGGTGTCACTATGGGAAGCCACGGCGCCCCGGTACTCGCCGCGCGTGACGTTGACCTCGAGAATCTTCCCAGTGATGGGCGCCCGCACGACGGTCGGCTGCTTGAACTCTCCCGGCTTGAGTCCCAGCAGCTCGAGCTTCCGCCGCGCCTGCTCGCTCGCCGCGCGGCTCGTCTCCACGTTGGCCTTCGCCTGCGCCAGATCGTTTTCGGCGCCGAGGACGTCCTTCTCCGCGACCGCGCGGTGCTCGTAGAGGTCCTTGGTGCGCAGGTAGTCCCTTTCGGCCTTGGTCAGGGCGAACTTCGCCTGCCGCTCAGCCGCCTCGGCCTGGAGGTAGGTGGACACGGCCGCGTCCGCGTCGGGGCTGTCCAGGCTCAGCAGGGGCTGCCCCTGCTCGACGAAGTCCCCGAGCTTTGCCATGACCTCGAGCACACGCCCCTGGACGGGCGGCAGTACCCTCGACACCCGGTTGGGGTTCACGCCGACACGACCGGGCGCGACGACCTCGTCGGCCACCACGTCCCGGAGCCGGACCGCCTCGATGCGGAGCTGCTTGAACTGCGGCGAATCGGGTGGAACCGCGACCACGTTCGTCCCGCCCGTCGCGTCGGATGGCGCGGTCGTTGCCGCCGAGCTGGGCGTGGCGCCCGGCGTGCCGCCTCCGGCGCGCTCGCAGCCCACCATCAGCCACAGCGGACTACACGCCAGGCCGAGCAGCAGGGGCCAGGATCGCATCGGGAGCCTGCTCCTGCTCCCCGGGCTGGCGCCCCGGGGCCACGCCACACTTCGAATCGGAGGGGAGCGCCGCCAGTGAGCAGATGGCGGTCGACCGTGAGCTTCGGCTTGATGGAGGGGCTGAACCGGAAGCCCGAGGTGAACTGGAGGTACTCTCCCAAGGCGCGCAGGTCTCATGGACTCGACTCCCTTCGGCGAACCCTGAGTAAGGATCGCATCCCGACTTCCCATCCCCAGCCGGGTATGGCGGCATCCTACGCAGCCGAACCTGAAGAAATCCTGAAGAGGGGACGCACCACGCCTTCCCCGTACCGGACAACACCTCCGCGACCGGGACCCGCCCTGAGCCAGCCGACGCGGAGCGCCATCCGTTCTTCAGGATTTCTTCAGGTCCCGTTGGCCAGAATTGGCTGGTGCGAATCCTGGTAATCGAGGACGACAGGAAGGCGGCGCGACTGCTAGCGAAGGGCCTGCAAGAAGAACGGTTCGTCGTCGACATCGCGGACTCGGGGGAGACCGGTGATGAGATGGCGAGCGTGAACAGCTACGACGTGATTGTGCTGGATTGGGTCCTGCCAGACAAAGAGGGGATCGCGGTGTGCCAAGACCTTCGAGCGCGCGGCATCTCGACTCCCATCTTGATGCTAACGGCCCGCGATTCGCTCGAGGATCGGGTGACTGGACTGAATACGGGCTGCGACGACTACCTGACGAAGCCGTTTGCGTTCTCGGAACTCTTGGCCCGCATCCATGCGTTGTTGCGGCGATCGGACCTCACCCGCCCGGCGGTGCTCAGGGTCGCGGATTTGACACTCGACCCGGTGAGTCACCGCGTGACCCGAGCGGGCCAGGCGGTCAATTTGACGCGGACGGAGTACGCGATTCTCGAGGTCCTGCTGCGGCACGCCGGTGAGGTCGTGACCCGCAGCGTGCTCTGCGAATGTATCTGGGAGCTGGAGCGCGACACGATGACCAATCTCTTGGACGTCCATATGGGCCATCTGCGAAGAAAGATCAATGGCGCGGGCGCGCCGCCACTGATCCACACGATCCGGGGGCGCGGCTATCTCGTCGGGTTGCTTGAACTGTGATGCACCTGCCTCAAGGAGGGAATCCGATGCGGGGGATACTGGTGAGCCTGTCCTGCCTGGTCGTAACCCTCGGAGCACCGCCACTGGTCCTGGGCCAGGAGCCCCTGAGTCGAGTCTCGCTCGACGACGCGCTGCAGCTCGCGCTACGGCAGAACCCGACGCTGCGCGCGCAGCGGGCGGCGCTGGAATCCACGAAGGCCGCCGAGATCACGGCGGCACTCCGGCCGAATCCGACGATGAACTTTCTCGGCGAGCAGTTCCTCCTGCCAGACACCTCGCCACAGTACACGGTGAACATCGGCCAGCCCATCGAGCTGGGTGGCAAGCGGCAGCGCCGCGTCGAGTCGGCCCGCGCGGCCACCCGGGTGGCCGGCCATCAACTCGAGGACGTGCGGCGCCAGACGATTCTGCTGGTCAAGAGTGCCTTCGCGGGTGCGCTCATCGCGCGGGAGCAGCTGACCCTGGCCGAGGAGAACCTCAAGACACTGGATGACACCGAGCGACTGCAGCGGCTTCGCGCGGAGAAGGGCGATCTGTCGGAGCTCGAGCTGCTCCGGCTCCAGGTGCAGCGCTTCACGTTCGAGCGCGATGCCGCCGACGCGAGCCAGGCCCTCGCGGCAGCAAAGATTGCCCTCCGCGCGGCCGCCGGGGAGATGAATATCGCCGAGCAGTTCGAGATCGTCGGAGACCTCGGGTTCAAGGAGATTCCGCTCGACCGCACCACGCTGATGCGCGCGGCGCTCGATAACCGCCCGGACCTGAGGGCCGCGGAAGCCGATCGCGAGCGGGCGCGAGCCGACCATCGCCTTGCCCGCGCGAACGCCTGGTTGGACGTCACGCCGCAGATCGAGTACCAGCGGATCGGGCCTGACAACACGTTCGGCTTCGGGTTCAGCATTCCGATTCGGATCTTTGATCGGAACCAGGGGGAAATCGCCCGGAGCCAGGCGGAGATCGCGCGCGTGGACGCCGTTCGACAGGCCACCGCACTGCAAGTGCTCGCGGCCCTCGATACGGACCTCACGACCGCCGCCACCCAACGGGATCGCGTCCTGAGGCTCCGCGATGTGTACCTGCCCAAGGCCACGCTGGCGCGCGACACGGTGGAGTATGCCTATCGGCGCGGCGGTCAGAGCCTGCTCGACTTCCTCGATGCCCAGCGGAGCTATCGGGAGACCGCGCTGGCGCACCTACAGGCCCTCGGGGCGTATCTCTCGGCGATCTACCAGCTCGAGGCGGATGTGGGCCGCCCGCTGGAGCAGTGAAATGGACCGGCTGGATCACCGTTCCCTCGCGCGTGGCGCGCTCAGGCCGGGGAGATGAATATCCACCAAGTCCTGGTTCCCCTCGACGGGTCCATGTTCGCAGCCTCCGTGCTCCCCCATGTCGCCGAGCTGGCGCGGGAATTCCAGGCACGCATTCATCTCTTGCGCGTGGTCGAACCATCCATCGGCGGCGTCCCGCACCTAGCGATCAGGGAGGCCCAAGAGTACGTCGCCGGCGTTGCGGATAGGCTGGAAGCCGACGGGGTCCGAGACGTGGTGACCTCGGTCTGGGAGGGGTCGCCGGCCCGCGCAATAGTGGAGGTGGCCCAACGAGAGCCCATCGATCTCATTGTGATGAGCACGCATGGGCGAAGCAGGCTCAGCCGGCTCCTGCTCGGCAGTGTTGTCGAGGCCGTGTCGCGCGGGACGACCTCACCGCTGCTCCTGTTGCGCCCGTCCAACGCCTCCGTCCATGCGCCCTCGGGTCCGGAGCCTCGCCCCGTGCCCAGGCGAGGCACAAGGCAGGCGGGCACTATCCTCGAGCCGCCGATCCAATGAGCCCGACAGTCAGTGCACTCATGATCACCGTGGTGGACCAGGCCACTACGTTCTGCCAGCGCGAGTTCGTGGCACCCTTCATCAGCGCGTCGTCATCGATCAGCTTCAGCATGAACACGAGGACGAATGGAAGCATGATGCCATTGATGACCTGCGTAATCCACATGATCGCGATCAGCGGCATCCCAGGAATCATCACGATCAGCGCGCCCACGACGATGAAGGTGGTATACAAACCCATGAACTGCGGCGCCTCCCGCCATGTCTTATCTACCCCCGCCTCCCACCCCATCGCCTCACACATGTAGTAGGCTGTCGCCAAAGGGAGGATACATGCGGAGAACAGCGACGCGTTGGCGAGCCCGATGGCGAACAGCGCCGAGGCATAACGGCCCGCCAGGGGCGCCAGCGCCATCGCCGCCTGCTCCGCGCTGTCCACGCGGATGCCGGCGGGGAACAGCGTCGCGCCGCATGCCACCATGATGAACAGCGCGACGATGTCGGTCATGAACGATCCGACGATCACGTCGACCCGCGACGCCCAGTAATGCCGCGGCAGCACGCCCTTCTCGACGATAGCTGCCTGGAGGTAGAATTGCATCCAGGGCGTGATCGTCGTCCCTATCAGGCCGATGGTCATCGACAGATAAGCCGCATCGAAGCGGAATCTGGGGAGCACGGTCTGCTTCACGACGTCAGCCCAATCGGGCGTCGCCATCACCGCCGCGACAGCATAGGTGAGGTAGACGAGACAGACCACGAGAAAGACCCTCTCGAAGGTTCTATAGGTCCCCTTGACGACCAGGAGCCAGACGAAGAGCGCTCCGAGGGGAACGGCGATATATTTCGTGACACCGAAGAGCTCCATGCTGGCGGCCCAGCCCGCGAACTCTGCCGTGGTGTTCCCGAGGTCCGTGACCGAGAGCGCGACCATGAGCCAGAACGTTGCGGTGACGCCGAAGCGCTCCCGGATCAGCGCGGCCAGGCCCTTGCCCGTGACGACCCCCATGCGGGCGGCCATCTCTTGCACCACGACCAAGGCCACGGTGGCCGGGATGAGCGTCCAGAGCAGGCCGTACCCGAACTGCGCCCCCGCGATGGAGTAGGTCGCGATGCCGCCAGCATCGTTATCGATGTTGGCGGTGATGAAGCCAGGGCCGATGATCGATCCGAGCAGCACGAGCCGCCTCCAGGCCCTGCGCGCTCGGGCCCTCGGGCGGCCTCCTGGCGCAGCCCGGGGCTCGACGCTCAAGCGCCCTTCCGCTTGCGCCGCCTCGAGACCGGAGGCAGATGCGCGATCACGTCATCGATGGTCACCACGCCGAGCAGATGTCTTGCCGCGTCTACGATCGGCAGTGCGATCAGATTGTACTTCGCCATCAATGTGGCGATCGCCTTCTGGT
>Ga0207646_10007873_pt1 | contig 10762 bp, 10 predicted proteins | sample KBSK5502metaG_FD_184343 | JGI IMG/M metagenome (GOLD analysis project Ga0207646, IMG submission 184343) | Corn, switchgrass and miscanthus rhizosphere microbial communities from Kellogg Biological Station, Michigan, USA - KBS K5-50-2 metaG... | ecosystem: Host-associated > Plants > Roots >...
GGTCGCGTCCATGACCTGCTTGATCAGGGTGGGGCACTGGTTGGCCAGCGCCGGCCCCGTCAGCAGGCCCACCATCGCGAGAGCCATCACGAGGTTCTTCATTCAGCTCACCTCCTTTCGCACGAAGGGTCGCTCGCATGCAGCAACTCCGGTGGAATGCACGTCGGGAGCCTAGCGCGAAAGGATCTGAGGCGTCAAGGTCGGCAGCAATCTGGAGCGACCCGGAGACTCGGTTCCCGGCAGTCCCTGACCGCAGGAATGGGCGCGCCGGGGATAGGTACACTGCCCCGGCCAGACAGCTTCGCGGGTTCGAAACCGCGGCGGGTTCTGCCAAGGGTTGGGCTGATTACCTCGGCTTCCGAATCGCTGGCGAGGCGCTAGCCGCGTGAGGAGGTCACCCGCCCCGGCGGGCGGCGAGACGTGATTCGTACCCGTGTTTCAGCTACGACCACGTTCTCGCGAAATCTGACTAGATCTTGCACGCACCCGGGTGGCGGCGGAGGCGGTCAGCGTCGAGCCATAGTGCCCGGTAGACCGAGTCGCGCGCCGGCGATCTTGTCGTTCACGCACGTCCGGGCATACACTCGGCAGCGACCGAGCAGTCCGAAGGGGGTGCCGATGAAAGCCCTTCTCGTATCGACGATGACCACGCTCGCACTTGTCGCCGCCGCATTCCTTCCCGTGGCTGCGCAGGACCCCGCGATCCGGGTGACGCTGCTTGGCACCGGAGACCCGCCGCCCGTGATGACGCGGTTCGGGCCGAGCATCCTCGTTGCAGCGGGCGGTCAGACGCTGCTCTTCGACGCCGGGCGCGGCGCGCTTCAGCGCCTCACGCAGATCAAGGTGCCGTGGCGCGACGTGCGAGGCCTTTTCCTCACTCACCTTCACTCGGACCACGTCGTCGGCATCCCCGACCTGTGGCTGACCGGATGGCTCGTGGGGCCCGGGCGGGAGACGCCGATCCGGGTGTGGGGGCCGCGCGGCACGACGGCGATGATGGCGCACCTCGAAGAGGCGTTCGCCGCGGACATCCGCATCCGGCTTTACGACGACCGCGCACATCCGCAAGGCGTCGTGGTCCTCGCACAGGACCTCGGCGAGGGGGCAGTCTATTCAAGCGGTGGCGTCACGGTGACCGCCTTCGAGGTCGATCACCGCCCACTGGAGCCGGCGCTCGGCTATCGAATCGATCACGCTGGCCACGCGGTCGTGCTGTCGGGCGACACGCGCCCGTCGGAGAACGTTGTCCGTCACGCGCGGGGTGTGGACCTGCTGATCCACGAGGTGGCCTCGCCGGAATCTTTCCAGCGCGCTGGCGTGCCTGCCGCACGCACGGCCTCGGTGCTCGCGCACCACACGACACCCGACCAGGCGGGCGAGATCTTCACGCGGGCGAAACCGAAGCTCGCCGTCTACTCGCACATTGTGCTGCCAAGCGCCACTCAGCAGGACCTCCTCCCACCCACGCAGAAGAAGTACACCGGACCCGTGGAGCTAGGCGAGGACCTCATGGTCATCGAGGTTGGCGACAGCGTCAAAGTGCATCGGCCCGGGCATCCAGGCTCCGCTGAAGCAGCGGCGCCGAGATAGCCGCTCGGGACTGACCGGCGCCTGCAGCATCAATGCCGCCCAATCCAATTCCTGGGTGATTTCTGGGTAAACGAAAGGGGTTAGCGGCGTCTGCGCCCGCTAACCCCTCGCCGTCAATGGTTGCCGGGCTCGCAATCACCGAAATCGACTCCGCTCCTCTTCGAGGCGGACGTCGTGTGATTGTCCATCCCTGGTCCCCGTGATCTCATCGCATGGGAATTGGGTGGGAATGGACCTGGCACTTTCCTGGGAAAATGGGAATCGGACTGGCTTTCCCGCGGGTCAGCACTCGGTCGCGTTCTAGCAGCCTCGCAGGGAGCCCGGAGATAGGATTTTCAGACCCACCCCCATCTCCCGGCTTGGACGGATGATATGTTGCTATCTGTTGTGATTCGTGGCCTTCGGTGCGTCTACCTACCGTCCGCTCCCCGCATCAGGACCGATCGCGACGAATGACTCGGTCCGAGTAGAGTTCGAGTCAACTGGGACGGTACGTACAACGCGCGGAGAGCGGAGGTTCCTCAAGCATTCGTCGGCGTAACGCCAGCGCTCAGCGCCCGGCGAAGCCGGTCCGCGGGATCAGTTCCGTGATGCATAACAATCAGGTCTCATTACAGGTCTGAAACGTGCTACGTGGGCAGCTTCAGTTCCCGCGTCAAGAACATCCAGTGCCATGCCTGCGGAGCAGTGCGCAAAGCGGCGAGTCAATTCGACGGCGGTGTCCGTCGGCGCGTGCGCGAACACGAATGAGTCAGCCATCACAACCGTGCGCCGATTGAACTCGGCCACCCCGTCCGCGGTTGCCTCACCGTCGGCGATCGAATCGGCCCGCCGGGAGAGTAAGAGCAGAACGCGACTCGACAACGGTACCGGGACCTCTGTGTCTGCGTGAGCCAGCCCTATCCCGTAGGGATCGGTAGGAGAGGCTGTCGGGTGAAATATCGCCACCGGTTGATCGCATGTGAGGAAGAAAGTGTCCGAAGGAGCTCGCAAGATTGTTGGCGTCATGCTCATCCAGAGCTGAAACAGCCGTGGATCCGCCGCGATCCTGAACATGAACTCGAGGAGCTTCCAGTTGGAGATCGTGATGGAGATGTTCTCCATACGACAAATGTCTTCGAGGGCGGTCGGTGGCGGCGGCAACTCACCCTTTCGCTCCATCATCACGCCCATAGAGCGGACGGCATTCTCGAGGTATGCTTCAATCTCGGCCTTGAACGCTGGCACGCGAACGCGCAAGAGCGCCACCAGCTGGACCACGAGGTTGTGGGTTTCTGGAGTTGCAAGTCCGTCTTTGAGAGCACGGGCGAGCGCGTTGGCCAGCTTCGTCTCGATATCGGCGAGACGCTTCTCGATCGCGCCTGGATCCTTGGCGTCGTCTGTATCGAGTTCGTGATAGTCGCGGATTGCTGCTGAATCGCGAATGGAAGCCAGATAGGCACGGCCAGTCCGCCTCTCTATTTGGAAGATTGACCTACCATCAGCCGAGAAGCCGCGAAGATAGAACTGCGGGAGGTAGTGATGCTTCCTTGGCTCAGACATCGCCGTCTTCCGCCGAACGCCCACGATGACCTGCGGCGGCTGAGCAACGCGAAGCCGCCGTCAGGTCCACTGTGAGGTTAGGGAGCGATGTGAAAGTGGAACTTGAGGTCACTTGTCAATCCCTCAAGGTCGGGGAAGATTGTCGAGTATGTGATTCCGGCTTGAGCGAGTTCATCGGCCAGCTCGGGCTTCTTGTCTCGTGGTATCGGATGTTCGACCAGCATATCGGCGGCAATCCAGCCGTGTTCGTGTAGGATGACGCGGAGGTCGCGGTGATCCGCTCCGTGAAGCGTAAAGCAGGCCTTTTGGGCACGCATACGGCCATGGACGGTTGAGGGGAATATTGCTACCGGTGCCTGAAGGTAGTTGATTTTGGTCGGTGTCCCGTCAGGGGCGATCACGAGTTCTTCCTGAGTACCGAACGCAAACTTGATGGTCTGTAGAACTTCGTTCTGAACCCAGGTGACAGGGAAGTCGCAGATGCCAAGCACGTGCTTGTTGAGAAGTATCGGGTTCAGCGTGAAGACAGCCCCATCCGCGCACTTCGCGACGTCTCGCAACCTGATCCAATCGAGGCACGCGAAGAAAAGAGCCGTGTTGAGGCTTTCGGACCAGTCGAGGAGGCGCGTAGGCGCAAGATTGTGCTGCATTACGAACAGCCACTGATCTAGGCGATCAGTGGGAATGTCGACGCCAAAGCCGGGCGCCAGGAGTCGGAACCGCTTGGTTAATTGGAACTCATGCTGTTGGTTACCGGAGCGGAGTATCGATGGAACGAGTTCCCACTCGGCGTTCTCGTGCCCTCGAAACCAGGGTCTGGCGATCGGGGGGAGACTCCATCGTCGTGTGATCCCGAGGAAGTGGTCCTGGACCAGAGTCAGAAAGGAGGTCACCCTCGTGCTCCTGTCTCCGTAAAGCATCTGGACGGAGCTAACAGCTCAGACGCAGCGCACCCGGTCAAGCTAATCCGGGAGGACAATGCTGGCGCATTTCGAAGAACCGTCCAACGCGACGCGCCGTTACCTCGCTCCTCCTGTCTCTGGCTGACATAGGCCTGGATAGTCCGGCTGGTTATAGCCCGATCATGCGGTCCCGGGGTTTGCTACCAGCACCTTGAGTTCTCGGCGGCATCGCTCTGAAGGCTACGTCGGGGTATCTGGAGTCTCCCGAGTATATCCGACCCGGCCATGCGACCGCACTGTCGCTCGAGGGGGTGCTCGCGCACACGTCGTCCCTCTGAGAGACTGCCAGGCGACGGGCACTGGGACACGGAGCCCACGAAGCCGCTAGAGAAGCTCCGCTCCGAACTATGCTAAGGTCACACTCGGGAGATCGCCGACATGGCAGAGCAGAGAAAGCTCGCCGCGATCCTGGCGGCCGACGTGGTCGGCTTCAGCCGGCTGACCGGCGCCGACGAGGAACGGACGTTGGCGCGGCTGCGCGCGTTGCGCAGCGACCTGATCGATCCCACGATCGCCGTGCACAACGGGCGTGTTGTCAAGCGCACCGGCGACGGAGCCCTCGTCGAGTTCCGTAGCGTCGTCGATGCGGTGCGTTGCGCCATCGAGATCCAGAACGCGATGGTCGAGCGCAATGCCGGCCTGCCGCCGGAACGCCGCATCGAGTTCCGCATCGGCATCCACCTCGGAGACGTGGTCGAGGAGAGGGACGGCGATCTGATGGGCGATGGCGTCAACATCGCGGCGCGGCTCGAACGCGTCGCCCAGCCGGGTGCCATCTGTCTATCGGAGGATGCCTATCGACAGGTGCGATCCCGGCTCGATCTCGCCATCAGCGACCTCGGCGAGACGAAGCTCAAGAATATCGCCGAGCCGATGCGGATCTATTCGCTCGAGGTCGGCCGGGCCGCCGAGACCCGACCGAAGCCCGGTCCTGCCGAGGCGCCCTCGTTGGCGCCGCCCGAGAGGCCGTCCGTGGCTGTCCTCCCGTTCCAAAACATGAGTGGCGATGCCGAACAGGACTACTTCGCCGACGGCATGGTCGAGGACATCATCACCGGTCTCGCGCGCATCAAGTGGCTGTTCGTCATCGCCCGCAATTCCAGTTTCGCCTACAAGGGGAAATCCGTCGACGTGAAGCAGGCGGGGCGTGAGTTGGGGGTACGCTACGTGCTCGAAGGGAGCGTGCGCAAGATGTCGAATCGCGTGCGCGTCACCGGCCAGCTCATCGAGGCCGAGACTGGGCGACACGTCTGGGCGGACCGCTACGACCGCACCATCGACGATGTCTTCGCGATCCAGGACGAGCTCACAATGAGCGTGGTCTCCGCCATCGAGCCGAGCCTGCGCCAAGCGGAAATTGAGCGAGTCAAACGCAAGCGGCCGGATAACCTCGGAGCCTATGACCTTGTGTTGCGTGCCATCCCCCTCGTCTACCCGGCGATGCCGGAAGGGGCGGCGAGGGCCCTGCCACTGCTCGAAACTGCGCTCGAGATGGAGGCTGATTACGCCCATGCACACGGATTTGCCGCCTGGGCCCATGAAATCGTCTTCGCGCGCGGTGGGCTGCGTGAGGAGAACCGCATTGGGGCGATCCGACACGCCCATGCGGCGATCGCGCATGGTCGCGACGACGCCATCGCGCTGTCGCTCGGAGGCTTCGCCCTCGGCTTGGTCGCGCACGATCGCGAGGCGGCACGCAAGGCGTTCGAATCGGCGATGGCCCTCAGCCCGTCGTGCGCACTCACCTACATCCTGGGTAGTGTCGTGATTGTTTTCGGGGGCGAAGCCGACCGTGGCATCGAATGGGGCGAGCGGGCACTCCGCTTGAGCCCCTTCGATCCGATGGCCTATGCCCCATGGCTTTCGATCGGCCTCGCTCACTTGCAGCGCGGCGAGTATGAGGCGGCAGCAGAGGCCGCGCAGAAGGTTTTTCAGGCAAATCCCTATTGGAGCACGGCGCACTTTCTGCTGGCGGCGGCGTATGCGAAGCTCGGGCGGCTCGATGCGGCCAGGTCAGCGGCCAGGCGGGTCCTCGAGCTGCAGCCGGGGTTCACCATCACCGGACTCTGCGCCTCCTTCGATGTTCACAAATCGCTGGCCGCACCCTTGAGCGAGGCCCTCGGCGAGGCCGGTCTACCGGCGTGAGCGTCGTCCGCGTGTGACTACCGCACGCTCCGCTTCCTCGTTGTACTGGCTGACATTTTTCGATCGGGTCGCGGTCTGGCCCAGGCCCGCGCTCGACGATGCGCACCATGTCGGCCATGACTTGGTCGAGCCGGAAGTCTCCTCGGCTGATAAGCCTGCCCCGAATTCCCTCACCGGCGAGCAGAGGACTTCCAATCCCAGGAGGCCGGTCGGGGAAGCGAGAGGAGCCCGCGCATAGCATCGCCAAGGTGCTATCCGCCAGTTACAGCGAGTCTTGAGGGCCACTAAGAGGAGCCGCACTCGGAGCGTGGGGCTTCGATTTCCGAAGGGAAAGTACTTCGAGGATCTGGCCGTTCTGGCCTGCTTGTCACCTTGGAGGATCGGAACGAGGTCACAGAGGCCGCCGCCTCAGGGGAAATCCGCCACCGTTCTGAAGGTCGTGCTGGCGAGCAGGAGCCTCAGAGCAGGTACCAGGTCACGCGGCTCGTGAACGGGGTGGTTCCGGAACACGTCTGCGCATCGGTCGTCAAGCGTCGCGAGGGCCTCAATACGAAGCGGCGCTGCGTCGCGAACCTGCCGGACGCGGTCGAGTGCGAAGAGCAGGTTCTTCGGATCGACGTACCCCGCCTGTATGAAGCCGCGCGTCTTCTTGGCACACCGACAGGGGTTCGCCGGGTTTACGAGGCCACACTTCTCGTTCATGAAGTTGTGCAGATCTCGGCGCGCCCGAACAAGTCGCTGACGAAAGTTCTCGCGGCTGATCTCGAGGAGTTCAGCTCCGACGGCGTCGGTCACGTGGAAGATCTCGCCGAGGATATAGATCACGCGCTGTTCCCGGTCGAGGCAGAGCAGCATGCCAGACGTGCACGTGAGCCTGGCTTCGTCCACGAGCAGGCGCAGCTCGACAGGGACGCTGCTCCGGTCGGGCAAGTCTAGGTCGGGCGTGGCATCGAGCCCGTGGGCATAGCAGCTGAAGCTCAGCGACGCTGGCTCGAGGCGTCCGCGCTTGACGTTGAGAACGTGGTTCACCACGATGCGGTACAGCCAGGTACGGAGGCTGCTGCGTCCCTCGAACGAGGACAGCGCCGTCAGCGCCTTTACCAGGATCTCCTGGGTTGCGTCCTCGGCATCCTGCGGATGAGCCAGCATGCGGATGGCGATGTTGTAGACCCACACCTGATGACGTCGGACCAGCTCCTCGAGCGCATGGCGGTCCCCGGACCGAGCGCGGAGGACAAGCGCTTGATCCTCGCGATCACTGGCGAGGCATTCCACGAGGGGATTGGGCGTGCTCATGCCGCGTTCAGTTGCTGGCGCGCCGGTCAACCAATCCCCCGAGGTACCGGGCCGTGTAGACATGCCGCCCTTCCTCGTGAATAGTTTCTTCTCCCGAGAAGTTCGCTACGCTGCCGTGGTGCGCGCTTCGGTATGTGGACAGCCCCTCGGAGAATTGATCAGGACCACGTACCGGGAACGCCGCCGGCGCCTCCCGGAGGGCGCGTTGCAGGAATGAGTACACGCGCTCGGCGTCGACGCTCACGCCCTCGACCCACCCGTAGTATAGGGCCATCCACACCGGCTGGCGGTTGAGGAACACGACCTCCCTCCCCCCGTACGGCTCCCCTCCGAAGTAGTTGTCGTGGAACGTCCAGTCGCCGTGGGCGTAGACGATGGTCGTCGAGCCATCGCCTTCCCGGACCTTGGCGGCGTCCCGGCCGGCGGCGTAGCCGCGGCGACTCGCCTCGAACAAGAACGCCAGAAGGGCTGCCTCATCCATGCCGTGTCCCCCCTTACCTTCCTTAGACACGGCAGCCGAAAGGCTGTGACGGCCGGTAGCGGTCTGGATCATAGGGAATTACAATTGCTCATTGCCAGATCTATAGTCAATCCCGATGAGTTGACCCTCGTCGGGGGTGACCGGACGATGCCAAACCACGATTCCCTTCGACTCAGAAGCGCCGTCCACAACGCCTACTCGGCCGCAGCCGAACGACCAACCCGGAAGCACGCCTTCCCCGTGGGCCGCCTCTTGGCCGAGCGGCTGGGCTATCCCGTCGACCTGTTGGACGCCTTACCGCCGGCGGCTGTCGAAGCGTTCGCTGGAGTCTCGACGCTCGCCATCTCGGCAGCACTCCCTGCTGGAGCCCGTGTCCTCGACCTCGGATGTGGGGCGGGGCTCGACAGCCTGATCTTGGCGAGGCGTGCAGGAGCCACTGGCCGCGTTGTCGGGATCGATTTCAGTGAAGCGATGCTCGTGCGGGCCCGGCAAGCGGCCGCGGCGTACGGCGTCACTGTGACCTTCTGCCGGGGTGATGCCGAACGGCTCCCGCTGGACAACGCATCGATGGACGTCGCGCTCGTGAACGGGATCTTCAACCTGAATCCCGCTCGCGCGGAGATCTTCCGGGAACTCGCGCGTGTCGTGCGGCCAGACGGACACGTCTATGTCGCGGAGCTCGTCTTACAGGAAGCCGTGAGCAAACCGGACCATTTCACCGAAGCGGAATGGTTCGCCTGAGTGGCCGGGGCCAAGGAAGGCGGTGCCTTCCTGGATGAGTTCCGAAAGGCCGGATTTCGCGAGGCCGTCATGTTGCGGACGACGCGGAACGCACGGTGCAAGGACCCGCGCGTTACTGCGGCGGAGGTCTGCGCCACCAGGTAACCACCGACTCGGACGAGGGCGGGTCAACCACACGTGGCCGATGTCGTGGGGCTGACCCGCCGGTCGAGTCAGATCTTCGCCAGTTGGCCCGACTGAATCAGGTCAACAAGCAGGTTCCACTCGTCCTTCTTGAGGACGGCGAGGTTGCCCGTTTCGCCAATCCGTACTTCGTCGCCCGCAATCTCCACATCCGGGCACTGACCGCAGCCGGCCGGGCACAGCGTCACTTTGTGGTTCGCCATGGCTTTCACCTCCCTCCCTTCACAACGGTCAAGTGTTCAATACAGGGACAGACTGCGGCAGAACGGTATCGGCGGGACTGCCAGGACCGGAGCAGCCCGCGAAGCTGCCCACGCACTTCTGCCAGATCCGTGAGCGCCTGCTCGATGTTCTCCAGCTTCAGATGAACAAGATCCAGGACGTGCTTGCATGGGGTTCGACCTGACCGCTTGAGCGCCACGATGCGCCCGATCTCATCTAGGCGGAAGCCGAGCCGCCGCCTTGCGTGACGAACCCGAGAAGCGCCACCGTCTCAGGGCCGTACATGCGGTATCCCGACGCGGTACGACGCGAGGGCGGCAGGATGCCGATTTTCTCGTATAGACGGAGTGCCTTCCGACTGACTCCGCTCTTTGCCGCTACTTCACCGATCAGCAGACCATCGCGTGCCATGGGAGCAGCGTAAACCCTGTCCCATGGGGCAAGGTCAAGCGGTCTTGCTTACTCGGGGTCCCGCGTGCGTTCTCCCGAGACAAGAGGATGGACCCAGGACTTCCAAACCTCCTCACAGGACGCTCCTCGGATACATGATCCATTGCTATACGTTATGATTCGCTCGATTTGATCATCGGCCCGGCTTGCTGCTCCCGGACTTAGGCGGATGGCCACGAATGATTCGGTCCGAGTAGAGTTCGAGTCAACCAGGCAGGGCAGTGTGCCAGGCGGCAGGCCAGGCTACCGAAGTGGGCCAGGCGACCTACTGATGAGTGGCGCGCCCGAAACGGCTGTGTCCCGTTCGACGTGGAGAAAGCAGGGCGGCGCTACCACCAATATCCTCCTGCTTGCTTCGACGGTGGGACACCACTGGGCTAGGATCATTGCCGAACCGAGGTATTGTGGAAGGCCGTCATCAACCATCGGCCGTTTTCCTTAGTGAAAACGCGAATGTGGAGTTCCCGCTGGACCGGCAACCTCTGCCCACCCGGGATGACCATTCCGCTTGTCTCATTCGTGACATGGGCAATCGCCACGTCTGGCCGAATGAATCTAATCCGGATGTCCAGCAGTTTGATTCTGGCCTCCTTCAGCACGGTCTCGAACCGGGCTTTCCGGCCCCGTTCGATTTCAGCGGCCCCCCTCAACCAGGTCCCATTCACGTTTACGAAGTCGGCGTCGTTGGTGAACAGCGAGGCATCGGGCTCATGCCTGTTGAAGGCGTCAGTCATGTCCATGATGACCCTCTTGATCGCTTCCTCGTCTTCGCGATGACGCGGCATGGCTATCCTTTCGCTCGTTGCACAGCCGACGGCTAGGCCGACAATGGCGAGTGGCAGGACGCTCCTCAAGAGAGCTTCATCGAAGTTCTCCTCACCTTTTGAGTTGCGTAGGGGCGTGGTGGCCGCCTGCCTCTTCTGAGCCCTCTTGATGCACCACGCTTGCGCCGTATACCTCGAGCTCCCGCCGGCGGTGGAGCTGGTACATGCCGGAAATCCCGGCGCCGATGACGTTGCCCTCATACGGCTCCCTCCGCCTAGGTGCGGCCACCGCACCATTCGGTCGCCTAGAAGTCGCGGCAGCCGACATGGCGCGTCTCCAGTTCATCCCCTGCCGACACCATAGCGGCGGCCGGTGTCCGGACACA
>Ga0207646_10007874_pt1 | contig 10761 bp, 9 predicted proteins | sample KBSK5502metaG_FD_184343 | JGI IMG/M metagenome (GOLD analysis project Ga0207646, IMG submission 184343) | Corn, switchgrass and miscanthus rhizosphere microbial communities from Kellogg Biological Station, Michigan, USA - KBS K5-50-2 metaG... | ecosystem: Host-associated > Plants > Roots >...
TTCCGGGCAGCAGGTCTCGCATCCGGACAAGCAATCCGAGGTGGCGGCCGGACGAGCTCGTCAGCACCATGTCGAGCCGGCCGACCGGATGGACCTCGGTTCCACCCGGCCCGGGCGTGAGGCCGCCGGCGCGGAATGAGAGCACGGCTGGCGTCGTGTCGGAGGGCTTGAAGCTCGTCTTGGACAGGGTCAGGCCGGAGAGCAGCGGCGCGCTATCGCGTCCAAACGGGATCGCCCAGGGGACTCTCAGCGGCAGCGTCGAGCGGGAGCCGATCTGGATCGTCCCCTCCGCAGGGGCCCCGGGCGTCGGGGTTCCCTGGAAAGACGCCTTGACGCGAATCGTGACCTTGCCGCCGGGAGGCAGGCGAAAGCGGTCCGGCGAGGCGGTGAGCGCCAGGCCCGCACCGCCGGCCTGCGGCAGCGCCACACGCAGGTCCAGCCGCCGGCTCGACAGGCTCCGGATCGTCAGGTTCTGGACCGAGTGCCAGTTCGTGCCTAAGGCAGGCCCGAAGGCGAGGGTGGTCGGATCCGCCGCGATCTCCGCTGCCGCCGCAGCGCCCACGTCGACGAGCCCGGTCCCCTGGGTTGTCACGGAGCCGTCCTCGAAAGGCCGTGCATAGCCCGCGAGGATGCTGCGGAGCGCCCGCGCATCGAGGTCCGGCCGGGCCTGAGCGAGCAACGCGGCCGCTCCGGCAACGGTCGCGGCGGCAGCGCTCGAGCCGTTGACGGTTCCGTAGGCCGCAGTCCCGTCCTCGGCGGCCGAGGGCTCCGACGTCATTAAGGCGACACCGGGTCCGAGCAAGTCGGGCCGGACCCGCCAGTCGAAGGAGAGACCGCGTGACGAAAACGGTGCGGTGCCGCCGCCGGTGGCGTTCCGAGCGACGCGCGACGCGCCTAGGGAAAGAGCCGGATGCCGTCCGGCCGCCAGCGCGTCGAGCGCCGTGCGAGCGACGTCCGCCGGGACGGCAACTACGGGCACAGGCACGCTTTCGTCGAGCCCCAGGCCCCCGGCCGGGATCGCGGTCCCGTAGAGGACGACCGCTGCGGCGCCCGCGCGCGCGGCGTTCTCGACCGCGGTGACCGGGTCGTCGCCCGCGCGGACGAGCGCTGCGCGGCCGGCCACGACGCTCAGTCCGGCTGCGTTGAAGAAGGCGTCCAGCGGCGGCGGCGCGAGGAATCCGCCGGGGCTGGACCCAGAGCTACGCTCCTGCGGCGCCACAAGTGCGAGCTCTCGGACGTGCTTTGGCAGCACCGCCCCGGCAAGAGGCAGCAACCGGTCGACCAGCACATCGAGCGCGACCCGGACGACGACCCGCACCTCCTCCGTCTGTGAGCGCAGGTCGGCGGCGCCGACGCTCAGCGCGGCGGGCGATGCGCCGGGGCTGGACAGGCTCCCGAATGCGGGTCCGGCCGGGCCGTCGTTTCCCGCCGGAGCCACAACGAGCGTGTCGAGATCCAGCGCGCCCTGGACGGCCTGGGCGTCCGGGGCGTCGGCGAACGCGGCGTACGGCGCCGCGAGCGGCACGAGGGCGATCCTGGCGGCGTCGTGCGCGTCCCCGTCCTCGTTCGGATCGACCGCGCGCTCGAGCCCAGCGATCAGCTCGTCGGTCCGCGAGTAGACGGCCCAGCCGCCGCCGACGTCCTGCTGCCAGCCCGCGACGCGGATCGGCAGCACCGAGGCGCCCGTCGCGACGCCCGCGAGCCCCTCCGGGCCGCCGCCGCCCACGAGCAGCCCGGCCATCTCCGTGCCGTGCCGCTCGAGCCTGGTCGCGTCGTCGGGCTTGGTCGCGGCTAGAGCGTGGAAGTCACCGTCGCTGAGGATGTTGATCCCGTCCTGGACTCGCCCGCGGAGGAACGGCTGCGCCCGGTCGACGCCGGTGTCGAGCAGCGCGATCGTGACGCCGCGGCCGTCGAACCCGGGCAGCATGATCTCGGGATCGTGCGCGGCGCCGCGTGCAAGCTCGTCCTTCGCCAGCAGTTGGGAGGAGACCGTGGCGGGGTAGGCCACCCGTACCGGGTAGACGCCGGCGACTTCCGGTTCCCGTTCGAGGAGCGCGACCGCCTCGGAGTCGAGCGCAGCTGAGAAGCCGTTGATGACGCGCGAGTAGTAGTAGTCGACCCGCACCTGGACCCCGTGTTGTGCGAGCGTCGCCAGGACCTGCTGTTGTGCGGCGAGCGCCGAGGTCGTCCACTGCCGCTCCTGCGCGTCGGTGGCCTCCCCACCGGCGTGCGCGACGCGCTGCGCGAGCGACGGCGCCTTGAGCACGACGATCACGCGTTGTCCGACGTCGACTTGCGGCCGGGCGCTACCCGCGAGCCCGCGCCAGGACGCGGCGGTCGAAGAGAGCGTCGGCTGGGTCGACCGGGTGCCGCCGGCCCCGAGGACGAGTGCCAGCGTGCCGAGCGCGATGATGCCGAGCGGTGCCGCACGGATCACTCTTCTTTTAATCAAGACGCGTGTGGCTAGCCAGAGGCATACGCATCGAGCGCAAGATAACCCGGGAAGGGGAATGCCTCCGCGTATCTCGCTGCCGAGGCGATCATCGCCGCATTGTCCGTGCAGAGCGGCAGCGGCGCGAAGGCTGCCTCCGGCAGCGCGGCGCGCAGCTCCGAATTGGCCGCGACTCCGCCGGCGACGGCGATCCTCCGCGCTCCGGTCTGCTCTACGGCCTCGTGTGCTCGGCCGACAAGCGCGCGGACGATCGCGCTTTGGTAGCTCGCGGCGAGGTCGGCGCGGCGGCGCTCGAGCTCGGCGTCGGAGAGATCTCGGACCGCGTAGAGCAGCGCCGTCTTCAGCCCCGAGAACGAGAAGTCGAGCCCGCGCACGCGTGCGACGGGGAAGTCGTACGCGCCGGGATCCCCTTCCCGCGCCAGCCGGTCGATCGCGGCTCCGCCCGGGTAGCCGAGCCCGAGCAGCCGCGCACCCTTGTCGAAGGCCTCGCCCGCGGCGTCGTCCAGGGTCGTCCCCAGCACTCGAAACCCGCCGGGCTCGGGGACGTCGACCAGAAGCGTGTGACCGCCACTCGCGAGCAGGCAGAGAAACGGCGGCTCGACCGGCTCGGGCTGCAGGTAGAGCGAGGCGACGTGGCCGTGCAAATGATTGACAGGGATCAGCGGCAGCCGGTTCGCCCAGGCGACGGCCTTCGCGGCCGAGAGACCCACGAGCAGCGCGCCGACCAGACCCGGCCCTTGCGTGACGGCGACGGCATCGAGGCTGTCGAGCTGGGCGTCCGCCTCCGCCAGCGCCTCACGCAGCACAGGCACGACCAGCTCGAGGTGGTGCCGCGAGGCGACCTCCGGGACGACGCCGCCGAAGCGAGCGTGCAACTCGGCCTGCGAGGAGACGACGTTCGAGAGGATCCGCCCGTCCCGCGTGACGACCGCGGCGGCGGTCTCGTCACACGAGGTTTCGATCCCGAGGATGCCCACTAGTCATTCGCGACTTCGTCGTGAATGACGGGGTCCTTCCACATGATCAGCGCGTCCTCGCGGTTGTCGGTGTAGTAGCCGCGCCTGACGCCGCGGGGCTTGAAGCCGAGGCGTTCATAAAGAGCAACGGCTCCCGAGTTCGAGACTCGCACCTCGAGGGTGTAGCCGCGCCGGCCTCGGCCGGCCGTTGCCTCGAACAGCCGCTCGAGCAGCATCGTTGCGATCCCGCGGCGGCGGTGCTCCGCAGCGACGGCGACGTTCATCACATGCCAGGCGTCCACATACCGTGAGATGACGAGGTAGCCGACGAGCTCGAAGGTCTCGAGATCGAACGCGCCGAGGCAGATCGAAGACGGTTTCGCGAGCTCGCTCGCGAACATCGAGCGCGACCATGGCGTTGGATAGGAGGCGCGCTCGATTCGCTCGATCGCGTTCAGGTCCCGCATCTCGAGGCGCCGCAGCTCGACCCGCGTCATCTCCTTCATCGCGCCTGCTCCGCGTCCGGGAGCCGCAGGTAGAGCGGCTCGACAGTCTCCGGGTCGACGAACTCGCGCGCGAGCTCCGCGTGAAACCGTGCCCGCGGAAGGTGCAGCTCGCTTTCCCGCGGCGGGACCTTCGCACCCAGTGCTTCGAGCACCTCGCGATAGCGCACGGCGCCGTCGCCGACGCATGTCGTCCCCGGATCGAACCGCAACTCGTCCGGGGCCGCCACTGCCGGGGCGCCCTCGACGAGCGTGAATACCTCGCGGCGGCCCGCGTCGACGACCGGCAGTGCGCCGGGTGCGCCGGCGGCTAGCGCGTCGAGCGTCGAGACGCCGGCGAGCTGAAGGTCGAGCGCGAATGCGAGCCCACGGGCGGCTGCCAGCCCCATCCGAACACCCGTGAAGCTGCCCGGCCCGGTGCCGGCGACGAGACGGCTCAGCTCGCGAGGCTCGGCGCCGGCTTCGTCGAGCAGCTCCTCGGCGTCCGCGAGCACGCGCAGCGCGCGCGAGGCGCGCTCGCCAAGCACCTCCCCGTCCCGAACGAGCGCACTCGTGGCGACGCTCGTGGCGGTGTCAAACGCGAGCGTCAGCATCGCCGGAAACCTCCGCCAGCAGCTGCCGGTTGTCGCTTTCGACCTCGATCACCCTGTGTTCGCGATCCACGTGCGACAAACGTAGCGCGAGGCGCACCGGCGGGAGGGCCTGCGCAGCCGCCTCGGGCCATTCGACGAAGCAGATGGCGTTGACGAAGTACGGCTCGAGGTCTCCCCACTCCGCGGGCGAAAAGCCCTGGAAGCGGAAGAGATCGAGGTGCGAGACGTCCGAGTTTCCTGCGTAGCGGTGGCCGACGGTGAAGGTCGGACTCGTCACGGGCACCTCGATCCCGAGCGCGCGGCAGGCACCGCGGACGAAGGTCGTCTTGCCGCTGCCGAGATCGCCCGAGACGGTGACCACGTCGCCGACGCGCAGGCTCTGGGCAAGCCGGCCGGCGATGCGCTCTGTCTCCTCCGGCGAAGAAGAGGTCAGCTCGAGCCGGGCCACGCTTTTCGCATTTCTCGCTCGAGCCGTCGCGGCACCTCGACGCCCAGTTCGGCCTCCGCAGCCTGCCGCGCCGGCAGGTACGACGACAGAGCCGTATCCAGTGTGGAGGGCGGCTCCTCGATCCCAAGCGGCCCCAACAAGTGACGCCACATCTTGTCGAGCTCGGCCGACACCAGCTCGCTCTTGCCGGCAGCTACCTTCGAGCTGAGCCACAGAAACCAATCCCAGAAGTGCCGGTCGATCGGCTCGAGAGTCTCTCCACTCACTACCCATGGCGGCTCGACCTGATGCGGCTCCGCGAGGAACAGCAGGTCGACCTTTGTTGGCCCAGCCAGCATCAGCATGTAGCACCAATGCTCGCTCAACGGGTCCCATTGCTGCGCCAGGGGCTCGAGCGATGCGAGTCGTGACGGCAGCGCCCCATCCACCGCGCGAAAATCGTCCACCTCAACAGCGAAATCCCAATCGGAAGAGTCGGTCGCCGTCCCTTCGGCCCGGGAGCCGATCAGGGTGACGGCGGTCACGTGCGGGTCAAGAAGCAGACTCGATCTGACCGCGGTTGGGACGTCGAGAGGGCTCGTGGCCTAGAAGAGGCCGAGCTGAACGGCCGGCTCGGGCGCGAGCGCCACGGGCGGAAGGGCCGGCTCCGGCTTCTCGACGGCCCGGCCGAGCAGCTCGGGCAGCCGCACGAAGTCGGCCTCGAGCACCTTCAGCATCGCGGGTGTGTAGAGCGCCGCAGCCGGGTGGTAGAGCGGGTAGAGCAGCACTGAGCGACCGCCAAGGGTCGCCTCCTGCTCGACGCCATGGACGCGCGTGATCCCGGTCGGCTTGCCCGAGAGCAGCTTGGTCGCGAAGTTGCCAAGCGTCGCGACGACCTTCGGCTCGATCAGCGAGATCTTCCGGAACAGATAACCCTCGCAGGCCTCGATCTCGTCGGCCTGCGGATCGCGGTTTCCGGGCGGGCGGCACATGAGCACATTCGCGATGTAGACCTGGTCGCGCTCGAGACCGATCCCCGCCAGCAGCTTGTCGAGCAGCTTGCCGGCCTGCCCGACGAACGGCTTCCCCTGCTGGTCCTCGTGGAAGCCCGGCGCCTCGCCGACGAACATCAGGTCCGCGCCCGGGTCGCCTACGCCGAAGACGACCTGCGTCCGGCCCTCGGCGAGCCGGCACTTGGTGCAGCTCGCGACGGATTCGGCAAACGCAGCCAGGCCCGACATCGGCCCGAGTCTAAGCGCCTGTTCGGATGATCAATGCCCGCAGCCGCAACTGCCGCCGCAGCAGCCCCCGCCACCGCCGAAAGACGGCTGCTCCGAGGCGCCGTGTGTCGCGAAGACGGAAAACTGTTTCTGCACTTTCGCGGAGTCGCATTCCGGACAGCTCACCGTCTCGCCGTTTCGCACGAGTTCTTCGAAGTGCTCCTCGCAGCTCATGCAGACGTATTCGTAGACCGGCATTGTCAGGGACGTTACCAGCGTCAATATTCAGCTGGTGACCGTGTGGGAAGAGGCCGAGTGGCAACGGCCCTCGCCAAGGCTCCGCATAATGCGCCGCACCGAGGTCGGCGCAGCCGCGCTGCTCGTGGCTGGACTCGCCGCCGCGTTCGGAACTGCATCCGATGGGGCGACCGCGGGCGCGATCACCGGCGGTTCCGTGCTCGGGCTCGGCGTCGTAGTTGCCTGGTTCGTCGAGCGTCGCGTGCGAGCTTGGGGATACCTCGAGCGAGCAGAGGACCTCCTCGTTCGACGCGGCCTCTTTGTTCGCCGACTCTCGGTCGTTCCCTACGGGCGAATGCAATTCGTCGACGTCACCGCCGGCCCAGTCGAGCGGTCCTTCAAATTGGCGACCGTGCGAATGCACACGGCGGCTGCCGCGAGCGATGCCCGGATTCCCGGCCTCAGCCGGCCTGAAGCCGAACGGCTCCGCGATCAACTCGCGAGCCTTGGCGAGGCTCAGGCATCGGGCCTTTGACCCAGCGCGAGGCGGAGGGGGAGCTCGAGTCGGGCGGCTGGCACCGCTTGCACCCCCTCTCGCTTCTCGTTCGCACGGGGCGGGCGACGATTGCGGTCCTGCTCATCGTCATCCCGTCGCTCCTCGCAGGCGGGCACGACTTCTTTCCGCTTGTCTTCGTAGCAGTCGCCGTGGTGACGAGCACCGTTGCCTGGCTCGTCACGCGCTGGCGCGTCACGGACGGAACGCTCAGAATCGAAACCGGCCTCTTCCGGCGTCAGTCGCTGCGCTTCCCGCTCCAACAAATCCAGGCGATCGACACCGTCCGCCCCGGTCTGGCACGCCTGCTCGGGCTCGCCGAGCTGCGGCTCCGCATGGCGGGAGAAAGAACCTCGGCCGGTCGCCTCGCCTATTTGCCCGAGCGAGAGGCGAACGAGTTGCGAGCAAGGCTCCTCGCGCTCTCGCGGGGGCAGGAAGAGCTGACGCCCGAGCCAGCCGAGCGCACGCTTGCGACCGTCCCGGTCGGGCGGCTTGCCGGCTCAATCGTTCTGAGTAGCACCGGTCTTTCCGTCGGATTGGGCATCGGTGTTCTCGTCACGGTCTTGATCGTCGCGCCCGGGCTGGTCGCAGCATCCGTCAGCGGAGGTGCCGTCATCTACATCATCGGCTTCGGACAGGCGCTCTGGCAGCGGTTCAACTCCGGCTACGGTCTGACGCTGGCGGAGGCGCCCGACGGGCTTCGGCTCCGCTCCGGCCTCGTCCAGACAGCCGCAGAGACGATTCCGCGGCGACGCGTTCAGGCGGTTCGCCTAACCGAGCCGCTGCTCTGGCGGCCGCTGGGCTGGGTGCATCTTTCCCTCGACATCGCCGGCAGCCAGCGCCGGCATGGCGAAAACCGTGCCGAAAGCCGCAAGCTTCGCCAGATCCTGCCCGTCGGCACGCGGCGACAAGCAGGCGAAGTGTTGGCACAGATCCTGCCGGGGGCACCGGCGGAACTCTCGCGGGCGCCGCGCCGGGCTCTCCTTAAAAGTCCGCTGCGTTACCACTGGGCTGCCTGGGGTCACGACGAGGTGCTCGCCGTGACCACCTCAGGACGCGTGACGAAGGCCACGGACTGGGTGCCACTCTCGAAGGTGCAAAGCCTGCGCTGGGTGCAAGGGCCTGCTCAGCGGCGACTCGCTCTGGCGACGATCCACCTCGACACCGCGGGTCGGAACGTCCACTCGGCGATTCGCGACCGCGACGTCGACGAGGCCGGCGAGATCCTCGTCGGTCTCACCGAGGTCTGCCGCAGAGCCCGGGCACGCGAACGAAACGACGGTGCGCCTTAGGCCGGCCCGTGAACTCGCCGCCCACCTAGACGGCCACTGAGCGTCGACGCCCCGACCGCGAGCCGCCCGTGCGCTGCCTTCGTCCCGTCCACGCGAACAGAACCGACGAACCTCGCCGGGACGGCCGAGCCCGACTCCGGCCTGTACAGGTGGAGGCCGCCGCTGATCCGCACCCCGGGAACCGTGCTGTAGCCCTCGAGCACGAAGGTCGTTCCGGACGCGCGAATCACGCCGCCGTAGAGACCGGCGATCGCGTGCACCTGCGTGAACCCAGTGACCGAGAATGCCCACGAGGCCGCGGCCTCGCGCACGGTCTTCGCCACCGCGGCAAGCGTCCGGCCGGGCACGCCGCCGGTGGGGCCCGGCTTCAGCGTTGCGAAGGACGCCGGGAAGGCGCCGATTGGATTGACGAGCATCGGCGAACGCTGGCAGCGCGAAGGCGGAACTCCGCCGGAGAGCCAGACTTCGAGCGCGTTCATTGCGCAATTGGTCAAATCGGCGCCGAGCACGCTGTGGCCCACGCCGGGCACGGTCACAAGGTGTCCCTGCGGGAAGCGCGCGGCGATCGCGGCCGCATTCGAGGCGGGCGTGCGGAGGTCGCGCTCCCCCGCGAAGACGAGGACCGGCACGTTCGGAAGCGGCCCCGAGCCGATGCCCGGGCGGCTCGCTTGGGGCGGCCAGGTGAGACAGAAGTCTGCCGTGCCGATCGCGGTCGCCCAAATGCCGAACGGGCCCGTCGAGCCAGGGCGCAGCGAGCTCCGCGCCGCCGCGAGCAGGCTCGGGCGCTGGGCGAGCGGCGTCTCCGGATTCCATGGGAACGGCCCGTCGTCGCAGACCGTGGCCGCGAACAGCCCCATGCTCAAATCCGCCGCCGGCGTGATCGCCGTCTCCCGGTCGAGCTCGACGAGCCGGAGCATGGCGCGCGGCCGACCCTGGAGGGCCGCGTGCACTGCCGCCGGCAGCTCGGCGGCCAGGCCCGCGTTAAGGTCGGAGTCCAGCACGGCGCCGCTCAGGAAGTCGAAGCCGGTGGCCCGCACGGTTCTCGTCCCGCCGCCCGGTTTCGCCACTTTGCCCTTGACCGGATGGGCAGCCAGCCGGTTCGCGAGCTTGACCACCTCGCCGACGAAATTCGACGTAGCCTCCTTACACAGCCCGCCCGAGCAGAGCGACGCGAGCCCCTTCGGCATCTGCTGGAGGTCATCGAGCGAGAAGGGGTCGCGGCCCGACGCGTCGGCCACCGAGTCGAGGATCAGCCGCTCGACGTGGCTCGGATAGGTGAGCGCATACGCGACCGAGAGCTGTGTCCCGTACGACGTCCCCCAGAGCGCGATCCTGTCGACGCCGAGCGCCTGGCGCACGGCGTCGATGTCGTCGACGTGGTCGCGCGTGGAGTAGAAGGCGCGGCTGGGACCGATCTCGGTCGCGCATTTCGCGACGAGCGCCTGCTCCCTCGTCACCTCCGCGAACGGATCGGCCTGGAGCTCGGGACAGCGAAGGACGCCGGAGCGTCCGGTCCCGCGAGGGTCGAAGGCGATCAGTGTGTAGCCCGGGAACTCGCTGCGGAGGTCGATGGCGTTGGCGCCGAGGGCGAACGAAGCTGACGACGCCTGACCGGGCCCGCCGGCGACCAGGAACAGGGCTCCGCGAGGCGTGCCAGGGGCGGGAAGCTCCTCGACGTGGAGCGACACGGTGCCGGGAGTCGAGCCGCTGCGGTCGAGCGGCACGTTCACCGTCGCGCACTCGAGTCCGTTCGCTCCGCAGGGCACGAAGACCGCGCGTGCGGCCGGCGCCGCTTTGGGAGCGCTGAGCGCCGCGCACAGCGCCGTCAGGACGATGAGACCCCGTAGCCGCATCGAGAACCCGCCACGATACCGCTACGAAGGTACGCTTCGGCTGCCCGGTATCCGCTACGGAACTGGAGCGAAACGATGTTCGAAAGCGTCAACGTGATCGGTCGCGGCCGTGTCGGCAGAGCGGTTGCAGCGCGGCTCGAGGAGCGCGGCGTCGAGCTGCGCGAGGACGGCGCCGAGCTGATCCTCTTGTGCGTTCCCGACGCGGCGATTCGAGACGTGGCCCGCGACCTGGTCCCCGGACTTGGCTGGATCGCCCACGTCAGCGGCGGCACACCGCTCGCCGCGCTCGACCCGCACGAGCGAAGGTTCGGGCTCCACCCCTTGCAGACGTTCACGCGCGCCCGCGGCCCGGAGCAGCTCGACGGCGCCTTTGCGGCCGTCAGCGCCGAGACCGAGGAGGCGGGCGAACGCGGCTTCGAGTTGGCGCGGCTCCTGGGACTGAAGCCCTTCGAGCTCGCCGACGAGGCGCGGCCGCTCTACCACGCCGGCGCGGCGATCGCCTCGAACTACCTGGTCACGCTGCACCGAGTTGCGTCCGAGCTCTTTCGCGCAGCGGGAGCGCCGCCGGAGGCCCTCGTCCCCATGATGCAGCGGACGATCGAGAACGGCTTCGAGTTGACGGGGCCGATCGAGCGCGGCGACTGGGAGACGGTCGAGGCCCACCGCGAGGCGATC
>Ga0207646_10007875_pt1 | contig 10760 bp, 9 predicted proteins | sample KBSK5502metaG_FD_184343 | JGI IMG/M metagenome (GOLD analysis project Ga0207646, IMG submission 184343) | Corn, switchgrass and miscanthus rhizosphere microbial communities from Kellogg Biological Station, Michigan, USA - KBS K5-50-2 metaG... | ecosystem: Host-associated > Plants > Roots >...
ATGACTATGCCGTCGCGGTGCTGCAGGGCCAGAGCAACGTGACGCTGGAGGCGCATGTGCTGGTCGCCAACCATGGCACCCTCACCTACTACCTCATTGTGATCGACACTAGGTCGTCCTTCGCGTCGGATGCCGGCAAGTACAGCACGCCGATGCTCGCTTCCTTCCGCTTCCAGGGATAACACACGCACACCCGCTTCCAGTCGTTTGGGCATCGATCTTGCCTTCTTTATACCTCTGAGCCACAGCGTGGCCTGAATGGGCCATACTCCGGCACGCGACAGGAGGCGCCACATGGTGGATACACAGGCAAAGATCTCCCTCAGATGCGCGAAGCTGAGCACTCCGCCTTCCGAACAGTGCGGGCACCCTGGGCGCAGGCGCTCGTGCGTTTCGGCTTCGCCTGCAAGGGCATCGGGTATCTCGTGATGGGCCCCTAGCGCTGGCAGAGGCGTTCGGCGTGCGCGGGGGCGCCACCGCCGCTCACCAGGGCGCTCTCCTGGCCCTCTATCGCTAACCACTCGGGCCACTCGGGCGCTGGCTGCTGGCGGTGGTCGCGGTGGGCTATGGTCTGTGGTCGCTCTTTCTCGCACTGCTCGACCTGGATGGCGACGGGCGCGATGCGCAGGGTATCTTGAAACGGCTCGGCTATGCGGCCGTCGGGCTCTCCTACCTGGCGCTCGCCGTGGGTACGTTCAGGGTGATCGCGGACCTGGGAGGCTTAGGGCAGAGCTCGGACCAGACCACGCGAGACTGGACGGCGCGAGACTGGACGGCGCATGTGCTCGACTTGCCGTTTGGCGTGGAGCTGGTAGTGCTGGGCGGTCTTGTGCTGGCCGGCATCGCCGTGGCACAGGGCTACCAGGCAATCAGCGGACGCTTCATGGTTTATACGGAATACGGTTAGGTAGTTGCAGATTGTACCTCAATGCCGAAGCTCTGCTGCAACGCGTGAGCGGGAATGAGACTGATAAATTCCCAGCGACTCGACCAAAATTCGTACAAGTCATTGCGCAACACTGCCTCCATGGCATATGCTGACCATCAAGCAAGGGACAGATGCCGTGTGCGTTGTAGTTCCTTTCTTGCCTTTCGTTCTCCTGTTCTAGCCAACCTATTGCCTACATCGTGCCGACGTGAGCCAGAGAGGACAATGCATTGGCCATTTTGAACAATCCTCTGTTCTTGGTGGCTGCTTCTGCAGTGATATCTGCACTGATTACCGCTGCCATCGAAACGGCAATTACCAACCGTCAAAAGGATGCCTTGGAACGACGGCTTGAGGAGATACGGTACAAGCATGCCCTAGAGGTCGAACAGTTGAAATATGAGAATGCGAGTCAGCTGGAAAGGGAGGCTTCACAACTGCGCCTTGCGCGCGAACACGATCGCGGTGCCGCCGAACAACGGTTGAGAAAACTACCCAAAGCTATCGCTGCAGCATACAAGCTCCGATATCTCTACTTAGACATACTCAACGCGCTGTCTAGCGAACAAAGAGTGACGTATGCACAGTCACGTAACTATGTCGAATCCTTGTCCGCGCTGTCGAATGATTTGCTGCAGATAGACGACCCGGAGGTCCGTGGGGAAGCGCGCAAGCTTGTGGCTTTGTGCCAGATAGGCCCCTCTGATCTGATACGCTTTGTTCCGAGGAGTGAGCACAGCGAATTCGTGGGAGATGAGGAAACTAACAGATTGCGTGAAACACTGCTAGGAAAGATGCGCCTACGCTATGAAGAAATCAAGGAAGCACAAACTCGCATGTTAGATTTGCTCGAGAAATCAGACCAGCGTCCAACTCAAAAGTAGGTATCCAGTTCAGAGTTTTAACCTATACACAGCTACTATCAAATGTAGTCGAATATTTGGCAAGCGCCCAGCGTTATGCTACACTGTGGGCATGAAACTTTCTGCCTACGCCAAACAACAAGGCATCAGTTATCAGACCGCGTGGCGCATGTGGCAGCGGGGCGAGCTACCCGCTCACCAGTTGCCCTCTGGCACGGTGATTGTCGAGGCGCCGCCTCCGCCACAAGCCGTCCGTCCCCAGAAGGGGGCGATCTACGCCCGCGTCTCTTCCGCTGAAAATCGGAAGAATCTGGACAGCCAGGCGGAGCGGATAGCGGCCTTCTGCGCGGCGCGGGGTTGGCAGGTGAGCAAGGTGGTCAAGGAATGCGGCTCTGGCGTCAATGACCAGCGCCCGCAATTTCTCGCCCTCCTCGCTGATACCAGCATCAGTCAGATCGTGGTGGAACACAAAGACCGCTGCTCGCGCTTTGGCGTAGCCTATATCCAGACGCTCCTGAAAACCCAGGGCCGGGAACTGGTGATCATCAATGAGGCGGAAGAAGAACAAGCCGACCTGATGCAAGACTTCGTGGCGATCATTACCTCCTTTTGTGCCCGGCTCTATGGCCGCAGACGGGCGAGCCGGAAGACGACACAAGTACTGGCGGCGCTGGAGGTGCACTGATGCGCCTGACCCGTGCTGTAACGCATATTCGTCTCTGCGATGCCAACCATACCAAGCTCGAAGCGCTGGATGCGCTGGCGACAGAATATCTGCGGCTCTGCCAGCAGTACACTACCTACTTTTGCGCCGAAGCCCAGCCGGATAAGTACGCCGAGCCGTGCTTCGAGAGTCCGCTCTCTCAGCGCTGGCAGCGCGTCGCCATTCAGCACGCCGCAGGCATTGCCCAGTCGTGGCGCTCCAATTATGCTGCCGCCTATCAAGACTACCTGGACACGCTGGTCGAATACCAGGAGCAGCCGGAAGGCGAGCGAGGTGCCCCTCCAGAATGGAAGGAATGGAACACGCCAGTCCTCAAAGAGACGGTGATTCAGGCCAATGCCAATGTGGCGCTGCTCCAGCCTTCAGAGGATAGCAGTTTCGACTACTGGCTCCGGCTCAGCACATTGGAACGCGGTCAGCCCATCCTCTTGCCAGTGAGACTGTCCGCCTATCATCAGCAGGCACTCATGGGCAAAACGCTCAACACCAGTACCACCCTTACACGTAAGCCTGAAGGCTGGTGGCTCACGCTCAGCTATGACGAGCAGGTGAAGGTCGAGACCCCGACTGTTGCGCCCGTGATTGGCCTGGACGTAGGCATCGCCAATTTCCTCACCACTTCTACCGGCAAGCAGTACGGCACCTTCAATGGCAAGCGCGCCGAGCGCCATAAGCGGGACCGCCAGAAGCGCCGCCGCAAAGCGAAGCTGCGCGCCTGCCTCAAAAAGAAGGGCGTCAAGCGCTTGCCATCCACGCGCAACAAGAAGCTGGCGCGGCATGTGCGCCAGGAGATCAATCGCGCCGTCAACGAACTCTATCGCGATCATCCCGACGCCCAGTTTGCCTACGAGCAGTTGAATGTCGCGGGGATGAAGTTCAAGGCGCGGCGCATGAATGCGTACCTGTACGCTTCCAATCTGGCCCATATCCCGGCGCAATTGGGCTGGGGCGCAGCCACACGAGGCCTCCGTGCCCGCAAAGTTAAGAGCGCCTATAGCTCACAAGAGTGCCATCGCTGTCATTATGTGGCCCGCCAGAACCGTTGCAGCCAGCAGACGTTCTGTTGTGTGGTCTGCGGGCATACGAATCATGCCGACGTGAACGCAGCCGAGAACCTGGCAAGTCGTCTCAACGATCAAGAACTCGCTGCCTGCGTAGACCGCAAGGCCATCAAAGCGCTGCTGGAGAGACGGCACCAGGACTGGCAAAATCTCCAAAGGGTGGCCGTAGTCCACCCTGCCGCCGAGTTGTCTCGTCAACCGGCGTAGCTCTAACGGGTGACACGTTTGATAACGTTTCGCTCAACTATACCAACCTCGTCGTCGTTCTTGGAGTTTAACATCAGTTCGTGCTCGCGGCTTCGAGGCTTTGGTTGGCCTTTCTACAACATTCCAGGCGAACCTCGCATTCCTTCAAGCGCGGCGAGATGACCCCCACCCGCGAGCGCGCGGCCCTGCTGCTCGGCCGGCTGGAGCTGCTGGCGCTTGCCGTGGCCTTCGGCATCGTCGCCCTCTTCCTGATCGTCGCCGCGCTCCGCCACAACCCCAACGCGGCCAAAAGGCTGGGAGGCACACTACAACAGCTTGCGCAGGAGCCGTTTGGGCCGCTGCTGCGGGCGGTCGTCGCGCTCGGCCTGATGACCTACGGCGTCTTTTCCTTTGCCGAGGTGCGCTATCGTCGCCTTGCCAGCAAATGAGCAGGCCACGCGGGCGCCCTCACCGACAGGCTCATCCGCGCCAGACCCAATTGCTGATCTCAGGCGGGTCTTCGAGGTGCACGCGCGAGTATTGCACCGTCCTGGCGGTCAGCGAATGCAGCTCGGTGATGGCGGCGGGCGCCTCCGCGTGAACACGCGTCGCGCGCTTGATTGCCTCGATGGCGAGGTCATAGCGGCTCATGCCGTTGAGCACTACCATGTCGAACGGCGTGGTCGTCGTGCCCTGCTCGCGAAAGCCGCGCACATGGAAACGCTCGGCGTTCGCACGGCCATGGACGATCTCATGGATGGCGCGCTGGTAGCCATGGAAGGCGAATACGACCGGCTTGTCGGCCGTGAACAGCGCCACGAAGTCGGTCTCGCTCATGCCATGTGGGTGATCCTCTGGCGGGAAGAGCTTCATCAGGTCCACGACATTCACCACGCGCAGCTTCAGCTCAGGGACATGCTCGCGCAGCCAATCCACCGCCGCCAGCGTCTCCAGCGTCGGCACATCGCCGGCGCACGCCATGACGACATCTGGCTCGGCGCCTTCCACATTGCCGGCCCATTGCCAGATGGACGCCCCGCGTGCGCAATGATCGATCGCCTCGTCGAGCGGCAGATATTGCAGGTGCTTCTGCTTGTCGATCACGATGAGGTTGATGTAATTCCGACTGCGCAGGCAGTGGTCCGCCACCGAAAGCAGACAGTTGGAGTCCGGCGGCAGATAGATGCGGGCGACTGTGCCGCGCTTGGACAGCATGACGTCGATGAGGCCCGGCCCCTGGTGGCTGAAGCCGTTGTGGTCGTTGCGCCACGCGGTCGAGGTCAGGAGAATGTTCAGCGACGGCACCGGGTCACGCCATGGCAGATTCAGACTCTCCTCCAGCCACTTCGTGTGCTGCACGGTCATTGATGCGGACACCATGGCGAAGGCTTCATAGGTCGCGTACAGCCCGTGCCGCCCCGTCAAGGTGTAGCCCTCGAGCCAGCCCTCGCAGTTGTGCTCGCTGAGCACCTCCATGACGCGACCGGCGGGCGAGACATGATCATCGATCGAGAGCGTCTTGCCAACGTAACAGCGGTTCTCGACCGCGAAAACGTCGCCGAGCCGGTTGGAGTTCGTCTCATCCGGGCAGACGAGCCGGAAGCGCGCCGGGGTGGTGTTGCGCGTGAAGATATCGCGCATGAACGCCCCCAGCGGCTGGGTGTTCTCGTGCCGCCGCGTGCCGCGTGGCATCACGTCGAGCGCGTAGTCGCCGAATGGGGGAAGGTCGAGCGCTCGTGTGAGCTTGCCCCCATTGGCGTGGGGATTGGCGCCCATGCGCCGGTCTCCTGCGGGCGCGAGCGCCGCCACCTCCGGCGCGAGGTGGCCCGCCGCATCGAACAGCCGCTCCGGCTCGTAGCTGCGCATCCATGCCTCAAGGGCGGCCAGATGCTCCGGATTCGTTCGCACCTGGTCCAGCGGCACCTGGTGGGCGCGGAACGTGCCCTCCACAGGCAGGCCGTCCACCACTTTCGGGCCCGTCCAGCCTTTGGGGGTGCGCAGCACGATGGCGGGCCACTGCGGCCGGTCGTGGACGCCTTTCTCGCGCGCCTCTTGCTGAATGGCACGGATGCGCTCGTAGCACGCGTCCAGGGTGGCGGCGAACTGTTGGTGCACGTGCTCTAGCTCACTGCCCTCCACAAAGTGCGCCGCGTAGCCGTTGCTCTCTAGCAGCGCCGCTACATCCTCGTCGGGCAGCCGCGCCAGCACCGTTGGCCCGCTGATCTTGTAGCCGTTGAGATGCAGGATGGGCAGCACGGCGCCGTCACGTGCGGGATTCAGGAAGCTGGTGCCCTTCCACGAGCCGGCCAGCGGGCCCGTCTCGGCCTCACCATCGCCCACTACTGCCGCCGCGATCAGGTCGGGGTTGTCGAAGGCCGCGCCGAAGGCATGCGTGAGCACGTAGCCAAGCTCGCCGCCCTCGTGAATCGAGCCGGGTGTCGTGACGCTCACATGGCTGGGGATGCCGCCTGGTGTCGAGAACTGGCGGAAGAGCCGGTGCATGCCGTCGGCGTCTTGCCCAACCTCTGGGAAGATTTCCGAGTAGGTGCCCTCGAGATACACATTGGCGACCAGCGCCGGTCCGCCGTGCCCAGGGCCCGCCAGGTAGATGATCTGCGCGTCGCGCTCCCGAATCAAGCGATTGAGATGCACGTAGATGAAGCTCAGTCCCGGCGAGGTGCCCCAGTGGCCGAGCAGCCGCGGCTTGATGTGCTCGGGCCGCAGTGGCTCGCGCAGCAATGGGTTGCTCTGTAGGTAGATTTGCCCCACGGTCAGATAGTTCGCGGCCTGCCAGTAGCGCTGCATCAGCGCCAGCTGGTCTGGCGCGAGCGGCCCAGGCGCCGGCGCTGCCTTCGTCATCTCCGCTCGTGGCTGTCCATTGCCTGCCGGCACCGCGCTCGAAAGCTTAGCATCAAAGCGATACACTGAGTCCTCCTTGTTCTCTCAGCAGTGTGAGCGTGTGCTCCGCGATGATCCGATCCTCATCTGTCTTCATGACACGAACTGTCGCCGGACTGCCGTCCGCCGAAATGATGGACGCGTGCGCGGCGTTGCGCGCGGCGTCGAGCTGAACGCCAAGATACTGCAGTCCCTCACAGATGCGCTCGCGGATTGGGGCGGCGTGCTCGCCGATGCCGCCTGTGAAGACCAGCGTCTCCAGCCCGCCGAGCGTTGCGGTGAGCGCCGCCAGGAACTTCCTGGCCTGATAGCAGAAGAGCGCGATGGCCTCCGCGGCGGCGCGATCAAACGGCTCGCGCGCCAGCAGCTCGCGCATATCGCCGGGGCTGCCGCCCGCAACGGCGAGCAGCCCCGACCGCCGGTTCACCAGCGCACTCACATCATCGGCACGAACCCGACCGGTCTGCAGCAGATAGGCGAGCACCCCAGGGTCAAGGTCGCCCGTGCGCGTGCTCATGACAAGCCCGCCGGCTGGTGTGAAGCCCATCGTGGTATCCACGCTCGCTCCGCCGAGCACCGCGGCCATGCTGGCGCCGTTGCCCAGGTGGGCGATGATGAGGCGGCCGGCGGCTGCCGTGGCGTCGAGCGCGCGCAGCTGCTCCACAATCGACTCATACGAGAGGCCGTGAAAGCCGAAGCGCAAGATGCCCTCGTCGGTGTACTGCCGCGGCAGGGCGTAGAGCTGCGCGATCCGCGGCATCGTGCGATGGAAGGCGGTGTCGAAGCATGCTACCTGTGGAATCCCAGGAAACGCCTGGCCAGCCGCCTCGATGGCGCCGAGGACCTGTGGCATGTGGTCGGGATCGATCGGCGTCAGGTCACGTAACGCGGCGACGAGCGCGGGCGTCACCAGCTCTGGCGCGCGGTGCGCTACACCACCGTGCACGACACGATGGCCCACCGCCGCGACCTGCGCGCCGTAGCCATGCTTGTCGAGCCAGGAGAGCAGGGCATACATGGCGGCGCGATGATCTGGCAGCGTGTCGTGCCGCGGCTCCTCCAGCGCACTGCCCTGGCTGTCTGTCACACGCAGCTCGGCAGTAGAGGAGCCGATCGCGGTGACGGCGGCGGTCAGCTCGGCGCGCCCCAGCGCAGGCGCGTACAACGGATAGAGAGACGCCTTGAGGCTGGACGAGCCCGTGTTCACGGTCAACAGCCATGCGAGCTGGTTGCGCGCCATCACTGCCTCCCTCGCGAGCCGCGGCGCCGTTGTGTCCCATAGGGGAAACGGACCAGGCACTCACGGCTCCTTCCTCAGCCATGCACACGGCAGAGATGGACCGCGGCAGGCGTGCGCATTCGCTCTGCATTGCAGGGTGCCACACGCGACCACCGCGGTCCGCCTGGATCACGGTCCACTCAGATGCTACCATGCCATAGGCCGCGCTCAGAAGAGCGGCGGGAAGGTGGCAAAGTCTGTGGCCCTTGCCGCCTGCGTCTGCTCTGGCTCGGCACTGGGCCGGGGCCGCACGACGAGCACCGGCAGCTTCGTGCCCTGCAACACTCGCTCCGCGACGCTGCCAAGCGTCCACCGGGCCAGGCCCGACCGGCAGTGGCTTGCCATCACGATGATATCGCAGCCGGTGTATCCGCCTGGCTCTTCGGTTGTCTTCCCATGCTCCGCGACGCGAATAATGCCGGCGGCAGCGTCACTCTCCACCGCCACGCTCCACGTCACTGCCAGCCCGGCGTACTCTTGTGTCAGATGCTCGGTCGTGCGCTTGAGATAGTCTTCCGCGTTGCGAGCCAGGCGGCCGTCAGTAGCCGCATCCTCGAATAGGCCTCTGGAAGGGACGACCAGCAGTAGCTGCAAGACGCCCGGCCCGGGCGAGCTGAGGGCGCTGGCGAGCGCGACGGCATGCGGCAGGGCTTCCTCGGCGAACCGCGAGCCATCCAGCGTGGCGAGGACACGCAGCGTCGATGTGCCGGCCCTGCTCGGTGTGCTCGCAAGCGGGCCGCCATCGCGCAGCACCAATACCGGCACCTTCACATGCCGCACGATGTGTTGCGCCACGCTGCCCAGCACCCATCGCGTGAGGCCGGTGCGCCCGTGGCTGCTCAAGACGATGGCGTCTGTATCGGTGTCGTCCGCAAGGTCTAGCACCGTGGAGGCGGCTGATCCTACTGGAATGTACGTCTTGATGGAGATGCCGGCGAGCTCTGGCCGCTCGCTGATTTCTCCCAGATAGCTGGCAGCTGCTGCGCGAGCATCATCGAGGAGCGCCGGCGCGTACATAGCAGGGACCAGCGACATGCTGACATCGTCCTGTATGTTGATCACCCGCACCAGCGTCAGCTCGCCGTGAGTCGCTCGCACGAGGCCCGCCGCCGTCACGAGCGCGCGCTCAGCACGCGCAGAGCCATCCAGCGGCACCAAAATATGCTCGAACATGTGGGTGCCCCCTCGGGTCCGACTGATCCGCAATGTTTTCACGGCGAACGCTACGCACCAAACGGTGCGCGGGAACCATCGCTCCATCTACAGAGAGGATATCGGCGGCGCCTCACAGCACAATCACACGCAAGCCAGGCGGAGTCACGAGGGTCTCGCCTCGCGGCACATATTGATCTGGTGTGCGCTCACTGTGAGATTCGATGTCGATTTTGTGAGAGTGTTGCAAGGTTGCGCGGGTACCCTTTCCGCAACGGCGACCTGACCGCCCCGGCTATGCGGAGAAGTGGAGGCCAACATGATCACGGGCGCACCTCTGAGGCGGCAGCCTCAGCTTGACGAGAGAGCGCAGCGCGGTCCGCCGCTGCCCGCCATTGAGCGCATCGTGGTGCCGCTAGATGGCTCGCAGGTGGCGGAGCGAGTGCTCGCCTGGGCGGTGGCGCTGGGCCGTTCATTTCGCGCGGAGCTCCTGCTGGTGCGTGCCTACGGCTCCGGCAGCGGCCTCCCGGCGGGGAATGCGCGGTGGGCGAGAACTCGCGCCAACTCGCGCGACGCGCTGACCCCGGCCAGCCGCTATCTCGCGCACGTCACGAACGAGCTGCGCAACTGTGGCGTGCGGGTCGCCACGCGCCTCCTTCCCCTACACGCCGACAAAGCCATCCTCGAAGTCGCGGCGCATGCGCCGGTGGACCTGATACTGCTCTCCGTGGCGCCGCACACGAGCGGCGGGCGCGCGTGCTCACTCGGGCGTGTGGCGGATACGGTCGTACGGCAGACGCAAGTGCCGGTGCTGCTCACCACCGCGCTCAAGGGCAGCTATGTGCTGAACCTGGACCGCACGCCGGTACGGGCGCTCGTCCCCCTGGATGCCGCTATGGCTGGGTCCAGCGCCCTGCCATATGCTCAGGCGTTCGTGCACGCGCTCCATGGCAGCGTCAGCGGTGTACGGCGGGCGAGCACTGCTGACGTCGGCGAGGAGGCACAGGAACAGGACGCATGCGGCTCAACATCTGTGGACACGTACCTCGTAGCCGGGACGACACGCGACGAGTTTGTGGATTGCATCAGCCGCATCCAAGGCAACCTTATCGTGTGGGGCCGGCCGCGTGATCCAGCCGAACGGGCTTGCTGGGCACGGGGCGCCGCGCAGTTGTTGAACCGCGGGCACAGACCAGTACTGATGGTTCCGTAGCAGCGACGGCGAGTCGAGATGACTACCGCTCGCGTCGTGCCGGTGGTTGTCGCAGAGAGCTGCGGCGCTACTGGCAAGTTCCACCAGAGTGAACCGCGATCGGCAGTGAGGCGAGATGCTGGGGCGAGGAGCGCGAGGAGTGCGAAGATGACGACGGCAAAACGCGGCTACGAGCCGACTCAGGCGGGAGACGCATTAGAGCTGGAGCGACGGCTGTTTGCGGCTGGTGAAGCGCTGCATCAGGCGCGCCTGCGACTTCGCCGCACCCGTGATGTCGTGCGGGACGCCGAGGAGGCGCTGCTGGCCGCACGGCAGGCGCTCGAACAGTCCGCGCTCCAGGCAGCCGAGCATGCCGAGATCCTCGAAGGCTTGCAGGCAGAGACCCTGCGCCTATCTCCACGCAAGCATCCCGCGCGCCTCGTTCGGCTCGGCGTGGCTACGGATGCCTACGGATGC
>Ga0207646_10007877_pt1 | contig 10755 bp, 7 predicted proteins | sample KBSK5502metaG_FD_184343 | JGI IMG/M metagenome (GOLD analysis project Ga0207646, IMG submission 184343) | Corn, switchgrass and miscanthus rhizosphere microbial communities from Kellogg Biological Station, Michigan, USA - KBS K5-50-2 metaG... | ecosystem: Host-associated > Plants > Roots >...
TGCCGCCACTTGGCGCCGCGCAATCTGGCGTTGAAGGAGTCGATGTCGCCGGTCGTGATGAAGAGATGCCCGCCCGGCGCGAGCAGCTCGTGCGCCTTCGCGACGAAGCGCTCCGGTTCGGGGACGTGTTCGATCGTGTCCCACATGCAGATCGCGTCGTAGCGGGTCGCGGTCGCGAGCGACGGAAGGTCCGCCACGCTCGCATCCAGGTGCAGCCGGTCGTGCGCGTAGCTCACGGCGCCCTCAGCCACGTCGACGCCCGCCACGCTCGCGAACTGTCGGCGCGCCTCGTCCAGGAAGAAGCCGTACGCGCAACCGACCTCGAGCAGCGACCCGCCCGGCGGCTGGTAGCGCGACATCTGCACGAGGTGGCGGCGCATCGAACGCCGGATGGCCGGCTCCTGGCCGCGGTAGTCCGCGTACTCGCCGCCCGCGAAGTACGCGTCGTCGTACAGGTCGTTGACGTCGACCGCCGCGGCGTCGAACGAGACGAAGCCGCACTCGAGGCATTGCTGAAGACCAGCGAAGGTCGGGCTGCGCCCGGCACGACGACCGCAGGCGCTGCAGGGGGCGGGTTGTCCATTGGGCCGCGACGCGTCCGTCATCAACGCGGTGGATTGCGTCGGCGCGCCTCTTCGATCTGGAACGTTTCCTTCGCCATCTCGTAGTCGGAGAGCTGACCGATATCGACCCAGTAGTCATGAATGACGAATTTGGCGATGCGGCGCTTCCGCGTGAGCATCAGGCGAATCAGGTCGTCGATCCCGAAGTAGGTCCGTTCGGGTATGAGTTCGAGGACCGCGGGCTTCATGCCGTAGATCCCGGCCAGGATCTCGGTCCGGAAGTCCGGCTTCTCGTCCACACCGGTCAGGTACGTGCCGTCAGAGATGACGCGACCGAACTGGAACGGCGTCACGAATTCGGTGGTCCCGACGGTAAGATCGGCGTCGATGCCGGTGGCAAAGTCGGCGAACGCCTTCAGATCCAGCGTCGTGAGGACGTCCCCGTTCATCACGACGAAGGGCTCCGTCAGCCGTGCCTTGACGAGCGTGAGCGGGCCGCAGGTGCCGAGCCGCTCCTCCTCCTTGCTGACGATGACCTTCACACCGAACCGACTGCCGTCGCCGACGACGCTCTCGAGGTAGTCGGACATGTAGTTCGTCGCGATGATCACTTCGCCAAAGCCATAGCGCTTGAGGGCGAGGATCTGGACCTCGAGCACCGTGCTCTGGCCGATCGGCAGCAGTGGTTTCGGGATGATGTTCGTCAGCGGCTGCAGGCGAGTGCCGAGACCGCCCGCGAGGATCACGGCGGTCCTCACGGCGGTAACGTTAGCAGCAATGCAGGTCGTCGCAGAGGAACAGCTGCTTCCGCTCGTCCTGCGACGCACCGAGTCCCTTTTCTCGCGCGACATCGAAGCGAATGCCGATGCCCTCACGGCGAAGATCCGCGGCGCGCGCGTCCTGATCACTGGAGCGGCCGGCTCGATCGGCAGCGCCTTCGTGCGGCGCCTCGTCGCATTCCGGCCGGCGAGCCTCACGCTGTTGGATCTGGACGAGAACGGTCTCGTCGAGCTGGTGCGCGATCTGCGGAGTGGACGCGAGACGTACGAGGGCGAACTGAAGACCCTCGCGATCGGACTCGGGTCGCGCGAATTCGCGAGCTACGTGCGTGAGGCGCCCGCCGTCGGTCATCTCGTGAACTTCGCAGCCCTGAAGCACGTCCGCGCGGAGCGCGACCCGCAGACGCTGATGCGCCTCCTGGACACGAACGTGCTCGCGCTCGAGCGATCGATCTCGCTGCTCGGCGCGACGCCGAGCTTCTTCTCGGTGTCGTCTGACAAAGCCGTCCGTCCCGCCAGCCTGATGGGCGCCAGCAAACGCTGGATGGAGCGCGTCCTCGCCTCGCACTCGGACGCCTCGACCGTCGGCTCGGCGCGCTTCGCGAACGTCGCGTTCTCGCGCGGCAGTCTGCTCGAGGGCTTCCTCTATCGGATCTCAAAGCGCCAACCGATCGCGGCGCCGCGAGGCATCCGGAGGTATTTCATCTCCTCGCCCGAGGCGGCCGAGCTCTGCCTGCTCGCATGCTTCGTCGGCCGCGACCGCGAGGTCTTCGTGCCGAAGCTGGGTCAGGAGCACGGCGCGATCGAGATGGTCGAGGTCGCGGAGATCGTCCTGCGGGCGCTTGGGATGGAGCCCGAGGTGTACGCATCCGCCGAGGAGGCCCGCACCAGCCCGCTGCTGCGCGCGTCCAAGCCCACGCGCTGGCCGTGCTACTTCGAGGCGACCTCGACCAGCGGCGAGAAGGCGCTCGAGGAATTCGTCGGACCGAATGAGCACGTGGAGCCGGCGCGCTTCGCGGCGATCGACGTCGTCACCCTCGAGCCGTCGCAGACGGATCGCGCGCGCCTCGCTGAGGCGCAGCGCCGGCTCATCGCGCTGCGCGACTCGGACAGCTGGCGCAAGGCAGAGATCGTCGAGATCGTGCGCCTCGCCGTTCCGGAGCTGACGCACGTGGAGCGCGGCGCGTCCCTCGACGACCGGATGTGATGTCCGACGCTATCTGCGGACCTGAGCCCAGAAGCGGAACGTCTCGCGGAGCACGCCCAGCCAGGTACCCGCACCGACCGTCGAGCTTCCCGCCGCGCGGTCGATGAGCGGCACACCGATCTCCGCGCAGCGAAGGCCACGCTCCTGCAGGCGGTAGAGCAGCTCCGCGTCGATGAACCAGCCGGCCGAGCGCAGGGGGATCTTCCGCACGACGGCGACGCGCAGCACCTTGAACGCGGAGTTGACATGGCGGGCGCGAATGCCGAGGAGGACGTGCAGCAGCAGGTTGTAGACCGCCGACTGGAGCCTACGGCCGATGCGTCGCGGATCGCGGGACCGGTAGCTCAGGACGCAGTCGTGCGAATCGAGCAGCGGTAAGGCCTGGAGCATCGCGTCGAGAGGGAACGGCATGTCGAGCGTCACGATCCACACGAACGCGCGTGTCGCGTGCGCGAACCCGAGGCGCAGCGCCGAGCCATAGCCGGCTCGAGCCCCTTCGTGGATGACACGGATGCGCGGCCGTGCGAGAGCGGCCTCGTCGCACAGCGCCGCACTGCCATCGGTGCTGCCGCTCTCGATCACCAGGATCTCGTAGTCGACTGTGAGAGAGCTCATGAACTCGTCGATCCGCGCGAGTGATGGGATGACGAGCGCGGCCTCGTTGTAGACGGGAACGATCACCGAGAACGACGCTGTCACCGAAGGCGCACCTGTTCACGCCACTCATCCAGACCCTCCGCCAGCGAACGTCCGAGCGGCACCTGGGGACTCCAGCCGACGGCCGTGCGAAGCGCGGTCGCATCCAGCGCGATCCGCGAGGGCGGTCCGCCCCGGACCAGCGAGGGGTCGAGCTCGAGCCGGACCGGCACCTTGGCCAGCCCGATGAGGGTGCCGACCACATCCGAGATCGGGATGGCCACGCCCGTTCCGACGTTGTAGGTCCGCGCGCCGGCCGCGTCGACCTCGCAACACCTGGTGACCGCGCGCGCGACGTCTCTCACGTCGACGAGATCTCGCGCCTCGTCGAGCCGGCCGTGCCTGATCGCGCCGCTCCGTTTCCCCGCCTCGATCTCGGCGATCTGCCGCGACACGGACACGACGACGGAGGGCCGCCGCTCACCCGGGCCCACGACGTTCGCGAAGCGCAGGACGGTCGCGGCGCGCCCGCCCCGCGCGAACGCGTGAGCGAGCTCTTCGGCGGCCGCCTTCGAGGCGCCGTACGCCGAATCAGGTTTGATCGCGCCGGTCTCCGCGATGGGCATCGCCTGTGACGAGTCGTAGACAGCGGCGCTCGATGCGAAGACGACGTGCCGCACGCTCCGGCCGTGATCGAGAGCCGCCATCAGGTTCGCGGTCATCGCGAGGTCGTCGTTCACGGCACGCTCGCCGCTATCGCCCTCGAGTCCGACCTGACGAGCGGCGAGGTGGACGACGACCTCTGGATCCACGCCCGCGATCAGCTTCGCGGTCTGCTCGGCGTTCATGAGATCGCAGGTGTCACGCCCCACGCCCACGACCTCGTGACCGACCGACGCGAGCTGAGGTGCGACGTGCCGCGCGATAAAGCCGCGTGCTCCCGTCACGAGGATCCGGCGCATCAGGGCCGAATCGTAGACGCCCACAATGCGCACCATGTCGCGTCAGGAGCTCCGCCTGCTGATCCTCGCCGTGGCGGTGACGGTGCCGCTCGCGATCCTCGGCGTGGCCGCGGCGCTCACGCCGGAGACCACCGACTTCCGCTGCGTGTGGACCGGTTCCGTCTTCGTCCTCGAGGGACGCGATCCCTACGACCTGGCCGACTGGACGCGCGCGACGTACAGCGTCGGGGTCGACGCGTTCGGCCGCACACGCGAGAGCAACTGCTTCGGCACCTTCTCGTATCCACTGACGACCGCGGTCGCGATGGTGCCGCTCGGTGCGCTGCCGCTCGGCGTCGCCGCGGTGATCTGGGAGATCCTGATCTTCGCCGGGGCCGTGATCGGCGCCGCGCTGCTCGCGCAGGCCGCGGCGCTGTCGCGCGCGCACTCGCTCATGCTCATCGTGATCGTCCTCATCTCGCAACCGTTCGAGCAGAACGTGATGAGCGCGCAGTTCGGCGGCCTATCGCTGCTTGCGGTCGGTCTGCTCGCCGCGCCCACGCTCGGGCCGGCCCGCGCCGGATTGGGTCTCGTGCTCGCGGCGCTGAAGCCGCACATCATTCCGCTGGTGCCGCTGGTCCGCGTGCCCGGCCAGCGCCTCTCCACGATCGTCGCGGCCGCCGCGCCGCTGGCGCTGATCGCGCTCGTCTCGATCGCGGTGCAGCCGAGGTGGCCGCTGGGCTGGATCGCCGAGCTCACCGGCCAGCGCCGCGAGATGCTCGGCATGGAGGTGTCGCTCTGGACGCTGGCGTCGGTCGCGGGGATCCCCATCCTCGCTCCAGCGCTCATCGCCGCGGGGCTCGTGCCGCTAGCGGTCGCCGCCCGCCGTGCGCGCGAGCTGCACGTCCTCGACCTGATCGCCGTCGTCGCGCTCGGTTGGCTGATCCTGATCCCGTACGGTCTGACGTCGAGCCACCTCGCGCCGCTCGCCGCCGCGTGGGTCGCGATCCTGCGCCGCGCCCTCGTTCCAACGCAGTCGGGACCGCTCATCCTGGCGCTGTTCCTCGTCGCGGGCGTGCTGCCGTGGGCGATGTACCTCATACGGTTCGATGTGCTCGCTTACAACGGTCTCGAGGTGACCAGTGCGCTGGTCCCGCTCGCGACCGCCTTCGTCCTGGCTGCCGCGCTCGCGCGGTCGCCGAAGGTCGCCACCATCACCCGGTCCGCGCCCGCCGAGTCCTAGTCGCGCCGAGACTCCGACGGGAGTAATCTGTAGTCGGAATGACTACGCGCCGAGAAGCGGCGAGCAAGCCGGTGCCGAAGACAAGAGCGATGACGATGCCAGCTACGTCACCGGTACACCTGCGGATGCCAGCCACGCTCCGTCAACGCCTACGTCGCTTCGCGAAGGAGCGCAATCTCGGCGAATCGGCCGCCCTCCGTTTCTTGATCAGCGAGCATCTCGACCATGTCGAATCCGAGCGCGAGCTGGCCGACGCGGAGCGGTGGCAATTCAAACAGGCCTACGCGACGTGGGATCGGTACAAGCGCGGCGAACTGGGAACGGTGTCGCGTGCGGAGATCGATCAGGTCTTCAGAGAAGCTCTGGAAGGTCGGGAGCCAACCACGCGGAGGAAGTAAACGCCCCGCATCGAATACTCCGTCCAGTTCAAAGCCGATCTTGCGCGCGTCACAGGCCGTCTCCACGACGAACAGGCGTGGTCCTGGCTCGCGCGACTTTGGGACGAGATCGACGTCGTCGAGGATCTGCTTGGGTCGTTCCCTGATGCGGGTGTCGAGCTCGCGCGCGACGGGGCGATGACACTCCGCAGGATGCGGCTGCAGCACGCACCGTTTTACGTTTGGTACCTCGTCGACCTGCGCAGGGGCCGCCGTGTGACCTTCTTCCGTCTACTCCACGTGCGACAACAGACGCCTGAGCTTGCTCCTACGTCCCAAGGCACGCGCTAGATTCGCCCAATGCTTCGCTTGCTGGTACTGATCGCCGCGTGCGCGTCGGCATGCGCGCCCGCGGGTCCACAGGAGCTGCAGATCGTGAGTAAAGGCGGCCCGGTCATCGCCGTGATCGTCATCAACGACGCGGAAGTTGCGCGCATCGCGTGCAACGGCGGCATCGTCTTGAAACCGGGAGAGGGTCGAACGCCTTCGCTGCCGTGGAGCTTGAAGGTCTTCGATCAGCGCGCCGGTCGCACGATGCTGGCCGAGCGCATCGCCGAACTCCCACGCTGGCTGGTGATCCTCCAAGACTCGGCCGCCATCTCCGCCTCGCCGATCCTCGGTCCTGTCATCCCCTGCGCCACGACCTAGCCCTTCTAGCTCGCGGGGAACGCGTCGCTGAGCCGCTTGGCGATCTCGAGCAGCGCACCGCGCTCTTGCATCGGGATCCGCGCGCAGCAGTAGAGCATCCGTCCGCCTTCGATCTCGATCGCCACGCGATCCTTGGGTGTGTCCTCCAGGAGTCGAGACCGTACGCGCTCGTCGACCAGGCGCGCGTCCTCTTCGCTCGCGGTCTCGACCCGGAAGGCGCGATCGAACGCTTCGTCGCCGAAGGTCGTGCTGCCCGATGCGACGGCGTCTTCGATCCGGCTCAGCACGGACTGACGCGAGATCTCGAGCTCCACGCCAGTCCGGCTCATGGGCAGGATCGCGCACGTCCACTGCTCGGGGTCCCGACGCGTCGTCGGTCCGCGGCGGACGCGCCAGCAGTCGAATACCTGCACCTCGAGGCCGCGCCAGACGCCGGCGAAGACCGTGGCGGCACGAAGGACGTCATCGCCGAACGGGAACGTGAGGTCGATGTTGGCGTCCTTCCTCTCCAGAGACCGCAGTCCGAGCGCACCAGCGGCGGCGGCAGTCTCCTCGCGGCGCTGTGCGTTCGGAAAGAAGTCGCCGAGCCAGCGTCGGGCGTCCGTCGCGCCCGCCTGCACGACGATGACCGCCGCGACGGCGAGGAGGATCCAGCCCGCGTCGGTCAGAACCGTCGACAGGCGCCGTGCATCGGGCTCATCCCTGACGCCGGCGACCACTCCGACGATGAGACTGACCGTGCCCGCCAACGCGATGACGGTGAAGCCGAACATCTTCAGGCGTGACGGGCGGTGCACCTGCACGGCTCGGCATCGTATTACCGCTTCCGCTTCCTTGGCCGCTTCGGCGCCGTACGTCGCACGTGCGCCTGTGTCCTGAACGCATCGACACCGGACCGACTCGTCGGTAACGGCTGGCACGTCTCATCGTTCCCCGATGTACAGGGCCACGTCTCTCGGGCAGAATCACGACAAGCGTCGGGGAGCGTGGCGAGGAAGTTAGGGGGTTCGGGGTGAGCCGACGCCGATATTCGCGTACGCGACGCGCCCTCCTCGTCGGCGCCCTCACGCTCGCGATCTACCCCTTCCCGCGGTTCAGCCTGCCCGCGCAGGGCGCGCCGCGGCGTTCACTCGGCGCCACCGGACGGATCGTCGCGAACGAGATCGTTCACCCGCTGCCCGCGCGTTCGATCGGCCAGCTCACCCGGCCCGCGTCGGTGCCGACCGGCGTCGACGCCGGCAGCACCGGCGGCGACACGCTCCTCTACACGTCCCAGGTGGTGAACGGCGGGCAGCTCTTCGACTCCATCGGCGTGCACTGGGTCGCCGCCCGCGGCTCGGAGGACTCGATGTTCGTCGAGGTCCGCACCTCCCGCGACGGCGCGTTGTGGAGCGACTGGCAGACCATGGCGCAGAACGAGCACCTGCGCGACAGCGATCGGAACGAGATCTACGCCGGACCGTACGCAGTCGCCGCGTCCCGCTACGCGCAGTACCGCGTGTGGCTGAGCGGCGCAGATCCGGACGCGATGGGCCAGATCGCGCTCACCTTGATGGACGTGAACGACCTCAACGTGAGCCCGGTCGCGCGCGTCCTGAACGGCGTGCGGACCGCGGTCGCGGATCTCTGGCGCGGCAGCTATGCCGACGCCGCGCCCGCCGGCGCGCAGAAGATCCTCACGCGGCAGGACTGGGGCGCAGACGAGAGCCTCATGAAGTGGGTGCCCAAGTACCAGCGCGTGCAGAAGGCGATCATCCATCACACCGTCACCGACGACGGCGGCAGCAACGTCGCCGCGACGCTGCGCTCCATCTATTACTTCCACGCGGTCACGCGCGGCTGGGGCGACATTGGCTACAACTACCTCGTCGACAAGTTCGGCAACATCTGGACCGGTCGTTCGGGCGGCGACCACGTCATCGCGGGCCACGCCTACGGGTGGAACAACGGCTCGATCGGCGTCGCGGCGATCGGCGACTACAGCATCGCGCAGCCGACCTCGACGATGCAGAACGGGATCATCGGCATCATCGCGATGAAATTCCAGCAGTTCGGCATTCAGCCGTTCGGCGCCGACACCTTCACGCACGAGGAGCAGGCGGCGAACGGCACCTGGGTGAAGGTCACGTCGAATCCGCCGAACATGCAGGGCCACCGCGACGCGAACTACATCGTGAGCGCGCACGGCGGCCAGACCGCGTGCCCCGGCAACGGGATCTACAACATCATGGACGGCTTCCGGCGTCTCACACAGGCCGCCGTGACGAACGGCTTCTTCCAGCTGCCGTACATCGAGCCGAATATGCCGAAGGCCGCGTTCCCCGGTGCCGCGGTCGCGGTGAACGTGACCGTCTTCAACCGCGGCGCGACGCCGATCGCGGCGGGCACCGGTCTCTCGTATCGCCTCCTCAGTAACGGCCAGGTGACCACGCAGGGCAGCGTCGTGCCGCTCTCGGCCGCGATCCCGCCGAACGGCACCGGAACGGCGACCGTGCAGTTCGTTCCGCCCGCGGTGGGCAGCTACACCGTGCGCTGGGATCTCCAGACGAACGGGCAGTGGTGGAACTCGCTCTACAACACCCCGGTCCGCGACGTGGCCTTCCGCTCCGCGGACTGGAGCGTCGACTGGGTCACCGACAACGTGCCGATCAGCTGGACCGCCGGCGAGACGAAGATCATCACCGTGACCGCGACGAACGACGGCGGCCGCGTGTGGCCCGCGACCGGCGCGAACCCGGTGCGCCTCGGCTACAAGTGGGTGAGCAACGCGACGGGCAACACCTTCCCCGGCGCGAACAGATCGCCGCTCGCGGTCGACGTGCAGCCGGGTCAGACGGTGAGCCTCGTCATCCCGATCACCGCGCCGGTCTACCCGACGAACTACACGCTGTTCCTCGACCTCTATAAGGAGAACGAGTTCGCGTTCGCCGAGAAGGGCGTCGCCCCGGACGACACGCCGACCGGTGTGAACGTGGACTTCAAGGCCGCGTACAACGTGCCCGTCGGCTCGATCCTCAGCGCGCCGGCGTTCACCGCGGGTCAGGTCGCGACCGTCCCGGTCACGGTGACCAACACCGGTCAGGGAACGTTCCCGGTGAATTCGTCGTACCCGGTGACACTCGGGTACCACTGGTACGACAGCGCCGGCCGCGCCGTCGTGTGGGACGGCGCGCGCACGAAGCTCCCCGACGATCTCGCGTCGGGCCAGAGCGTGAGCCTGACCGCGCAGGTCTCCGCGCCGACGAACCCGGGCACCTACTCGCTCCGCTTCGACCTGGTGCAGGAGGGCGTGACCTGGTTCAGCCTCAAGGGCGCCGCGCCGACCGACTTCACTGTCAACGTCGCGGGCCAGCTCGTACCCGCGTACGGCGCGGCCTACTCGTCCGGCGTCCCGTCGGCCGCGATCGCCGGCACGAGTACGACCGTGCCGATCATCATCACGAACAACAGCAACTTCCCCTGGCTCGCGAGCGGCGCGAACCCGGTGACGCTGTCGTACCACTGGTCGACGCCCGCGGGCGCGACGGTCGTGTGGGACGGCCTGCGCACCAAGCTCACCTCCGACCTGCAGCCGGGCCAGAGCGTCCAGCTCGACGCCAATCTCGCCTTCCCCGCCGCCGCGGGCGCGTACGTCCTCAAGTGGGACCTCGTCCATGAGGGCGTCAGCTGGTTCAGCGGCAAGGGCGTCGCCGCCTACGCGAAGCAGCTCGACGTCTCGCCGTACGTCGAGCCGTTCTACGGCGGCGCGTTCATCGTGGACGACGTGCCCACCACGCTCGCGCCGAAGATCACGACCACCGTGCCGGTGAAGGTCTTCAACCTGTCGAACTTCGACTGGGGCTCCGATGTGAACCTCAGCTACCACTGGTACGACGCGTCGGGGAAGATGCTCGTCTGGGACGGCCTCCGCACCAGCCTCGCCGGCATGAAGGTCGGCGACGTCCGCATCGTGCAGATGAAGGTCGCCGCGCCCGATGCGATGGCCTCATACGTCCTGCGACCGGACATCGTGCGTGAGGGCGTCACGTGGTTCTCGGGCAAGGGGATGATGCTTCCGTCGCGCACGATCAACGTCGCGGTGCCGCCGTTCGGCGCGAGCTACCAGACGCAGCCGAACTTCGGCGCCGCGGTCAACAGCATCGCGACCGTTCCGGTCACGCTCGTGAACAACGGTTCCGCGACGTGGCAGCCCGGATCGTTCAACCTCTCGTATCACCTCTACGTCGCGAGCGGGAACGTCTACGTGTGGGACGGCCTGCGCACCGCGCTCCCGGCCGCCGTGCCGCCCGGATCGAGCATCA
>Ga0207646_10007878_pt1 | contig 10754 bp, 6 predicted proteins | sample KBSK5502metaG_FD_184343 | JGI IMG/M metagenome (GOLD analysis project Ga0207646, IMG submission 184343) | Corn, switchgrass and miscanthus rhizosphere microbial communities from Kellogg Biological Station, Michigan, USA - KBS K5-50-2 metaG... | ecosystem: Host-associated > Plants > Roots >...
CTGGTCAGATAGGAGACGATCAACAGGGCCAGGAGCACGAGCGGAAAGAACGCGATGGTTCCGTCGCCGGCCAGCCAGTGCGCGAGGAACGCCATCGACCACGCGAAGCTCACTCCCGCGTAGGCCCACTCCTTCAACACACGGACCCCGGGCAAGAGCAAGACGACGCCGGCGGCCGGCTTGGCGACACCGAGAACCAGCCGGAGATGCTGCGGGTAGCCAAGGTGGTTGATAGCGGCCACGATCTGCGCGCTGCCGGTCAGGTAGATGATGTCCAGCAGCAACATCGCCGCGGCGATGATCGTGGTGGCCCAATAGACGATCTTCAGAACCATGGGTCCTCCCCATCAAAACGCGAATAGTATTTTGTACGTTCGAACTTCCGGCATATGCTCCTCTAGGGAGTCTCGTTCACCGGGCGCCCACTCTTGTTGGTGCGGCCTTGCGTATCGGCGCCACTGTCCATATTCGGCTCGGCGGCGCCCACCGTCTTGACGATTACGAGAATCTATTGAAGAAAACGAGCGAATCTCCTCAGGACGATGCTGCGGGCACAGCCGTAGGAACGACGTTCCTCTCGACAGAGATGGCCCTCGCTCCTGGTTCGCCGACGCTCAGGGTCGTGCTCATGGTCGTGCTCACGCGCACCCACCATTCCGTCGCCGACTTCCTCGCGGGCGCCCTGTTGGAGAAGAGCGTGTCCTGGGAGGAGTTCCTCGTGTTGGAAGCCCTCCTGCACAAGGGACCTCTGGATGCCTCATCGATCGCCTCCAAGGTCCCGGTGCCCAGCACCGGAGTTTCGCGCGTCGTCGATTCCCTGACGCGACGAGGCCTGGCCGTAGCGCGCCGAGACCGTCGCGGGAGGGATGGGCTGCACGAACTGAGTCCCACGGGGCGTCGCTTCGCCGCCGCTCTTTATGAGAAACACCAACGGGACATCGAGGCGGTCATGGCCGGCCTCTCGTCATCCGATGTCGAAGCCCTCTTGCGGGGGCTCAAGAGGCTCGGGCGACGGGCCGAGAGCTTGCGGCGGAGTTCCACCGATGCCCGCCGCGGACTCGCGGCCTGGCAAGTCAGGAAGGTGACCGAGTACATGAAGACGCATCTGTCTGAGCGGGTGCGCGTGAGCGATCTGGCGAGACAGGTCGGTCTGTCGGCATCGAGCTTCTCGCGGGCGTTCAAGGTGTCGATGTCGACATCCCCACACAAGTGGCAGGTGAGCGAGAGAATCGTGGCGGCTCAGATCATGCTCAGGGAGGGAGCGAGCTCGCTAGCGGCAGTCGCTCTCGCTACTGGATTCGCAGAACAGAGCCACTTCGCTCGCGTGTTCAAAGAGATGGTGGGCGTGACGCCCGGGGCATGGCAGCGGAGGAACCGGCCTTGAACGTTTGACGCGGAGAAATCGTGGCCCTTGGCGGGCGGCTACAGCTTCCGGCCCCGGGCCGGCTGGCCACGGAGCAGGCGGTCCCTGCTGTAAGAGAAGACTAATTCTATGACTTTTCACTCACGGCGAGGTCGAACGCTTCACGCAAAAACGGCATGACCGTGCGCAGGTCCCCGGCTGTCCGGACAAGAACGACGTGTGAGAAGCGGTTGCCGCTTGGCCCGATTTTGATGAAGTACGGTGCGCTCACCTTGCGACCGAGGTGAACCACCACGCGAAGCGCATCCCGCGTTACCGTCAGGTCCGCAAAGATGCGTGTTGTCCGGAACAGCGCGTACCGGTCACGTGTGACTACCTCCACCTCGCCAAAGCCCCTGACGGTGGTCTCGAGTTTCCGGTAGAGATCGGTGAGTGCCGGTGGCCTACTTTTGAGTATGGTCGCGGCGCGGCCGACCCCGCACGCGTGACGTTGATTCACCTGACGAAAGGTCCGTTTACACCGCGGACATGCCCAACTCATAAGGTCTTAAATAAGGCCGCGATCACTCACCCGCGTCGCGTCCGCCTCCGTATCGACTGGATCGACACCAAGCGCAGCGGCGGTTCTTGCTTCACCAGCGACTCGATGTACACCGCCCATGCGTTCAGGCCCTTGGCAACCTCCGGCACGGTATCGCACGGCGGGCGGGGACACGCGGGAACAGCTCACTTCAGTGCGTGGCTGCCTTGTGTTGGATCGCCTCGGGCGACCTCTCGCGGTCGAGCGGGAGGACCCTGATCGTCCAGTGCACGAGCAGTGCGGCGGGCGGATAGCAGACGCGGTCGCTGCAGACCTGATATTCGAGCGTGCCCGTGACGGCGAGAGCGGGATCCGACGTCTTCAGAAGCTCCGTGAAGTCGCGGCCGCTCGCCAGCGTCACGTCTTGCGTGATCCGGAAACGGCCCTCGAAGATCGGCACGGTCTCGTGGAGGGGCGCGAAGTGATAGGGACGTGACGCCGGGAACGCCGTCTCGTGAATGGTCAAGAGCGGTTGCGCATCCAGGCGCAAGCGCAAAGCACGGTAGCCCTGGGCTCCGGGCGCGTAGGCGTGCATCGTCGGCTTCATCGCGAAATCGAGGACCAGCGTCACCCGCTGGCCAGGCGCCGCCTCGGTGCTGCTGGACGAGGTGCTCAGCGCGAAAGTCGGCGTGCTCGTCTCGTTTGCCGACGCAGGCGACGTCTCACCCGAGAGGGTCAGGATGCTCGCGGCCGTCCTCCGCTCGACGTACGTCTTCTCGAAGAACCTGGAGCGGACGATCCCCTGCGTATCGATCACGAAGGTGCCGGGGTAGGGAACGCCGTGAGCCATCTGCCCGGGCGGGTAGTCGGCTTCGTTCAAGATGCCGAACGCACGAATGACCGCAGACTCCGGGTCCGACAGCAGCGGAAAGGCGATCTTCTTTCGCGCTGCGAAGTCCTTCAGGATCGCGACGCTGTCGTAGCTCAGGGCCGCGAGGCCGAGACCACGCCGGCGGAGCGCTTCGCGCTGGCTCTCCAGCTCCACGAGCTGGACCTTGCAGTACGGTCACCAATCGGCCGAGCGGAAGAAGACCAGCACCAGGCCGTTCGGACCCGCGAGTGACTCGAAGTCCCGCGAACGCCCGTCCTGGTCCCGCGCTTCGAACCGCGGGATCGGCTTTCCGACCGCGGGACCCAGGGTCGCCGGATCCACGCTCGGGGAGCCGGCCGGCCGGGGCGGAGACTGCGCCATCGCCAGCGCGAGGGCCGTGAGGATCAGAAGCATCAGGGACTCACCACCGGCAGGACCAGGCGCGAGGGATATCGCGAAGATTGATGCACGTAGATGCGCCCGGGCCGGGAGGCCGCGGACGCGGTCTCCAGCGCGCCCGTCTGGAGGTTGCGCGAGAAGTGCGGAAAGAAAGCGCCGCAGACCACCAGCCGGAGCCGGTGGCCCTTGAGGAACGTGTTCCCCGTCATCAGGTTCTCGAAGCGCAGCGCGTAGACGCGGCCCGGCCGCAGCAACTGGCGACGTGGCCCGCCGTTGCGGTAGCTCGCGCGGAGGACGTCGAGCCCGGGGCTCATCAGGTTGAAGGCCGTCCCGTCGGGCGCCACGTCGAAGAGCTTGACCCAGATGTCGACGTCGCTTGCGTCGTCCGTCGAGACGTACATATGTGCCGCGATCGGACCCACGATCCGCAGCTCCTCTTCGAGTGGTGCCGTCTCTAACGTGATGACGTCTTCGCGCTCGGGCAGCATCCGGTAGTCGTGGGCGCCCGGCAGCGTGGCGTACGGATCTTGGACAGGTCTTGCGGGGTCGGACAGGAACGAGCTGAAGCCGTGCGATTGTGGCTGTGCGCCCCAGGCCAAGCGTCCGGGATGGTGCCGCATCGAGGCGCCGTCGAGGACGAGCGTCCGACGGACGGTGCCGGGGAGGGGCCAACGGTCGGCCTCCCGCCAGACGTTCTCGCCCATCACGAAGACCCTGACCCGCGGCTCGCGGTCGACGCCGTCGTCGAGGCCGCGCACGTAGCGATCCATGAACCTCAGGACCAGCTCGTCGTAGTCGAGGACCGCGGTCGCGCCGAAGGCGCGATCGCCCGAGCGGGACTGCGCCTCGCCGGCCTCCATGACGCCGCCGTGCACCCAGGGCCCGATCACCAGCGTCGTTCGCGCATCCGACTGGCCGCGGGCGGCCACCAGCCCGAGAAAGTTCGTGAGCGCCCCTTCCGGGCCGTAGGCCTCGTCGTGCCAGCCCGACAGGTTCAGCACCGCCGCGCCCACGCGGCCGTAGCGGCCCCGCAGCTCGGCCCAGTCCCACCAGGGGTCACCCGCGGGGTGGCTGAGCCACGTGAACAGGTAGGGAGCCACGTCGCGGAACTCGTCGAGCGCGGAGAGCGGAAGGCGACGCAGGATCGGATCACGGATGCGATCCCACTGGGCGCGCGCCTCCTCGACCGTGCGTGGGCCGGCGAGCCCGCGCCGCACGCGCACGTCGGGCGCGATGTTGTTCCAGATCCAGGCCGTCCAGGACATGTCGAACACGCCGCCCGAATAGAAGAAGTTGCGCGGCGTGGAAAAGGTCATGGCCGGCGCCATGGCCTTGAGGTGAGGCGGCGATTCCACCGCCGCCAGCCACTGCACGGCGCCCGGATACGACAGGCCGAACGTGCCGACCGCCCCGTCGGACCAGGCCTGGGCCGCCGCCCATTCGATGGTGTCGTAGCCGTCGCGCCCCTCGTTGCGATAGGGCTCGAACTCGCCGTCCGAGCCGTATCGCCCGCGCACGTCCTGAACCACCACTGCGTAGCCCCGCTCCGCGGCGCGCGCGACGGTGGACCTTTCGCCCTGCGCCCGGCGCCGATCGTAGGGTGTGCGATAGACGAGCACCGGAAAGCGGCCCGATGCGGCCGGGCGCCACACGTCAGCGCGAAGGACGACGCCGTCGCGCAGGCGAATCGCCACGTCTCGCTCGACCAACGGAGCGGATGCGGCGGCGACCAGGGACGTGAGGACCGCGAGCCGTTTCCCGGTGAGCAGCACGAACATGAGGCGTCGAGTCTAAGGCAACTCTGTGCCAGATCAACTGCGTCCCGCCGATCTGTCAGGGGAGCGCGTCGCCACCTTGACCCCTGCCACGCGCCGCGCATAGTCTCCCCCGCGAGGGAAGGTCCATGATGTGCGTTCGGCGAGCGAAAGCGAAGCTCGCCGCATTCCGGTCAAGGAGGCTCGATGATTGCCCGCTGCCTGGCCATGCTGTTCGTCGCCGCCGCCACCCTCGCCCGCGCCAGCGCGGCCGCCGACAAGGCCCCCGAGCCCTTCGATGGCATGAAGTACCGCCTCGTCGGTCCGTGGCGCGGGGGACGCGCGATGGCCACCGTGGGAACGACCGGCGACGCCCACACGTACTACGCCGGATACACCGGGGGTGGGGTCTGGAAGACGACCAACGGCGGAGCCTCCTGGACGAGCCTGTTCGACAAGGAAGCGGTCTCTTCGATCGGCGCGATCGACGTGGCCGACTCGGACCCGAACGTCGTGTACGTCGGCACCGGCGAGGCGTGCATCCGCGGCAACCTCTCCTACGGCGACGGCGTCTACAAGTCCACCGACGCCGGGAAGACCTGGACGAGCGTCGGGCTCAAGGACTCGCGGCAGATCGGCGCCCTGCTCGTGCACCCGAAGAACTCCGACCTCGTCTACGTCGCGGCCCTCGGCCACGCCTACGGTCCGAACGCGGAGCGCGGCGTCTTCCGCTCCCGCGACGGCGGGAAGAGCTGGGAGAGGGTCCTCTTCAAGGATGACCGGACCGGAGCGATCGATCTGGCCATGGATCCCCGGAACCCGAACATCTTGTTCGCGGCGCTCTGGGAGGCGAACCGGACGCCGTGGAGCCTGACCAGCGGCGGGCCGGGAAGCGGCCTGTACCGGTCGACCGACGGCGGCAGCACCTGGAAGAAGGTCGAAGGCAAGGGCTGGCCGGACGTGGTCCTCGGCAAGATCGGCGTGAGCGTCTCCGGCGCCGACGGCAATCGCGTCTACGCGATGGTCGAGGCCGCCGACGAGAAGGGCGGCCTCTACCGCTCCGACGACGGAGGCGAGAGCTGGAAGCAGATGACCGACGACCACCGGCTCCGCCACCGGCCCTGGTACTACACCCACGTGGCGGCGGATCCGCGTGAGCTGGACACGCTCTACGTGCTGTGCGTGGGCCTCTACCGCTCCCGCGACGGGGGCAAGAGCTGGACGCCGATGGAGACGCCCCACGGCGACTACCACCACATGTGGATCGATCCGGCCGACTCGAAGCGGATGGCCCTGGCGAACGACGGGGGCGCCACGATCAGCGTGGACGGCGGCGGAAGCTGGAGCCGGCAGGACAACCAGCCGACCGCGCAGTTCTATCACGTGAGCGTGGACGACCAGTGGCCCTACATGCTCTACGGCTCCCAGCAGGACAACTCGTCGGTGGGCATCCGCAGCCGCAGTGACCAGGGAGCGATCTCCCGGGCCGACTGGAACCCGGTGGGCGGCGGCGAGGCCGGTTACGTCTCCGCGACGCCGGACGGCGGCGCCGTGTACGCCGGCGAATACTTCGGAATCTTGACGCGGCTGGACCGACGGACCGGCCAGGCGCACAACGTGAGCGTCTGGCCCGACGACACCGATGGGCACGAGGCCGCCAACCTGAAGTACCGCTTCAACTGGACCGAGCCGATCCTCGTGTCGCGTCACGACCCGAACGTGGTCTACTACGCGGGGAACGTCCTGTTCCGGACGGCCGACGCCGGGATGAGCTGGACGCCCATCAGCCCCGACCTCACCCGGAACGACAAGAGCAAGCAGCAGCGCTCGGGCGGGCCCGTCACCGGCGAGAACATCAGCATCGAATACTACGACGTGATCTTCAGCCTGGCGGAGTCGCCGCGGCAGAAGGGGCTGCTCTGGGCCGGCACCGACGACGGCCTCGTCCAGCTCACCCGCGACGACGGCCAGACGTGGAGCAACGTCACGCCCAGGGACCTGCCGGAGTGGAGCCTGATCAGCCAGATCGACGCGTCGCCCCACGATCCCGCGACCGCCTACCTGGCCGTGGATCGCCACAAGCTCGACGACCACAGGGCGTACGCGTGGGTGACCCACGACTACGGGAAGAGCTGGCGCCGCATCGCCCCGAACGGCATCCCCGACGGCAGCTTCGTGCGCGCCGTCCGCGAGGATCCCGTCCGCAAGGGGCTGCTCTATGCCGGGACCGAGACCGGCGTATTCGTTTCTTTCGACGATGGCGACCGCTGGCAGCCCCTGAAGCTCAATCTTCCCACCGTCCCGATCCACGACCTGGTCGTCAAGGGCGACGACCTCGTGCTCGCCACCCACGGCCGCGCCTTCTGGATCCTCGACGACGTGGCGCCGCTGCGCCAATGGAACGACGCGGTGGCGAAGGCCGAGGTCCATCTCTTCGCGCCCAGCTCGGCCGGCCGCTTCCGGGTCGGCAGCGGGCGGGGCTCCTTCCTGGGCAAGAACCCGCCCGCGGGGGCGATCCTCTACTACCAGCTCGCCAAGGCCCAGACGGGCGTGAACCTCGAGGTCCTCGACGGCAGCGGGAAGGTGATCAGGACCTACAAGAGCGAGGAGGAGGTCGTCCCCGACAAGCCGCTGCCCGAGCGGCCGGAATCGGAGGAGAAGCCCGAGGTGATGCCGAAAGCGGCCGGGCTGCACCGCTTCGTCTGGGACCTGCGCTACGACAAGCCGAAGCTCGTGGGCCCCGCGATCTTCGACATGGGCCCTCCCGACATGCCGATGGTGCTGCCCGGGACCTACCAGGTGCGGCTCAATGCCGGCGGACAGAGCCTGACCGCGCCCGTGGAGGTCAAGCTCGACCCGCGCGTCACGACCTCCGCCGCGGACCTGCGCAAGCAGTTCGAGATGATGGTCGAGCTGCGCGATCTCCTGGGACGCGCCCACGGGACGATCCTCGAGATCCGCGCGCTGCGGGAGCAGCTCCGGGCCCTCAAGGGGCGCCTGGGCGACTCCCCGCAGGGCAAGGCCGTGGTGGCGGCGGCCGACGCGCTGGACACCAAGATGTCACCCTTCGAGGCCGAGCTGATCCAGCTGAAGGCGCGCTCTTCCCAGGACATGTGTAACTGGCCGACGATGCTCAACAGCAGGATCGCCTGGCTCTCGAACGTCGTGGACAGCGCCGACGCGGCGCCCACGCGTCAGGCGCAGGAGCTGTTTGCCGAGCTGAAGGCCAGGACCGACGCCCAGATCGTCCCGTGGAAGGAGGCATTGGCGAAGGACGTGTCCGCCCTCAACGAGCTGATGCAGAAGGAGCGCATTCCGGCCGTCGGGCTCGTTGTCGCTCGCTAGAGTGATGACGAGCGATGGGGCGGCGCCGAGCCGGACCCGCTTCGGCGTCCTCTATTTCGGCGTCACGCTCGCCGTGATCCAGTACATCGACCGGGTCTGCATCGCCCAGGCCATGCCGGACATCCGGAACGACCTCGGCATCACCGGCCCCCAGTACGACGACTACGTCGGCTACGTCTTCAGCGCCTTCGCCCTGGCCTACGCCCTGTTCGAGATCCCGACGGGCTGGCTGGGCGACCGGTTCGGCCCGCGGAAGACCCTCATGCGCGTGGTGATCTGGTGGTCCTTCTTCACCGCCGCCACGGGATGGGTATGGAGCGTGGCCTCGCTCGTCGTCACGCGCTTCTTGTTCGGGATGGGTGAGGCGGGCTGCTTCCCGAACCTCACGCGCGCGTTCACGACATGGCTCCGGCCCGAGGAGAAGACGCGCGCGCAGGGCATCCTTTGGCTTTGCGCCCGCTGGGGCGGCGCCGTGACCCCGGTCCTCGTGGCCCTCGTCCTGGCCCGGATGTCGTGGAGGAACGCCTTCGTGGTCTTCGGCTCCGTGGGCGTCGTCTGGGCGATCCTCTTCTTCCGCTGGTTCCGGGACGACCCCCGCGATCACCCCCGCGTCAACGAGGCGGAGCGCGCGCTGCTGGCCGGGAACCCGCCCGTCGCGCGGCACGATGCGGTGCCCTGGCGGGCGTTCCTCGCTTCGAGGACGACCTGGCTCCTGTGGGCGCAGTACTTCTTCTTCAGCTACTGCTGGTACTTCTACGTCACGTGGCTGCCCACTTATCTCAAGAACACGTACGGCACGACCACGGGCCGGTACGCTCTCGCGCTGCTGGCGGGGGTTCCGCTGTTCGGCGGAGGATTCGGCAACCTCATCTCGGGGTTCCTGGCGGCTCGACTCGCGCGGGCGGCCGGGAGCATGGCTCGCGCGCGACGGATCCTGGCGTTTACCGGCTTCGCGCTCGCCGGCGCCGTCTTCCTCCTCCCGGCCCACCTCCAGGATCCGTTCCTGATCATGGTGGCGATGGGGTTCGCCGGTCTCTTGGGCGACCTGTCGATGCCTTGCTCGTGGAGCGCGTGCATGGACGTCGGAGGCAAGTTCGCCGGAACGTACTCCGGCGCGATGAACATGATGGGCAACCTCGGCGGCGCGCTGGCGCCGACCGCCATCGGCCACATCCTGAAGATGACGAACCGGAACTGGGCCGTCGCCTTCGACATCTCCGCGGGCGCCTACTTCCTCGCGGCGCTCTGCTGGATCTTCATCGACCCCGTCACGCCGCTCGCTCCCGCCGGGGAGGACGCGCGATGACGAGGCGAGCGGTGCTCGTCGGCCTGGCCGCCTTCCTGGCCGCCGGCGCGGGCGCGCCGGACACGACGGCGCCGGGGCGCCGGCTCTCCCGCGCGGCGCTCGAAGACAAGATACGCGGCGGCTGGGCCGGGCAGATGATCGGGGTCTCCTTCGGCGCCCCCACCGAGTTCCGGTCCCAGGGCCGGATCATCGAAGGGCCGATCGCGTGGAAGCCGGAGAACGTCGAGAACGCGATCGACCAGGACGACCTCTACGTGGAGATGACGTTCGCGGAGGTGATGGACAAGCTCGGTCTCGACGCCACCACGGAGCAGTACGGCGAGATGTTCAAGGACTCGAAGTACGACCTGTGGCACGCGAACGCGGGGGCGCGGCGCCTGCTGAATCACGGCATCAAGGCCCCCTGGTCGGGCCACCCGAAGTACAACGCGCACGCCAACGACATCGACTTCCAGATCGAGTCGGACTTCATCGGCCTCATGACGCCGGGGCTGCCCCAGGAGGCCAACCGGTACGCGGACCGCGTGGGCCGCGTGATGAGCTACGGCGACGGGCTCTACGGCGGGATGTTCTTCGGCGGGATGTACGCCGCCGCCTTCTTCGAGAGCGACCCTCGCACGGTCGTCGAGGCAGGCCTTCGCTCGATCCCGGCCGAGAGCGGCTACGCGAAGGTCATCCGCGACGTGCTGGCCTGGTCCGCGCGATACCCGGGGGACTGGAAGCGGACCTGGCGGCTCGTGACGGACAAGTGGGACAAGGACGATCGCTGCCCCGACGGCGCCCTCGACAGCTTCAACATCGACGCCCGCCTCAACGGCGCGTTCGTGGCCCTGGGGCTCCTCTACGGCAAGAGGGACTTCGCCCGGACGCTCGACGTCGCGACCCGGGCCGGCCAGGACTCCGACTGCAATCCCTCGAGCGCCGCGGGCATTCTGGGAGTGATGCTCGGCTACGATCGAATCCCCGACCGCTGGAAGTCCGGCATCCCCCGCATCGCCGCCACGAAGTTCAAGTTCACGAGCTACTCGTTCGACGAGATCACGCGGTCGACGATCGATCGCGCGCTCAAGGTCATCGAAAGCGCAGGCGGGAAGGTGAAGCCCATGGAGGTGCTGATCCCGCTACAACCGGCCCACCCGCCCGCGCTCGAGCAGTGGGGGGTGGATCCGCCGACGGCCCGCATCGCGTTCTCGGAC
>Ga0207646_10007879_pt1 | contig 10754 bp, 10 predicted proteins | sample KBSK5502metaG_FD_184343 | JGI IMG/M metagenome (GOLD analysis project Ga0207646, IMG submission 184343) | Corn, switchgrass and miscanthus rhizosphere microbial communities from Kellogg Biological Station, Michigan, USA - KBS K5-50-2 metaG... | ecosystem: Host-associated > Plants > Roots >...
CGCGGACTCCTCGCGCACGATCGTGTTCACGGCGCCCAGCGGGGGCGACGCACTCGGCGCGACGGCATCCAGCAGCGGCAGCACCGTGGTTTTGTGCGGGATAGTAACATTGGCGCCGAGCACCTCCGGCGCGCGCAGCCCTGCCACCCGCGTCGCCAGCTGATCGGGCGGGGTATCCCACAGCTCGTAGCGCACCGCCATGCCGAGCGCGTCGAACGCCGCCTGCTGCATCGCGGGCGAGCGCGAGTGCGCGACTGGATGGCCGATGACCCCCGCCACGCGCATAGGCGCCTGTGCCACGCGCACGCCTCCTCTCGCACCCCCAGCGCGCCGCCCGCGCCAGAGGTCCTGTGTGTGCCCAATTGTACGGCATCTCTCGTTCTATCGTAGGGCAGGACGTAGCCGCTCCACCGCGCGTAGTGCATTGCTGAGACAAGCCGGCACCGCGCTCGCGAGCACGCACGTCACTTCTGTGAGGCCCCAGACTGGCACGGTATTCACACTACGGGTGACAGGGATGTGGCCCGCTGGTTGCGTAGTGATGCAAGCGCCACATACAGGTCTGTCGCCGCGTGGACGACGACCGACGGTTGTGGTTTCTCTAGAAGCGGCCGTCCGGATCTTGACGGCAGCAGCAAAGCGGTTTACACTCGGTGTCGTGTTTGCAAGCGAGTAGCTGGCGAGGAGCGCGATCATGGCGGCGGAAGCGCGTGGAGTGCGGCGGAAGGCGCCGCGGCGGAAGACAGCCGTGACGGCAGATGAGGCGGGTGCATCCGCGCCTGCCGCCGCCTCGGTTGCTACGCCCGCTACACGCGCCCGGCGCACGACGGCCACCAACGGCGACCGGCCCGCCGGTACGGCTCCCACGCGCCCGCGCGCGCGCCCTACGCAGCATCCCGCGGCTGAGCCACAGTACGATCGCCCCGCAGTCGCCGGCTGCCCTGGGCTGGATGATTTGCGCGCGCTCGCACCAGCGGCGGCGCGCCAGCACGTGCACGATTATCTGCATGCCGTGATGTCCAGCGACGATGCCGACACATTCGAGGCGCTAGCCTATCGCTGGGAGCTGCAGCTGGTCAAGATCGACCGGGTGCGCCTGGTGCGCGGCGTGAAGCTCGACCCCAAGAAGGTACGCCGCTATCGCACCGTGCTGCGGCGCAGCGGTGGCTTTCCCCCGCTGGTCGGTCTCGGCGGCGAAGGCGAGTGGGCGACTGAGAGCGTCATGCTCTGCGACGGCTATCATCGCATCGCCGCCACGCGCAACACCGGCATCTACTTCGTCTGGGTATGGCTCGCCGTCGGCCTATGGGACGAGTCGCAGACGCTGGTTCCCGCAACCTCCAGCCCGGCTGGCGCATAGACCGCCGAGAGTGCTCCTCACGCGCGTCACGATCAGCTATGGCCCCAACCTCCACCACACAACCGCGCTCGCACGTCTATTGCTGGCACACACACCGCGGTGGCTCCTCCAACCCGTGGACTCCGTCGGGAGCTCTGCCGGCAACGGTGTCAATCGGCGCATGGCCATGACAACCAGACACATGAGGACAGGGCCGGGTGATCTACCCGGCCCTGTCAGGAACGCGCGTGAGAGAGTACAGCTTAGCTTGCGGCCGCCAGGTCGGGCAGCAGGTGGGCGGCATCCGGCGAGCCAAGGCCGGTCACCGCATCCCAGCCCGTGGAGGCCGAGTAGCCCGGAATCGAGGAGTCGAGTTGGTTGTTGCCGGTCGTGATGTCGTGGAAGTCCGCGGCATACTTCGCGGGATTATTGGCGATGCTGTAGAGCGCCGGGTTGATGAACCCGACATCGCTGCCTTTGATTTGGTCGGCCATCGCCACCAACCCGGCCCACTGCGGCGAGCCACAGCTGGTGCCACCCACGACGAACCAGCCACCTTCACCGGCGTCGTAGACGAGCACGCCGGTCCGTGAGCTTGCTTGATAGGCGATGTCGGGAATGCCGCGCATGTTGCTGTTCGGGCCTGGAGCGCCCGCCGAGCTCCCGACGAAGGTGCTGCCCGGCGGCAGTGTGTTCTGGTAGTCTGGGCGCGGGAAGAGAATGCTGTAGCCGCCGCCGCCAGCGATCCAGCCGACCTCGCGCTCACCAGGGAAACTGGGGCAGCTGCCCGACGGCGGTGTGCTATCGACGGTGGTCCCCGTCGTGGTGTCGGTGCAGAGGTACGTCCCGCCCACAGCGGTCACCAGAGGATCGGAGGCCGGCCAGCCGACGCTGGGATAGGGGATCAAGGCGGGATTCTTGACCGGCTCCTTCATGATATTGGCGGTGCCGTTGTCCCCTGAGGAGGCAAGGACCGTGATGTGGTTGGTCTGCGCTGAGACGAACGCGTGACGCAGGTTCTGCAGCGCCGCGAGTCCATTGTTGAACGAGCCTTCACCGGCGCCGAAGCTCTGCGAGATAACGTCGGCCAGGTGGTGATCGACGATATACTGCTCGGCGTTCATAAATTGCTGGAAGCCCTGCACGCCAAGCGTCTCGGCCGTGGGCGACGTAACGAGCAGAATGTTGGCCATGGGGGCGGTTGCGTGCGCCCACTCGACATCGAGGGAGACCTCAACCGCCCAGAGATCGTGTGCCTCCTGGCCAGTCCCGTTGCTGGGCGGCGGCGGGGTGGTGGGCGGATTCCCCTGTACGTTCAGGATCTTGAAGGTCGGGTCACCCGGCTGGCAGGTATAGTTGGCCTCGCCACACAGGTGTTGCAGATTGAAAGCGCTGTTGAAGTTGTTCAGGTCGCTGGCGACCGTCGCGCTGCCGAAGGAGTCGACCAGAGCGATGGTCGTGCCACGGCCATCAATGCCACTGGCATGCAGTCCCGCGTAGTTATAGGAGCCGGCCATCGCCGCGGGATTGAAGCAGCGCCGACCCGCCGCGTTGCACTGCGCCTCGGTCGGCGGCGCCACCGTGCCACTGACGAGGGTCGCGCTGAACCCGCCTGGTTCGCCTGGGTTCGATGCGTCTGCGTGGGCCTTGCGAGAGCCATTGGACAGCCAGGCGCCAGTCATCGCGACGACGGCCAGGATGCCCAGGACAACGAGCGCCGCGCGGCGCCATGTGAGACCTTTCACGCGTGCGATCCCCTTTCTGAGGTGGATACACTTGAGTGAGACGTCGAATCTGGAGTACGAACGTGCATCCTCGACTGGAAACCTGCGCCCCCTTTCCACCACACCCCGCCGCGCGCCTTCACGTAGCGGACAGCGATGCAACTCTCCACAGCGGGCGGCAGTCTGGAGATGACTACCTACCTGTCTGCGTCTTGGAGACAGCGCGACGGAAGCCCATACGCGCGAGGGTTACGAAGGAGACGTGCGACCGCATGGGAATCCGGGTCGTCACCGAGGCAGCCAGGACGAGTGCGCTTGCCCGGCAGAAAGCGTGAATTATGACGAAGCTACCATAAGCCGTGCCAAAATGCAAGTAAAATTATCTAAAGATGCGGCGCGAAGACCCCCGGCTTTGGCTCTGGGGATTGAAGCGCCGCGCGCCCGCAGGCGCCACCAACTACGCCAATAGGACTACCGTCCATCGCCTGCTTACAATGTTTGCGCTATAATTGTAAGCATGAAACAGAAACGCGCCTACCGCTATCGGTTCTACCCCACGCCCGAACAAGCCAGCGTGCTTGCGCGGACGTTTGGCAGTGCGCGTTTCGTCTACAATTGGGCGCTGCGCCTGCGTACTGATGCCTACTATCAACGCCAGGAACGGCTCGGCTATCATGAACTGTCGGCGGCGCTCACGACCCTCAAACAGCAGCCGGAGACGGTGTGGCTGAATGAGGTATCCAGCGTGCCGCTGCAACAGGCGTTGCGCCACCTCGACAAAGCGTTCCCCACCTTCTTTGCGGGGTGCGCTCAGTATCCCTCCTTCCACAAGAAGCGTGGACGGCAAGCGGCAACCTACGCGAGGAGCGCCTTCCAGTGGGACGAGTGGGACGCGCAGGCTCGCGCCCTCACGCTGGCCAAGATGGGCGCGCCGCTGGACATCCACTGGTCGCGGTCCTTCATCGGGACGCCCACCACCGTGACCATTTCCCAAGACACGGCAGGGCGCTCCTTCGTCTCGCTCCTGGTGCAAGAAGAGATCACGGCCTTGCCTGTCGTGAACGCGATGGTCTGTCGTGAACGCGATGGTGGGGGTGGATGTGGGCTTGAAGGACGTGGCCGTGCTCAGCACCGGCGAGAAGATTGCCAATCCTCAGTATTTGCGCCGCAGTGAGCGCCGTTTGGCGCACGCGCAGCGCAACCTCTCCCGCAAACAGAAGGGGTCCAAGAATCGGGAAAAGGCGCGACTGAAGGTGGCGCGTGAGCATGCGCGGATTGCTGACCAACGCCGCGATGGCCTGCATAAGTTGACGACTCGCCTCATGCGTGAAAACCAAACAGTGTGCGTGGAGTCGCTGGCCGTCAAGAACCTGGTCCGTAATCGCTCGCTCGCCAAAGCTATCAGCGACACGGGGTGGGGCGAGTTGGGGCGCCAACTGGAGTACAAGGCGGAGTGGTACGGGCGCACGTTGGTCAAGATTGACCGCTGGTATCCCAGTTCCAAACGCTGTCATGGGTGTGGACATATGCTCGACTCCCTGCCGCTGGACGTGCGCCAGTGGACGTGCCCGGAATGCGGCGTCCGGCACGACCGGGACATCAACGCCGCGAAGAACATTCTTGCCGTGGGACGCACGGTGAACGCCTATGGAGAGGCGCTAAGACCGGGGCGGGCCATGCCCACTCCGGCGCGCCCCGGTGAAGTAGGAATCCCCCGGCTTTAGCCGTGGGGAGTTGTCAAGCACGTACAATTGCCATGAGCACGCTTGCCGGCGCTGGCGCTCGCCAACCTGCCGCCCCGCGTATCATAGGCAGCAGGAGCGGCGGCGCGCCGCCCGCAGCCGCAGGAGGGCACCGTGAGCCAGCCGCTACCCCAGGCCGCGCAAGCCGACACCGGTGGGCGTGCGCACTACGCCGAGGTTGCCGCTGTCTTCCTGCGGCTCGGCTTCACCGCCTTCGGCGGGCCAGCAGCGCACATCGCCATGATGCGCGACGAGCTGGTGCGGCGGCGCGGCTGGCTGAGCGACGAGCGCTTCCTGGATCTCATGGGCGCAGTCAACCTCATCCCCGGCCCGAACTCGACGGAGCTGGCCATCTATCTCGGCTTCCTGCGCGCCGGCTGGCTGGGGCTCGTGCTGGCTGGAGTCTGCTTCATCGGCCCGGCAATGCTGATCGTGCTAGCGCTGGCATGGGCGTACGTTACGTTTGGCACGGCGCCACAAGCGGCGTGGCTGCTGTATGGCATCAAGCCGGTGGTGATCGCGATCATCGCGCAAGCGCTCTGGGGGCTCGCGCGGGTCGCGCTGCGTGGTGCGCTGCCGATCGTCTGGGCGGCGCTGCTGCTCGCCCTCTACCTGCTCAACGTCAACATCTTCGTGCTGCTGTTGGGTGGCGGAGTCGTCTTCGCGGCGCTGCGCCTGGCGGGCCGGCACGTGCGCAGGGGTGCGGATGCGGATGCGGGCACGCGCCCGGCTGGGCTCATAGCACTCCCACTCGGCGCGAGCAGCGCCAGCGCCGCGCTGGCTGCGCCGTTCAGCCAGCTCACGCTCTTCCTGACGTTCCTGAAGATCGGGGCCGTGCTCTACGGCAGCGGCTATGTCCTGCTGGCCTTCCTGCGCACGAATTTCGTGCAACAGCTGCACTGGCTGACCGACCGGCAGCTGCTGGACGCCGTCTCCATCGGGCAGTTCACACCCGGCCCGGTCTTCACGACGGCGACCTTCATCGGCTACCTGGTCGGCGGCTGGCAGGGCGCGCTGGTCGCGACGCTGGGCATCTTTCTGCCAGCGTTCGTGTTCATCCCACTGCTGCACCGGCTGACGACGCTGCTGCGGCGCTCGCCCTGGACCGCGGCGGCGCTGGACGGCGTCAACATCGCAGCGCTGGCGCTGATGGCCGGAGTGCTGTTGCAGCTTGGCCGCGCGGCGCTGGTGGATCCCTTCACCTGGCTGCTGGCGGCGGGGGCGCTTGCGGTGCTGCTGCGCTTCAAGCCTAACTCCGCGTGGCTGATCGCCGCCGGCGCGCTGGTGGGGCTGCTGGCGTTCGCGCTGCGCGGCCTGTAGAAGACGGTTGCGCTACTGCATGTGGCAGGTCAGCGGGTTTGACACCAAACGCGCCGCCACGCTATACTGATGCGGTATCCATGGTGCCCGTAGCTCATTCGGCAGAGCGCCAGATTGTGGCTCTGGAGGTAGCGGGTTCAAACCCCGTCGGGCACCCCCAGGTCTCGCCTTCACGCAACACGATGCCCCGCGTGCCGAGCGTTTCGGTGCGCGGGGCATTCGCTTTCGCCCATCTCGCATTGTTGCCCGCCAGCTGTCCAGGACCGTGGCACGACGTGGCTCAGTATCATCCACCAACTCGTCGCGCTTGATGGCTCGGTGGATCGACTGACGTGAGCGACGCAGCCAGCCCACAGAAGAGCACGGGGAGGAGGCATGGGCCGAGACTGAGAGCGCTTGCAAGTACCTCAAGACCCAGGAGGACGCTGGAGGTCCACAGCACGAGCCGCGCGACGAGAGACCGATGAAGGCTATCGACCACAGACCCGACGACGATCCCCAGGATGGGCACGCCAATGCCAACGATGTAGGGCAGCTCCTCCCTGGTAAAACCTTGCTGGAGCTCCAGCTGCAAGAACGCTGTGCTTTCGGAGGAGCCATGTGGCTGCAGGTAGGCGAGCAGCAGCAACAGCAGTCCCAGCATGAATGCCAGCGATGCCGCGATGTATTGCGCGAGATTCGGCATGGCTTATGCAGCACGCGCCGTCGTGTCTGCCGTTCCCGCACGAGGCCGCCGGCACTGGGAGAGCGGCCAGTGGCGGGAGGCGAAAGGAGTAGAGTCATGCCAACGTACGTCGTGCTCTACAAGTTCACCGACCAAGGTGCCAAGAACGTCAAGGGCACCGTCCAGCGGGCGAACGAAGCGCGCCAGGAAAACGAGCGGCGCGGCTTCAAGGTGCAGGGCCTCTATTGGACGCAGGGTCGCTATGACATGGTGGCCGTCATAGAGGCGCCCGACGAGCAGGCCATGCTTGCCGGCCTCTTCAACATCGCCGGCGCCGGCAACGTCCGCAGCGAGACCCTGCGCGCGTTCACCGGCGACGAGATGGCTTCGGTCTTACAGAAGATGTAACCGATCGGGCGGGAAGCCGGCGCCGCACGCATGCATGCGCTACGCGTTGGGACGCGTCCCCCTGCGCGAGTTAGAGCGATCAGAAGGCGCCTGCTTCCCGCTCCAGCTCTTCAGCGTTAGGCACCGTCCGCTTTGTGTGCCGGCATGGAAAGCGGCGCGACGATCTGGCGCTCGCTCGCCGGATGGCGGCGCGCGCCCGGCTCTGCCCATCCAACGCCACCTCCACGCCCGGCGGGTTGGGCAGAAGATAGAAAAGCCGGTCGCCGAGGGCCAGCGTCGCCGATGGGGTCGCCCCAACGCCGGGAAGTATCCCAAGCGCACGCTCGCGCAGGCCTGGGACCTCGCCAACTATCACAGCCAGCGCCAGGAGCCCGGTGCAGAGGAGGACCCCAAGCCCGACGAGACGCTGGCGCGGCGTGCGCCGCGGCGCGAATGGCGAGCGCGCCGGCGGTGCGGGTATGGCGGCGCCGGTGCCCTGGCGCAGATCGCTCACCTCGACCTGCAGGTCGTCGTCGCCAAGGTGGTGCTCCTGGCCGTCCATCTATCTGCCGCTCTCCCTCCCTGCCCATCGCCAACCACCGGTACGCCGCGCCAGCCCCACAAGCAGTATACGAAACACACAGACGCAGACGCGCACGGAGTGGCAGAGCTGCGATCTTGCCACAGACTACGTGTGCGCGTCGCCTCGTCCTCGTGCTTGTGCCGAGGGCTCGGCCGCGCCCCGGCTGTCGCTGGCGCGTGCCAGCAACGTGACGATACGAGGAAGCAGGCGGCAACCTCAACCGAGGCACCGCGCCGCGTAACTGGCGGATGTGGGTCATTCGTCAGCCCGGGAAGCGGGGGCGATGCGCGCGGCGCGTACCGGTGATCGAACTGAACGCCAGCGCGCCATGGCCGACGGCGGCCGCTAGCGCGACGACGACCCCGACTGTCACATTGGCCGCATCCGGCGCGCCAAACGCCGCCGCGATGAGGGCGGCGAGCACGCCGGTGACCACGACGTTGATGGCGCCGACGAGTGTGGGCGTGCCGGCAAGAATGCGGCTGAAGCTGAAGCGATAGCCTAGACCGAACGAGCGCATGATGCCGGCCTCGTCGTCGTGGTGCGCCGTCACAAAGTACGGCTCCAGTTCGGGCGCCAGCTCCAGGTACGCGTGGCGGAGCCGATTCATCCCCAACACCAGGCCGAAGTCGTCGGTATTGGCGTCGCCCAGGCGGAGGACCGTTGCCAGGCCCACCAGCAGCACGACAGGAAGCACCAGCAAAGCGAAGAGACGGAAGCCCGGCCCAAAGGCGGTCGCCTGGGCGACCAGAGCGAGCGCCACCACCGCAGCTGAGAGCACGGTGACGAACATGGTGGAGCGGCTGAACACCTCGTTCCAGGTCATGCTGCGGGTCGCGAGCAGGCTCCAGTGCTCGGTCGCCAGAATCTGGGCACGCACCGCGTCGGTGACCCCGCTGCGGTCGGAGAGCTGGCGCGGGGTAGGGGAGCTGATCGCGCTGGTAGGCAACGAGTCGTTCATGGTCATCGGCACCTCCTGTGGCGCTCTGTCAACGGTGGGGAGTCGGCGGGTTTGCAGGCAGGCACGCGCCCTCTGGAGAGCCCAGATCACCCCTGGATCACCGCGCTCTGGAAGAGAGCAGCCTTATCTGCCGCGAGTATACACCCGGGACGACCCACATCCGCGACGACAAGCGACTCGACGGATGGCATTGGCTCCTCTGTGGCGTCGGTCGCAGCGCGGCACCTGGGAGCTATGCGGACCTTGGTGGAGCAGCTCCCCTCCTGCACTTGAATGTGGTTTGCTGACTGGGTCCTACCTGAGCGCCAGGTACCCGCACGAGCATTGCTTGCTCTATTCCCCCTGGCTCTCCCTTGTTACGTGTGGCATCGCTGCCTACACCTGAAAGCGGCGCGCACGTCACAGTCATGACATGCGTCACACTTTTGCCCCCTGTGCGACGTTCTACATACAGCGGGCACACGGGCCACCCGGGGCGGTGACCGCGGCGGTTGGAAGGAGGGCGGCATGCTTGGAATCGCGTTGGCGCCCCGGCAAACCTCGTCTCGACTTGGCGCGCGCATCGTCGCGGGATGGATCGCCGTCCGCGCGTGGCAGTTCGCGCTCGCGGCCCAGCAGGAGCCACCGCCCGCCGTCCCCGCCGCGGCCGGCGGCATCACCGCCAGCGCGGTTGATCCACGCGCCGCAATTGACAGGCTCTATCAGGAGCACGCTCGCGGCGTGCTCGCGTACCTGTGCGCGCGCCTGCCGACGCTTGCCGACGCCGAAGACATCCTGGCGGACGTCTTTCTGGCGGCGCTGCGTGTCTCGGCCGAGGGGCAAGACACGCCAGGCATCGGCTGGCTGCTCACCGTCGGGCGCCGGCGGGTAGCCGACTTCTACCGCCAGCGCGCGCATGCGGGAGCACGCCAGTCGCCCATCGAGAGCGCCGCCGAGCTGCCGGCGGATAGCCAGGGCGAGCCGGAGAGCGCCGCGCTGTATGCCGAGGCGAACCGAGAGCTGGTGGCACTGGTGGCTCAGTTGCCAGAGGAGCAGCGCGACATCTTGGCACTGCGTTTCGGCGCAGGCATGAGCGCCCCGCAGATCGCGGCCATCATCGGCAAGAGCAATGACGCCACACGAGCGATGCTCTCGCGCGCCATTCGCGCCCTGCGGAAGGAGTGGACCTCGTGAGCGACTCCAGCGACGACCGCCGCCGCGCCGGCATGTCGCCCAACAATGGCGCCGATCCCTTCGCCCCCAACACGGTGGACGAGGCCATCGAGGCCGCGCGGCACTCCTCCCCAACAGCTGAGGATGATCGCGATGCCGCGCTCGTGCGCGCGCTCATCCAGATTCATGCGCTGCCGCCCGGAGCAACCGCCACCCTCGAACGGGTGCGCAATCAGCTCCAGTCGACCGCCCTCGCCGACGATGACGACCCGCCTATGCCAGGCGACCTACCGCGGGTGGTGCGCACGCTGCCACCCTGGCGCCCGTTCCGGGCGCGCTTTGGAGGCTGGCAGACGTCGTTCGTGCGCGAGGTAGCCGCGGTGCTCGTCGTGGCGCTGCTCGGCGCGAGCTTTTTTGCCGCGCTGCACCGCGGTGGCACGAGCGTCCGCAACGGTCAGCCCACGCCTGGCGTCGCGCATCCGAGCGGCCCCATCGGCGTCTGGCAAGATGTTTCCATCTCGCAGGCATCTACCGACGGTAAGCTCGATTTCGACCCCACGGCAGGCGTGACCTACGCCACCAACCGGGATACCGGCGACGTGTACGCCTGCGGCAGCGGCCACCTATGGTTCAGCCATGACGGCGGCGCAACCTATACGCCCTTCGTGCCGGCGCTTCCCGCCCAGGCCGCGCCCACGCACAGCGCGCGCTGCGTCATCACGACCGTCCCGGGCTTCCCCGGCGTTTTCGCCACCGCGGATGTCGCGCTGCAAGGGGACAACACGGTCCACGGCGCCGGCCCCATCTACTATGCGCAATCCGGCGATGCCGGCTGGCAGACGCTGACCATCCCGAGTACGGCGCGCGTCATCAACAGCACAC
>Ga0207646_10007880_pt1 | contig 10754 bp, 9 predicted proteins | sample KBSK5502metaG_FD_184343 | JGI IMG/M metagenome (GOLD analysis project Ga0207646, IMG submission 184343) | Corn, switchgrass and miscanthus rhizosphere microbial communities from Kellogg Biological Station, Michigan, USA - KBS K5-50-2 metaG... | ecosystem: Host-associated > Plants > Roots >...
ATCCTGTTGCCAGCCGCCCACCGTGTGGATCGGCTCCATCCACCGCTTGCCGGACGCGCGTTCCTTCTCAGAAAACAGGCCAAGCAACAGGCTGAGTACCAGGATCCGGCTGAGATCATCGGCAACTTCTATTATGTGCTCTCGCATCTGTCGACCGAATTCGTACGTCTTCCCCCGGAAGGCCAGAAGCGGGTGGCGCGGCAAGTCATTAGAGACATCAAGTTGAATAGAATTTCGGCGCACCTCTTTCTGCTGCACATTGAATGGCAGAATGGGATCGCCCTCTGCCCCGACGTTGCCCTCATCTGGCGTGGGAAGGGCGCGCGCATCGGGTACGACTGGACGGCTGAGGAAGAGGCCATCATCCGAGCGATCTATCCCACTGGAGCACAGCTCGAGATCATGGCAGCGTTGCCCCGGCGGGGGTGGCAGAGCATTCGACAGCACGCCTGTACGATTGGACTCCATCGCAGTATCCCGACAGCCGATCAGAACGCCATCAACTTTTACCATGCCACGATCAGCCATGATGACCTAGAAGCGGTTGCCCGCCTTGTGGACGACGCGCAGCAACAGGCGCGACTTCGCCAGGTGGTGGACGAACTCGCGCGAAAGACAGTGCGCGGTGGGCTTTCGGCGCACTGGTGGCTGCCCCTCGATGCTATCAGCTATGCGGGGAATGCCACACTACGAGAGGATGCTGCGGTGCTGCTGGGCCCTGTCCTGATGCGCGCAGTGGCGGCGACCGAACCGGGCGGCACCAACGGCCACGACGCTGGCTTTATTGAGTCACTGGGACGCGCAAAGCATCGTTGAAGCGATTGAAGTAGTTGAAGAGGCCGATGACGGCCGCCAACTCGACGATCTGCCCTTCGTCCCAGTGCGTGCGCAGCTCCGCCCACACCTCTTCATCCACGCCGTGGGCATCCGTCGTCATGCGCTCCGCCAGCGTGAGCGCCGCGCGCTCGGCGGGGGTAAACAGCTCGGCGTGCTCGTCGATATGATACATCGCATCGAGCAACGCCTCGGACGCTCCCAACTGCTTTGCCAAAGCAGTATGCGAGGCCCTTCAGTACATGCAATCGTTGATCTGCGAGACACGCACCGTAAGCATCTCCTTGATGCGCTTGTCCACGGTGCCTGTGTTGAAGACGGCGCGCATGTGTGCCGCCGCCGTCTCGGCGATCTCCGGCCGCAGCGCCATCGTGCGGAACATGTTCGGGATATTCCCGCGCTCGCGCTCGAAGCTCTCGAATAACGCCTGTGTCGAAGGGCCAACCTCTCCCGCATCGAGCGGTCGAATGCGCGCCATAGCGTGTGTTCTCCTTTGGGCCGCGTGTAGTGCGGCGAAACGTTCGCGTCGCGAGTGATTATAGGACGCGGCGCCAGGGCTCTGCCGCTGAGCACGCGGCGGGGCTGGTATACTGCTGCTGGCACGTGCTGGCGAGAAGCCGCCGTGACTGAGGCCACCGAAGTGGAGAGAAGGGAGCGCCTGAGGTCAGTCACCCCACGCCTAAAGGCGGGGGGCTTGCCCGCAACCCCTCAGCAGGGTCCGGGCTTCGGGGCAGACTGACCGGCTGCCCAGCGTCCCGTAAGACGGTAAAGCGGTTGCGAATGTTCACCGCCGCGTTCACATCGGCATGGGCGCTGTGCCCGCACTGGGGACAGGTAAAGGAGTGGCGCTTACGCACACCCAAACGCCCGCACCGGCTGCATTTCTGACTGGTATGCTGCGGGTTCACCTCAGCCACCAGCATGCCCGCCTCTTGTGCCTTGCTTTCGGCACATTGGCGGATCAACTGTCGTTGCCAGACGGACAGGCGGCGTCGCGTCGCTTTGCCGCCCACCGTGCCCTTCCGGGGCGGTGGGACGGTCAGGGCCTCGAAGACGAGCACGGCCTGTCTGGGCGCGAAGGCCACGAGTTGCTTCGCAGCGGTCTGGGCGAAGGTGCGGGTGCGATTGCAACGCTTGTGACCAAGCCGTTTGAGCACGCGGCGGACACTGCGCGTGTCCTTGTGCTCTGCCTTGCGGGTCGCCTGCTGCTGCTGCACGCGCTGGCGCGTCTTGTACGTTCGTTTGTTGGCGACCTTGACGGCTTTCCCGCTGACGAAGAGGGTCTTGCCGTCAGGATCCACCGCGACCAGGGCGTTCGTCTCGTTGAGGTCTACTCCCACCGGATGGACGCCCTGTGGGTCTGGTGCTTCCAGCGTCAGGGTGACTCTGCCAAGCAAGCGCCCATCGCGCTCGATGACGCTCAGGCTGTCAATCTCCTGGGCCGCTGCCAGTGTCACCTTGAAGGCGTTAGGTACCGTGTAGGAGAGGCGTTTGCGCCCCGCCACAGTCCAGATCGAGAGCGTGCCATCCGCGCGGAAGTCTGCGTCACGGCCACGCTTGCCGGCCAGGAACACGGCACGGGCGCGACGGAAGGCGAAGGGGCGAGCGATGTCATGCCCGTTGCTTTTGGCACTGGCATAGGCACCTGCCGTGAGGCGGATCGCCGAGCAGGTCATCTGGCTGTTCAACGTGCCGGCCACTTGGCTATACATCGCGTGGTGCAGCGCTATCGCGCTGAGGGGCTTGCCGCCGTTGTAGGCCGCTTCCGCGAGCGATTGCTGGACGCCTTGGAAGGCGGCCACCGTCGCACGGAGGTCGCAGTCATCGGGCAGCAGAATCGTCACGGCACGTTTGATATCCATGGGTATAGGATACCACTAGCAACGCCATGTTGTCCGATCTAGTGGTACATTCGGCGCTGTGAAAGGAGGAGCGGCGCTTCCTCCCCATGGCTGAAGCCAGGGGTCCCCGCGCCGCACATTTGATGGATTCGACGATGCAGACGGCGCGGCGCGTGCGCTGGGGCGTACTCAGCCTAGCGAATATCGCGGTGAAAGCCGTGATTCCGGCGATTCAGGCGTCGCGTAACGGCGAGCTGACCGCCGTAGCGAGCCGGCAGCTGACGCGCGCGGAGCGCTTCGCCGCCGAGAGCGCCGGGGTGCGCGCGTTTGGCTCGTACGAGGCGCTGCTAGACGATCCCGATGTCGAAGCGGTGTACATCCCCCTGCCCAATGGGCTGCACGCCGAGTGGACGTTGGCGGCGGCCCAGCGCGGCAAGCACGTGCTCTGCGAGAAGCCGCTGGGCGTTGGCGCGGACGAGGTCCGCCGCATGATCGCGGGCTGCCGCGAGGCGGGCGTGCTGCTGATGGAAGCCTTCATGTATCGCTTCCACCCCCAGACGCGTTACGCGCTCGAGCAGCTGGCTGCGGGCGCGATCGGGCCGGTGCGGCTGGTGCGCTCGTCCTTCGCGTTCGACATCGCCGGCCGCCCGGATGACATCCGCCTGCGAGCATCGCTGGCCGGTGGCTCACTCATGGACGTCGGCTGCTATCCGCTCAACTTCTCGCGCGCCGTCTTTGGTGGGCCGCCAGCCGAGATCGCCGCCCGCGTCCACGTGCCCGCCGGCAGCGAGGTGGAGCGCACCGTCGCCGCCGTGCTGGAGTTCGGCGGCGGCCGCCTGGGTGTGATCGACTGCAGCTTCGAGCTGCCCGCCCATCAGTCTATCGAGGTCGAGGGCGAGCGCGGGCGCCTCATGCTGGCGCGTCCCTTCACGCCCGCGCGCACGGAGGCGGTGGTGCGCATCGAGCGTGGCGACGAGACGCTGGAGCGGCGCTTCGCCGCGGTCGATCAGTACCAGCTTGAAGTCGAGCACTTTGCCGATTGTATTCGCGAAGGCCGCGCTCCCGCCCTCCCCCTGGAGGATGCGCTGGAGCAGGCAGCGGCAATCGAGGCGGTATATCGCGCCGGCGGCTACGAGGTGCCCTGGTAGCGGCGCGAGCGTCATGCTTACTCCTGCGGGGGTGGGTCGAGCTTTTCCAGCACCTCCGGCGGCGGCGCGAGCCGCTTGTCGAAGCGGCGATAGATCGCCACGCAGCGCGACGTGACGACACCATTGCGGTCGCGGCAGACACCTTCTACGAAGAAGATCTGGCGGCCGCCACTCTGCACCTTCGCCTCGAACGTGAGCGGATCGTCATAGGCGGGCCGCTCGAAGGTGACGTCCAGCTTCACGGTGACCTGCGGCTTCGTGCCGTGCGCCAGTGAGGCCACCGCCGCGCCGGTGACGATGTCGAAGATATAGGCCTGCACCGCGCCCGTCACGGCGCGCCCGCCAACGCCAGCGCCGCGATGGTGGGAGCCCGGCTCGAAGTAGACCGTGGCGTGGCCTTCCGCGCTGTCTGTGATGCGCGCGCCCATCCAGCTGAGCATGTCGAGCTGGTTCCAATACTCGAAGAACGCCGGGCTACGCGCCTCATCGTTGCCTGCCGCGCCTGCCTGCCGCTTGCCGGCCTCGTCCGCCATCGGCCACCTCCCGTGAATCGCGTCTTTCCGTGGCGCCGTGGGCGTCTTCTCAGGCGCCCCGTCACTAACTATAGCGCGCTGCGGAGTCGCTCGCGCCTGACCGTGCGCCGCTCGCCAGGCACCGCCCGATTTTCCCATTGATTTGCGCTCTTCAATAGGACGACGTACGCTTTGAGCGCCCGGTCCCCAGCCGGGAGACGAGGTCCGCGCCCTACGGGGCGAGCCGCAGACACGAGGTCAGGTGGCTCTGTAGCCAGGACAGTGGAGGTGGATGCATGGGTCGGGATCCGCGCGAGCCATACCGCGAGCGAGCACGAGCAAATCAGCAAGATGGCCGCAACGGTCCTGAACGCCCCGCGCCCCGCCAGGGCGCCACGCGTATGAGCGATCCCCGCGCCGGCGCGGCTCCCGACGGGCGCTCGGGTGGCCCCAGTGGCCCCGGCAGTGCTGGGCGTGGTGGCCCGCCGTCCAACGGTGGCGCACGCCGGCCAGGAAGCGGCGCGGGCGGAGGCGGCGGCATTCGCCCGCCCACCGCAGCGGGCGGACCCGGTGATGGCGATGAGCGCGACAGCGGCCGGCGCTCCGGGCCCCAATACGGCGCTGCCGGCCCGCGCTCGCGGCCTGGCGACACGCCGACCCGCGGCACACGCGGCGGCGTTCCCGACTACTCTGGCCCGGGGCGTGCGGCACGCGGCCCCTCACCAGGCTCTCGGTACGGACCCGCCGAGCGGGCGCCACGCCGCTCCATGGCCGAGATGGCGCGCGATGTCTCGCGCAGCATGTCGCGCCAGCTCGGCACGGTGATGTCTCGTGCCGGCCGAGCGATGCATCGTGGCGACGTGAACGGCACCTCCGCACGCATGCCAGCGCCGCCGCGCCCAGGTGCCACGCCCCCGCCGTTGAACGCGGCACAGCTGCGCTCGTTGCCCTACCGGCGCTCGCGCTCGCGCCTGCTGGCGCGCAAGTGGCGCATGGGGCGCGTGCGTGCCAACCCGGTCCCCTACTTCATCGGGATCATGCTCAGCGCCGTGCTGGCGTTGACACTGGCGTTCGGTGGTGGTCTCGGCAGTGTCTACGCCTTCAACTACTACGGCGGCCACGTCGGCCAGATTCAGGCCATCGCCAACTTGAAGAATCACGCGAGCAGCGTCATTTTGGACCGCAACGGGCAGCAGCTGGCCGTCATCAAAGACGACAGCGGCTTCAACTACTACGTGCCCAAGAGCCAGATCAGCTCCAAGCTACAATGGGCCACGATCGATCTCGAGGACCACAGCTTCTACTCGAACATCGGCGTGGACTTCGTCGGCACCATTCGCGCCGCGCTCAGTGACGTGAGCGGTGGCGCCACGCAGGGCGGCTCGACGATCACGCAGCAGCTGGTGAAGAACATCGTCGCCAAAGACTCGACGCAGACGCTCACGCGCAAGTTGAACGAGGCAATTCTTGCTTACGGCGTCACCCAGCAGTTCGACAAGGCGCAGATACTGGAGATGTATCTCAATACCATCCCGTATGGAGATTCGAACCAGGGCGTCGAGGCGGCGGCCAAGAACTACTTCGGGTTGCAGCAAAGCGTCGATGCCAAAGGTGAGGTCGTCACCGCCAGCATGAAGCTGTCGTGGGCGCAGGCCGCCTTGCTTTCCGGGCTGCCCAACGCGCCGACGTTGTACCTGCCCATCCAGTATTCGTGCAGCAAAGCGCCCTGTCCGCAGAGTCAGTGGGACAATCCCTTCCAGGATCCCAACGCCCCCTGCGGCCCCCATATCGCCAGCTTTGGACCAGAATGGTATCTGACGCACGGGCACGAGTGGCTGGACTATTGCCGCGCGCGCGAAGCTTTGGACGCCGTGGTGCAATATGGCATCGGCGACGGCAGCACGACCTTCACTTCGGCAGACTATGCGCAAGCGGATGCCGAGCTGACGGACATGTTGGTGCACCAGAAGATCTATCACTGGAAGGACTTTCTGGGGGGTGGTGGTGTCGACACCACCACGACAGCAAACGCCGCGCCGCACTTCGTGCAATACGTCGTGGACAAGATGGCCAATGACTTCGGCATCTCCGACCTGGGCAACGCCGGCTTGCGCATTTACACCACGCTGGACCTCAACCTCCAGCGGTACGCGGCGAAACAGCTGAACTATTACGTGAATCAGGCCCACGCGAATCCGTGGTACAACGGCGGCGGCATCGAGCCATCACTCGCGGACGCGTCCAACGCGCACAACGGCGCGGTGATCGCGATCGATCAGCATACGGGCGATATCATGGCGATGGTTGGCTCCGTGGACCCCGCGAGCAAAGATCCGTTGATCGCGGGCGCCGTCAACTTGACGACATCGCCGCGCTCGATGGGATCAGCCACCAAGCCGCTCATCTACTCGACTGCGTTCCAGATGGGTTGGACGCCCAGTACCATGCTGCAGGATGTTCCCATTTGCTATCCCAACTGGATCGGGAATGATCCAAGCACCGGCAAGCCTTTTCACGATCCAGCGGCGCCCTCCTGCGACGGATGGTACGTGCCCCACAACTTCGACTCGGCCTTCTTCTCCGGCCCGTTCCCGCTGCGCTACCAACTGGGGAACTCGCTGAACATCGCCGCGACCGAGGCCATGGAATTCGTCGGCTCGACCCCCGCGACTTCCGATGCTTTTATCTCCTGGACGCGTAGGCTAGGGGTCATGTCCATCGATCGCAATGCGATGGGTCCGACGACCGCGCTGGGTACGCAAGATATCTCGCTCATGCAGCTCACAGGCGCCTTCGGCGTCTTTGCCAACAACGGCAAGCGGGTGCCTCCACGGGCAATCCTGCGCATCGAGCTCTCGACCTCCGGGCAGCAGATTTATCCGGTGCCGCCTGGTCCGCAGACCGTGCCGCCGATGACGGGCGAACAGGTCATGAGCCCGCAGACAGCCTACATGATGACCAGCATCCTAATTGACAACAAGGCACGCGCCCAGGATTTCGGCTATGCCAAAAATCCGCTGCACTTCGAGCCATCGCGTGACGGCGCCGACCTGGCGAACTTCCAGTTCGCCGCGAAGACGGGTACGTCGCAAGGCACCGTCGGTCCGAAGGACATCGTGACAGTCGGCTACTCGCCGTACCTGTCACTCGGCGTGTGGATCGGCAACAGCAACGGCAAAGAGATGCACGACATCATCGGTATCGCCGGTGCCGGCTACGTCTTCCATGATGTGATGCGCTGGTCGGTGGACTACTTCAAGTGGCCGCATAACGCAACGTTTCCGATTCCAGACGGCCTGGCCCACAGCCAGTTCAATTGCAACACTGGCCTCGCGCCGTATAAAGATTCCACGCCGACCGACATGCAGTGTTACTTCCGGCCGTTCGATCCGAAGAACGCCAAGGACCTCTACAATATTGACGATGGCGCCACATGGCGCTACAACGACGACCTGTATGTTACTGGCCAGATCCCGCAGCAGTCCTGAGGCGTGGGGCAGCGCTCGCTGCTCCCTGGGTGCTTTCGCTCGTGACGCAGGAGCACCCAGGCGGTAAGGTGCTGGGGGTTGGGGTGTTGGGGAGCCGTCCGTGCCGGAGGGTGGCTTCGCTTGCCACCCTCCGGCACGCCCGTATGCCTCAAGGAACGAGGACCGGGCATCGCCAGCTTGGCGCGTAAGGGGTGAGATCGGCCGGCGCTGGCAGTGAGCAGTCGACGGTGGTGGCTCAGACGTAGGCTATCCAGGCGCGGGGATCGGCGTCGTTGGGCGGCTCATCCTTCTCGAGCTCGCTCGGCCCGCGCAGGCGGGTCAGTGCGTCTACGTCGTCGCGACGGTACAGACGCATCCGCTTGATACCCTGGCGGTAGCTGGCAAGTAATCCCCGGCTGACGTAGGAATAGAGGGTCGCCGGCTTGATGCCCAAGATCGCGCAGGCTTCCTGAGCGGTCAGGAACTCTTCACCATCCATCACGATCATGCTTGCCTCCGACGGATGTATGCCTGTACGTCTGCTGCCGTAGTGGGTCTCGCGTTGCCCATACGGGCCAGTATACGGCGTCCTCGCCGGTTCGTCAATGCGGGTCGTCAATATTCACTCTGGACAAATCAACACAAATCAACTAGTATATGCATAGCGGGCAACGCGTTTGGCCCGCGGACCAGCACGCGCGCCGATGGCATCTGCAATACCTGCGCCGAGGCCGGATGGCGAGTTTGCCAGACAATACTAGGTGTGCGACAACCCAGAGTAGGAGCGCAATCATGACCTCGGCAAAGGGGCTAGAGGGCGTGGTGGTGGCCACCACGAACATCAGCCATGTGTTCGGTGAAGAGGGCCGGCTCGTGTACAGTGGCTACGAGATCAGTGAGCTGGCGGGGCGGGCCACCTTCGAAGAAGTCTGTTTCCTGCTGTGGAAGGGACGCTTGCCGAAGCGCAGCGAGCTGGATGAGCTGCAGCGCGTCATGCGCCTACACCGAGAGCTGCCGGCGGCGGCGCTGGCAACACTGCGCGCGATGCCCAGGAACAGCGGCCCAATGGACGTCTTGCGCACGGTTGCCTCGGCGGCGGGCGCCGCGCTGCCCATCAACGGTACGCCGACCTTCCAGCAGGCGGTAACGCTGACGGCGCTCCTCCCCACGATGGTCGCCGCGTTCCAGCGGCTGCGTAACGGCAAGGAGCCGATCGCGCCGGACCCGAATCTCGGGCATGCGGCGAACTACCTGTACATGCTGAGTGGCGAGGTACCCGCGCAGAACCACGTCGACAGCCTCGACACGTATCTCGTGCTGCTGGCCGACCACGGCATGAACGCGTCCACGTTCACGGCGCGCGTGATCGCCTCCACCGAATCCGACCTCGGTTCGTGCGTCGTCGGCGCCGTCGGCGCGCTCAAGGGTCCGCTGCACGGCGGCGCGCCACAGCTGGTGATGGATATGCTGGACGACATCGGCACGGTGGACAACATCCAGCCATGGATAGATCGCACGCTCGACACCGGCGGCAAGCTGATGGGCTTCGGCCACCGTATCTACCGCACGACCGATCCGCGCGCCGAGATTCTGCGCGAGATGGCGCGCCAGGCCTCGACGCCGGAGTTCTTCGCGCTGGCCAAAGGCACCGAAGACTACGCGATACATGTACTCAACGAGCGCAAGCCCGAACGGCGCCTCTACACCAATGTCGAGTTCTACTCGGCGACCGTGCTGAACTCGGTGGGATTGCCGCGCGACCTGTCTCCGCCGACGTTCGCGATCAGCCGCATGGCTGGCTGGACGGCGCATGTACTGGAGCAGCTCATCGGCAACCGCCTGATTCGCCCGCAGTCCGAGTACGGCGGCGAGCAAGGCCTCAAGTACGTCACGATCGATCAGCGCTGAGGCCCCACCCCAGCCCCTCTCCCGTCGCGGCGGGGGAGGGGCTGGGGTGCCGCGCAGCAGATCACGCGCGGAAGCGGCCTAGTGTCAAGATGTCGAGCGCGCCTTCGATTGCGGCGCCACCACTGCGACAAGTGCCCATGGATACCGTCAACGAGTACTTGACATGGGTGCGCCAAGAAGGTTATCCGTGTACACAGGCGCAAGCAGTCTCCTAATGCTCCCCACAATCAATGAGCGCAACGCCGTTCTCGTCAATCTCGCGCCCGAATCGCCGGTCGATCTGCTCGAGCAATACATCCATCGAGCCGGACATCACACCACTTGAGACGTAGACCCGCATGAACTCTGTCTCGCGCCTGAGGAGGCGGTGAGTCAGCCTCCAGCGGTCGGCTGGCACCTGGTTGTCGGTGTAAATATTGAGATACTGCTGGCCACGAGATTGATAGGTAACAAAACGCCGCACGTGAGGCCACGGGATCAAGTCGGTGCCGAACAGGCCGAAGAGCGAGTAGGTGCGCACCCCCTCGTGGCTGATACTGAACAGTGGGAGCGGGGAGAACAATCCGAGCAGACACACGACGACGACCGCCGTGAGTGTGAGCAGTATGCAGAGGCCCATCACGTGAGTGAGCGACAACTGGAAGCTCGGCGGGAAGCCGAAGGCACCCAGGAATGCGACGACATCGGCGACGAGCAGTCCCGCAAGAGCCAACAACAATCGCAGCCTCGCAGGATACACCACCAGTTCTTCGCCTGCGGACTGCGCCGAAGCAGCGCGCACGAATGGCGCCCTCATGCCGTCCTCCCAACCGCCTACACGCGCTACCCAACGCTGAGATTCCTCTCCACATGGCCGCAAAGGTAGCCACCTTCGCAGTTTAGCTGCGCTCTTTCTCCACTGGAGGCACAGCTCATGGCCATCGCCCGCCAAGCCGCTCGCTACTATGATATCAATTCCGTCTCGGTCCACGTCGTTTGTGGATCTGCTTGGGCCACCAATGGAACAGGGTGGTGGAGCGGATGCGCTCGCGCTGCCGTTGGAGG
>Ga0207646_10007881_pt1 | contig 10753 bp, 9 predicted proteins | sample KBSK5502metaG_FD_184343 | JGI IMG/M metagenome (GOLD analysis project Ga0207646, IMG submission 184343) | Corn, switchgrass and miscanthus rhizosphere microbial communities from Kellogg Biological Station, Michigan, USA - KBS K5-50-2 metaG... | ecosystem: Host-associated > Plants > Roots >...
TCCTGTCACGGTCCGGGGGCATGACCTCTTCGATCATCATACCCCCCTCTGACACTAAGCCGTATGATGCTGGACAAGGGTGGGCAGTCCCCGTGACGGAAAAACCTTCCATGTTCTGGCAATGCAGCCGCCTACTCTCTTGGAAGCAGTGGGGATCTCAGCTAGGTGGAGCGCATTTCCTGATCTGTGAAGAAAGCATGGAGAGGTCGTGCTGACACACCGAACACCCACAGGTATTTTCGGCAATCGGCTGGCGGCCTCCTACAGGCTCTAAGATATGATCGATGATGGCTGACCAATAGGCAAATTTGGTCCGGACTTCACACGTTGTCACGAACTGCTCTAAAAGCTGTGCTAAGAGAAAATCCCAACGGCGTAAGTCGGCAAGAAGCCTTTTGCTGCTGCCCCACCACTGTTGATGAATTTGGTAATGGTATTTGAGAAACTCATTGAGACCTACATGCATCACCAGAAGGGCTGTAAGAGGATCATCCTCCAGATTCCTCTCCACCTTGTCGTTTCCCATGAAAGAACATGCATTGGAGAAATTGAAGCTCTTCAGAGCGAGTGTGTTTTTGACAATGAACGTGGGGACCACTTACCCCATGTTTGATATTTTACCAGGGACCCAGGTCATACAATTTTGCTACTCAAAAGGGACCCACGTTGCGTGTTTTTCTACTCAGAACACGAGGGGTGAGTTTCTCCCCGCAAAGTTGTAGCTTCGCTAGCGTCAGCTTGCTCTTTTGTTCTCTCCACCTAAGAGAAAAATGCTTGGACTTTGTAACCACCCTGCGCTACAGGTGGGGAAATGCAAAGTCCTTCGTTCTTGCTCACCAGAAATGAAACACGCCAACACCCAGGATGACCACGATGAGTACCAGGAGTAAGGCCATCCCGACGACTATATACAACACGGGAATAGGCGTCTTGTAGTCTCTTTTGATTTGCTGTCCTCTAAATGCCCTTTCCGCCTCGAGGGCTCTTTGGATTTTCTGTCCTCTAAGTTCCATTTCCGCATTGGTATGTGGTTGCTGTGGTGGTACTCCACTTGGTATCATGACGACTCCCTCCTTTATGAGTTGATGTGCTTATTCGAGATGAATCCGTTCCAAAATGCAGGTGTAGCATATGCGTATCACGACAGTATCACACTAGCTTGGCTCTACCTCACAACGTCGTCACAACTACACAAAGCGCATTTATTCACGAATAGGTCTCTTGAGACAGGTTTGGGCTGACTCACGAAATGGGCGTACTCCTTCTTCTTTTTGCTCAACAAGACCCAAGACCGAGATCCGTGCAAAAAGAGGACAGAGGGAAAACAGGCAAAAAGTGTCTCCCAGCTTCCCTCTCGCCTCTCGTGTCACGCAGACATCTCTTCTGACAAGGAGATCGGGATTCGTCCCCTCGCATGCTCTGAGTCGAATGATGGGATATAATGATGCAGAGACGGTGAAAGTCGTCGAAGAGGCCAGAGCAACCTGTAAGTCGGCTGTGTCTGGGATAGATTCTGCATCTGTTGTCAGGAGGTGCCGTATGCACGAACTCCCGACGGGAACCGTTACCTTGCTCTTCACCGATATGGAAGGGTCCACGCGCTTGCTTCAACTCCTGGGCAAGCGCTACGCCGATGTGCTGGCCGAGTGTCGAGACCTCTTGCGCGCGGCGTTCCAACAGCATCACGGCCACGAGGTCGACACCCAGGGAGATTCCTTCTTCGTGGCCTTTGCGCGTGCTACCGATGGAGTCTCAGCCGCGGTAACCGCCCAACGCGCTCTCGCTGGCCACGCCTGGCCCGATCAGGTTCCGGTTCGGGTTCGCATGGGCCTGCACACGGGCGAACCTGATCTGGCCTCGGAAGGCTATGTGGGTCTGAGCGTGCATCACGCAGACCGCATTATGAGCGCCGGGCATGGTGGGCAGGTGCTGCTCTCTCAGGTGACCTGCGACTTAGTGGAGCACGACTTACCAGAGAGGGTGAGCCTGCGCGACCTGGGAGAACATCGCCTCAAAGACCTGAGACACCCCCATCACCTTTACCAACTGGTCATTGCAGGCCTTGCCGCTGACTTTCCTCCACTCAAGACGCTGGACAGCTACCCGAACAATTTGCCCATCCAGCCCACTGCGTTCATTGGACGAGCAAAGGAAGTGGCCGCCGTCCAGCACCAACTCTTGCGTGAAGGCGTGCGCCTCCTCACGCTCACAGGCCCGGGAGGCGTGGGCAAAACCCGCCTGGGCTTGCACGTGGCCGCCGAGTTGACTGAGCGCTTCCCGGACGGGACATGGTTGGTGTCTCTGGCTCCGGTGAGCGATCCCGACCGGGTTATTCCTACCATCGCCCAGACGCTTGGCATGCGGGAAGAGGGAGATCGGTCGCTGCTGGACCAACTCCAAGCCCACCTGCATGAGAAGCAGGTGTTGTTGCTGCTGGACAACTTTGAGCGCGTGGCGAACGCAGCCACGCACGTGGCCGACTTGCTCGGTGTCTGCCCACGGCTCAAAGTGCTGGCCACCAGTCGGGAGCCCCTGCATGTGCGGGCCGAGCACGAGTTCCCTGTGCCAGCACTGGCGCTGCCGGATCCCAAACACCTCCCTGATCTGGCGACGCTCTCGCAGTACGATGCGGTGGCGCTCTTCATCGAGCGAGCGCAGGCAGTCAAGCCCGATTTCCAGGTGACCAACGCCAACGCCCCCGCTGTGGCAGAAATCTGTGCGCGCCTGGATGGGCTTCCCCTCGCCATTGAGTTGGCGGCAGCGCGCATCAAGCTCTTCCCTCCACAGGAACTCTTGACCCGTTTGGGTCAGCGTTTGCAGCTCTTGACCAGTAGCTTACGGGATGTCCCAGCACGCCAGCAGACGTTGCGCAAGACGATCCAGTGGAGTTACGACATGCTTGCCGCACAGGAGCAACACCTTTTTCGACGGATCTCCGTCTTCGTCGGGGGTTGCACCTTCCAGGCGATCGAGGCCCTCTCTGCTTCGCTGGGGAGTGCATCGACCTCGGTGCTGGACGAGGTGGTCTCCCTCATCGACAAGAACTTGCTTCAGCGAACTACGCAGGAGGGAGAGGAACTTCGCCTCACGATGCTCATGACGATCCGCGAGTATGGACGAGAGGCGCTCGAAACGTCCGGGGAGATGGAAACCACCCGACAGGTTCACGCCTCCTACTACCTTGCGCTGGCGGAGGAAATGATACCGAGGTGGTTCGAGGGTTCAGAGCAAGCTGTGTTGCTGGAGCGCATGGAGCGCGAATATGCCAATCTACGAGCAGCCTTGCAGTGGTTTCTAGAACAGGGAGAGAGAGGACCAGGACGCGAGATGGCCTTGCGATTGGTCTGGGTGCTTGATAGCTTCTGGAGGGTACGAGGCCTGTATCGTGAGGGGCAGGCATTTCTCGAGCAGGCCCTGGTGGGCAGCGAAGGAGTCTCGGCTTTGATACGGGCAAAGGCACTGAGCACTGCCGCTGGCCTCGTCTTTGTGCAGGGCGACATTGATCGGGCAGAGGCACTGTGCCAGGAGAGTCTGGTCCTGTACCGCGAGGTGGGAGACACCCAAGGCATCGCATCCTCCCTTGGTCTGCTCGGCGGGATAGCCGAGAGGAGAGGCGACACTGATCGGGCAGAGGCACTGTGCCAGGAGAGTCTGGTCCTGTGCCGTGAGGTGGGATACACCGAAGGCATCGGATTCTCCCTTATTCAGCTCAGCGAGATAGCCCAGAGTAAAGGGGCCCACATCGCAGTGGCACGTTCGCTGGTGGAAGAGAGCCTCGCACTTGGTAGGCAGGTGGGAAACAAGATGATAATCGCTCGGTCGCTCCTTCACTTGGCGGACCTTACCAGCACGCTAGGAGAATACAGCAGAGGACGTGCCCTGTTCGAGGAGAGCCTGGCGATATACAGGGAACTGGGATATAAGCACGACATTGCCTACTGCATTGTACAATCGGCTCTGTGGCTTTTTTTAACCAGGGGTGATCAGGCGACCGTACGCGCTGGGCTCGAGGAGTCTCTGACGATTTTCAGGGAGTTGGGCGACAAGAACGGTATAGCCTTCTTCTCCTTGATCTCGGGGTGGGTAGCGCTCGATCAGGGCGATACCGTCACCGCCCATGCCCTGGTAGAGGAGAGCCTGACATCCTGGCGGGAGATGGGGGATAGGGATGCGATATGGGCGCTCGCCATCTTAGGGAGGATAGAGGCATACAGGGGTAACCTCGCCGCCGCCCGTGCCATCTACGAGGAGAGCCTGGCCGAAGCCAGCGCGTTGAGCAGCCATTGGCTCCCCGCCTTCTGCCTGGAAGGATTGGCGAATACAGCGGCGGCACAGGGGAAGGGAGTATGGGCGGCACATCTCTGGGGTGCGGCAGAGTGCTTGCGCGAGCGCAGCGGCGTTCCCCTTTGGCCAATTGAACGTGTTCATTACGAGCCCGCGGTCGCTGCTGTACGCATCCAGTTGGGGGAGCAGGCGTTTGCCATCGCGTGGGCCGAGGGACGGACCATGACGCTCGAACAGGTCCTCGCCGCGTCAGAGTAAGGGTGGGGTGTCCACCTCGAGCTCGGTGGGTCAACCACCACAATTACCTCTCTTGCTTCTGTCCTATTTTACGCGTATCCTGGCGTTAGGTGAACAAGGTACTCGGCAGGAGCTGCTATGACTTCTGATCCCCCGTATGGTTCTCGCGGGCCTGTTCCGGCCACAGCATATCTTGCTGAATCGTCTGCCAGTCTTCAGTATGTTCGCGCTGGATACGCTTGCGTTTGGGCACCGTGTTCCCCACACGATGAATTTGCTGCTGCTTCAATCGTACCCAGATTCGCAGCTTTTTGCAAGGTTTTTCCGTCACGAGGACTGCCCACCCTTGTCCAGCATCATACGGCTTAGTGTCCCCCCTCTTGATTCAATTCCTCGACAATCCCCAACGGCGGATGCCGAGTTAGACCCGCAGCATCCAGATCACCCAGTGTCCGTTGTCGGAGAGGGGTGGGCTGAATGGGGGACCCTTTTCGTGGTGCCGAAAGCAGGGTGTTATGTCGTGGAAGTGTCATGGGCGGCAGGCCATTGGTCAGTCACGTTTGCAGCTGGGGCGTGAAAGCTATCGCATAAGTCACTGCTTATGCGCATCTTACCTGGTTTCGGTTGTCCTGACAAGGTTTTGGAGGTTTTTAGTCCAATGGATAGGAAAGGTATATGTGAAGTAGGTCGGTTCATCCAAACTTTTGATGAATCGAATAGATGAGTTTATTTCTGGCACTCAGAGAGGTGGAGGAGGTATACTAGAGGTCTCAGAGCAAGTGGTTCCCCCGAGAGAAAGAGTCTGCGATGGCCCGCAAAAAAAGTCCAACCTTATTCCCCGATACCTCCTGTTTGCAGTTAGTTCGTCTCTCCGCCGATGAGCAGTCTCTCATTGCCATCGTAGCAACAACTTCACTAGAAGCACTTTGTCCGCTTTGCCAACGTCGTTCAGAAAGTGTCCATTCGCGATACATGCGTGTGGTAGCTGATTTGCCCTGGGCAGGTTGGGGTGTGCGACTGGAGTTGCATGTGCGGCGCTTTTTCTGTCGGAACTCCGAATGTAAGCGCCGGATCTTCACGGAACGCGTGCCAGGGGTGGTAGCCCCTTATGCCCGCCGAACCACACGTCTGGCGGATTTGCTCACATTGATCGGCTTTGCGATGGGGGGAGAAGCTGGAAACAGCTTGGTGGAACGTATGGGGTTAGAGGCCAGTCCAGAGACGCTGCTGCGGCTGGTTCGCCAAGAAGAAGAACGTCAGGTGCCTACGCCTCGGGTGCTGGGCGTGGATGATTTTAGCTTTTGTCGCCGCCGGAGCTATGGAGCGATCCTCATCGATCTCGAAAAGCGGATGCCTATCGACCTGCTTCCCGACCGGGAGGCTGAGACCTTCAAAAAGTGGTTGTTGGTCCATCCGGGTGTAGAGATTATCAGCCGGGATCGCGGTGGAGCGTTTGCCGAAGGAGCGAGATTAGGAGCACCGAAAGCGCAGCAAATAGCTGACCGGTGGCATTTATTGTCCAATCTCAGCGACGCAATGCAGGGTTTCTTCCTCACAAAAGAGCCTTTGCTCAAGTCACTGACGAGTCAACCCGAAGCTGAGGCACCAGCGCCTGGGGAACAGCCTGAGCCAGTTCCCTGGCATACGGGAGGGACGACGCGCTTGGAGGAAAAGAGTGTCCATCTGCACCAGCAACGTGTCGAACTTTATCACCAGATCCAGGATCTCGCCGCCAAAAAGATCGATGTGGCTAGCATTGCTCGACAGGTTGGAGTAAGCCGCCAGACCGTCTATACCTACCTCCAGATGAAGCAGCCACCAGCCCGAACGCGTCTTCCTCGCAAACGCGAGAAGCTACTCGACCCTTACAAAGACCATCTCGTCCGGCGATGGAACGAGGGATGCCGCAACTCGCAACAGATGTATCGTGAGATCAAAGAGCAAGGGTTTGCTGGCTCGGAGACCGTTGTAGGCCGCTTTGTAGCTCCTTTGCGAGCGAAAAAAGGTGAGGCCCGCAGCTTCAAATCCGTCGAACCGGAGCTGGCTACGATGGTCAAGCCGGAGGAAGTGAAGAAAAAACGGCCTCCCACAGCTCGCCAAGTCGCGGTTTGGACGACTTTTAAGAAAGAGAAGCGCTTGGAGTGGCAACAAGACTACCTCGACCGACTCTGCCGAGAAGATCCGCAAATTGCCCAGACCTACGAGTTGATCCAAGAATTCACGACCATGCTGCGGGAGCGAGAGGGCGAGCGCCTGGATGAGTGGCTCGATCGAGTCGAAAAAGAAGGTGTCCCGGAACTTCAAAACTTCGCTGCCGGACTGAAGAAAGATTACGATGCAGTGAAAGCTGGCCTGACGCTTTCGTGGAGCAATGGCCAGACGGAGGGCCAGGTACACCGCTTGAAACTTCTAAAAAGGCAGATGTATGGCCGAGGCAGCTTCAAGCTCCTGCGCAAGCGGGTTCTGCATCGGGCTGAGACCAAGAGGCGTCTCCGTCGAGATGAAAAACAGTCTCTTGGCCAGAAAGCCGGATGATCAAGGAGCTTTGGGAGGCAAAGAGGCGTGCGAGAAGGATTCGCTCTGGGTTCGCGAGTCCGCTTCAGGCTTTTAGAGAGTCGTTTCTAACCAAAAAAAGCTTCTTGTGAATCGGGCGCGTACCGTTCTGCATGCTGCTGATGCAGGCTTTAGAGCAAGATTTTAATATATGAGGTGTGAGATACTTGAAAATTGGTATTTTATCTGAAAACGAGTAAAACATTTTCGAGCTTCTGGGAAAAGCTCTCTGAGCCAGCTCAACCTTGATTCATCAAAAGTTTGGATGAACCAGTAGGTCGTGGCGAGGTTTCATCTCCGCAGCGGAGGTATAGCCGTGTGGTTCTATCAAAGTTGCTGCCTCGGCGTGAGAAGGGTCGCCGGGCCTGTTGTTACAAAGGAGATCTGTCCATTGCGAATTACAATGGCATTTGCGCGTGGCACCAATGCAAAATTTCTTTGCGCCTTTTCCTCTTCTTGGTTCGAGCGCATCGTTTGCAGAGATTCTGGCGGATCGTGAGGTGGGGATAATGATGCAGCAAATACACAACGGCACACGTTCGACGAGCCTTCCTCCTGTCTACGCGGATGATCTTACGCGGATGATCGGAGTTTTACAACAAATCCAGGCGCTTATGGCGACTTGGAACGATCCAACGCTCGCTGATGTCACGCGCCTGGTGCTCACCATCCAGCAGGACTTCGGGCCAGGAGAGTCGCTGGAACATGTCATCCAGAGTCTGGTTGGAAGAAATCTGAAGCGGCAGGTACTGGCCCGCCGCCTGGCTCATCAACACACTGAGGCGCGGGAGGTGCTGGTATGATCGGGACGAGGCCGAGGCGATTGAGCTTCTTACCAATGAGTTCGCTGGCCTGGCGGCTCCTCCCGCTCTGCGATGAGTATGATGAGCATATCGAAGAGCCATCTGGCGGCGAAGAACCAGTTTCTCTCAGCGCGCTTCGCCGCCGGATGAATGATCAGCTTGCTGTCGTCCAGCAGCTCCAGCGCCGACAACGTTGCATTGGGCGTATCTATGTGCGGCTGCGCCGACAACGGGCCCACGCCAAGGCGCAGCGAGCCCTACACTGGAAGCTGAGAACTGGAGAGATTACGCGGCGATCAGAGGCCAGGACGCTATCCAGACAGTCTTGGGGAAAACATGGGAGCTGCTTAGAAAAGAAAAGATGGTAGAGAGATCAGGAAGACCCTCCGCTAACAACTTTGTTTGTCCATAGTTTCGCCGTGTAAAAGGGTTGCAAAATGGATCACTTTTCAGGTAAAATATTCTACAGGTATCCTCTTTCATTGGTGACACTGGCAACGACCACTCACCCAATCTCACTACGCCTCTTTACGCTCCTTTCTCCATTCGCAGGAGAGAGCATTTCATGTCCGAAAAAACCACCATAGGACAGTCGCACCATCCCAATGACAGCGAGCAACGAACGAAAAAGCAAGCAAGTCAAAAAAAAGAAGAGCGCACAGACAAAGAGCAAGAACGGTTCATGACACGCATTCCTCTGTTATACCGTAACGAGGCGCTTACCCGTCTTCTCATTGATCTCTTCATATCCAAAAAGGAGCGACACCATGCGGAAAATCATTAGAGTAACGTCAGAAGACCATTCCTGGAAACCACCAATCTTGAGAGTAACCAAGAAAGCAGCAGTGTACGCCAGGCGGTCAGACGAACGAGCGAAGAAAAAGGAAACTGACAAGAGCCAAAGCCGCGAAATGCAAACGGGAGATTTACTAGATTGGGCGGTTACGGCAGGATGGAAAGAAGAAGACCTTGAACCATACTTTGCAGACCTCGGATTATCGGGAACACTTCGTCCCGATGAACGGCCTGACATGCTCAGGCTGTTTGATGATTTAGATAACGGCAAGCTGGACGGTGGAACGGTCATTTGTTTCCAGGAAAGCCGTTTATTCAGGGATGAAACGGAGATTTACTACAACCAGTTTATCCAAAAATGCAAAGAGCATGATGTTCTGGTCGTATCCGTTTCGCCCTACACGATGATCTATGATTTTGCTGACGAGTTCTTAACCGAGATGTTCCGCTGGAAATGTAAGGAAGCGGGACAATTCATCAAGCGACACGTCAAGGGCTGGATGCACCCGGCCAGAATACGCGCCGCTAAACAAGGCATATGGGCAGGCATGGGTGATATTTCTATTGGCTATATTGTCGATGATGATCCCCACAGCCCGACATATAAGCGGTTTGTCGTATACAAACCCCACGCGGAAATAGTGCGATACCTGTTTAAGCGTTTTTTAGAGTTGGCGGGAGACTTTGGGAAGCTGTGTAAAGAGATGCTTGAAAATCCCATTGTCTTTCCTGCCTATCCTGAAGATATTCAGAGCCGCTACATCACAAAAAGCAGGTTCATGAAAATCTCACAAGGGGTCATTCGTAACCGTTCTGTGTTGCAGTCCATTCTTACCAACAGAACCTACCTCGGCTGGCGTGTGGTGAACGGAGAAGTGGTAAACAAGAACAATCATGAGGCAATTGTTGAGATAGAATTGTTCACGTACGCCTTTACAAAGTTGACAGGTTGTACTCTTGACGGAGAACCACTTGACAGTACAGTGAAAGAACCGAGGCGATTTTATCATGGAAAAACTGTTGACGAGTATGCCCTGCTCAAAGACCGCATCACGGCAACTGAGGGAAGCATTCACGCTCATATGAGCGGCCATCACAAGGACGACGGGGAAACATCAGCGTTCTACATTTACCATTCACCCCTTGTTGAGCGCCAGCCCGGACTTAGCTATAAGGGGTATGTTCAGTTTGGAAACGTCACAAAGCTTGATAGCTTAGTGACAGCACGGTTGTTTGAGCATATTCGAGATATCCCTTCCCTCACAACGTATGATGAAGAACTTGCCAGGAAACGGGCAGAGAAAGAGCGGCAGCTACAATCAGTCATTGATAGCATTGCTCAAATCCCCATTCAGCAAGCGAATATTGCCGAGCAAATAGGCAAAACCAGCAATGAGAATGTGAGAAACATTCTCCTCACGCAAATTGAAACACTGGAAGGAGAACACCGGAAACTACTCGCGATTAAAGCAGAGATGGAAGCCGAAAACGCCATGTCTTTACGCACATTAGACGAGGAATTAAAAGACCTTGAATTGTACTGGGATGAATACCCCATGCAAAAACGGGTAGCTCTTATTAATTTCCTCGTCCAGAAGGTTGTGGTAGACATAATGTCCATGCATTGGTTGCGTGTACAAGTCCACTGGCTGCATGAAGAATGGGGAGTTGAGCAACTCTTTTATTGCCGTGATAGTTATGGCACCCGTAGATGGAAACCAGAGGAAGATGAAATTATTGGCGAGCATTTTCCTACTCTCCCAAGAATGGATATGTTGCAATTGCTTCCTGAAAGGAGTTGGGAAGCAATCAGACACAGAGCCGGAGAATTAGGCGTCGTACGTCCCTTAGCGTGGGAGAAGAGAGGCAATCAGAAAATGACCTACGAGGACATTTTATTCATGGAGCGAGAGGGAATTGCCGAAGGTGTGAAACTTACTAAATGGGTGCCCCTGTCTCAACGGGAAGCAGCGGCTGCTGGCAACTGAACAGAAGGACACAGGCCGTTGTCTTCGGCCCGACTCCTTCCAGCCGGTTTAGCCAGGTGGCACTCTCTTCTACCGGAAGACTACACAGGAAAT
>Ga0207646_10007882_pt1 | contig 10753 bp, 9 predicted proteins | sample KBSK5502metaG_FD_184343 | JGI IMG/M metagenome (GOLD analysis project Ga0207646, IMG submission 184343) | Corn, switchgrass and miscanthus rhizosphere microbial communities from Kellogg Biological Station, Michigan, USA - KBS K5-50-2 metaG... | ecosystem: Host-associated > Plants > Roots >...
GCCAACTCACGGAGGAGCGCTTCCGCTCAGGCTTCATTGAAGACAAATATCAGGTTTATGTCGCCCTGGTCGAACTGTTGCTGAAGTTAGAGCAGCCAGGAGAGGCCTTCTTCTTTTCCGAACGGCTACGTGCGCACAGCTTCTTTGATCAGCTGCAGCACAGCATGGCGAGCCCGCGGGATCCCAGCCAGCGTCAGGTTGAAACGGAATTGAGGGAGCGCATCCGGCAACTCCGTAAGGCGATCGACTCCGAGTGGTCGCAGCCAGTAACCCAGCGCCGGGAGTGCGAACAAGGCGGCAAACAGCAGACCGGAGACAAAGTAGCCCAGATGTAAGGTCGAAGCTGTCATGTCGCCGACGGCGGTCCCCAAGGCGAACGTCGCCATGACCGTGGCCCAATAGAACAGCTCGCGGCGGAAAGTGTAGATGCTGTGGATCGAGAGCGTTCGCTCAGTCGCGAACCAGGCCACGAAGATGATGGCCAGTGCCACGGCAAAGCATATCGACGAGACCAGATATGGAACGTGCAACACGATGTGGATGACGTCGGCTATCATCGTGCCGAAGACGGCGACCATGAGGACCGCCAACCAATAGACCCAGGCAATATAGCGGCGCACGACGAGCTGCAAGAGCAGCGAGACTGCCAGGCCAATGCCCCCGAGGGCGACCGCGACATAGGGATTGATATTGAAAACCAGGTAGTCCGATGTGGTTTCGCCCATCCCGGTGGTAAGCAATTTGATGATCCAAAAGAAGATGGTGATTTCCGGAACCTTGCGCGCGGCATGCAATACACGATGCAGCGGTTGCGCTGCGATGCCGCGGGCGCCGACATCCGTGTCGAGTTGTTGGTGTGGGGTCGGTGTACCCATCTGCTCCCGCTTCTCCTCTGGCGCTCAATGGCATCACAACACGTGAATTTCAATAGGCATCCTTGCCATGTTTGTGTCGCCACTGATCCTTTCTGCTTACTGTAAAGAAACGATCTCATGCGTCAAGATGGACTAGTACTTTGCTCTGACGGCCGCGGTCCGCCGCCTCGGGAACGCGGACGGGTGAGCCGGAACCCGGAGGAAAACCCGTGGAGTTAGACGCTTGCGTGACGCAGACGTGGGTGGTTCTCTACGAGGAGGGCGGGAGCACTGAGCGCAACTTCGGTGCCGTGGTCCGGCGCGCTCTCGATGCGTAGGCGCGCGCCGATGAGGCTCGCACGCTCGCGCATGCCGAGCAGCCCGAGGCCGGCACGGGCCTCGCCTTCGGTCTCAGCGTCGCTAGCGCCGTTGCCGTCGTCGCCGGCTCGCTTGTGCGCCCACATGAGCGCCCCATGGTCGAAGCCGGAGCCATCATCGGTGACCCGCAGCTCCACCGTCTCGGGTCCATACGTGATCTCGACCGCGGCGGAGGCGGCATGCGCGTGTTGCCGCGTGTTGGAGAGCGCTTCCTGTGCGATGCGGTAGATCGTCACCTCCACCTCTGGCGCGCAGGCGCGGCTTGGGCCGATCTGGCGGAACGTGCAAGGGAGGCCGCGCTGAGACATCGCGTGGGCCAGCGATTCCAGTGCGGCGGAGAGGCCGAGGTCGTCCAGCACGGAGGGGCGCAAATCCTGGCAGGCGCGGCGCACGCTCTCTAGCGTGCGCTTGGCAAGCTCGCCCAGCTCGCCGACGAAGCGTGTGTCGTAGCTGGAGAGGGGCGGGTCCACCGCGCGGGTCGAAAGCGCGTCCAGGCCGCGCGCGAGGGCGATGAGCGCCTGCGCGGTGTCGTCGTGCAGCTCGCGCGCCAGGCGGCGGCGCTCGTCCTCCTGGGCCCGCGTGATGAGGGCGGCGTAGTCCGTGAGCTCGGCCTCGCGCCGGCGCGCCACTCCCAATTGCGCGATGGTGTCTTGCAGCTCGCCGGTGCGCTGTTGCAGGCGGACACTCACCAGCGCCAGAAAATAGACGGCACAGAGCGGCACCAGAAAGAGCGTCCAGGCGAATTCCGCCTCCACGTCGTCGAGCTGCTCCGCCAGCGGCAGCAGCGGTCCAATGCTCAAGAGCAATGCCTGAAAGCCCAGCGCCGAGCTTGAAAAGTAGCGGGCCACCGTGGCCGAGAACTGTCCGAGTGTGGGCTGCTCTTCGAGCGCCCGCATGACCGCGACGCCCACAAACATCACCACCGATGCCGCGACCGCGCCGATGAAGTGGGCGCGCAGCGTCTGGATGCGCGCGACGAACGGATCCGAGATGCTCAGATACACGATGCCGGCGCACAGCGTCGTGACACCGGCACAGGCGGACCGGCGCAACACGGTGCGTATGCTGGCCGGCGCGCGCAGCAGGTCTGGCGCCCCCTCCACGAACGGCGTCAGCAGCGCGAGCAGCACCGCATTGGGGATGCCGGCCAGGATGATCGCCGCGAGATACAACGCGTACAGCGGATCGGGCAGCGCCAGCGCGGCGCGGCCTTCCATGCCCAAGCCGCGGCGCAACGCGCGCACGACCAGCGCGATGGCGAAGGTGATGGCCGCCAGTACCAGCGGCGCGTTTATCGGCGCGACCGGCACCGGCAAAGAGCGATCCTGGCTGGCCCAGCCCGCGAATAGCGCCACCACTGCCAACGGCAGCGCGACGCCTGTCAATGCCTGCCACGTGAGGCGAGTAAGGGACACCTTGCCCCCACGCTCGGAGATGACAGGGCGCTTCATCGTCACATGCTCCCATCGTAGCCCGTAGCCCATGAGCTCTCGCGACGCCTGGCCGCGCCATGACGACGCAGGTGCCTGCCTGGGCTATTGCGCGCCGCTGGGCCGGTCGTCTGGCAACGGCTCGTCCGCGTCCACTGCCTCGGTGTCTTCCAGCGCGATCCAGCCGCGGCGCAGGGCGAGCAACACCGCCTCGGTGCGTGAGCCGACGCCCAGTTTGGTGAAGATGTTGCCGAGATGGGTGTGCACGGTGCGCACACTCAAATTCAGGCGCCGGGCGATATCCTTGTTTGGCAAGCCGCGTGCCGCCTCGCGCAGGACCTGCATCTCGCGCTCGGAAAGGCTATGCGGCATGGCCACCGGCGGGGCTGTGCTCCGCGACACCGCCCGCCGTAGCGCCCGCGCGGCAACGCTCGGCTGCAGCACGGCATCGCCGCGATGCACTGCGCGGACGGCCTCGACCAGCTCGCGCGCGCCGGCATCTTTCAGCATGAAGCCCGCCGCGCCGGCCTCGATCAGCGCCAGCACGTACTGGTCGTCGTCGTAGGCCGTCAGCGCCAGGATGGCGACATTGGGCAGGCGTTCTTTGATGTGACGTGTCGCCTCGATACCAGACATGCCCGGCATCGCCACGTCCACAATCGCGACATCGGGGCGACAACGCTCGGCCTCGGCGACCGCCGTCTGGCCGTCGCCGGCCTCGGCGACCACGCGGATATCCGCTTCGGCCTCCAGCAAGCGCCGCGTCCCTTCGCGCACGAGCGCGTGGTCGTCCGCCAGCAGCACCGTAATCGGGGAGGTGGTCTCCGCGCCGAGCGGCGTCTCACTCATCGCGAACTCTTCTTCCTCGGGCACCCGCAACTTAGAGTCGTTCATCGCCTTGCCGCCTTCCCGCATGCGCTGCCTGTGTTGAATCGCTCATCCGCCACAGTAATCGCTCATCCGCCACAGTAATCGCTCATCCGCCACAGTATATGTGGCGCTTGCCGGCATGCGGTACGGAATTATGCCGAGCATTATACCGCAGTGATGCGGACCGTGGGGGCTTGCCCGATACGTTAGACTGCTACTCAGCGGTGGAGTAGGGCTACTGGCGCGGGGGCTGGCAGCGAGGAGAGGGTTGTGAAGGCAAAGTGGTTGAATGTCTTGCTCATTGCGATTCCGTTGGCGTTTGCTGCGGCGTACTTGAATGGTCAGGGACAGTACGCGGGCACACTGTATTACTGGATCTTTGGCCTGGCGCTGGTCGCGGTGATTCCGCTGGCTACGATCATCGGCCAGCTCACGGACCGGCTGTCCGAGCTCTACGGCGACAAGGTCGGCGGTTTGCTCGGTGCGTCGTTCGGCAATGCGCCTGAACTAGCGATCGGCATTCTCTTGTTGGTGCAGGCGCGCACGAGCGGGCAACCCTCCACGGTCCGGTTAGATTTTGACGTGATTCGCGGCCTGATGATCGGCTCCGTGATCAATAACATCCTCTTTGTCCTGGGCTCATCGATCTTCTTCGCAGCGCTGCGCAACGGCCGCATGACCTTCAGCGCCCAGAGCGCGGCGGGCTACGCCTCCATGCTGGCGATCGCCGTCGTCGGCCTGGCGCTGCCGACGCTGGCGGTCAGCCTCGCCGAGCACGCATCGGTGGACGCGGAGATCAACGTCAGCATTCCCTTCGGCATCATCCTCATCCTCAGCTACGTTTCGTACCTCGCGGCGACAGTCTTCGAGGTCGGCGCCAAGGCCAAGCCGAAAGAGCAGGCGGCAGGCGAGAAGTCGAGCAAGGCGGAAAAGCTACCGGCTGCTGAGGGGCTTCCGCTGCTGGCGGACGACCCCAGGCACGAAACCCTCATCGAGAAGGAGCTCGATCGCGAAGAAGCCACCGGCGACGCGGACAAGCTGCGGCGGCGCGCCTATCGTAAGGCGCACCCGCGCGAGGTTGGGCTGGCCGTGGGCGGGCTGGCGTTGGTCACCCTGTTCACCGTTGCCATTGCCTGGTTGCTCGTGAGCGTCACCGATAACGTCATCGTCGATTCTCCGTTCCTCACGCCGGTCTCGGTCGGCCTCGTGCTGTTCCCCCTGGTCTGCAATTTGGGCGAACAGGCCGGCTCGGTGATGGCGGCCTGGCAAAATCGCATGGAGGCCGCGATGTCGGTGGCTGCTGGCTCAAGCGTGCAGGTGGCGCTCTTCGTGACGCCGATCCTGGTCCTGCTCAGCTTCCCGATCAGCGGCTTCGTTCCCGGCCTCATTCTGACGTTGATCTTCAAGCCACTCGAGCTGATCGTGCTTGGCCTGGTAGCGTTCGTGTATGCGCTGGTCAGTCTGGACGGGGAGACGACCTGGCTGGAGGGCTTGCAGCTGCTTGCCTTCTATGCGATGGTCGTCGCGGTCGCCTTCGCGCTCCCTGGCTGAGGCGAGGCGGCGGCGCCAGCAGCGCTGGCCGCCGCTCAGGATGGCCGCGGATGCGCGCGGTGAGGGGGCACGCGCGCTGCACTGTGGTATGCTGCTTGCGTTCTGCGTAGGTCGCGGGAAGCATCCGCGGTGGGGGGCACGATGCAAGCACAGACGCCGGGAACGGGCACAGGCGAGACCGGTGCGCTGCCACTGGCGGACCGCTATCGCGTGCTGGCGCGCGTTGGCGTCGGCGGCACGGCCGTCGTGTACCGTTGCATCGATCTGCATACCGAACGGGTCGTCGCAGTGAAGGTATTGCGTACCTCCGGCCCACTCATTCCGGACGCGGCCGCGCGTTTCCGGCGCGAGGCGCATTTGGCCGCCACGCTGACGCACCCCCATATCGTGCGCGTGCTGGACTACGGCTACACCGTGCCGCTGGCGACGGCGTCGCGTGTCCCGTGGGAGGACGCCGACAAGCCGGTGCCCTACCTCGCCATGGAGTATGTCTTCGGCAGCACGCTCAAAGAGCTGCTGCGCGCCAGGGGGCCGCTCCCGTTCAGGTGGATCTGGCGCGTCGGCGAGCAGCTCTGCTCCGCGCTGGCCGCCGCGCACGCGATGGGTGTGGTGCATCGCGATGTCAAGCCGCAGAACACCATGATCGTCGATTCGCGTATGGAGCTGCTCGCGAAGCTCACCGATTTCGGCATCGCGCGCCAGGTCGGCGGCGACCTCACCACCTTGACGGTCACCGGACAGGTGCTCGGCACACCCGACTACCTCTCGCCGGAGCAAGTGCTCGGCGAGCCGGGTGGCCCCTCTTCGGACCTCTACTCGTTGGGCGTCGTGCTCTATGAGCTGGCAACTGGGCGGCTGCCCTTCGAGGCCGACACGCCGCTCGCCGCCGCCTCGCGCCGCATGGTCGCCGATCCGCCACCGCTGACGGCCTATCGCCGCGATGTGCCGCGGGCGTTGCAGGAGGTGATCCTGCTGGCCATCCGCCGCGAGGCGGACGAGCGTTACCAGGATGCGACAGAGTTCGCGCAGGCGTTGCGCTGGAGCCGCGAACAGAGCCCGGCGGTGGCGCCGGCCGAGCGCGGCGGGTGGGTGCTGGACGGACGGGCGCCGCGCCCGGCGCCGCTGCGGCGAGAGCCCGCGCCTGCGGATGACGCAGCTGTCCCCAGCAACGAAGATTCCGAGCTGCAGGCGACAGTACTGCGTGTCGCACCGGGTGCGCTCGGTCCGGAGCTTGATGGCGTTCTGAGCGCCCCGCCCCACGTGGCGGGAGAAGGTGCAGACGTAGAGAGTCTCCCGCCTCTAGTGGAGCCCCCCCCGGAGGCCAGCCCGGACGACCGTCCAGGCGCATCGTAGGGCCCGCCAATGGGACGGCGCGCGGCGCGCTCACGGCAGCGACGGTGGAGCGAGAGCCGCGCCGATGCTGTCGGCACTATTGCGTACAACCCAGCGTCGCCGCGCGCCGTATAATGAGAGCTTGGCATCGCTGGTTGGTGACCAAAGCCCCTCCCGGCGAGTCTTGTACTGTTGAGCGTTTCCCCATACGACAGTATGGACCGAGTGCCGGCCGCGTCTGTTTTGCGCAGCCGGCGGCGTGGACGAAGGAGAGGGTGCACATGAAGCGGACACAGGTGGCGGCGCTGGTCGCCGGAACGGCGCTGGGACTGGCAGGGGTGACGTTGGGCGTCGTGCTCTCCCGTAAGGAGGGCCGCGAGGCCACCCGCAAGCTGCTGGGCAAGACCAGCACAGTGGCGGAGCAGGCCCGCCGCACTGGCGAGCTCGTGGCCAAGACGGCTTTCGAGCAGTATCAGGCGCAGGCGCCGCGCGCGGTTGAGGCGCTGAACACGGTGCTGGCGCAAGCCCCGCAGGCGGCCGAGGCGCTGAGCGGCAAATTGCCGAAGCTTGCACTCAACCACAGGCATGAGACGGCCGAGGTGACGGCATAGCGCCAGCGCTGCGTGCGTCGAGGGCGAGCGATCGTGCGATCGCTCGCCCTCGCACTTTGCTGCGCCTTATGCCGTACATGCTCGAAAAGGTTTGACGCCGCGCATGCCGACTCCCTAGAATGAGTAAAGCACTCCGCGGCAACGGGGCGTGCCGGACATGGGTGGTGGGTCACGACAGATGGAAACGGGAAGCGTATGGCGCCGGGCAGAAAAGTACGGCTGACGACCATGGCCAGCTGCGCTGGCTGAGCCGCCAAGATGGGCGCCGACGCCCTGGCGCACGTGCTGCGCCCCCTTGCTGGCATCTTTGGCGAGCCGCCCGCCGATCTGCTCGTTGGGCTGCGCGTCGCGGACGACGCCGCCGTCTACCGCCTGAATGACGAGCAGGCCATCGTGGCCACGACAGACTTTTTTCCGCCGGTGGTAGACGACCCGTATGCCTTCGGCGCCATCGCCGCCGCCAACGCCCTGAGCGATATCTACGCCATGGGCGGTGATCCGCTCTTCTGCCTCAACCTGGTCGGCTTCCCAGAGGACCTCGATCCGGCGATCCTCAGCGAGATCCTGCGTGGCGGCGCCGAAAAGGTACGCGAGGCCGGCGCGGTGATCGCCGGCGGGCACACGGTCACCGACCATGAGCCGAAGTACGGCTTGGCCGCCATCGGCCTCGTCCATCCCGCGCGCATCTTTACCAAGGGCGGCGCGCGGTCCGGCGATGTGCTGTTGCTGACGAAGCCGCTCGGTACTGGCGTCATTACCACCGCGCAGAAGCGCGAGGCGGTGCGCGACGACGACATGGCGGCGGCGGTCGCCAGCATGACGACGCTGAACGCCGCCGCCGCGCATGCCCTGCGCACGCTGGGCGACGCGCTGCACGCCTGCACCGACGTGACAGGCTTCGGGCTGCTGGGGCACGCACTCGAGATGGCCGGCGAGAGTGGCTGCGCAATACAAATCACGCTTGCCGAGGTGCCTTGGCTGGCCGGCGCGCGCGACTATGCCGCCGCCGGCTATACCCCCGGCGGCACGCAGCGCAACGCCGCATTCGTCGAGCCGCACACCACCTACGGAGAAGCCGTCACACCGCTAGATCGGCTGCTGCTCTACGACCCGCAGACCTCCGGCGGGCTGCTGGCCGCAGTTGACCCGTCCGCGCTGGAGCGTGCTCGTGCGGCGCTGGCGACGGAGGGCGTCGCCTGCTACCAGATTGGCCGCGCACGCACGGGCGCCGGTCTCGCGGTGGAGTAGTAGTCGAATGCCCGATGCGACAGCCCCCGCGCCGAACGAGCAGACTATTGCCGCGCTCCAGGCCGCCACCGGGCACACCTTCAAGCACCCGCAGCTGCTGCTGGATGCCCTCACACACCGTTCCTTCGCCTACGAAAGCACCGTGCCAGGCGTGCGCCACAACGAGCGCCTGGAGTTCCTGGGCGATGCCGTCTTGCAGCTGATTAGCTCCGATCTGTTGTTTCGCCTGTATCCAGACGCCAGTGAGGGCGAGCTCAGTTATCTGCGGGCGGCACTGGTGCGTGCCTCGGCGCTGGCCGGCTTTGCGCGCGCGGTGCGCGTTGGCCCCCACCTGCGCCTAGGGCGCGGGGAAGAGGCCACCGGCGGGCGCAGGCGCGAGCTGTTGCTTGCCTCCGCATTCGAGGCCGTGCTCGGTGCGCTCTACGTGGACGGCGGCCTGCGCACGACGCGGCGCTTTCTGGAGCCGCTGCTGCGCCAGGAGGCCGCTAGGGCCATCGCGGGCAAGCACATCAAGGACGACAAATCGCGGCTGCAAGAGCGCGCGCAGGCCCAGCTCGGCGTCACGCCGAGCTACCGCGTCGTAAGCGAGAGCGGCCCCTCGCACGACCGCACCTTTGTTGTTGAGGTGCTGCTGGGTGAGCATGCGGTGGCGCACGGCGAGGGCCGCAGCAAGCGCCAGGCGGAGCAGGAAGCTGCCCGTGCCGCGCTGACCGATCCCGGCTGGCAGGTTGGCGAGTAGCGCCGGTCGGGCGGGGCGCGCTCTTGCATAGCGCTCACGACAGTGTCTCACCCTTCTCACCCGCACCACATTCAGCCGACGAGAGGGCGGAAGCGCGTCAGCGCCGGCCCGCGACGATCAGGCAGTCATTGGGCAGGCGAATCGTCCCACCGGCGTCCGCGAACGAGGCGGCGGCGGCGGCGAGCTTCTTCCATAGCTCGGCCTGGCGCTCGGGGCTCTGCTTCGCCATGATGGCGCGCAGCGGCGCGGACACATCTCCCAGGTGACCCAGCAGCTCGTCCACTGAGTTGAACACGAAGGTCACCGTGAACGGCTCACCGTGCACCTCCGCAAAGCCGGCGTCACGCACCACCTGCTCTAACCTGGTGGGCTCGGCCAGCGCGAACGGGCTCGGACCAGGTGGCGGCGTAGGCGGCTGACCGAGCTCGCCCGTGAGGACGGTAAACGGCAACGCGATCATCGGCACCCGCTCTGGCGGCCCCCAAATGGCGGCTGCGAGCCAACCGCCTGGGACGAGACTGGCGCGCAGGCGCGCGAGCGTGCCAACCGGATCGTGAAAGAACATCAAGCCCCAGCGGCAGACGATTGCATCGAAGGAGTCGAGCGGCAGCGCAGCCGTCTCGGCGTCGCCCTCGATGAACTCGACAGTACGGATGCCAGCCGCCTGCATACGCTCGCACGCAACGGCAAGCATCTGCGGCGCCTGATCGATCGCCACCACCGCGCCGCTCGGGCCCACCCAGCGTGCCGCCGTCATAGCTGGCTCACCGATGCCGGTCGCCACGTCCAGCACGCGCTGGCCCGGCGCGACGTGCGCCAGCTCCATCAGCCGGTCGCTGAGCGACTGCGCCCCCCGCTCAAAGACTGCCCACCGCTTGCGCCAGCCCTGCGCGGCAGCGCTCCACTGCGCGCGCTGCTCTGCCTTGATTGCCGAAGGGTCAAATTGTGCGTTTCCCATGGTGCTGTCCTTTCTTCCGTTCGAGCAACAAAAAAAGGCCCGATTCCCATCGGAATCGAGCCTTCATTCGTGCGGCTCCACCCCGACGAGTCGCACAGAACGCCACGCTTGTGCCAGGAGGCGTTACCGCCTCCCTGCAACCAAGCGGTCCCTCTATGTGGACCCATTGGGGTAGAGCACGGGGATCGCCGAGGCGAATGCTCTACACCTGCAACTACTTCCTACTGCTTCAACTGGCCTACATTTGATCCCCATAATCGCCAGTTTCCCCGAAGACGAAGCGTGTGCTTCGCCTATCTGTCGTATCGTAATCCCCTCGCCGCGAGACGTCAATCAATTTATTTATGATATTCTAAAATGATTGCATGGACGAAAATATTATGCTATGCTCCTCACGTTGCGTGAGGCAACCAAGGACACAACATGATGCGGGACGAAGAGGACCTAGCAGCGAAGGTGCGGGCCGCGGTGGAGGCGCAGCGAGCCGTCGTGCAGGCAATGCATAGCGCCTCCACGCCGGATTGGGCCCATCTGGACCTCTCCATGGGTCAGCTGAAGGCGTTGGTGGCGCTGGCTACGGCGGGTGAGATGAACGTCAGCGAGCTGGCGGAATGGCTGAAAACGAGCAAGCCGTCGGCGAGCATTCTGGTCGACCGGCTGGTTCACCTCGGCACGCTCCTGCATCACGCGCAGCGAGCTGTCGGTGTGTGCGAGCGTCAGGTGGCCCTGCTGGGAGAAGAGCAGGTTGAAGTCGAGCTCGCCCGCGAGCCGCTCGTACAGCT
>Ga0207646_10007883_pt1 | contig 10753 bp, 8 predicted proteins | sample KBSK5502metaG_FD_184343 | JGI IMG/M metagenome (GOLD analysis project Ga0207646, IMG submission 184343) | Corn, switchgrass and miscanthus rhizosphere microbial communities from Kellogg Biological Station, Michigan, USA - KBS K5-50-2 metaG... | ecosystem: Host-associated > Plants > Roots >...
CGAGTCCAAAATCGCGCGCATTCGTTCTTCACTTAGCCGAAGTGCGCCCTCGGCTCTTTTACGTTCGCTCACTCCCGAATTGAGAGATACCAAACCCAAGGACAATATTGTCAGGCTGAGGAACACACCCATCGGCAACACCAGAAAGGCTGTTGCGGTAGCCGTCTCCGCGCGCTTCCTATCCAAGCCAAGCAAGCGGTATTCTTCGTTCTGCATTCGCGCGAACAAAGCATTGATATCGGCCGAGAGCTTGAGTCCGGGACCTGTGGTAACCATCTCTGCTGCTGGAGAAAGACCCCCCCGGCGACGAGCCGCGATCACTCGCTCCTCCCAATCAATTCGTTGGGCAATGAGCGCTTCGAGTTGATCGAAAGCCCGTTGTTGAATCGGATTGTCAGTGGTCAATCTGCGGATATCGACAAGATCCTGATTGAGGGCAGCTTTCGTTTGTGCTCGTTCCTTCAGTAACTGCTCATTGCCTATAATGATGTAGACGCGTTTGCTGCTCGTTAGGTCGGCTATGGCGCTCATGACTTCCTGAATTTCCCTGAGGACCTCCTGCCGGTGGATGACCCAGCTGGTCGTCTCCAGCATCTGCTTGGTAAAACTGAATGCGGTCGCGGCCGCCATGACCATCAGCAGGATCCCCAACGCAAATCCGAGCGTGGTTAATCTGTCCAATGACCACGTCAACCCGCCCTTGCTTTGGAGAAGAGCCAATAGGCCGCTCCCCAATAACATGAATCCCGCTGCGCCGAGAATGCCGGTCACGTTCATGCCGATATAATTCCAGCGGGGGCCGAAAAACATCTCGAGACAGAACCCCACCAGTGCGAGCGCTCCAATCACCACTAAGGCTCCGCTCAATCCTGCTGCGATCGAAAGGCGTAATCGTGTTTTGATCAACCCTGATGCAAAGCAAAGCGCGCTGCCCATTACGAAGAAGGACAACGCCGTAGCCGGCGACACTCGGCCCGGATGCGAGGTTCCGAGCGCCGCCGGAAAGCCGCCGATCGGCCATTCCTCAGTTCCAAGGTCCCAATCAAACAAATATTCCCCCAGGGTCAGCGCGGCCAGCGCGATCACTGTTGCTGCCATCGCCACCACGCAAATGCGGATCGGCATCGACAACTTCTGACGTGATAAAAGCGCCAGCGCCGCTCCACAGAGCAACATTCCTGCAGCCATGTTCGGTTTCATTGGGGCCGCACCGGGAATAATGCTCTTGAGCGCTTCGATATGAAGCAACCACCCGGCAAACGCCCCACCGCCAAGCAGAGCGACGCTGAGACTTGAAATGAGCGCGAATGTCCGGTTACGGCACCAATGAACTAAATCCGGGGAAACGGTCATGATTGCTCAGATGACCCCCAAGCAGATTCCCCGCCGTTTTTCCCGTCGTTGCCGTCTTTTCGCTCCGGCCTGCCTCTGTTGTCGGACCGGGATTTAGAATTTCAATATTTTCTGTGAAATTCCGGCACGTGAGCAGTGCCAAACGCGTGAACTAGTGCCTGACTCCGAGGGCCGATCGTGTTGAGTCGGGAAATGTCGTTTACGGATAGACCGTTTCGATGAACTGCCGATCCATCGGTGACAAGTCATTGTTCCAGGGGATGCCTTTGTGGTCGGTGGTCAGATTAGGGTCGACCGCGTACTCCATGATGCTGTTCTCGTCAAAACCGGTATGAAAGATAGCGGGATTTTCCGGATAATGACGCAACACATTGGAATCCACCATTTGTTTGGTCCAACAATTCGGCGGCCCTTCGAAATAACGATAACAAGCTTGGGCGTCCCAATGAATACTGGAGACGGGCTGTTGATGCTCGTGGATCAAGCCGTTTGAATGACCAAATTCATGCAATACAACGCGGTGCAATTCCGTCCCCGAAGGGCTGTGGGTAAAACCCAGGCAAAGTGTCGGGCGGCCCCGCTCATCGTTTGCCTGCGTTCCGATCAACGACCAGTAGCCGCTACCGGTGAAAGTCACACGAATGTCGCTGCTCGCTGTATTGCTTTCGACAAACGAAATGTTTGCGTGACCGCGGCTGTGCCACTCGTTAGCAATATTCAGGACCTCATTTCTTAAACCGTAAGGATCGTTTAAAAAAGAGACGTGCAGTTGGCTGCCATCCGGCCAGCGATTGTGCAATAAAATAGCCGCTTGCGTGCCGGCATTTTGCTTTCCAAGCCGCAGCAGCCGTTTAACCGGAATCGCCTGATCAAATTCGATCTTTCCAGTCCGGCCGCGAAAGTCCTTAAAGTTTTGGGCGGAGCACATGTCATAAAACGTGGCGCTACCGAAGGACCGGGCACGGCAACCGGCCGCCGTGCGCTGGACAATTTGACACCCGGACAACAAAACTCCGATGGCGAAAAGTGAAATGATTCGAAGACGGGCAGTTTTCATGAGTGAACTTCAGGTTGTGTGTTCAGAGACAAATTTTTAGGTCGCTACCGATCTCATTACTGAGTAATTGCAAGGTTCTATCAATCGGACACGCGATTGAAAAGCTGTCCTCGCTGTCGCTGAAAGTTCGCCCGATCAACAAGCCCACCGCCCGTCGCGCGTCTACATCGACTATGAGTGAACCCGAATCGCCACCCACCGAGAAAAATTCATCCGAATCTTCGATGACGATTGCGTCCACGACCAGAAGCGAATCGCCTTGCTCATCCTCAATGCGCTTGGAGGCCAGCGGCGAGTGAATCGTCCCGGTGGTATAGCCGCTACTGGCACCGCGTTTGCAAACCTCGTTTCCTAATACTGCCGCCGTCGGCGTGCCGTCCAATAGTGGTCCGGCCGGCCTTCGCAACGCCGTCCTGACCGCGCTGGGGTTATCTAATTCCGCCAGCGCGGCATCGACTTCGTTAGGCCCATTCACATCCAGAGCAACAAAGGCGGAGAGAGTGGCGATCTGCGTTTGCATATCTTCTCCCAGAATGGGATGGCCGATCGGGTTCTGGTTGATATTGGCCAGAACATGATTGTTGCTCAGGAGATAACGCCGGCCTTCCTCGTCTTCGACCACGGCGCCGAGCGTCCCCGAATTATCCATTGTATCCTCCGGTACCACGAGCAAAGTTCCTGGCCGCGCCGTCAGCCGCGGTGTGCCAGCCTCGATGACATCGGTCGGCACACCATTGACGGAACCCGGAAGACGTTGGCGTTTCAAACACCGACGCAACGGCAGCTTTTTGCGCACGTAAAAGACAATGCAGAGACTTGGCTTGTCGATTTTCCCGACGCGTTTCCGCGCCACGCCGACTCCAATAACATTGTGCGTTGGCTCGGCCGAGACGTAACGCGCCGTCGTTTTCGGATGGCGTGGGACTAGAAATTTGCGGACCGCTAGTCGATAGGCTTTTCGCACTTTCGGCGGAATGCTTTTCGCCGGCGGCGATGACTTTCGGGATCGTGAACGAGACTTGGTCATGATCATCGTCTACTGCACCACAGGCACGGCTTTGCTGGAGGGGAACGGCATGGCTAATCCCTCGCCCGCCCTGGTCACGACCGCACGCTGATCCTCGAACCTCATAGAGCGTCAATTGCACGCGATCGTGAAGGTTTCTGCAAGCGCAGAACAATTGATTCGCTAAGCCATCTTCGCCGCTGCGCGAAATTCAAAAACAAAACCGCCGCCAGATTTCTCCGGCGGCGGTTCGTTAACTAAGCGCGCTTATTTTTTGCAGCAAGCGCCAGCTTTGCAGCAGGCGCCCGGGCAGCAATCGGACGAACGCGATGTTTTCGCATCCGCCGAGCCAAGCAGCGCCATCGCCGCAACGATGACCAAAAGATATTTCATATATCCTCCTGTTAAATTGAGCTTATTTCTCGCTCCTCACCGGGAGCGACCTTTTGGCTTAACTCAGCCAGGAGCGCGGCGGCGGAATCAGAGGCCGATCGGTGCGCTTGAACTCCAGAACAGAATTTGACGTTAGCGTCTCACCGGCCGACGGCGGAAACAGGAACGGCTGCGAGACTGCAAAATAAAGTGACAGACAAATAGCACACGCGGAACAACATTGCCGATCCTGGGCAGATTTAGTTGGCGCATGACCGCCGCCGCAACCATCGTGGTCATTTGCCACGTTCATTTTTGCGCAGCACTCCACTTTGTGCGGCATCGCGGCGGGCGTTCTTGTCGGCATCACGACAGCGAGAAGCGAAGCTGACAAGGTGGCGGCAAATAGAAGGCGACTTGCCGTTTGCATCACGCACCAATCATATAACCGCGGCACGATTGGCTCAAGTTTTCTGATTCGCTTAATCAGTTAATTTCTGGGACCGCTACTCGAATGGTACCTCGATGCTCTTTCCTTCGACAAATGTTTTCACAAAACCAGCGATTGTGTTCATATCTGAGCGGGCCGTTCGGTTGGTCGTGATACTGGCACTCATTGTCTGCGCTCCTGTCAGTAAGAACGACAGGGATGGAGAACTAGCCCGACGCCTTCGAAGGTGTTTTCGCTTCTGCGGCCGGAGCGTTCTGTTGGAGCAAGTGATGAAGTTGAGCAAAATTGATCGGTTTTACCAGATGTGCCAGAAACCCTGCTTGTTGCGCCTTGACCCGATCTTCCAACATACCGAAACCGCTGAGGGCGATCCCTCGCAGCGCATATTTTCGAGTCAATTCTCGCATTAGATCCAGCCCACTGCCGTCGGGCAGCCCGATGTCGCTAATGACAAAATCAAATCGGTGTGCGGTCGCCAGCTGAAGAGCGCCGCTTACGGTAGTCGCGGTAAGCACCTCATGACCCTCTTGGCGGAGAAGGCGCGTCAATACCGCGAGCGTAGGTTCATGGTCTTCAATCACAAGCAAGCGTAGACAATGTGTTTTCGTCCCGGACTGCTCCGGCCTGGCGTCTGATATCTGCGCACTTGGAAACGGTAGGATCGTTGCCAGTCCGATCGAAAATAACGCTCCGCGGCCTGGACCGGCGCTAGCCGCGTGAATGGTTCCGCCGTGCAACTCCATGATCGCTTTTGAAATAGATAACCCCAGCCCTAATCCACCGCACGGTTGCAGTTCTCCCGTGTTTCCCTGCTCAAACGCGCGAAAAATATTTGGTAACACTTCCGGATCGATCCCTGCGCCTGTGTCCTCCACCGCAAGAACAAATTGGCCCAGTGTCGGATTCGCAGTCCGCACCGTAACTTGTCCACCGGGAGGTGTGAACTTGATCGCATTTTTTATCAGGTTCCAAAAAACTTGATGAAGTCGAGCCGCATCGCCTCCGACGTGATGTTCGCTCGCCACCAAGTCAAACTGTAAATGGATGGATTTCTGCCGGGCATCGCTACCTACAATCTGTTGGGTGTGTAACAACAAAGAATGAACGTCGACCGGGCCGGACTGGACCAATTGAAGCTTACCGCGAGCAATCCTGGTCAGATCGAGCAAGTCATCGATCAGTCGAGCTTCGAGTTCGACATTGCGCCGCATCATCCCCAATTGCTGGCGAAACTCAGGTTCGATCGCACGCTCTTGTTCCAGAGCAGCGGCACACATAAGGACCGGAGTGAGAGGCGTTCTCAACTCATGTGAGAGATTGGCCAGAAAATCATCTTTGGCGCGGTTCGCCCGTTCCGCATCTTGTCGCGCGCGACGCGCCTCTTCGTGCGCGCACCGCAATTTTGCCATAATCCGCTTACGCTCGGCGACTTCCGCCTCCAATTTTGTATTGAGTTCTTCCAAGTCGTACACTTTCTCGGCAAGCTTGTCGGTAACCAGATGTAGATGTTTGTGCGCGAACTCCGGCGCGGCAAGCGAACCGCTCATACGAGATCGCATGGCCAGCGCCTCATGAACGATTCTAAGCACTTGTTCCGGCTCGGCCGGCTTGATGATGATGTGATGGACGCCGCACGCTTTCGCGAGCTTCCGTGACTCCTCCTCGATGTAACTGGCCGTACAAAAAACTACCGTGGTATGCGCGATCTTGCGATCAAGGCGCAATTTTCGCACGAATTCATAGCCATCCATCTTCGGCATGAGAATGTCGGCAATGACCAGGTCAGGTTTTTCTTTGCGCGCGATTTTGAGCGCTTGCGCGCCGTTCTCCGCCTCGAGCAAGCGGTGGCCGCAATGGGTCAGCATCGCCACCAGAACCTGGCGATTGGTCGGGCGATCATCGACGATGAGAATCGTTTTCACGCTTAGATCGCCGGTGTAATCTTGGGCTGACCCGTCGGATGCGTTTCCCTGCCTAGAAAGACTCTTCAACGGGAAAAACTGTGGCCGCCCCTGAGGAGGAGTGCTCATAGGGAATATTCGAGCATTGAGTGCCTCTTTTTGAATTCGGCCTTCTTTATCCACCTGATCCGCCGGAACAATGAGATCGTTAGCAGTTTTCCTAAAGCCTCGGCTCGCGCGAAGCCGAACATGATTTCCGCGGCGCGATTCCAGTGCAGGATTTTGCCGTCGGGTGCGAGGGCGATGATGGCGTCAGGCGTCTCTTCTAACAGTTCAGGAGTGAAACCGCTCTTCAAGTTGGATCACTGCTTTCATCGTTGTGCCCCAAATTACTGTCCCGCGAATCAGATTCTGCGAGGGGTTTTTATCAGTAACTGTAGTGGACATGGTTTTTCAGCAAAACGAGTTTAATCTCACTTCAATATAAGCATTGGCCGTTCCAACCTGTCCCGCCGAGTCTCAAAGCCGATTGCCCCCCGCTGGCTTATCGCCCCTATGAGCGGCCGTTTCTTCACAAACGTTTCGGTTGTGGCGCAGACTTCTTCGCCAACGAGATAACGCGCCAGATCGACAACGTGTGAAAAAATGTCGCCGAGCGCACCAGCAGGCGCACTGCGAGTCAAGTCGTGGCGCTAAAACCGAGTCGAACCACTTCCATGCCGACCAGGCAAACGTCGTCCTCGAACTCGTGACTGAGCGAAAAATCGCGAATCGATCCAAGCAGTTCATCGAAGAGTAGCGGCGGCGACATCTTCAACCGGTTGCAGATTGCTTTGGGCAAGCGTTCCAGGCCATACGGCTCGTGGCGTGGCCCATCGATTTCATAGAGACCGTCGGTGAAGAGCACAAGAAAATCGCCAGCCGCCATCGCGCGCCGCCTGGAAGTGTAACTCGCCTTTTCCATCAGTCCGAGAGCCGGCCCTTGTGCCCCGTGCAAAGGTGCAACGTGTTTTTTAGCCGGACACGCGAGGAGCGGAGCGGGATGACCTGCACTGGCGTAGCACATCTCTCCAGCAGCCACGTCCATCACCGAGTAGAACGCCGTCGCGAAGATCGGGCCGTTCGCCTTGCGAAGAGCCGCGCATAACCCGCGATTCAGCTCGCCGAGAAACTGCGCTGGGTCGATCGCGAATCTTCTGAGCTCCTCGACCAGGCCATGTAGCGTAGCCGAGACAAGCGCAGCCGAAACGCCGTGGCCCATCACATCGCAGATCAGCACCCCGGCCTGCGTCTCGGACAGTTCGAACACGTCGAACAAGTCGCCGCTGAGGTTGGCTGCAGGTTGAAATCGACACGTAAAACGAAGCGATTCGGTGTCGCCGTGACTCTTGCTCGGAAACGTCACCCGCCTAGCCGGGAGATATGCTTCCTGGATGCTGCGGGCCAGGTTCAGTTCCGCCTCGATCGCTTGATTTCTTTCTTCCAACTCGGCCGTGTAATGGCGCAACTCGGCGCGCAACGCATTGCGCTCGACAGCGTAGCGGATCGCGCGGGAGAGGATGCGACCGTTGATCTCGGTTTTGACGAGATAATCTTGCGCGCCTCGCTGGAGCGCTTCGATGGCGAGTTCCTCGTCGTCCGCGCCAGTGAGCACGACCACCGGCAAGTGCGGCACGCAGGCTCGGACGGCGGCCAGCGCATCCAGTCCCTTCGAGTCAGGCAATGATAGGTCAAGCAGAACGACATCCACATCGCCTCCCGCCAGCGAGGAGAGTCCCTCCCCGAGTTTGCCGGCGGATTCGATCTGGAACTCGACCTCCAACTCTCCGAGAAGCTGGCCTACGATCGCCGCGAATTCGGCATTGTCTTCGATCATTAGCACCCTGGTCGACGCAGGATCCTGCAACAGCTGCCGCAGATCCTGAATCGGGGCGTTTTCTTTCTTTTCTCCTTTGGAAACGATGCTGCGGTTAAAGCGTTTGATGGCCATAGGCAGACTCAGGTTTGATCCCAAGGCGCTTCCGCCCCAAGGGAGTCTTTCTGGAATGGTGCAGCACTAGTTAAGCCACGCTTCGCTTATTGTTGTGTCGAAATCGGCCAGGGGTTACAGGCGGATCCACTTCGCGTTCTCAGCGCTTCGGCCAACAGCATTGAGCACGCGCTGATTTTGCAAACCGTCTGCAAAATTTGGGTGGACGCTCCTTCGGGCGACGACCGCTTTCACGAAATCAGCGATGGTGTGAGTGAAGGTGTGTTCGTAGCCGATAATGTGGCCGGGCGGCCACCAGTTATCTATATAGGGGTGAGATGGCTCTGTCACGATGATGTCGCGGAAACCTTGTCGATCTTTCGGATCGCGCCTGCTGTAAAACTTCAGACGATTCATTTCTTCGAGATCGAAAAACAAGGAGCCGTCGCTGCCATTGATTTCCAGCATGATCGAATTTTTGCGACCCGGCGCGAAGCGTGTCGCCTCCAGACTGGCGAGTGCGCCGTTGCGAAATCGGCCGATCATCGTGACAGCGTCGTCGACCGTGACTTTGCCGATTCGTCGGCGCGATCGGCCATCGCGCCCTATCAACGGCCGTTTCTTCACAAACGTTTCGGTTGTGGCGCAGACTTCACGGAATTCGCCGACGAGATAACGCGCTAGATCGACAATATGGGAGAAAATATCGCCGAGCGCACCGGAGCCGGCGATATCAGATCGTAGACGCCAGACCAGCGGAAAGTTTGGATCGATAATCCAATCCTGGGCATAGCGCGCGCGAAAGTGAAAGATACGATCGCCGATCTCGCCGCGCTCGATCATTTCTTTGGCCAGGGCAATCGCCGGGATACGCCGATAGTTGTGACACACCATGTTGACGACGCCGGCTTTCCTGACTGCGCGGAACATTGCTTCCGCTTCACCGACATTTCGCGCCAGTGGTTTCTCGCACAAAATCGCTTTCCCAGCTCGGGCCGCGGCAATTGCCATCTCGCTGTGGGTGTCGTTAGGCGTACAGATGTCGACAATGTCGATGTCAGGATCATCAATTAGCTGCCTCCAATCGGTGGCTGCGTTCTCCCAACCGAAACGGGCCGCGGCTTTCCTGGCTGCGGCCTTGTTTCGCCCACAGATGGTCTTTAGCCGAAGATTTGCCGGCAGATCAAAGAAATGCGGAGCCTGGCGCCAGCCATTGGAATGCGCTTTGCCCATGAACTTGTAACCAATCAGGCCCACCGCGAGAGTACGTTTGATGCTCATGAGCAGGTGCGAAACGCAATGGCTCGCTATATACGTCCGCATGAACGATCGACTCAAGGCCAAACGCCGCCGCGTTTCCAGTCGTTCACCTGGAAAAATGAGCTCTCTCCGAGCTGGAAAGCTCTACGAGCCGGAAGCCGTTTCGTCTAAAAATAATAAGACGCCGCTCGCCTTCGGTCGCCGCGGCGACCTTCGGCGTGGCAAGCAGAGGGCGTCGCGCCCCTTCGCTCGCTCCGGTCGCGACGATCACTACAAGCAATGCGCCGTCGTCTTGGTATGAAATGCCCCTCGTGCCAAACGATCTTTTCTGCTCCCGGCCCGCAATGTCCCAAGTGTAAACTGACCTTGCATCATCTCGACGCGAAGTTCGGCGCGGTTCCGCGTTATTCCCGATTCGTGACGGATTGCAGCGGGCGTTTGTCCCGTCGCGATATCGCGGACTTGCGCCGACTTCTCCGCTTATTTAATAGAAAATTCCCGCAGTCCCGCTTTTCTGTTTTTGTTACGAATCAATTATCAGCCGGTACCATCGGCGAATACGCCTTCTGGTTGATGAATCGTGCGCGGTTTGGATTTGCAGAAGCGGTAGGCGGCGATAATTACGATCTGCTTCTGGCAATCGACGTGGAAAGAAGTGCCGCCGCTCTCATCGTCGGCTACGGACTCGAGACTTATATTACTGAGCGCGATTTAGAGCGTGCGTTAGCGCAAGCCGCAAGCGGCTTTCACGAGGGCGATTTTGCGCGAGGAATTGGCGCTTGCGTCGAGGTCATGATCAGTCGTATGCGCGCGATCGTGAAGAAGTTGGAGGAGACTAAAACGACGGAGGAGATGCCGACCACCGCCTCGGGCTCGCCATGAATCTTCAGCGATTTCCTCCGCCACCGCCTCGGCCGGTCAGAATCGTGCTGTTTTTCTCGATTCTTATTCTCGCAGCTGGGCCGGTGGCATTCACTCAGACGCAGGAATCGACTCACGACACGCCGAGTGTAATGGCTCAGTCCGAGCCTGCTCAGGCCAAACCGATACCGTTAGGCTGGAAAATTGCGGTCGTCGCAATGGTAGCGATGGGAACCGGGTTCGTGCTAGCCTTTTCCTTGCGCGCGTGGAGGGCGGCGAATCTTTTCGATCGCCAATACCGCTTCCCTGCCGTAACCGTGGTCGCATTCCGTCTCGGCGGAAACAAATCAGGCGGATGCATGTCGACTATTGAGTTCGGTGGTCCGGCGAATAAAAACTTCTAAGGTGGATCGGCCTCTCCGAGGACGATGCTAAATCAATCGGCGGAGCCGCTCAATTGAGCGCCTACGGCGCCGGCCACTTAACATCGTGCTCGGAGAGGCCGATCCACCTTAGCTCGATA
>Ga0207646_10007884_pt1 | contig 10749 bp, 8 predicted proteins | sample KBSK5502metaG_FD_184343 | JGI IMG/M metagenome (GOLD analysis project Ga0207646, IMG submission 184343) | Corn, switchgrass and miscanthus rhizosphere microbial communities from Kellogg Biological Station, Michigan, USA - KBS K5-50-2 metaG... | ecosystem: Host-associated > Plants > Roots >...
CGCCCGCAACGGTGGCGGCCACGGAGATCGAGCTGGCCAGCGGGGCGACGGTGTACGGGCAGATCAGCGCGCGGAGGGCGGCGCGGACGCTGTAGTGGGCCAGTGCGCCAGTGGGCCAGTGGGCCAGTGGGTCAGTGAGTTCGAACCACTGGGCAGCGAGGGTCAGGCAGCTTACTGGCAAGCTGGCGCACTGGCCCACTGGCGCACTTACGGGACCGCCGGCTCCTCTTTCCTCCCCAGGAACTCCCCCACCGGCGCCAGCATGTCGATGTGATCGCAGCAGATCTTGAACACCGCCAGCATCGGTACGCCGATGAAGGCACCCGGAATCCCCCAGATCCAGAACCAGAACGCGAGCCCGATGAAGACCGCCACCGGATTGAGCGCCAGGCGCTGCCCGATGAGCTGCGGCCCCACGACGTTGACCTGCAGCAGGTTGATGGCGATGAAGGCCCCGGGCACCAGCAGCGCGCGGGTTACTTCGGCATAGGTGCCCAGCGCGGCGATCGTGAGCACCACCACGATGGTGAAGGCGCCGATGTAGGGAATGAACTCGAGCGTGGCCACCAGGGCGCCGAACAGCAGCGGCGTGGGCATGCCGAGCAGCTTGAAGACGCCCGCCAGCACCAGGCCCTCGACGATATTGATCGCCGCGATGGTGGCGAGATAGGTCGAGACGGCATTCTCGACCTCGCGCGCGATGCGCACCGCCTTCAGCTTGTCCTGCAGGTGGGGCAGCACCTTGATGAGCTTGCGCAGGAAGAGATCGCCCGCCGACAGCAGGAAGAAGAGCAGAATCAGCATCTCGACGAGGCCGAAGAGGAAGCGCTGGGTGGAGCCGAACACCCGCGAGATGATACTGGGCCCCTGCACCACGACCACCGGCGGCTTGGGCGAGCTCGACACGTTGGCCGCGCTCTCGACCTGCTCCGCGGTGCGTTTGACCCGCTCGAACGGGCGCAGCAGCTTGGCCAGCTCGTCGCGCGCGGTCGCGATCGCGTCCGGGGCCTTGGCGACCCAGTTCTGCACCGGCCCGGCAAGCTGGAAGGCCCCGAAGGTACCCAGCCCGATGAGGCTCAGCACCACGAGCGCGGCGCCCAGCGCCTGCGGCACGTGCAGCCGGCTCAGCGCGCGGACGGCGGGGCGCAGCAGGAAGTCGAGCAGCATGGCAAAGCTGATCGGCAGCAGGAATTCCCGCGCGAAGTAGAGCGTGTAGAGCGTGGCGAGTACGACCAGGATGGTCATGCCCCGCGGGCGGCGCCGGGGGGGAACGGCGGGCGGCGCGGGCGCGGCGGCCGGCGCGGGCGGCGCGGGCGGCGCGGCGACGACGGAAGGCGCTGGCGCGGTATCGGTCATCGGAAAGGAGACGTGATGAGGGGCGCAGGACACACCGTCCTGTGCTTCCCTCCGACTATTTCGCCAGCCACTGCTTTGCCGCGGCAACGCGCGGCTGAAACTGTGGATCGGCCTTCCCCCAGGCGCGCAGCACCGCGCCATAGTGGGCTGACGCGCTGTCCTTCTGACCCGCGGCCACGAACGCCTGGGCGAGGAGCTCGTGGATCTCGGTGCGAGTTAGGTACAGGTTGGAGGCGTCAATGGAGCCGCGCAGGGCGGGCCGCAGCACCTCGATGGCGTCGCGCGGGCGGCCCAGCGCCAGGTAGCTCTTCGCCATCTCGTAGTTGATCCGCGTGAAGCCGTCGCACCAGGAGATGACCGCGCGGCGGAAGGCATCCACCGCCTCGGCGTGGCGGCCCTGACGCGCCAGTAATAACCCGCGCAGGTAGTGGTGCAGCAGCGGGCTTCTGGCGAAGAGGCTCCGGCGTCCCACGCGCTCGACGCTGTCGGCCAGCACCCGCAAGCTCGCCGTGTCGCCCTTGGCGGCCACCGCGCTCGACTCGAGCGTCAGATTCCAGGAAACGCCCCTTGCCTGGTGCCCGGGGTAAGGATTGTGCCAGTTTAATTCCACGATTCGGTGATACGTCGCCGCCGCCGAGTCGTAGTGCTGGGAATCGAATTGGACCGTGGCGAGCGGAACCATGAGGAAGTCGAGCGCCGGCGGATTGAAGGAGCCACCATCGGGAAACCGGCCCTCGATCAGGTGCCGGGCATCTCGCAGACGTCCCTGGTTTCGCAGTCCGATCACCCAGTGCCATATCGCGTCGTTCCTGAGGTCCTGGCCGGGGCCACGGATCGCTTCCAAGGCCACTCGCGCCAGAGTAGAGTAGTCTTCCCGCCGACTCAGGTGATACATCTGCAGCTCGCGCCAGTCACGCCCGGGCTTGACGGAGTCCACGGTTCGTAAGATGGCATCGACCTCGTTCCAGCGGCCTTGCCGCGAGATCGCCTCGGCCAGGTCGAACAGGGGGCTGATCGACCGCGGTTGCAGCCGGAGCCAGCGGCGGGCAGTCCGTTCCGCCGCCCCCGCCGAGTCCCAGCTCTGGTACACCTGCACCATCGCACGAAGGCTCTCACAGGCCCGGCAGGCCTGGCCGCCGATGAAGCTCGCGGCGGAATCGAGTGCCACCGCGCGATTGAGCGCCGCGATCGAGGTAGGGTAGTCTGCCCTGATGCTCGCCAGGATTCCGAGAAAGTGCTGCCCATTGGGATCCGAAGGGAAGCGAATGGCGAGCGATTCCGTGGGAAACACCGCGGCGGGATCCTCGCGAAACGCACCGGCGCTTCCGAGGATCAGCAACCGTTCACGATCCGGGGCCTTGGGCGCCAGCCGGACCGCGAGATCGAGGTACGGTTCTCCAGCGTTGGGGAGCGCCACGTCACCGGCCATCCACGCATAATAGGCCGCGATCGCAAAGGTGCTGTCTTCCCGGAGGGCGGACTGCATCAGCCGGAACGCCGCGGCGACATCGTACTGGTAATAGGAGCGCAGCCCCTCCTCGTAAAACTTGTAGGCCATGGGTGACGACGTGCTCACTTCGGCAATCGCGCTTCCGGGCGCCTGAAGTGAGAAGTCCCGCGCCACGGCGGCGGTGGCGCTGTCGATCAGCGAATAGCGGTCGAGCCCGCGAACCCGGTAGCCCTGCCTGACCACGCCGGATCGCAGGTCGATGCGGCGCAGGTCGAACTGCAGGCCGCCTTCGTGCGCGTAGGAGATCTCACCTTCGAGGATTTGCCGTGCACCGGCTCGCCGGGCCGCTTCTGAGAATCCGCCACGAGCGGTATCCGCTCCGGGAGTCATCAGCTCGAACAGCCGGGAGTTGGCGACGACTTGCAAGCCACGCACGCGCCCGAGGTTGGTCGCGAGCATGTCGGTCAGCACGCCTGTCGAGGTCGAGTCCCGCGCCACCGCGTCACGGATCTTGCCGACCGCGAGCATGGGCGCGGCGTCGGGCGAGTCTGGTCGAGCCAGCAGCCAGATGGCCACGCCGAGTACCGCAGCGCTCGTCGCCACCAGCGCCCAACGCACCCACGGACGCCGAGCCTGCGTGGCCGGAGCAGTCGCCAGCGGGACCGGAGTCGACTCCGCGCGAGCGGTGGGACGCTCGGCGGAGATGTCGGACGGGATCGCGCTGGCGGCCGGTTTCTCCCGCCGCAATCGCTTCGCCAGTTCGACAACCTCGGGGTCCGGCGCCGTCTCGAGCTCGCGGCGCACGAGCTCCTCGTGTTTGCGCGCGTGCGCCAGCGCGCCGGCCCGATCGCCCTGGGCGGCGAGGGCCGTCATGTAGCCAGTTGCGAACCTCGCCCGGAGCGGATCGAGCTCGGTGAGTCGGAGCCACGCGGTCGTTGCGGCGGCTTGATCTCCGGCGCCCGCAGCCGATTTCGCGAGCGACTCCCCCGCCCCGATCATCTGATTGCCAATGCGGGTGCGCTGCTCGTCCACCCAGCGCTCGAACTCTTCGGCTCCCTCGAGGTAGAACCCGTCGAGGAAGACACCGGTGTAGAGCTCGAGTGCGCGCGCCTTGTCACCCGACGCCAGCGCCGCCAGCGCGTCACCCACGTCGCTGGAGATGACGGTGGGGTCGAGCCGGAGCTCGGCGCTGCCTACCACCGGCTCCGCGCCGAACTCTCGACGGAGGATGTATAAGGTCTGGGAGAGGGCGTGCCGGGCGCGGTCTTCGTCGGCGTCGGGCCAGAGCAGTCCCAGCAGGCGTTCGCGGGACACCCCTTTTGCCCCCGTCGCGGCCAGAACGGCCAGCAACGCCAGCCAGCGTTTTCGGGCCTCGGCGGTTGCCGACGGTCTTGCCGCTTCGATCCAGAGCCCGCCGAAGGTTTGGAGCCTCAACTGCTTACCTCGAGATGATACCTGGATGATGCCGCCTCGACCCCGAGGTGACGACTCCCTCGTACGATAGCGCCCATTCTGGCCGCGCGAAATGACCGGGCAAGCAGCGCGGCGTTTCATCACAGGAGATCGAGGTCTGCCATGCGCGCACCGATCCTGCTTCTGCTGCTCGCCGCTTCAGCAATCCCCGCCGGCTCCGCCTTTGCGCAAGCAGCAGCCAAGCCGGCCGCACCGGCAGCCAAGAAGCCACCCAGCAAGCTGCACCAGGTCGTCAAGAAGCTTGCCGATACCGCGGCGACCGCTGCAGCGGGTGTGGTGGTGGACACGCTGCTCGGCCAGAAAGGGCGCGCGATCGCCGGCGCAATCACCGGAACGACGCCCGGTGCAACCGGCTGTCCCGCCGGATACGCGGCGGTGCCGGTTGCCGGTCTGGCCTCCGGGGTATTGCCCGGCAAGTCATCGGCGGGGGCCGCGCTGGTAAGCCTGACGAAGTCGGCCATGAAGGGAGCGCGCGCCGCGGCGGACACGAGCGCCGCGAGCGCGGCGGCGGCCGCACCCGCGATGACCTGTCAGCCTGTTGGTGCACCCGGTGGCGCTCCGAGCGCAGCGGCGATGCTCAGCGGTGTCGTGCCGGGTGCCGCCGGGATGGGCGCCGCCCAACCCACCGGGATGGGCAATCCGCTGGGGGCGGTGGCGATGGCAACGCCGATCGGGCTGGCGGCGGTGGCCGCGCCGGGTGCCGTGAAGGGCCTCAAGGGTCTCTTCGGCGGCAAGCCGATGGACAAGATCGCGATCCTGCGGGAGCTCGGCAAAGGCCAGCTGGTGCTCAAGAGCGTGAAGTTCATCGAGGGGACCGCGGAGATGGAGCCGGGTTATGAGCCGACGTTCGCCGCGTTAGGCGAAGCGCTCGCGATGGCCGAGGGGACCTACCTGGTGCACGTGCCGGCGGAGCTGGCCGACAAGGCGAGCCTGCCGGACACCGCGCTGGCGCGGAAGCGGCTGGAGAAGGTGTGGGCGGGGCTGCTGGTGAACGGCGTATCGGATCAGCGGATCATCGCCGCGGCGGCGCTGCCCGCCGCGCTCCAGGAAGGCCGCAAGCCGGTCAAGCACGGCGACGCGCGGATCGAAGTGATTCGCCTGCCGGCGCAGCAGTGAGCGCACGGAGCCGGCGGAGCGCCCTGGGCACCGCGCTGCTCCTCGCCGCGCTGCCCGCGCGAGGGGTGGCACAGGCGCCGCGCATCTGGCAGGCGGACGTGCAGATCCAGGCGCTCGACCTCTCGCAGCTCGATCAGAGTCTGGTGGCGCGGGTGGTGGTGTACTCGGACAACCATGACGAGGCGCGCGCGGTGCACGTGGAGATCCTGCTGCCGCTGGGCGTCGGAGTAACCCGCACGGCCATGGGGTGCTCCGCGAGCCTGAGCCCCCCCGGGGTGAGCGAGCTCCGCGCCAGGGTGATGTGCGACATGGGCACGCTCCCGGTGCGCACCTCGCGCGAGGTCTTCGTGATCACCACCCTGCCGGCGGCGGGAATTCCCAAGACGTTCGGGGTCTTCGTGAGCAGCGATACGCCCGATCCCCGGCCCGGAAACAATTTTGCCGAGAAGACGCTGCCCTGACGGCGCCGCGCGCGCAGTGGGCTTCCATTTTCGTGCCCTAGTGAGGCGGGGACCACCATGACCGTCATGCGAGGAACCGCGCTCCTCACCCTGCTGCTGTTCTCCGCCGCACCCCTGTCGGCGCGTCAGGGGGGAGCGGTGCCGCTCGGCACGCCGACGCAGAAGCTCCGAGTGGCGGTGATGGATCTCTCGGGGTCGGCGCTCAAGATGCAGAGCACCACGACCATGCAGCCGGGCATGCCACCCGGCGGCGCGCCGGGTGGCTATCCGCCTCCAGCGGGCGGCGGCATGTATCCCGGCCAGCCCGCCGTGCGGCAGACCACGGTCACCATCGCGATCCCGCCGCCGACCGAGTTCGCGCGCGGGTTGACCGAAGCACTGACCACCGTGCTGGTCCGGACCGGCCGCTTCGTCGTGCTCGAGCGCGCGGCGATGCAGGCGGTGCAGGCCGAGCAGCAGATCGGCGCGTCGGGCGCGGTCACCAAGGAGACCGCGGCCCAGAGCGGCGCGCTGCTCGGCGCGCAGGTCCTCATCACCGGAGACATCACCGGCTTCACCTACGAGCGCTCCGGCCTGGGCGGCGCTCTCACCAACATCGTGAAGGGGCTGTCCGTGGCCGCCGAGCGGGTGAGCGCGGAAGTCATCATCGACTTGCGACTGATCGACGCCTCCACGGGTGAGGTTCTGATGTCGCACAAGGGCGTGGGGAAGGCGAGCCAGACCGGACTCGCCGCCGATCTCATCAAGGACGAGAAGAACTACAGCGGCAGCGCGACACTCACCACGCCGCTGGGCCAGGCGTCGCGGCAGGCGCTGCAGAATGCCGTGGCGGGAGTGCTGCTTGGCATGCCGAACGCGAAGTGGGGAGGCCGCATCGTCGACGTGCGCGAAGGGGTCATCTACCTGAACGCGGGCCAGGATCAAGGAGTGCGGGTCGGGATGCAGCTCGATGTGTACGAGGTCCAGCCCGCGCTGGTGGATCCGGAAACCGGAAAGAATCTCGGCGCACCGGATCGGATGATCGGAAGCATCGTCGTCTCCCAAGTCCTGGAAAAGTTCAGCACAGCCAAAATGCTCTCGGGCGAGGGATTCTCGCGGGGCAACATCGTGCGGATGAAGGCGGGCAACCCGCCTCCGCCATAGGCGCTGGAGACTGCTCGTGACCAAACACTCGGAGCACACTATGAAACGCGTCTTGCAGCTCTCGATCGTTGCCGCAGTTCTGCTCGCGGGGCCACACGCCGTTGCGGCCCAGCTGATCAACAAGCAGCAGTACCTGAGTACCGCCCCGACCACGGATCAGCTGCTCACGCGCATCGTGGCGCTGGAAGCCCGCATCGCCCAGCTGGAGAGCATGCTGGCGCTGGTGAATGGACAGGTCGTGCTCGATGGCAAGAGCGGTCCGGTGCTGATCCGGGGCGGCTCGGTCACCATCATGCCCGATGGCGCGCTCAACCTCAGGTCCGGGGCCTCGATGAATATCGGAGCGTCCATGTCGCTCCTGGTCAGGGCAAGCAGCGCGATGTCCGTCGAGGCCGCCGCGGGGCTCGATCTCAAGGGGAGCACCATCAGCTTGAACGGTGGGACCAAGCCCGTGGCCTGCGCCGGAAGCGTGACGACTCCCGTGGCGGCCGGAGCGGCTCCCCATGTCCATGTGCTCACGCCGCAAGGCTGCGGTGCGACGGTGCTGGTGCCCTGACACGAAATCACCAATTCGAGGAACCGTACCATGAACTCACGTTACTTCGCGATCCTGATGGCGGCCGGCTGGACCGCGACAGCCGCGGCCCAGCTGCCGGGACCGGCCGGCGTGGCGGCCACGATCACCAGCGCCAGCTCGGCGCGCCTCACCTGGATGTCGGGCAAGGTCCTGGGCTACCAGGTACTGCGTTACCGCGCCGACAATCCGAAAGTCCCCGAAGCGCAGAGCGCGCAGCTCGACCCGAGCGTCACGCAGTGGGATGACAGGGGGCTGCTGGCAGGTGTGTCCTATCAGTACGTGGTGGCAGCGCTCTACCCGAGAGGAACCGGTCAGACGGCTGTTTTCCTGTCGATGCCCGCCACCCTCGTCAAGTCGGTTCCGAACGACTTAAGCACAGCGCAGATAAGCAGCACGAGCCTGATCGGGTCCCGAGCGCTGGCCGCCGGTCTGCTGCCACCGCCCCCACCAGCACCACCGCCGGCGGCTGTGCTCTCCAGCCTTACACCGGCGAGTCCTTATCCCGGTCAGACCGTGACACTCACCGGCGCGAATCTCTCGGGAGTCACGGCAATCACGGTGGGTAAGGCCGACCTCTCGGTGGCCGGTCCCAACCCTCCTCTCGGAGCCACGGCCGTGGTGCCGGCGACTGCGATCACCAACGTCGACGCGAACCACGTCTCCTTTCAGTGGCCGCTCAATCCCTCCTGGTGGCTCGGCATCGGAGTCAGGATTCAGTTGACCACGGCAGCGGGAACGTCCACCTCGCCGTTTGATGTCACAGTGGACCGCCAGCCGTACATCACGGGAGCCACGAAGCCGCTGACGCGGGCCGGCGGCCACATCGATCTGGTCGGCCGGAACCTCGACAACGTGACCGGGGGGTATATCGGAGCGGTGGCCCCCAACACCGCTTCGAATCCACGGCTCGCGGCCTCACCAGGCTGGATGGGCCTGTCCGCCTCGATCTTCACGCCGACCAACTGCAGCCGCGAAGGTATCCTGTTGCTGGAGGGCACGACCACCAGCGGCGCCGTGCAAACGAACTCGGGCTTTGTCGGCGGCACCACCCAGACCGGTCTGGTCACCACTCTCGGGGCAACCCCGGTGCGGGGCGGCTGCGGGATCACGCCGACAGGCACCAGCGTGAGTCCCCAGATGGGCCGGCCGGGCACGACGGTGCGGGTTACCGGTCAGGGGTTCACGTGGATGACCGGCGTGCAGATCGGATCCACCAGCCTGCAGTGGACGCCGATCTCCGACACACAATTCGATCTGGTGCTGCCCAACGTGCCGGGCAATAATGGCGGCCTGCCGCTCAATGCGCTGCTGCTGAACAACATTCCCGACGGCACGCTGGCCGGCTCGCTCACGTCTCCCCCGATCGTCGCCTATCCCCCGCTGATCCAGGGATTGAGCACCACGTGGGCCGAGTGCTGTGAGAGCGTCACGCTCAGCGGGAAAGGGCTGACGGATGGCACCGCCTCACGGCCCCTCATCAAGCTGAACGGTGTCGCGATTCCGGCGAGCTCGGCCAGCTACAGCACGGCGACGTTCCAGATTCCTAACCCGGCCCCGGGCGGACCCAGCGGTCCGGTGTCGGTCTACCTCGAGCACGCCGGCGGCAGCTCCACCGCACCGCAACAGCTGATCGTGGTGGATGGTCCGACCACTATCAGCTCCATCACGCCGGCCGACATACCCTACAACGTGGCGACGACGGTGACGGTGCGGGGCACCAACCTGGCGCGAGCGCGAGGGATCTGCCTCCCCGGCATCGATCCCAGCGGCCCGGTGGTCCCGCGCACCGATCTGTACCCGGCCAGCAACACGGAGTTTCAAGTGGTGGTCCAGGCCTACACGACATCCGGACCGATCCGGGTTGCGCAGGCGCCCAACGTGGCTCAGCGCCAGTACACGGTCTGCCTGGCGAATGCGACGCCCGTGAACATCAATGTGCATTGACGACGAGTTGTCAGACCAACTCGACGCCGGTGTATTACCAGGCGCACTGAGCGGAGCTAGCGGGTCAGGTCGAAGGGGAGCTTGAGCAGCGCTGCGCCGCCGACGGTACAGCTCACGCTGTACTTCCCCGCGGCCCAGCGCTGTTTGGCGAGCGGAGCCAGCTTCTGCTTGAGGACGATGGTCCGGTCGGCGGCGGCAACGCTGAGCGGCTGCGGCCCACTCTCGGCGATGACGGCGTTGCGCGGGCCGGTGGTGCGGCAGGAGTAGCTCGTCCCGCCGGCTCCCACCGCGGTGGGATGATCGAACAGCGCCACCAGCCAGAGCGCCTTGAGCTTGGCCGCGCTGAAGACCACATCGCTCACCGCTTCATCGCCCGGCTCCTCCTCGCCGGAGAATAACCCGGCGGTCACGAGTCTCGCGTCGAGCGCCTTGTGCTCGGGGGCACCGTTGACCTCAAAGCGATCCGCCACGACGCCGCGCGCTCCGGTCCGGCACTCCACGCGGTAGGATCCGCGCAGCTTGGGCGGATCGAGGGTTCCCACCGGGCCGCGCGCGACCAGCAGCTTGTCCTTGTCGAGCACTTCGCCCTTGAGCGCGAACGCCGAGCTGATTCCCGCGGGGTCGGTGAGCAGGCAGCCGAAGCCCGAGGAGTCGGCCATAACCCGCGCCGGAATGCTCGCCTCGACGTAGAGCGAGTCGTAGCCGCCGAGGGGAAAGGCCGACTGATGCGCGGTGTCGGCGGCGGAGCCGGCCTTGGTGCCGTAGAAACGCAACTTGCCACCCGGCGTCGGCGCGGGAGCGGCAGCCCCGTCGAAGACCTCGAAGGGCGCTTCGGCCATCTTCTCGCCGTTGTTCCAGCACGACACGGTGTATCTGCCGAGCGGCCAGGGCACCGTGCCCGCGATGCCCTGCGAATGCACCGAGCCCGTCCAGCCCGCCGGAATCCGGCGTTCCACCGTCACGCGCTTGACGCTCTTGTCGGGGAAAACGTAGGCGCATTCGACGCTGAACGTCGTCGCGGTCTGCACCTGCGGATACACCAGCGCAAACTCGGTCTTGATCCAGCGTGCCGTGCGCGTATCGAAGCGGCTCGAGTAGCGGCGGGTCTCGACGGCCAGCTTCTCGCCCAGGCTCTGGAAGAATTTCATCTGGACGATCGCCGCGCCGAGCTTGCCGACCGCCGCCGCGGACTTCACGACTTCGATCTGTGTGGCGACGATGGTTTAGAT
>Ga0207646_10007885_pt1 | contig 10748 bp, 13 predicted proteins | sample KBSK5502metaG_FD_184343 | JGI IMG/M metagenome (GOLD analysis project Ga0207646, IMG submission 184343) | Corn, switchgrass and miscanthus rhizosphere microbial communities from Kellogg Biological Station, Michigan, USA - KBS K5-50-2 metaG... | ecosystem: Host-associated > Plants > Roots >...
CGGCGGCGCGATGTTCGGATACAGCGCGACGGGCAGCTGCACCATCGCCACGACGCCTACGATCACCATGAGGATGGAGATCACCATGGCGACGATGGGCCGGTTGATGAAGAACCTGGCCATGGCGAGGCCTACTTCGCCGCCGGTTGAACCTTCTGGCCGGCTCGTACCCGATCGCCACCCTCGACGACGACCCGCTCGCCGGGCTTGAGCCCCTCGGCGACGATCCAGAGCGAGCCGGCGCGCGGGCCCAGCTTCACCGTGCGCATGTCGACGGTCTCGTCGGGCCGGACCACCGCGACCTGCTGGACGCCTTGCACGTCCTGGACGGCCCGCTGGGGGATCAGGAGGGCGTTCTTCTTCGTCTCGACGACGGCCCGGACCTTGGCGTACTGGCCGGGACGCAGCACGCTGCCCGGGTTCGGGAACACGCCGCGCGCGAGCACGGTGCCGGTAGTCACGTCGACCTGGCGATCGAGGGCGGCGGCCCGGCCGTGCGTGGGATACACGGACCCGTCCGCCAGGACCAGCTCAAGCTCGATGTCGCGCGGCGCGCGCGGATCGGCGTCCCAGCGGCGGAACACGGCCAGGGCCCGTTGTTCGTTGATGGGGAACTCGGCGTAGATGGGATCGACCTGCGAGACCGTGGTCAGGGGAGAGGCGTCGTTCGGTCCGACGTAGTCACCGATGTTCGCGACGCGAAAGCCGGCGACCCCCGTGATCGGCGACGACACCCTCGTGTAGCCGAGGTTGAGGCGGGCGTCGTCGAGCGCGGCGCGCGCGGCCGCGACGTTGGCCTCCTGGGTCTTGACGTCGGCGTGGGCCTTCTCGAGGGCGGCCCGCGCCTGCGACACGCTGGCCTGCGAGTTCAGCACCGCGGCCCGCGCGGCGGCCACCGTCGCCAGGTTGGCGAGGTTGCTCTGCACCGCGTTGTCGAGCTCCTGCTGGCTGACCGATCCGCGCTGGGCCAGCGGCGTGTAGCGCCCGACGTCGAGCTCGGTCTGACGCTGCGTGGCTTCCGCCCGCTTGACCTGGGCCTCGTCCTGGACGACCTTCGCCAGGCTCTGCTCGACCTGGGCCTGGCTCGCGCTGACCTGGGCTTTGGCCTGGCTCAGCTGCGATTCGGCCAGGCGGACCTTGGCGTCGGCCTGCTCGGCGGCGGCCTGGAACGGCCGCGAATCGACCTGGAACAGGAGGTCGCCGCTCCGGACGAGCGAGCCTTCCTTGTAGTTCTGGCTCATGAGGTGACCGCTGACCCGGGCCCGGATCTGCGCGTTGATGTATCCGACCAGCGTCCCCACCCACTCCGAGACGATCGGCACGTCCTTTTCCACGACAGCCTCGACCCGCACCGTGGGCGGCGGCGGCCCGGCGGAGCCAGACGTGTCGCGACAGCCGCCGGCCAGCGCCGCGATCACGACGACCAGCACGTATGCTCGCCCGCGCATCGTCATGCTGACCCCTTTCATCGTTTGCCACTGTATCCGGTCGCGGCCGACGAGTCCTTGCTCCAGGCTGATTCGTTCTGAAAGCCCTGAATCGTTCCGGTGGGTCGCTCCACCGATGTCCACGAGATACGGCTCGGCGATCGCTATCCTTGGGAACCGGCCGGTCCACTCTCCACATCTCACGAACCGGGACTGCCCGCAACGGCTTTGGGATGCCGCGACCGGGGAAGCGGGTTCGCGGCGTCGCCGTCACCACGGCCGCGAGATCGTCGGCATGGCCGTTCATGTCGTTGCCGGACGAGGGCTGGCTCGAGCGACCATGGCCGCGCCGGTCACCTGTTCTCTTTGGTCATGTGCGGTCCTTTGGGGGGCGCAACGGCGGAATCGGTTAACCTGGCCTGAAAAGGCCTGTCGATCTCGTCCCTCGCCGTTCGACCTCTGAGTGGAACCGGACACGGTCGGCCGGGACCGGTCGAGCGTGAAGGTTCCAAGTACACGAAAGCAAAGGAGCCCAGACGATGTCCTCCGCCATGCAGGTCCAGCCGTACCTGTTCTTCGAGGGGCGCTGTGAGGAGGCGCTCGAGTTCTATCGCCGCGCGCTCGGTGCCGAGGTGACGGCGCTGATGCGCTCCAAGGACAGCCCCGACCCCGCGATGACCATCCCGGGCGCCGAGGACAAGGTGATCCACGCGATGGTCCGGATCGGTGAGAGCACGCTGCTTGCCTCCGATGGCCGGTGCCAGGGCTCGCCGACTTTCCGGGGCTTCGCGCTGTCGCTCACCGTGCCCGGCGAGCCCGAGGCCGAGCGGCTGTTCGCCGCGCTCGGCGAGGACGGGCAGGTGCTGATGCCCATGATGAAGACGTTCTTCTCCCCGAGCTTCGGAATGGTCGCCGATCGCTTCGGCGTCTCCTGGATGATCTACGTGGCGCCCTGAGCTCGATTGGCCCGCGAACAGCCTTCGTGTTAGCCTGCCGCGGCGATGCATCCCCGGGTCGTGGTCCGCGCCGTGTCCGCGCTCATCTTCGCGTTCGTCGTCGTGATCTCGAGCGTGGCGTGGGCTCAAGAGCAGGTGCAGGTCGACGGCACGGTGCAGTGGCTCACCGGGCAGACGTTGATGATCCTGTCGGACACGCCGGGCCCCACGGCCTACATCATCGTCGGTCAGGCCCTGTTGCCCGTGCCGGGGCCCCGCCCGACGGTCAACGTCGATGTGAGCCAGCTCGCGCAAAGTGAGTACGCATTCATGAGGGCGGGGGAGCGCGTGACCGTGTTCGGAACGCTGACGAGTGACGGCCGACGGGTGATCGCGACGTCGATACTTCGCGGCTCCGGCGCGCAGACGCCCTGACCGGATGGGGGGCCCGAGCGGGCCCCCCAAGCCCCCCGGGCGCTCGGGACGCCCCGGCGGAGCCGTGGCGTCCCTCGGCCGCGCCTGGCGAAATCGGGCGTGCTATCCTCCGCTCATGACGACGCCTGCGCCGGACCGCTGTCGGTGACGGACTCCGCCAGCGATCCCTCCGCGCTGATCGAGGCGTACTTCGCCGCGGGCTACACCGATGGCCTGCCGGTCGTTCCGCCTACCGAGAAGTCCATCGCCGACACGCTCGCGGCGGCCGGACTGCGCACCGAGGAACCCCTCGGCGAGATTCCGAGCCGCAACACGCGCGTCACCGCCGAGAAGGCGGCGATCAACGCGGTGATGGCCGGCTGCCGGCCGGAGTACTTTCCCGTCGTCGTCGCCGCGATCCGCGGGCTGTGCCGGCCCGAGTTCGCGTATCACGGGCCGGCGAGCAGCACCGGCGGATCGGCGATGGTGCTGATCGTCAACGGACCCATCGCGCGCGCGATCGGCATCAACGCGGGCAACAACCTCTTCGGCCAGGGCCACCGCCCGAATGCCACCATCGGGCGCGCCGTCCGGCTGGTCATGATGAACGTGATGAACACGCGGCCCGGGCTCCTCGATCGGGCCGCGCTGGGCACGCCCGGCAAGTACAGCTTCTGCTTCGCCGAGAACGAGGACGACCATCCCTGGGAGCCCCTGCACGTGACGCGCGGGTTCGCCGCCGAGGACAGCACGGTCACCGTGTATGCGTCGAACAGCCTCTCCCAGGTCTACAACCAGCTCGCGGCGACGCCCGAGCCGCTGCTCCTCTGCGTCGCCGCCGCGCTGGCCAACCTCGGCACGCCGAACCTCAAGGGATTCAACGAGAGCCTCGTGGTCCTCGCCGGCGAGCACACCGACGTCCTTCGCCGCCACGGATGGAGCCGGCGCGACGCGCAGCAGTTCCTCGTCGAGCATGCGCGCCAGCGTGTGGCCGATCTCAAGCGCGGGGCCCGCCTGTCGGGCGAGGTGACGCCGGCCGACGAGACCACGGAGCGCCATGTCTTCGAGGCGCCCGAAGACATCCTGCTCGTGTGCGCGGGAGGACGGGCCGGGGCCTGGTCGGCGTGCCTGCCCGGCTGGGGCAAGAAATGGACGCGCAGCGTGACGGTACGAGTGGAGGGCCCGACGCGATGAAAATCTTCGATCCGACGGCGGCGGCCAGCCCGCGCCCACTCGGCCTGGCGCCGGCTCCGCCGCGCCTCGAGGGCGTGCGGCTGGTCCTGGTCGAGAACACGAAGTTCAACTCCGAGACGCTGCTCCGCAAGCTCGCCGAACGGCTGGGGCGGAAGTACGGCACGGCGCTGAGCGCCGTGCATCGCAAGCGCTCGCCGAGCCACGAGATCGAGGAGGGGGTGATCCCGGCGCTCCGCCGCCAGGCCGACCTGGTGATCTCCGGGATCGGCGACTGAGGGTCGTGCAGCTCGAGCAGTGTGCTCGACGCGATCCTGATGGAGCGAGCGGGGACGGCGGCGATCGCCGTCGTGACCGAGCCATTCCGCGCGACCGGAGAGGCGATGACGGCGGCGTGGGGCATGTCGGGGTATCCATTCCTCGAGACGCCGCATCCGATCGCCAACCTCGGCGACAAGGAGCTGGACGAGCGGGCCGATCGATTGCTGGAGGCGGTAGAGACATTGCTGATCTGGCGCGCGTCCTGAGGGCCGGGTCAAGGAGGACATCATGAAGGATGGATTGCGGTTCGTCGATTGCGACATGCACATCATGGAGCCGCCGGATCTCTTCGAACGGTATCTCGACCCGGCATTCAAGCACCGCGTGAGCACGCCGGTCGGCGCCGACGGTCGTCCCACGCGCGGCCTGTCCGGCACGATCTACATCGACGGCGTCCCCACCTCGGACTCGGACATGCAGCAGTACCGCAAGCGCCGCCGTCCGGGCCCCACCAACAGCACGCAGCCGCTGTCGGGCTCGCGCTTGGCCGACACGGGACGGCTCGACTTCGCCATCGAGCGCAAGTACAACGGCGAGGCCCAGGTCATGGGGATGGTCATGGAAGGGGTGGACATGGCCGTCCTCTACCCGACGACGGGCTTGAGCCTCATCGCCCGCGACCATCTCGACCCGCAGCTCTCGCTGGCGCTGTGCCAGGCCTACAACAACTGGATCCACGAGTTCTGCGGGCACAGCCCCGAGCGGCTCAAGTTCGTGGCGATGCTGCCCGTGCACGACGTGCACCTCGCCTGCCGTGAGCTCGTCCGCTGCGTCCGCGAGCTGGGTGCCGTCGGCTCCTTCGTCCGGCCCAATCTCGTGAACGGACGCTACTGGCACTCGAACTACTGGGATCCGCTCTACACGCTCCACGAGGACCTGGGCGTGACGTGGGGGTTCCACGAGGGCTCGGGCGCGCTCTATTCCCACATGAACGTGCTGTACGGCGAGAATCGCTTCTACCGTCACGTGGCCAGCCACTGGATCGAGATGCAGCAGGCGTTGATCGCGATGATCATCGGCGGCGTGTTCGAGTTCCATCCGAAGCTCCGGGTCGGGTTCCTCGAGGCCCAGAACTCGTGGGCGCCGGGGATCCTGTCGCGGATCGAGTGGGACTACCCGCAGTACCGCGACTCGCACGCGCCCTATCTGACGCTGACGCCGCGGGAGTACTTCCGCCGCAACTGCTGGGCGGCGGTGGAAGGCAGCGAGCCCGAGATCGAGGCGACGGCGGGGCTCATCGGCGCCGACCGGATGTGCGTGTCGACGGACTACCCGCACTTCGACTCGAACTTCCCCCACGTGTCGGAAAATCTGTTGAAGAACGTCCCGCGGGAGATCGCCGCCCAGATCCTGATGGGCGGCGCGCACCTCTACGCGTTCACCGAGGCCGACTTCAAGAAAGCCGACGCAGCCGCGGCCGCCGACCCGATCACCGCCGGGATGACTCGCCGGTAAGCGGGAAGCAGTCGCGTGAGCACGAGAGATGTGGCGGCGGTTGTCTGTAGGCCCGATCGAGCGCCAGCTCGATCGCCACGGAAGTAGGGGGGCTTGGGGGGTGCGTCTCGCACCCCCCATCTTCTTGATCCTCGCGCTGGCCGCCTGCGCGACGTCGTCGCGCGCCGTCCAGGGCTTCAGATGGGATCGCGCGCAGACGACCGAGGAAGCCTTCGCGAACGACCGGCATCATTGCCTGCGCGGCGCGACCCAGCGCGGTGTCATCGTCGGCCGTCCCCACGTCGACACCGAACGATTCGCTGCCTGCATGGCGATGCGTGGCTACACGCGCAGCGACGCCGGACAGTTCGGCCAGCCTGCCGAGAAGACCAGCGGAGGCCGGTAGGTAACAACTTTCACACCGGCGGGCCGCAAAACGGATGCGTCGTGGCGCTCGATCGGGCATGGTCGTCGACGACAACGACGAGAGTCGCCGGCTCATCGGGCAGGTCCTCCAGCTGGCCGGCGCCACCGTCGTCGAAACGGCGTCCGCCGCGAGCGTCGGCCGCCGCTCAGCCTCGCCTTGACGTCCGGGTCGCGCGTTTTTCGTGATAAGAAGAGCCCCATGGATCTGGCCGTCCGGAACGCTCGCGTGCGCGATCAGCGGGACCTGGTCGACATCGCGGTGGAAGGCGCGCGGATCGCCGCCGTCGGCCCCCGCCTGGCGGCCGCGGCGGGCGAGGAGATCGACGCCGCTGGGGGTCTCGTGGCCCCCGGCTTCGTGAACCTCCACCTGCACGCCGACAAGTCGCTGCTCGGCGAGGTCATGCGCCCGAACGTGTCCGGGACGCTGCCCGAGGCGATCGAGATCACCAACGAGTTCAAGCGAACGTACGACCCGGACGAGGTCGCGCGGCGCGCCGGCCGCGTCCTCGAGGCCGGCGTGCAGAACGGGACGACGTTCTTCCGGCTCTTCGCCGATGTCGGCACCATCGGCGGCCTGCGCGCGGCGCGCGGGCTCTTGCTCGCGCGCGAGCGCTTTCGCGATCTCTGCCGGATCCAGGTCGTCGCCTTTCCCCAGGAGGGCCTGCTCCGGGATCCGGGCGCCGCGGAGCTGCTCGAGGAGGCGATCAAGGAAGGCTGCGACGTCGTCGGCGGGCTGCCCTGGTACGAGTACACCGACGCGGAGGCCCGGGAGCACATCGACATCTGCTTCGCGCTCGCGAAGCGGCACGATCTCGACCTCCACATGCTCGTCGACGACACCGACGACCCCGGCTCGCGGAGCCTCGAGTACCTGGCCCGCACGACCATGCGCGAGAGGTTTCACGGCCGTGTCGCCGCGAGCCACTGCGGCGCCATGGCGGCCTACGACGACGTCTACGCCGCCAAGGTGATCGACATGGTGGCCACGGCCGGCGTCACGATCTCGGTCAACGCGCACATCAACCTGGTGTGCTCGGCGCGGATCGACCGCGAGCCGAAGCGGCGGGGGATCGCGCGGGTGAAGGAGCTGCTCGCGCGCGGCGTCAACGTGATCTCGTCGCAGGACGACGTCAACGATCCGTACTACCCGTTCGGCAAGCCGGACCAGCTGGAGGTCGCCCTGATGATGGCGCACACCGCCCAGCTCACGCTGCCGCACGAGCTGGAGCAGGTGTTCGACATGGTGACGACGAACGCCGCGCGGGCGGCCCGGCTCGACGACTACGGCATCGCCCCCGGCCGGCGGGCCGATCTGGTGGTGATCGACGCGCCCTCGGTCCACGAGGCGCTCCGCACCCAGCCGCCGCGGCGGTGCGTGATCCACGAGGGCCGTGCGATCGCCCGCGCCACGCTCTCTCGCGAGCTCCGGCGCTCCCCGACCCCGCGCGGGGGATGACGGCCGCGGGGGTCAGGCTTTGACTTCTTAACAGTTCCGCGCGATCCGGATGGTTCGGAGCGCGAACTGTTAAGAAGTCAAAGCCTGACCCCGGTGCGCGCGAGCTTGACGGTCGCGCCGCGGATGCGGGTTCCGCAGTCGGGGCAGAAGTAGCCCAGCCTCACGGCGTGCCCGCAGGCGTCGTGCACCAGCGCGGTCCCGCGGTGGAGGTGACGCGATCCCCACGCGGCGAGCGCGCCCACCACGACCCCGAGCTCTCGGCCCTTGTCCGTCAGCTCGTAGGCCGCGCGCGGCGGATGGTCGGAATAGAAGCTGCGGCGGATCAAGCCATGCTCCTCCATGAGCTTGAGTCGCTCGGACAGGATGTTCGGCGCGATGCCCGCCAGCGATTTCTGCAGATCCTGAAACCGTCGCTGACCGCCGAGGAGATCGCGGACGATGAGCAGCGTCCAGCGCTCGCCGACCAGCTCGAGCGATTTCGCCACCGGACATGCCTGATCGTAGCGTCTTGGCATGTCCGGAGTATATTCTAAAACTAGTCGTTGACCAATTACAAAGTCACTAGTAATTTACAAGTCATGGCATGCCAGGCCACTGCCACCGCGTCGGTCCCCGCCGAGGGACTGGACCTGCGCACCCGCGTGCTCCTGGAGGCGCCCATCGCGCGGACGCTGCTGCGGCTGGCCGCGCCCAACGTGGTCGTGATGGTCGTGCAGGCGGCCGTCAACGCCGGCGAGGCGTACTACATCGGCTGGCTCGGCCCGGAGGCACTCGCCGGCGTCTCGCTCGTGTTTCCGCTCATCATGCTGATGCAGACGATGTCGGCGGGCGGCATGGGCGGCGGCGTGTCCTCCGCGATCGCGCGCGCGCTCGGCGCCGGACGCCGCGACGACGCCAGCGCGCTGGTGCTGCACGCGGTCGTGATCGCCGGCGTCATGGGCGCGCTCTTCACCGTCGCGATGCTGGCGGGCGGGCCCGCGCTCTACGCCGCGATGGGCGGTGTCGGCGGCGCGGCCGCCGCCGCCGTGACGTATTCCAACGTCGTGTTCGCGGGCTCGCTGGCCGTCTGGCTCTTCAACACGCTGGCCAACGTCGTCCGCGGCACCGGCAACATGGCGCTTCCCGCGGGGCTCGTGGTGGGCGGCGCCGTCCTCGTCCTTGCGCTCGCGCCGGCGCTGATTCTGGGCTGGGGTCCGATCCCGTCGTTCGGCATCGCGGGGGCCGGCGCGGCCTTCGTCGGCTACTATGCCGCGGCCACGCTCGTGCTCCTCGTGTATCTCCGCTCGGGCCGGGGCCTCGTTCGCCTCTCGGTCGGCGGCGCGCGTCTTCGGTGGCGTCTGTTCCGCGAGATCCTCCGCGTCGGCGTGCCCGGCTCGCTCAACACGGTGCAGACGAACCTCACCGTCGTGCTGCTCACCGGTCTCGTCGGCGGCTTCGGCACGGCGGCGCTCGCCGGCTACGGCATGGGGGCGCGCCTCGAGTACCTGCAGATTCCTCTCGTCTTCGGCCTGGGCTCGGCCCTGGTCGCGATGGTGGGCACGAACGTCGGGGCCGGTAACCTCGCGCGGGCGCGGCGCATCGCGTTCGTGGGCGCGACGCTGGCGTTCGCCCTGACGGAGACGATCGGTCTCCTCGCGGCGTTCTGGCCCCATGTCTGGCTCGGCTTGTTCATCGACGACCCCGACGTGCTCGCCGCGGGCGCCGTCTATCTGCGCGTCGTCGGGCCCACCTATGGATTCTTCGGCCTGGGCCTCGCGCTGTACTTCGCCTCCCAGGGGGCCGGCCGACTGCTCTGGCCCCTGCTCGCGGGCTTCACGCGGCTGGTGCTGGCCGCGGTCGGCGGCTGGGTGGCGATCCATTGGCTCGGCGGCGGTCTCGCCGCGCTCTCGACGGTGATGGCTCTGGCGTTCGTCATGTTCGGCGTCACCCTCGCTGCGGCCGTGACCGGCGGCGCCTGGCGCCGTTAGCGGCCAGGCCGGGCCATTCGATGATCGAAATCAAAGGAGAGGGTTCACATGCCGAAGATGCTCGATCTGATCGAGCAGGTCATGCGCGGGGAGGCCCCACCTCCACCCATCGCGAGGCTCATCGGGTTCAGCCTCGTCTCGGTCGAGCTGGGACGAGCGGTGATCGAGCTCGAGGCCACCGAGCGCCACGCCAACCCGATGGGCACGCTCCACGGCGGCGTGTTCTGTGACATCGCCGACGCCGCCATGGGAATGGCCTACGCGAGTCGACTCGACGAGGGCGAGACCTTCACCACGCTCGAGCTGAAGATGAGCTTCATCCGGCCGGTGTGGACGGGCAAGCTGCGCGCGGAAGGACGAGTCCTCGACGGCGGACGGACGATCGGGCTGGTGGAATGCCACATCCGCGACGCCCGCGAGCGGCTCGTCGCCCACGCGACCAGCACCTGCATGACCCTCCGCGGAGAGCAAGCCGCTGGCCGGTAAGCACGATTTACATTCCAGACGGTCGTCCGTGAATGCGGATGCGGCGCCTGCGTCTACTGGAGTGGAGGTACGAAGTACATGTCACGCTCCAGAGCGTTTTGTCGCTGGACCGGTGCCACAGTGTTGGCGAGCCTCGTCGGCCTTGGCGCGGCCGGATGCATCGTGGCTCCCGTGGGAGGTTATGCCGAACCCGCGTTGGTTGTTCCGGCACCGGGCGTTGTCGTCGCGCCTGGGCCCGTCATCTACGGTCCGAGCTTTTACGGCCCCCGATACTACGGCCCCCGATACTACGGCCACGGTTACTACGGCCACGGTGACTACGGTCGCGGCTACCGTGGCCCCTGGCGTGGCTGGCGGGGTTAATCGGCAAATTGGGCGGCGCGCCACTTGAGGGCGGCACCCAGGCCTTCTTTTTCTCTGATCTCGTCGAACTTCGTGCCGACCTCCGTGCGCGCCGCGTAGAGCGGGGCCAGCACGTCGAGGCCGGCGTGGATGGCGTTGCGAAACCCCGCCGCCTCGGCCCCGCGCCGGGTGGCAAGCTTGGTGGCGACGAGTGACTCGGGAGAGATCAGGGCCAGCCGTCGGACAAATTTCAGCGTCGCCGCCGGCAGCTCCGCCCGCGGCACGACGCGGTTGATCATTCCCCAGCGCAGCGCGGTCTCGGCGTCGATGGTGTCGCCGAGGTAGAGCA
>Ga0207646_10007887_pt1 | contig 10746 bp, 8 predicted proteins | sample KBSK5502metaG_FD_184343 | JGI IMG/M metagenome (GOLD analysis project Ga0207646, IMG submission 184343) | Corn, switchgrass and miscanthus rhizosphere microbial communities from Kellogg Biological Station, Michigan, USA - KBS K5-50-2 metaG... | ecosystem: Host-associated > Plants > Roots >...
CCGAGGCCTCGCGCGCCGGGATCACGCTCTCCTACATGGAGGACGTGGTCAGCCTGGACGTGCGCGACGACGGAGTGGGGTTCGCCGCGGCGCCAGCCGAGGCAGGCAAGGCCAACGGGCACCTAGCCAGAGAGAACCCGGCCGCGGGCGGCTTCGGGCTGATCGCGATGCGGCAGCGGGTCAGCCGGCTGGCCGGGCAGCTGGAGATCGAGTCAGAACCCGGGGCGGGCACGGCCGTATCGGCCAGCCTGCCCGCCATCCCACTGGGAGAGTCCGAATGAGTGCATCGGGGGAGCACGGGGGGGTCGTCTCTCCCCAAGGGGGGTCCGGGGGGATGGGTCCCCCCGGAGAAGGAACCAGCAGGGCCATCCGGCTACTGATCGCCGACGACCACCCGGTGGTGCGCGACGGGCTGCGCGGCATCTTCGAGGCTAGCGGCGAGTTCGAGGTGGCGGGGGAGGCGGCCAACGGCCGGGAGGCGGTCGACCGGGCCGCGGCGCTGCGCCCCGACGTGGTGCTCATGGACCTGCGGATGCCGGTGCTCGACGGGGTCAGCGCGATCAAGATGCTGGCGGAAAGGGGCGTCAGCGCGCGGGTGCTGGTGCTCACCACCTTCGATACCGACACCGACGTGGTGCCCGCGATCGAGGCCGGCGCCACCGGCTACCTGCTGAAGGACTCACCGCCCGACGAACTGCTGCGCGGCGTCCGCGCCGCGGCCCGCGGCGAGGCCGTGCTCTCGCCCTCGGTCGCCACCCGGCTCCTCGGCCAGGTCAGGCAGCCGGCCAGGGAACCGCTCAGCCAGCGCGAACGCGACATCCTGGGGCTGATAGCGCAGGGCTGCTCGAACCGCGAGGCCGCCGCCCGCCTGTTCATCAGCGAGGCCACGGTCAAAACCCACGTGCTGCACATCTACGCCAAGCTCGGCGTCAACGACCGCGCCGCCGCGGTGGCGGCCGGGTTCGAGCGAGGCCTGCTGCCCCGCGGCTGACTCGTCGATCGCGCGGGCGAGCTGCCCTGAGCCGGGGCACGCGCCTCGGTCCGTTCGGATCAATGCCCTTTGGTGTACCGGCAGAGCAGGAAGCCCTCGTCCTCCAGCACGTGGGCCAGGGTCAGCGGCAGCGGCGGGGAGCCTGGCGCGTCGCTGGCCACGATACGGCCGGCGCCGGGCCCCGCCATCAGCGGGCCGATGGTCAGGCACAGCTCGTCGAGCAGCCCGGCCGCGAGCAGTTCGGCCAGCAGGTGCGGGCCTCCCTCGGTGAGCATCCGCCGGTGGCCGCGTTCGGCGAGCGCGGCCACCGCGGTCGTGAAGTCGACGCCCTCCTCGCCGGCGATGATCACGTCGGCGTGCGGCTCGATGGCGGCCCGGACGGCCCGGGGGGCCTTCGCGCTGGTGATGACGATCGTGCGGGCGTCCGGCGGGGCCGCGGTGATCAGCGCGCTGCCCGGGTCGAGGTCGAGCCGGCCGCTGACCACCGCGATCGGCGGGGTCCGCGGCCGGCCCGGGCGCAGGTCACGCCAGAGCTCGTGCGGTCTGGCCGGCTTGTACCGCTCGGTGCGCGCCGTCGCGGCGCCGACCAGGATGACGTCGCACAGCGTGCGCAGCAGGGCGAACACCCGCCGGTCGGTGTCGGAGGACAGGCCCGCGGAGGCGCCGTCCAGGCTGGCGGCGCCGTCCGCGCTGGACACCATGTTGGCGCGCAGCCACTGGCCGTCCGGGTAGGCGTACAGTGCAGCCAGATCAGGGGCGGCCAGGTCAGGTTGGTCCGTGGCGGCCGGGAACAGCTGGCGCGGGCTCACTGGGTGGACCGTAGCACGACCACGGCGTGGTCGCGGACCTCGATCTCCTTTCTCGGCGGGTGGATCGCCCCGGGGACGCCGGACGCGGTGTCGACGACGACCTCCCAGCCCGCGGCGTAGCCGGCCTCGGGCAGGGTGAATGTGAGCGGCTTGCTGTGCGCGTTGAACAGCAGCAGGAAGCTGGCGTCGGTGATCTTCCCGCCGCGCGGGTCGGGCTCGCTGATGGCGTCCCCGTTGAGGTACACCGCCAGGGCCTTGGCGTAGCTGGCGCCCCAGTCCGCGTCGGTCATCACCTCCCCGGCCGGGGTGAGCCAGACGATGTCACCCTTCTCGGCGTCCCGGACCTGGCCGAGGAAGAACCGGCGGCGGCGGAACACCGGGTGGTCGCGGCGCAGGCCGGCCAGTGTCTCGGTGAACTGCAGCAGGTCCTGCTCGGCGGCGGCCAGCCCCCAGTCCAGCCAGGACATCTGGGTGTCCTGGCAGTAGGCGTTGTTGTTGCCCTGCTGGGTCCGGCCCACCTCGTCGCCGGCCAGCAGCATCGGCACGCCCTGCGACAGGAACAAGGTGGCCAGGAAGTTCCGTTTCTGCCTGGCCCGCAGCTCGTTGATGGCGGGATCGTCGGCCGGTCCTTCCGCGCCGCAGTTCCACGACCGGTTGTCGTCGGCGCCGTCCCGGTTGTCCTCGCCGTTGGCCTCGTTGTGCTTGTGGTTGTAGGAGACCAGGTCGGTGAGGGTGAACCCGTCGTGGCACGTGACGAAGTTAATCGACGCCACCGGGCGGCGCCCGCTGGTGGCGTAGAGGTCGCTCGACCCGGTCAGCCGGGACCCGAATTCGGGCATGGTGGACGGACGGCCGCGCCAGAAGTCCCGGACGGTATCGCGGTACTTGCCGTTCCATTCGGTCCACAGCGGCGGGAACCTGCCGACCTGGTAGCCGCCCTCGCCCACGTCCCACGGCTCGGCGATCAGCTTTACCTGGGACACCACCGGGTCCTGCTGGACCAGGTCGAAAAAGGTGGACAGCCGGTCCACGTCGTGCAGTTCCCTGGCCAGCGCGGCGGCCAGGTCGAACCGGAACCCGTCCACGTGCATCTCCAGGATCCAGTACCGCAGCGAGTCCATGACCAGCTGGAGTGAATGCGGGTGCCGGGCGTTCAGGCTGTTCCCGCAGCCGGTGTAGTCCAGGTAGCGCCAGCGTTCGGAGTCCGAGAGCCGGTAGTAGGCGGCGTTGTCGATGCCGCGGAAGGACAGCGTGGGCCCCATGTGGTCGCCCTCGGCGGTGTGGTTGTAGACCACGTCGAGGATGACCTCGATGCCGGCCTCGTGCAGCGCCTTCACCATCGACTTGAACTCGCCGACCTGCTCACCGCGCTGGCCGGCCGAGGAATACCTGTTGTGCGGGGCCAGGAAGCCGATCGTGTTGTAGCCCCAGTAGTTGGTCAGGCCCCGGGCGACCAGGAACTGCTCGGCGACGAACTGATGCACCGGCATGAGCTCCACCGCGGTGACCCCGAGCCGCTGCAGGTGCGCGATCACCGCCGGGTGAGCGAGCCCGGCGTAGGTGCCGCGCTGCGCCGCCGGGACCTCCGGATGGCACAGGGTCAGCCCGCGCACGTGCGCCTCGTAGATGACCGTCTCGTGGTAAGGCGTCTGCGGGGCCCGGTCGTTGCCCCAGTCGAAGAACGGGTTGATGACCACGTTCTTCGGCATGTGCGTCGCGCTGTCCGCGGTGTTCCGCTTCCTGGGGTTGGCGAACTGGTAGTCGAACAGGGACTCGTCCCAGCGGACGTCACCCTCGACCGCCTTGCCGTACGGGTCGAGCAGCAGCTTGGAGCCGTCGCAGCGCAGCCCGCGCGGGGGATCGTGCGGCCCGTGCACCCGGTAGCCGTACCGCTGCCCGGGCGCGATGCCGGGCAGGTAGGCGTGCCAGACGAAGCCGTCGATCTCCGTCAGCTCGACCCTGGTCTCGCTGAGCCTGCCGCTAGCGTCGTCGGCCTCGTCGAAAAGGCAGAGCTCTACGCGTTCAGCGACCTCGGAGAAGAGGGTGAAGTTCGTGCCCCATCCGTCCCATGTCGCACCGAGCGGGTATGGCGTTCCCGGCCAGATACGCATTCGCCCCCTTTGGCGGCCAGTCGGGTCGCGTTCGGCCAGCGGCCGACTCTACCGGGTTAGCGTATGCCCGGAGGGACGTACGATACCGGATCGTGACCAGCCGGTCGGGGTTCCTCGGTTATCTCGAGGGCCATCCGGAGTTCTACCCAGATTTACCCGCCCGATTTACGCCACCCGATTTAAGCTGCCCGGTTTATGCTGCCCGGTTTATGCTGCACTGCGCCTAGTTGATCTAGCTTGGGCGAATCGGTCTAGCAAGCCGCCGGCCACTTCGGCGCAGGCGCCGAGCGCGGGGGAGACGGCGGCTGCCCCCGCAGCCAGGGCGGTATCGCGGATCCGGTCGGCGAAAAGGCCCGGGGCGAGCAGGTACGTGGCGACCGCCACGCGGGGCGCGCCGTCCCGCAGCAGGCCGGTCACGGCCGCCTCGGGGGAGGGCTCGGAGGCCGACGCGTAGGCCGGCCGGACGGCGAGCCACCCCGTCCTGGCCTGCCACTGCGCCGCCACCCGGGCGATGGTCGCGTTCGCCTCCGGGTCGCTGGAACCGGCCGACGCGAGCACCACCGCGGTCCGCGCCGGGTCCCGGTAAGCGCCGGGGTCCGCCTCGGCCATGCGGAGGTCGAGTGCGTCAAGCAGCAGCGGGTGCGGCCCGAGGGTGGCGCCGTAGCTCACCCGCGGCCGCGGCGTCCTGGCCAGCACACGGGGGATGTCGGCCTTGCTGTGGTACGCCGCGGTCAGCAGCAGCGGCAGCACGGTCACCTCGCGGTCCGCCTCGATCGTGCCCAGGACCTGCGGCAGCGACGGCGGGGCGTGGCCCAGGAAGGCGATGCGCAGGTCGAGGCCTGGCGAGCGTTCCCTGGCCAGCGCCGCCAGCGCGGCGATCGTGGCCGAGGCCCGCGGGTCCGCGCTGCCGTGCGCAACTGCTACCAGCACGGCTTTAGGCATGAATGCCGCACTCCGTCTTGCCGGTGCCCGCCCACCGGCCGCTGCGCGGGTCGGCACCGGACTCGACGCGGATCGTGCAGGTCGCGCAGCCGATCGACGGGTACCCGTCGTAGACCAGCGGGTTCACCAGCACGCCCTGCTCGGTGATGAAGTCGTCCACCTGCTTCTGCGTCCAGCTGACGATCGGGTTGACCTTGACCATCTCCCGCCGGTCGTCCCACTCCACGACCTTGGTCTGGCGGCGGTTGTTCGTCTCGTCCCGGCGGACGCCGGTGATCCAGGCGTCGTAGTTGGTCAGTGCCCGCTCCAGCGGCTCGACCTTGCGCAGGTAGCAGCACAGGTCGGGGTTACGCCCGTAGAGCCTGGGGCCGAGTTCGGCGTCCTGCTCCTTGACGGTGCGCGACGGGGTGATGTTGAGCAGCTTGATAGGGTATACGGCCTCCACCGCGTCCCTGGTGCCGATGGTCTCGGCGAAGTGGTACCCGGTGTCGAGGAAGACCACCTCGATGCCCGGCTGGACGGCCGAGGCGACATGGATGATCACCGCGTCGGTCATGGACGAGGTGACGCAGATCCGCTCGCCGAATGTGTCCACCGCCCAGCGGATGACCTCTTCGGCCGGCGCGTCGGCGAGTTCCTCCGCAGCCTGTTCGGCGAGGGTTCGCATCTGCTCGGGGTCCTCCAGGGTGTTCCGCTGTGCCAGGCCGCGCGTTACGACGGGGCTCACAGTGTGACTCCTATTCCGGCAAAGCGTAGCTGGAAAGACCGCGTGCAACTGCGGCAATGCCATTCACCATCGGCAGCGCCCTGGGGTTCGAGATCCTCCTCGCCGCAGTAGGGGCAGTAGAAGGGCACGGCCCGGGTGCTCATGAGAGTTCCTCGTCGCTGGCGCGGGTGGTCCAGGCGGCGAAGCTCTCTCCGGGCTCGCGGGCCGCGTCGAACCGGCGCAGCACCCGCTCCACGTAGTCCGGCAGTTCCTCGGCCGTGCTCTTCAGCCCGCGCACCTTGCGGCCGAAGCCGGAGCCCGAGCCGTCACCGCCGCCCAGGCTGCCGCCCAGGTGCACCTGGAAGCCTTCGACCTGCCGCCCATCCGGCCCGGTGACCAGCGAGCCCTTCAGGCCGATGTCGGCGGTCTGGATCCTGGCACAGGAGTTCGGGCAGCCGTTCACGTTGATCGTGACCGGGGCGTCGAAGCCGGGCAGGCGTCGCTCCAGCTCGCTGATCAGGTCGGCGGCCCGCGCCTTGGTCTCGACGATGGCAAGCTTGCAGAACTCGATGCCGGTGCAGGCCATGGTGTGCCTGCGGAACGCGCTGGGGCGGGCCGGCAGGCCGGCCTTGTCTAGCTCGGCCACGAGGTCCTCGGTGCGCTCGGCTGGCACGTCGAGGATGACCATCTTCTGCTCGGCCGTGGTGTGCACCCGGCCGCTGCCGTACCTGGCCGCCAGATCGGCGATCACGTCGAGCGCGTCGGCCGACAGCCGGCCTACGACGGGCGCGAATCCGACGTAGTAGTTCCCGTCGCGCTGCCGGTGCACGCCGACATGGTCGCGGATCCCGTCGCGTGGCGCGTCCGGGGCCGGGCCGTCCGGCAGGGCGTAGCCGAGGTACTCCTTCTCCAGCACCTCACGGAACTTCTCCGGGCCCCAGTCTGCGACCAGGAACTTGATCCTGGCCCGGTGCCGCAGGCGCCGGTAGCCGTAGTCCCTGAACAGGCCGGTCACGCCCGCCCAGACCTCGGCCACCTGGCCCGGCCGGACGAACGCGCCGAGCCGCTTGCCGATCATGGGGTTGGTGGACAGGCCCCCGCCCACCCACAGGTCGTAGCCTGCCTCACCCTGCTCGTTCAGCACGCCGACGAAGGCGATGTCGTTGATCTCGTGGATGGCACACTGTGCCGAGCAGCCGCTGATCGTGGACTTGAACTTGCGCGGCAGGTTCGAGAACGCGGAGTCGCCGATGTACTGCTCCCCGATGGCGACGATTTCCGGCGTGCCGTCGATGATCTCGTCCGCGTCGATGCCGGCCAGCGGGCAGCCGAGGATCACCCGCGGGGTGTCGCCGCAGGCCTCGGTGGTGGACAGGCCCACCGACTCGAGCGCCTCCCAGATGTCAGGGACGTTCTCGATCTCGATCCAGTGCAGCTGGATGTTCTGCCGGTCGGTCACGTCCGCCGTGCCGCGCGCGTACCGGCGCGAGATGTAGGCGATGACCCGCAGCTGGTCGTTGGACAGCCGGCCGCCGTCGATGCGGACGCGCAGCATGAAGTAGCGGTCGTCGAGCTCCTCCGGCTCCAGCACCGCGGTCTTGCCGCCGTCGATGCCGGGCCGGCGCTGCGTGTACAGCCCGTACCAGCGGAACCGGCCGCGCAGGTCAGCCGGGTCGATGGAGTCGAAGCCGTACTTCGAGTAGATGTCGATGATCCGCTGGCGGACGTTGAGCCCGTCGTCGTTGCGCTTGGTTTCCTCGTTCTTGTTGAGCGGCTCGCGATAGCCGAGCGCCCACTGGCCTTCGCCGCGTTTGCGCTTGGTCCCAGCTGCGACTGGCATGTGGGAGGGTCCTCCAGGTTCGGGGACGCGCATGGCACGAAACCTGGGCTCCGCTGGGCAGCATTTCAGACGTGGTCAGCCACGGGTCCAGCGGGGAACGCCCGGCATCGCACGCGCGCCCGGGACGGGAAATCCGGGCCGGCGATTACAGGGCGAGAAGACAGATAGCGCTGCGGATGCGCAAGAAGTCAATGTGACGGCGCCCGACGAGCAGCGGGTCCGTAACACTCATGAATCCAGGATCACATGTAACGAACCGGACTGTCCAGATAGCGTCCGGCATGTGGACGGTGCGAAGGGTCTTATCCGGCGCCATACGCGTGGCAACATACCCGGCCGCGGCGGTTATTCCCGGTCGTGACCTGCCGTCAGCCCTGGCGGAGCCAGCTGAGCGGCGGCTCGCTGCCTGGCTGCGTTCCTGGCTGGCCGGCTGGCGGAAGATGCTGGCAGTCGCACCAGGTGCCGCCCGGGCACTCCTCGTGATGCCGCTTCCGGCAAGGCACGCAGATCATCTCTCCATTGTGCGACGCCGTCCTTGCATCGCGTCCCGTTAGAGGGGTAAATCCCGGACATGCGCCAGGGTGAGTACCTGCTCCCCTTCCCCGACCGGCGGGCGGCCGGCACCATGCTCGGCGAGCGTCTCGTCCGCGCCGTGGCGCTCGGGGACTGGGCCGAACGGGCCGTGGTACTCGCCCTGCCCAGAGGCGGAGTGGCCGTGGCGAAAGAAGTCGCCGCGGTCCTGGACGTGCCGATGAACGTCATCGTGACCAGGAAGATCGGATATCCGCGCCAGCCCGAACTCGGTGTCGGGGCGATCGCGGAGGGCCTGGAAAAGGCCGTGTACGACGCCAGCCTGCTCGGCCGGCTGGCGCTCTCGCCGGCCGACCTGGCCCCGGTCGTCGCCGCCGAGCGGGCCGAACTGACCAGGCGGGTGCAGGTGTACCGGGGCGGCCGCCCGCTGCCCAGGGTGGCCGGATGGTGCGTGATCGTGGTGGACGACGGCCTGGCGACCGGCGTGACCGCACGGGCCGCGCTGCGCTCGCTGCGTGCGGCGCAGGCGGCCTACCTCGTGCTGGCGGCCCCGGTCGCGGCGCCCGCCGCGGCGGAAGAGATGCGCGCGGAGGCGGACCGGGTGATCATCTTGGCGACGCCGCGGCGGTTCCGGTCCGTTGGGCAGTGGTACACGTCCTTCGGGCAGCTCACCGACGCCGACGTGCTGGCGCTGCTCGCCTGAACCCTGGTACTGAGTGCCCTGGTACTGAGTGCGCTGGGACCCCGCCTAGGCGGCGTTGGCCCGCCGCATGCGGCGGCGGCGCTCGGCCGAACGCTCATCCTCGTTGAGGCCACCCCAGGTGCCGTACTTCTCCGGGCGCGAGACCGCGTAGTTCAGGCACTCCAGCCGCACCGGGCAGGATGCGCAGACCCCCTTGGCCTTGCGCTCCCTGATCTCCCTCTCGGGCTGGCGCTCGCCGTCGGGACCGAAGAAGAGCAACAAGTCCTCGCCTTTGCACGCGGCAGCATCTTGCCAGCCCCAGTTCGGGCGGGGAAGCACAGCCGACTGCCGACGTACCTGCGACATGGAACAATCACCTCAACCAAGATGCATCAAATAGTGCGTTACAGTAGAGCGTCAGGCTCGTGAGCACGGGAACCAGTCCTGTCCGGAAGCCTCCGTTGCAAGATACAACGCGTCTTCCCTGCATCGTGTTCCCATGCACGGGTACAGCGGCCACTGTAAGCAAGTGGTTACCATACCGAACGGCTGGCACCAGCGCGTCGGTTCACCCGTCCTTGCAAAACCATCGCGCGGGCCGCTGCATGCCCGTCGATAATGATGCCATCCGTGGTAGCGGTCTCGCACGCGGGGTGGCGAAATTCCCTACCTGAATTCCGGCCTCCAGCTAGCCTGCTGGAGAGTCTTCGTGACGAACTGGACAAAGAGAAGGGAGCAAGGCCACGATGGGCACCATGTCAGCGTCGGACGCAGCGCCGCTGCCCCGGCTCGGCGAGGTTTTCTTCGACCTGCGCGGCAGCTCCCGCAGCATGCGGTTGAGCTGGTACGCCGACACCGGCGTCTCCGTATTCAGCATCTGGCAGGGCGGCACCTGCACCGGCACGTTCCGGCTGCCGATGGAGGAGCTGCCCAGGCTGATCGACGCCCTGCAGCGCGGCGCGCAGGCAAACGATCCCCGCGGCTCCGGTGCCTACGCCAGCCCGCTCCCCGGGGCGCCGACCGACCCCAGGCTGACGGCCCTGCCGGGCGGTTACGGCGGCCGCGTGGTCGACTTCACGGGGCCGGTGACCGGGGACTTCCGCGCGGTGCGGGGCGACGACCCGGCCGGCACCATGGTGTTGAGCCCGGCGTCGTCGCAGCGGCCCCCGGGCCCGCGCGCGCTGCCCGCCGGACCGCTGGCCCTGCCTCCCGGGACGGGCGCCCAGCCATCCCAGCCGCCGCAAGACTACGCCGAGCAGTACTACTCCCAGCAGTATTACCCCGAGCAGGGCGCCGGACCGCAATACGCGAACGAGGGCTACGGTAACGCGGCCGGGTCCTACGGGGGCCAGTACGCAGGCCAGGGTCAGCAGTATGAGTATGCCGACCAGGGACGCTACGCCGAGCCCGCCCAGTACGCCGAGCCAGCCCCGTACGCCGAGCCCGCCCCGTACGCCGAGCCCGCCCCGTACGCCGACCGAGGCTACGCCCAGCAGGGGTACCAGGACCAGGGCTACGGCGACCAGCAAGGCTACGCCGACCAGCAGCAGGGCTACGGCGACCAGCAGAGCTACGCGGGGCAGGCGTACGCCGAATCCGGCTACAACTACTCCGGCCAGGGCTATGGCGGCCAGGGCTATTCCGATCAGGGATACGGCGAGCAGGGCTACGCCGACCAGCGGTACGCCGGCCAGGGCTATGGCGAGCAGGGTTACGGTAGCCCTCAGGCAGGCTCCGACCGCGATTACTCCTCTTCCTCGTATTCGGGGCGGCACTACGCCAGCGGGTCCTACCAGGGCCAGGGTCAGGGTTACGGCGCTGACTCCTATTCCGGCCAGGGCTACGACACCGCACCCGGCTATGACCAGGGTTCCTATGACAACCGGGGGTACGCCGGGTCGGGTTACCAGGCTCAGGAGCCCCAGTCCCAGGAGCACCAGGGCTACGCTCAGGACGCCTACCAGGGTCAGCACTACCAGGACCAGTCGTACCGGGACCAGTCGTACCGGGATCAGGCGTATCAAGAGCAGTCGTACCAGGGGCAGCGTTATCAGGGGCAGCGCTACGAAGACGAGCCTTACCAGGGTCAGCGCTACCCGGATGAGCGTTATCAGGAGCAGGGACCCCGCCAGGA
>Ga0207646_10007892_pt1 | contig 10743 bp, 9 predicted proteins | sample KBSK5502metaG_FD_184343 | JGI IMG/M metagenome (GOLD analysis project Ga0207646, IMG submission 184343) | Corn, switchgrass and miscanthus rhizosphere microbial communities from Kellogg Biological Station, Michigan, USA - KBS K5-50-2 metaG... | ecosystem: Host-associated > Plants > Roots >...
CCGTTGCCGGGCGCGTCACCGAGATACGTGTGCAGGATGGACAGGTAGCCAAAGTTGGCGAAGTACTGGTCATCTTTGAGACACCCGACGCCGCGAACGGAGGCGGTTCAACGCCCGCTAAAAACTCCGGCTCCGCGGTTGTCACGACCGAACCAGTACATACGCCTTCTCCGGCAGTACAAAACCCGCCGGCAAAACAGCGTGTCCTGGCCGCCCCTGCCGTGCGCAAACTCGCCTTTGAACTTGGGGTTGACCTGGAGCAAGTAACATCCTCTCAGCCAAACGGTCGAGTCACCATCGAGGATGTGCGAGCTTACGCCGAAAAAGCTAAAGCAGCAGCTACACACCCTGCTGCTGGAGCAGCAGCGGAAGAAGCCGAACAGTCTGTGCCCCAATCCGGGTTAGCCATCGCACAAAAGCCGGAACAACCTGTTCCTCTTGCCCAGGATGAACGCCAGCCCTTGACCGGTTTGCGCAAGCGCATCGCAGAGCACATGGAGCGTTCCTGGCGCATCATCCCCCACGCGACGGCCTTTGACGAGGTCGATGGCGAAGCGCTGGCGGCCTTGCGTGAAGCACTCAAGCCCGTAGCCGAGAAACGGGGCGTACGCCTTACCTATATTCCACTGCTAATCAAGCTCTTGATCCCGCTGCTCAGAGAGTTTCCTATCTTCAATGCCAGCCTGGATGACGAGCGGCGCGAAATCGTCTATAAGCGCTCGTACCATATCGGAGTCGCAACGGCCTCACCGGAGGGGCTGCTCGTGCCGGTTTTGCGCAATGCGGATCGCCTCACCCTGTTGGAAATCGCAAGCAATCTTGAACGCCTGGTGGAGGGTGCCCGGAAGCGCACCCTCTCACTGCCCGAACTGAGCGGCAGTACCTTTACCTTGAACAACATCGGCAGCTTTGGTGGCAGTAGTGGCACACCGATTATCAATCATCCTGAAGTGGCCATTCTCGCTGTCGGCAAGCTGCAAGATAAAGCGGTCGTACAACATGGAGCGGTAATTGTGCGCCCAATCATGCCCCTGGCGCTCTCATTCGATCACCGCGTAATTGATGGCGCTATGGCGGGTGCCTTCCTGGCCCGCTTCAAAGAACTGGTGGAGAATCCACAGCAATTGATGCTGGATATGGTGTAGCAGAAAGAAGCATTACGGTCAGGAACCCAATCCCCTTTTAGGGGATGGGCTTGTGTGAACAAGCTCACCTGACCAGACTCAGCTCGAAAGAGCTACGTTACGAGCGAAATAGGTACGTTGGGATGCGTCGCCAGTTCCAACCGCTACGGTAGCAGGTTAAACAGATACCTCTTGACTCTTGATATCAATATGATATAATAAAGATATCAACTGAATGGAGGTAGCAATGAACAAACTTATTCGGAACATTCCTGATGATGTCATTGAAGTACTCAAGGAACAAGCCAAAGTAATAGGCTTGACGCTGGAAGCTTACATACGCCTCAAGCTCATTGAAATAGCAAAAGCCACACCTAAGCAAGTGGAGAAATCAGGAGATGAGGATAATGGTGCAAAGAGATAGGCGAGAGTACTTCAAGCAATATTATCAGAACAACTCTGACTACTTCAAAGAACATGCCCGTAAAAGGGAACGAGAAATAAAGGAGTTTATCCGACAACAAAAAGTAGGCTTGTTTTGTATGCGGTGTGGGAATGCTGATATCCGTGTCTTAGATTTTCATCATATTGATAGTAGTACTAAAGAAGGTTCTATAGAACACATGGTAAAGGGAGCATGGAGCAAAGATCGCATCTTGCAGGAACTCGCCAAGTGTGAAGTTCTTTGTGCGAATTGTCACAGAATATTGCACTGGGAAGAGTGGAACAAGGGTTAACTCAGTGCTTGTTACGCTAAACCGTTCAGTAACCTTGTCAAGGCGAACATTACCCGCGCAAGCGGAGGCTCGCAGGAGCAATGCATGTCACACGTTTTTGTCCTTGATACACATAAGCACCCATTAAACCCGGTCCATCCTGGCCGAGCACGATGGTTGCTCAAGAAAAGCAAAGCCGCAGTGTTCAAGCGCTATCCATTCACCATCATCCTTAGGAGTGCAGCAGAGTCGCCACAGGTGCAGCCCTTACGCATCAAGCTAGACCCCGGTTCCCACACCACCGGCATCGCCATTGTGGATGATCACAGCGGCCAGGTGCTGTTTGCCGCTGAACTCGCACATCGAGGGCAGGAGATAAAGAAGGCCCTCGATACCCGCAGAGCCGTGCGTCACCATCGCAGAGCACGCCATACGAGATACCGCAAGCCCAAATTTGACAATCGCCGCAGGCCAAAGGGCTGGCTAGCCCCTTCACTCCTGAGTCGTGTGTATAACACCCTAACCTGGGTGAACCGGCTCAGGAGACTGTGCCCGATTTCAGCGATCAGCATGGAGCTTGCTCGCTTCGATCTACAGGCCATGGAGAATCCAGCTATTGAGGGATGCCAGTATCAGCAGGGCACCCTGGCAGGCTATGAGTTGCGCGAGTATCTGCTCGACAAGTGGGCGCGCACCTGCGCCTATTGCTCGAAGCAGAACATTCCCTTGCAGATAGAGCATATCATCCCACGTGCAAAGGGGGGTACAGACAGGGTGAGCAACTTAACCCTGGCCTGTGAGAGGTGCAATCGTGCCAAAGGCACCCAGGATATTGCTGTGTTCCTCAAGCAGAAACCTGATGTACTCAAGCGCATTCTTGCCCAGGCCAAAGCCCCACTCAAAGATGCAGCGGCTGTTAATGCTACGAGGTGGGCCCTCTACGAGCGATTAAAGGACATAGGGCTACCTGTTGAGTGCGGGAGCGGGGGCTTGACAAAGTTCAATCGCAGCACCCGCAACTTACCGAAGACGCACTGGCTAGACGCTGCATGTGTGGGAAAGAGCACACCTGAGATATTGCAGCTGAAGGGGATCATGCCCTTGCTCATCACGGCCAACGGCCACGGCTGCCGCCAGGTGTGCTTGATGGATGGCACAGGCTTCCCACGAACCAAGCCCAAACAGAAGCAATTTACGCATGGATTTCGCACAGGTGACATCGTACGCGCTCGTGTTCCAGATTACCTGAACAATGCAGGAAGTCACGTGGGAAGACTGTCAGCAAAGGCAAAAGGAGGTTTTACCATCACAACCGCAAAAGGCAAAATTACCGATGTTGGAAAGAAGTATTGCCGCAGGCTCCAACGAGCCGACGGCTACGGGTACTCGCAGCAATTTACGCCTGCGGGTGCCTTTCTTTCCTCCCTGAGCCTAAAGGCATGAGGGTACCCAGAAAGGATTTTTATGGTAGTTGGAGATGTAACTACGGCAGTTGACGTACTCGTACTCGGCGCTGGTCCAGGTGGCTATGTCGCCGCGATCCGTGCAGCACAACTGGGGCGGCATGTAACCCTGGTTGACCCGGGACCCCCAGGAGGTATCTGTCTCCTGCGGGGGTGTATTCCGCTCAAAGCTCTGCTTTCCGCGACCGAACGTTTGCAGCAAACGCGCCAGGAAGAACTTGCCGCAATGGGCATCCATGCCGAATCCGTCTCATTTGATTGGACGGAAATGCAGGTATGGAAGCAGAGCGTCGTAGACCGTCTCACTGACGGGGTACGCCGCCTGGTAGCGGGCAATCGCATCGAATACGTACCCGGTACAGGCTGGTTCATGAATGCCCAGGAGGCGCGGGTAGAAGGTGAACACGGCTCCCACCGCTTCAAATTTGAGCACTGTATAATTGCCACCGGAGCTAACGCCGCTCCAGCCCCTGGCCTACCCTACGATGGCAGGCAAGTATTGACACCTGAACAGGCATTACTGTTGCCCGAACTGCCCGCTGCATTGAGCATTATAGGCGACGACTACATCGCTTTGGAACTGGCTACACTCTTTGCGCGCCTTGGTGTCAAGATCAAACTCTTTTCACCGGGAGAGCAATTGCTGGCCGGAGTCGATCCCGCGGCGCTGCGTCTCGTACAGGCCGGTTTGCGCAAGCTGGGCGTGCAAACGGCAACCAAAACCACATTAAACGACGTAACCGAGCGGCCTCTGGTAATCTCGCAGGGCGTCTGTCCCTATACATCCGGCCTGCACCTGGACACTGTAGGCATTGAAGTGTCTGCCAATGGCAGCATTATGGTTAATTCCATGCAGCAGAGCAAGGTGCCGCATATCTATGCAGTGGGCGATTGCACCGGTGGAAGCGCGTTGGCAGGTATCGCTATCAAACAGGCCAAGGTGGCTGCCGAAGCAATCTCAGGGCAGCGAGTACAATTTGCTCCCCTCGTGACCCCTCGCGTTGTTCATACGACCCCCGAACTGGCAACTGCCGGATACTCAGCGGAGGAAGCCACCCGCGCCGGTTACAACATCGCAACCGGCAGATTTCCTTTAGCCGCTAACGGGCGTGCCTTGACCCTGGGAACAGATAACGGCGTCGCCCTGCTTGTGGCAAACGCAGACGATGGTGTGCTGCTAGGCGCAACCCTGGTAGGCCCCCGCGCCGGTGATCTGATCGAGCAGGCTGCGCTGGCGATTGAGATGGGCGCGACCCTCACCGATCTTTCGGAGATTCTCTATGCTCATCCGAGCTTGAGCGAGGCTCTTCTGGAAGGGTCAGAGGACGCTTTGGGGAAAGCGATACATATACTGGCGAAAGCATAAAACTGAATAGGGGATAGGGGCTACACAGCGGAGGTCTGCGCCTGGCTCTGGCAGCTTACGCCTGCCTGGTGGGGGGCCAGGGGCAGGGTAAACCAGAAGGTGGAGCCCTGACCAGGGGTGCTCTCGACGCCGACTTGCCCCTGATGGCGCTCAATAATGATTCGACAAATGTACAACCCCAATCCCAGTCCGACCCCGGTGCCGCTCTGGACCTTGATCCCCTTGACCCGGTGGAAGCGTTCCCAGATCCCCGCCTGTTCTTCCGGCAGGAGCCCTGGCCCCTGATCGCGCACCCAGACCCGCGCCTGATGGCCCGCCACGTCGAGCCCCACCACAACGGGCTGCTCAGCGGGCGAGTATTTGAGCGCGTTGGTCAGGTAGTTGGTCACGACCTGCCCAAGGCGGCCGGCATCGGCATACAAAGGCACCGGCTGTGCCGCCGGAAGCTCGAGGAGAAGCGTGCGCGTCGGCGCGGTCTGGCGCTGCTCCCCGACGGCCTCGCGGACAATCGTCCCCAGGTCGGTGGACTCCGGGTGGAGGTCCAGCCTGCCGGCCCGGATGCGCGACACATCCAGCACATCGTTCACCAGCTGTTCCAGTTGGGCTATCTGATGGTTGGTGTGCGCATATTCCTGGAGCAAGAGCGTCGCCTTCTTTCTGAGTTCCTCAGGCATTCCGGAATCATTGCGTGCCAGTTTCCCCAGGCTGCGCTGCGTGAATTGAAGGTTGAGCTTGATGTAGGTGAGCGGCGTTTTCAGTTCGTGACTGGCTATGGCCAGGAAGGTATCCATCTGCTCCTGGGTCTCACGTAGTGCCAGTTCATTCGCCTGCGCCTCTGCGCGTTCGCGCAGCAGCCGCTCGTGCTCCAGCACCAGTGCCCCCAGCCGGGCGAAGCCCCTGATGACCGCCCCCTTGTTCGGGTAGCGAGACGCTTGCTCCTTCGCTCCACCATCCAGCCTGAGAATACCAACCAGGGTCTCTCCTATCCGCATCGGCACCAGGAGAGATGTGCGTTTTGGAGAGGGACCGTGCCAGATGGGCAGTGGCGATTGTGTTTGATCAAGCAAGACCGGCTCGCCTGCCTGCAGCGTCGCAACCAGGCCGGGTTGCAGATGCTGGCCCAGGTAGGCATGCTCATCCCAACTGGCCCACCACTGCTGCTCGTCTTTTGGCGCGAGGCCCACCACGGTGATGGGGGTCAGCGCTCCTGTCCCGGGCTCGACCGCCGCCATGCTGACGTGTTGACACTCCAGGACACTGCGGGTCAATGCTGCCAGGCGCTGTGCTACCGCTTGTAGGGCAGAATCTGTGCCCGGGAGTGGCCGCCCTACACTGGTAGCGCCGGCAGGCTCTGCTGCCTCCGGCCCCTGCACCAGCGCTTCCGCCATGGCCAGGAGCGCGTCGAGCGCCTCCTGGGTATACAGTTCCAGTCGTCGCCGCTCGGTCACATCGCGGGCCAGCCAAACCGCGCCGGTAATCTGTCCTTGCCGATTGCGGGTCGGTGCGCCCGTGATACTCAGGAACACCTTCCGTCCATCCAGGGTCCGCACCCACATCTCTGGGGCACTCTCCCCGGTCAGCACCTCGCCCCGCAGAGTGCGACTGGGTGGCGCCTGTTCCACGGCGAGAGGCCGACCCTGAGCATCACATACGGCAAACTGCGCCACCCGCTCAGCCAGCGACCAGGAGGTGAAATTGGGGATCTGATCCAGGCCCAGCAGGGTGCGTGCCGCGCTGTTGTGCCGGATGATGTACCCCTGCTGGTCGGAGACGAAGACGCCATCCACCAGCGTCTCAAAGATCGTGCGTAATTGGGCCGCCTGCGCTTCGGCTTCCTGGCGGGCCTGGCTCGCTGCCCGCGCCACGTGTCCGGCTACCAGACTGATCAGGAAGCCCACCACCAGGACTAGCAGGGCGCGGACGACATCGGCCACAGTCGCGAACGACCAGCCGAAGCGGTATGGAAAGACGACAAAGTCCAGCAGCGCCCCGCCCACCAGGGTCGCCAGCAGGCTGGGACCGCCGCCCCAATTCAGCGCCACCAGCACTACTGCCAGGACCACCAGCAGCCCTGGCAGACTGAACGTGGGCAGGACCGCTATCAGCAGCAGCGTCAGAGCGACGGCAATCACCACCAATATCACCGCCGCCACATAGCCGAGAGCCGGATGACGCAGACGAGTGGGCAACCAGGAGGGCGCAAACGTATTGGCGCGCATCCACTGGCGCAGGCAACACCAGACGTTTCCGGCGAGCCACCACTGCCGGGCAGGCAACTCCAGCGGATCTGTTTCGCCAGGGCCATGCTCGGCGTGTGGGGCGTTGGGCTGAGATCTGTTGCTCACGGGAAACGCCTCTCCACAATGTTCATTTTAGGAACGCTCCTTCTGCTGCATCTCGTCAGATGCAATGATGATCTCACTCGCGTCAGTATAATGAGAAAGCGTCATGAAAGCGTCATGAGCAGTGTCATGAACGGGAAATGCCTTCAATTCAGGCCACTTTTGAGTTATGAAATGCTCTCGACAAAGTCCACCGTGCCCATCTTCTATGAACAACGAGGACTAATGGTAAGACGGGGCGACGCTAGCGTCGCCATTCCACGCCGCTCCCGGCCTTAGTGTATTACCAATAAGGTTTGTCGCACTTGTAACACTTGCAACACTTGTAACATTTGTATCACTTGTATCGCTGTGTTAGCTCGTGCATAAAAAGGGGAGCTTTTCCACAAACGGAAGCGACGACAGCAACAATGCACAGCTTTCGATTCTGATTACGATCTAGCCGCGTAAAGAATCTAAAAACTAACTGCAAAATCCTTGACATTTCCATATCTTTATGTTATATAACAATCAGATATATATCTAGGAGATATAAAGATGGCTAAGGAAAACAAAAGCAGGTATGCTCTGCTTGGAATACTCAGCATTTGTCCCGGTTCTGGCTATGACATCAAGAAGTTCATGGAGCAGAGCACCGGCAACTTCTGGAATGAGAGCTACGGGCAAATCTATCCAATACTCAAGCAACTTGTTGACGAGGGGCTCGCCACCAGTCGTACAGAGAAACAGGGGGGCAAGCCAGAGCGCTACGTTTACACGCTTACAGACAAGGGCCTGCAAGCACTACAAGCCTGGTTGACCGAACCAATCGAACATGTAGTTGAACGCAACGAGTTACTCTTGAAGCTGTTCTTTGGCAGGCAAGCTTCAGTTGCCGACAACATCGAACATGTACAACAGTTCCGGGTATTGCAGGAGCAGTTACTTCGTAAGTATCGAGTCATCGAGGCGCATCTTCAAGTGAATTGCGCTGACGATTCAGGCCAGTGCTACTCCCTTATGACTGTCAGGTATGGGATACATAGGTGCCAGGCACTGCTTACCTGGTGCGATGAAACCATTGCCGCTTTGAATACATTCGCTGAAAAACAAGAGGCGGGGAAGTAGTAAGAGTATGCTTTACGCCTCGTGAAAGGAGCATCTATATGGCTAAGGTTGTACCCGGACGCTTTACGGCTCAGACCGGTGAACCCTTTGTTGTTTTCTTGATTGGTATGCGTATCAACAAGTTCTTCGCTTTTCGCAAGTGGATTCCCACGGCAATGTCCATGGGGCCAATGCTTCGATCTTTGTACCAGCATCCCGAAAAAGGATTCCTTGGAGCAGAAGTCTACTTCAAGTTGCGCGGACCAGTGTTAATACAGTACTGGCGTTCATTTGAAGATCTGGAAAAGTTCGCCAGGGATAAAAGCGAGCCTCACCTGGGCGCGTGGAAACGCTTCAACAAAGCCATCGGCTCAGATGGCAGTGTCGGCATCTGGCACGAAACATTTCTCGTCGATGCAGGCAAATATGAGGCATTGTACGGCAATATGCCTGTCTTTGGATTAGCTGCCGCAACAGAACACGTACCGGCCATTGGCCGCCGCGAGACTGCACGCCGTCGATTGGGTGGTGAAAGTGAGCCAGCGGTGGCATCACCGCCTCAATCCGCATCTGTTGCTGAATAATGTAATCTATACCCGGATGCCATTTCATAATAAAAAGGTCATCGAGTTCAATCGAACAAAACTCGATGACCCCCAGCTCTACTGATACGCTTGCTCGCCTACTCTTTACCGATCATTACTTCCGTCGATGTCGCAACACAATACGCCTCTTTTAAGCTGGACATACGAGTGATGTCTAGCTGAATTCCTAGCTGTCGAAGTAGCTGGAAAGGGGTGTGCCGGTGTCCCAGGTTTTCCGCCAGGGTATCGCACTCCCCGGTACACGCATGCGCGTCGAACGTGCGCTCTCTTCCCATATCCCCACCCTTGCGGCGCGTCGATCCGCTGAGACGCCCCCTTTACTTCCCCGCTACCTAAACCACCACCCCTACGCGCCCACGGGCGCGTGACCCCGCCCGCGCTCATACTGTATATCCAACATTTTGCCCTTCCCCACCGTGGCGGGAGGTTCATTGGTCAATAGGCCCGGGGTGACTCCGATTACAGAGGGACGCACGCCTCCACTTCGCTCTGGCGGCGTCCCTCTGTAATCGACCTGTCACCCTTCCTTTCCGCTACGCGCACATTTCAGCCACAATCGAAGGATATCGAAACTCTTCCGGTAACCTCTCCTACCCTTTCCGCTATCTCTGCCAGCTACCTTTTCAGCCACTCACTCATTAGGTGCCTTTATACTTGTCCCATCTTTTCCACCACCCTGTCCATCCGTACTCAACATCATCCAATGTATGCTCAGGAGCGGGATCACCTTGCTCTCTTTGTTCCTTGAGCCATGCCGTTATCGCACCAGACCAGATTTCCCACTCTCTTTCATCAAACCAAGCGGTAAAATCCATTTTGAAGTTAAAGTAGTACTTATTTACCCAAGACCGTAGTACGTTCTCATGTTCATTCGGATACATGATCTCAAAATAATCAAGCAGTATTGATTGTGCAAGGTGACGAGGCCCTGCCCCTGTATATCCCCATCCGTAGACGACGGTCTCTGGTTTCACCCAGGTATCATAGGGAAGGAGCGGCTTCCCATTGGATGTGACCCGTCTTTCTTGGAGGTACCCGCCATACTTCTCATCAGGAACCTGCACGTAGAAGCCCTTGTAGACAATGAGAGGCGGCACCTTATATTCGACTATTTCCTTCTCTGCTCCCTCTTCGTTAGAAGGAAGAGGTATTTGCCAGTAGTGATACGGCAGAATTACTTTGATGGGTAACAGCCCCTCTTCTTCTTTTTCCTCCTTAACGGGTAACAGCCCTTCATTCTTTTTCACTTCCTTCGCAGGTGATGGCCTTTCTTCCTTCTCCGCTGATGGCCTCTTCTTTCTCCTGGTGAATTCATCTTTCGGCAGACCAAGCACCTTTATCAACGAGAGTTGGATATCGTCACCTCTTGGAAGAGATCTATCACTTTCCCATCGGAGGATTGAGAGCGACGACACGCCTATTTTTTCCGCTAAGGTGTCTTGCGACCAGTCGAGTGCTATCCGTCTCGCTCTGATCCGCTGCCCGAGCGTTGCTTCTTGTTTTTCTTCTGGTTGCGGTGGTTCCTGTCCCATGCTACGCCCTTTGGTGGTTGAAAAACGCCCTCGCCATTCTACCAAATATACACGCTCTCAGCAACGCTTCCTATCACTTTTTTTCCCCCCTGATTTGTTACTATCATTGTTATTTTCACTGCTCTAGAGAAGCTGCATACTGGTGCCCATAGCCTGGCACTTTCGCCACTGTGGTATGCCAGGCAGCGTATCACCTGTTCTACCAGTCAAACCAAGAGGAGTTTTACCATGGGTAACACACCACACCGTGCCGAAGGGGAGCAACACCCCCGTCAAAAAGCCCGCCGGGTTCATATGAACAGTGGGCCACAACTCAATGAACGTTTAGAAGCGTTCTGGCCCATTGTTGGGCAGCAGGGTCTTCTGCGTTTCGACCAGGCACAACGCTTTTTAGGGCGGCTCAGTCCTGAGCCTGGCAAGATGAAGCAGCCAGGCACCTTATCCGCAGAGCGCACGCGCAAGCTCTTGCGTCCCTGGATTGATGAAGGCGTCCTGCTCTATAAAGCGTA
>Ga0207646_10007893_pt1 | contig 10743 bp, 17 predicted proteins | sample KBSK5502metaG_FD_184343 | JGI IMG/M metagenome (GOLD analysis project Ga0207646, IMG submission 184343) | Corn, switchgrass and miscanthus rhizosphere microbial communities from Kellogg Biological Station, Michigan, USA - KBS K5-50-2 metaG... | ecosystem: Host-associated > Plants > Roots >...
GCGACGAATGGCCGAACACCTCGATCCAGGCGGCCATGCGCCCAATGGACAAAATCAAATGGGCTTCTCCTTCCGAGCCCGTTCTCAGCGTTCTGGAACGCATGCAGGCAGAAGATATCAATCAGATGCCAGTTCTTGAAGACGGCCGCGTTGTCGGGATGATAGCGCGCGACTCCATCCTGCGCGTCCTCCAGGCGCGTCTCCAGGTAGGTCACCTCGCCGAACAGTGAGCAGCTCCCGAGGCCAAACATCCGGTCTCAAGGTGGTGTCGCGAGCTATATTGAGGTTTGACAAATGAAACGAATTACTTTTCTTCGGAATTTTGTCTTAGCGCAAGCGCGATTGAATGAAGTGCACGCCTTGGTGCAACCCTATCAGGCGCTTGGCCAACGCAGGCTACGAAAACCCGAATGACGTAGCCAGTGGTATAGAGGTTGATTTCAGTCGGCGGCAACGGGGTTTATAACTTCGTTGTTGCCGGAGCAAGCATCCTGCAGCGCGATTCCCAGGGCGACGGCAAATTCATTTGGGCGAAGAACTCTTGGGTCCGGCCACCTCCTGCCTTTCGCGAGTATTGGCAACCACAATCAGCCGTTTTCGATTCTTGTCGAAAGAATAGACTTGTGGTCGATCCAATCAACTTTGGAAGAAGCGGAAAGCGGAACGCTCCGGTAACTCGAAGTGACTCAAGACAAAATCGAACCTCATGTCGGAAACGAGACGGCAAGCGTCTTTGCACGACGAGGCAAAATGGCATCGGCACCCGCGGCTCTCCAACCACTGCATAAGTTGCAGACAGCTCTGCGTGGTTTCGCCAACCAGGGGAATTTCAGTCCGCTGTTCCATGGTCATCACCTTTCATGACCGAAGGCGTTTAGTTTCTTCCGCACGGCCCCTTTCAAAGAGGGGCCGGCGCGCCCTTGCATTTCGTCTTCCGCCCATCCTCCGGGACGTCTTCGGGGGATTCTCTTTTCGGATGGACTCAAATCCTCTGTCGGCGGCGCGTTGCCGACCTCGCAGTCCATGCAAAGCGGATCCCAGTCGCTCTATTCCGCCTCCGATGGCGTGGTAGAGGTCGGCCGCAGTTTCACGGACAAGGATTTCGCCGGAAGGATTGAGCTCCGCATTGATTTGACACAATTTTCTGGCGTGGGCCTTGGATGCATCCTGCTCGCTCAGGTGTACCGTGATTTTTCGGATCAATTCAGGATACCGGTCGAACCGGAATCGCACGCGTCGTTGCAGATACGTGCGAATTGCTTCCATCAGATCCACCCCGCTGCAACGAACGTCAATTTCCATGTTCTTTCACCTCCCATGCATTTCTACAGTTCTAGCTTCAAGCGTAGAGGTAGTGAGAAAAAGTAGATAATTAGTTAAAACTGCTTAGAGTTTTTAGAACTGGCTCTTTGGCGCTCAAACAGTGGCAACGGCAGGATTATTACCACAATCTGTTTGCGGGCAATCGCTATCACTTCGGATTCCGCGACCTTCGAACCTTGGCTTACGTGTGTCCAATGGACTTGTTCCCGAACGCGCCAGCACTGGTTGTGATTCTCGGTGCTGGTTTTAGGCAAGCTCGCGACAAATTCGCACATCGCAAGGCGCTTGTCGGCCTACCAAAATAGTCATTGCGTTGGGCGGACTGCCTATGACCTCAGCGATCTGATTTGCATGGCAGCCCGCGCGACGTTGCCGCAACTCCACATCGGCAGGACACTCTAGAAAGGAAAAGCAGAAACTGAATGTAAAACCACTAAGTTCTGTTCTAGGTATGATTCGGATTGAAATTTGCCTGGTGCTTCCTCTGGCAGCTTGGGGGACGCTGCGCGATAGCCATGAAGGCGTCAGTTCGGTATCAGCTGGAATTGAATCTTTCGTGGAACGGCGGTCCCTGTCGCGCCGAGTATCCCGGAGGTGCTTCGAGGTTATTCAACCGGTTGGGAAATAGAAAAAGAGTCCTCCGTGGGATCCGGCAGAGTGGATAGCGGGTCGCTTGCAGGAAAGGAGTCGGCCAGGGTCTTATCGAGCATTTTTTCACGGGTTGCGCGGACGTTGCCTATGTCCGTGGGGCGATCCTCTGGGTCCCTCGTTGCTTCGTTCATGGGTGTACCAAATCTTCGTACGTAAGTCTGGCCTCATGCGCGATATTGTAAAACATGACGAGTTCTCTCGCCAGGCTGCGGCTGCCGAAGCCGCGCGCAGGGCGGGCTATTCTCCGGTACCGAGCGAAGAGCAGTTTGGGCACGAATGAATTCCCGCAAATTGTGACCGGAAGTCGGTGACCATCACGCGCGCCAAAGGGGTATCCTGCAAAGCGGCTTGGCAGCGGGCTGAATGCGCCTCCCGCCTGGCGCCGATGCAGACTAAGAGTGCTGCCGATATCACCAGAAGGATCCAGAAGGCCAAAAGAAACAGCAGCACCGTCACAAGTTCCTGGGCCAGCGCGGAGTCGCGCAAACCGCCAGCTTCAAACCACTGGGTCAGTGCATCCCAAGAAATAAAGGCGAAGAAATTCTCCTGAGCAAGTTCTGCCGCGGTTCCGATGTCGTCCATTGACGGATTCATGGATCAACTCCTGAACCGTCTGTGGCGTCGGGGGCGTTGCGGCGCTCTTTCTTGTTCTGTAACTGCCACATCTTCTTTCACCGATTCCACGCGCTCTGGACTTGCGCGTTGTCTTCTCGAGTTCCGTTCAATCCACACGCAAAGACCGAGAAATGCGCCGGTTAAGATGATTACCGCGATCGTTGCCGGTTCCATGGTTCCTCCGCGTTTTGATTCCATCATTTGCAGTTCGGACGGTTCATTTGAAACGCCGCTTGCGTGCGCGGCTGGCTGCCGTCTCCGGGTGACGAACCGCACCAACCATATGGACCACTCGAATGTGCGGCCGATACGTTCCGTCGCGAGGCCGACCGCGATGTACAGATTCCTGTCAACCGCCAGTCGGAAGAAGCTGAACCTGGATACGGCAGGACGCCGGAATATTGCCGGCTCCTGGGACGTCATCGACGCGGACGTTGACGCGTCCAAGTTTTGCTGCGAACCTGCCAAACGCGAAGTGCAGGTGCCGCTCGATGTACGCGTAGTAAGGGGCGCGACCTTTCAGCTGTGCGCTTTCGATGCGAACATCGACATTCGTCTTTCTCTCCACCTCCTGTCTTCTCGCCCTTCTTGTATAAGAGGAAAGGTATCTTCGGACAATTAGAAACTATGCTTGACACGATTAGAGATTTTCGCAGTATGATTCGGCCATGGAGTGGCTGAACTATCATCACCTCTTTTATTTTTGGACGGTCGTCCGCACAGGCAGCATCACGAAAGCCTGTGAGGAATTGCGTCTCGCTCCCCCAACCGTGAGCGCGCAACTGAAAAGCTTCGAGGATCGTCTGGGCGAGAAGTTGTTGAAGCGCTCCGGCCGGAATCTCGTTCCCACGGAGATTGGACTCGCGGTGTATCGGCAAGCGGAAGAGATTTTTTCGATCGGGAGGGAAATCCTGGATACCGTCAAGCGACGCCCCACAAGCCGACCTCTGCGTCTGGTCGTGGGGCTCGACGATGTTGTTCCAAAGGAGATCGCACACAGGCTCATCGAACCGGCTTTTCGCCTGGACGTTCCCATCCGCCTGGTGTGCCATGAAGCAAACCTGGAGCGGCTTGTTGCGGAACTCGCGCTGCACGAGGTGGACGTTGTTCTGTCGGACTCTCCCGTTACGCCGAGCTTGAACTTGCGCGTGTACAACCATTATCTCGGGGATAGCGGAGTCGTTTGGATGGGACCGCCGGACTTGGCAAAACGGTATATTCGTGGATTTCCGAAGTCTTTGAACGGCGCGCCCGTGCTGCTTCCGACGGACGACACTGCCATCCGACGTAAACTGGACCAGTGGTTCGCGGGATTGGGAATTGAGCCTAATCTAGTGGCGGAGTTCGAGGACTACGCTCTCTTGCGCGTTTTTGGCCATGCCGGATCCGGAGTCTTTCCAGTTCCAAGCACACTTGAGAACCATTTTCGGAAGCACGATAACGTCAAGAGAATCGGGGTCGCAAAGAACGTAGTTGGTCATTTCTATGCGATTTCTGCCGAAAGGAAGATCGGGCATCCTGGCGTGGTCGCGATTTGTGAAGCTGCACGCCGCGAAGTCTTTGCCTAACCTAGCCGCACTTGTGCAACCCCTCGGAGTACCGTAATTCCTGAATTCGTCCAGACCATTGTTTCGCTATCTTTTTTTCTAATTGTCTGAAGTGACAGTTCGGGCTCATGGTACAGGCGTTGGGAATAAAACGAGACGGGGATTAGGGGCTCAATGAGCGGGTTCATAAGGGTTTCGTCAAAATCACGATTCCATGGTTATCCAGAAGACGCGCCGAGCGTGTCAGGAATAAACATTCAAACGGCAATGTTGCTCGGTGTAGACACCGAAGCCTGTGAGGTTGGTACTGAACTTCTTGGGAGATGCGGCTTAGCGACGATGAGACTTTCTACTGTGGCTGACCTGCGGAAGGGGATTTCGGAGCAGGAAGCTTGCCTCGTACTTTGCGAAGACCTCCTTCCCGACGGCGACTTCCGGGATGTTCTAAAAGTTATCCATGATTCAAAGGCGAGCGTTCCGGTAATTCTTTTTTCGAGGCTTGCGGACTGGGATGAGTATCTCGTCGCGGTGAAGCTCGGCGCTCACGATCTTCTACGATTTCCTTTTCGGACGGGAGAACTGCAGTGGGTCATTGACCGGGCACTCGCCGGTCATCCGTTGAGCACCTCCTGACAATATAGGACAGCAACAAGCCTGAGCTTGCAGTGACAAAAGTCACAGAGCAACGGGCAGGCTGAGTGATGTTCGAGATCATGATTCATCGAATTGTACGGTTCTCGCTGCGGCTGTTCGTGTGTCTCGTAAGTTCCTGGCACGAACAGGATGCAAATTCTTAAACCATCTCTTCAGCTGCGCGGGGATCTGCCGTGATTCTTCGCGTAGGCAAATGCCTGCCGTTCCCAGCCGTCGCGCAAAACGGGCATGTAACGTTTTCCATACTCCGGGCTCTATACTGGTAAGACCATGGAAACCATTGGAATTCTGGAGAAAGCCAGTTTTGAGGGCTGGACCGACCAGGAGGTCGTTGACCGGGTGAAGGCCGGCGATACCTCTCTGTACGAGATCATTATGCGCAGGTACAACCAGCGGCTCTACCGTGTCGGGCGCGCTATCTTGCGCGATGGTGCCGAAGCGGAAGATGTAATGCAGGATGCCTACGTCCGAGCCTATCAACACCTTGATCAGTTTGCTGGACGCGCGCCCTTCTCCGCGTGGCTGACGCGCATTGCGGTCCACGAAGCGCTGGCTCGCCTCCGTTTGCGCAAACGCAACACGCAACTGGACAACAAAGATCCGGATGGAGAGCTTTCTATGAATATGGTCGAGACTTCCCCTGACCCAGAGCAAAGTGCTACCAGAGCCGAACTCGGCCGGCTTCTCGAAGAGGCACTGCTTGACCTTCCGGAGCAGTACCGGACCGTGGTCATGCTGCGAGATGTCGAAGAATTAAGTACATCGGAAACGGCCGCTGTGTTGGACCTAACTGAAGACAACGTAAAGGTTCGGCTGCATCGTGGCCGCGCGATGGCGCGCAGTTGGCTCGTCGCGCGCGTGGGGACAAACTTAAAAGATGCCTTCCCTTTTATGGGTGCCCGCTGCGACCGTGTCGTTCGTGCTGTGTTTATGCGGCTGGCCAGGCTCAGCACGGCGCCGCCATTGGTTCAGTGAAGCTTGCCCGCCAACCTATCGACGTTCCGATCGGCAATCTCGGGTCTGCACGATGAGTTCTTTCAAGGCAACGCGTTAGTTCTTGGCTTGCACGCGCGTTCTTCAAGTCTCAAATCACTCGTCGTTCCGGGCTGGCAAGTCACCTCTACGTGGCTCGGCACGCCTGGCTAGTAAGGGCGTCCCGATGCCCGTACCGGTCAGGCCGTTACGCCTTCCAGACTGACAGCGCGCGGAAACAGAATGTTGTTTTCCAGGTGAACATGTTCTTCAAGATCTTCTTCGAACTCCCGCAGGCCCTGGTACAAGGCCTTTAAAGCTTGTGCATGCACCTTCAGGAGCCGTGTATTCTGAACTCGCTTTGCGAATTTGTTTGACTGCTTCGCCTGCCGCGCCGAGCTCTTTCATCATCATGTGAATGGGATTCCGTACAGTTTGAAAGAACGGGGGCTCCAACGAGCCTTGCCCGTTGACCGAACGCTCTCCCGCATCGACGTAGGGAAACAGAATCTGCTCTTCTTTCTGTATATGCATGATCATCTCCCGCGCGATTTCGCCGAAGAGTTTCTCAATGTCTTCAATCTCGTGATGTTTTTCTCCATGCTTTTCTCTGACCCTCGCCAGCAATGCGCGGAGACGCGGGGTCATGTCGCGAACATGCCGGCGGTGGTGTTCTTCCTGCGGGGGGGATTTCCTTAGTTAGGTCTGACCGAAGTGATTGCAGCATATTTTCTACTCGTCCTAATCGAAGCAGGAACGTAGAAAGGTAGTGAGGCCGCATCGCGCAAGCGAATGAAAGGTTTCGATGCAGGGGTCAAGAAGCGAGAGGGACGAAGATGAACGAGAGAATGATTCAGATAACGCAGGCCGACACGGAGAAGCTGAGAAGACTGATCAAAGCGCGCAGAAACACACGCACGCTAGATCAGGACAATCTCGCAATGCTGGCGCAGGAGCTGGAGCGCGCGGAGATCGTACCGCCGGCCAACATTTCAATGGATGCCGTCACCATGCATTCGCGTGTTCTGGTGCGGGACCTCAACAGCGGCATCGAATCCAGCTACACACCCGTCTTTCCGCAGGATGCCGACATCGCGCAGGGCAAGATCTCGATCCTCGCACCGATCGCTACGGCACTGCTCGGATACCGCGAGGGCGACGAAATTGAGTGGCCGACTCCCGGCGGACGGCGCCGCCTCAAAATTGTCAAAGTGCTGTATCAACCGGAAGCCGCAGGGGACGAACCCGGACATTCGATGGCCCTTTATCGACAGTCACGGGAGCGGGATGTACTAACCAACCTGAAATCTTTGCTAAACGAACAGGAGAAGGTCGCTTACGAGACAGAACTGCCCGGCGAAGCCCTGATGAGCACCACTGCGGAAGGCGAAATGACGTGAACTGCCCGGTTTGCGGCCACAGTCTGAGCTTTCTTTCGTCGGTGCTCTCCGGCACTGCTACCGGCACGCAATGCACCAGATGCTGGAGTCACGTATCCAACGCTTCGGAATTGCTTTCGGAATCCCGAGTTGCGCGTGCGCTCAGCGAGGCTGCGCGGCGGCCCAAGCCGAGAAGCCACCCCTCGAGCAACTGATCTACCGAACCTCGGGATAACTTTTCTGAGCTTTCTTGTCCACCGGAGAAGGAAGTGGGCCAATTGCTGTATCCAATCGCGATTTCATCACTCATTAGAGTAGGAGGCAGAAATGAAGGATTTTGATAATCGACTCAATGCTGGCTGGTGGGCATTGAGAATCGGTCTGGGAGTTGGGCCCATCATCACTGGCATCGACAAATACTTCGACAAACTAGCCGACTGGGGAATGTATCTGAGCCCCCTGGCGACAAAGGTTGTTCCCCTCAGTGCCACTAACTTCATGCATGTTATTGGCGTGGTGGAAATTCTGGCCGGTTTGGTCGTTCTCAGTCGTTGGACAAAGTGGGGCAGTTACATCGTCATGTTTTGGCTGCTCGGCATCGCGGTGAATCTGCTGACTACGGGCATGTTCTACGATTTGGCGATGCGCGACGTAGAGATTGCCATCGGCGCATTTGTGCTATCGCAATTGACAGCGGTCCGCGAACACCATGCAACGGCAAAACAAGAAGCAAAAGGGATGGTCAGTTCGCAGTTTTCTTTAACCCGGTAACGCGATCTACGACAAATCTCAATGGGAGGATGTACATGCGGAAACTTGCTTCATTTTTTCTACTGTTCGGGCTTTGCGTGATGCCCGCTTTTGCGGCGGTCGAGACGTATAAGGATGTGCCCGTGGTGGACGTCAACTGCTCCATGAAAGTGGCTGCCGAACCGGACTCTCATACACGCGCCTGCGCGCTAAAATGCGCAGCGGGTGGCTTCGGCATCGTGACGCCGGACAAACACTTCCTGAAGTTCGACGCGGACGGCAATGCAAAGGTCGTCGAAGCCCTCATGGCTTCTGACAAGAAGGACCACCTTCGCGTGGACGTCAGCGGAGACGTGCAGGGCGATATATTGAAAGTCACTTCCATCAAGTTGTTGTAGTTGCGCGATGCCAGCGCTCTTGTGCACTGGACTTTCTCCTCTCCGGTGCACAAGTTGCGCTGCGGTTTTTAGTCGCCCACCGTTATCGCAACCAGGAGAAGGCCCAGAATATCTGGGGGCTTGGCCCTCGGTCTCGAAACCAAATGGCCGGGCCTGACTGCCCGCGGACCCCGCATGAAAGGAGATTGCAATGAAGATTTTTCTGGACACAGCTAACCTGGATGAAATTCAGAGAGCTGCTGACTTTGGTCTGCTCGACGGCATCACCACAAATCCCACCTTGGCCGCTAAGGAAGGCCGACCGTTTCGCGAACTCATTCTGCAGGCTTGCGAGATTGTGAAGGATGGGGTCGTAAATGCCGAAGTCGTGTCTACGGACACGGAAGGGATGCTACGCGAGGGGCGGGAGCTGGCGAGCTGGCACTCGAACATCGTGGTGAAGGTGCCGATGACGCCAGCCGGTGTGCGCGCCCTTCACGTGCTGCACGGCGAGGGCATCCGCATCAACGTCACCCTGGTTTTTTCCGCAGCGCAAGCGCTTCTGGTGGCGAAGGCAGGAGCCTACTTCGTCAGTCCATTCCTGGGACGACTGGACGATACGTCGCAGGATGGGCTGCATGTGCTCCGCGAAATCATGGATATCTACCGTGCCTATCAATTTCCGACGCAGGTATTGGCTGCCAGCCTGCGTCACCCGCTGCACGTTGTCGAAGCTGCAAAAATGGGTGCCCACATCGGCACGATGCCATTCAAGGTTTTCGAGCAGCTCTTCAAGCACCCACTGACGGATGTGGGCCTGGCCTCGTTCGTGAAGGATTGGGAAAAAGCTCGACCGGTGCTTGGCGAGATCATTACCACGACGTCAGGGGCGCAGAGGGCCGGGCGCTGAGTTTCGCCAAGGATTCCGTCAAGCGGAGGCTGTTGTTGCCTTTCGCGTTTGGCCCGCCGCCTGAAAACTCTGGACTGGTCGGTCGCGGCGTGTGCGTAGCAGCGGGGTGTTTCCCACTCGGGTCGCGCTACGCAGGCGTTGCTGGTTGCGCAGTTAGGGCGAGCGTGAAGGACCCGATCTATTACGTCGCCGGTCCACTGATGATGGTGACCGCCATGAAAGACGTCCTTACTGGAGCGGGAGTGAATGAGGACGATCTGCGCGCTGAAGATTTCGGTGGCTATTGAAAAAGTGCCTGTGATGCTTGCCTCGAACCTGTTGATCAAGACGGACAGGTGCACTCCGCTGTCACTTCGCCCGCAGTTGCGATCTTGTCACAGTACCCCCCGCATCTCTGAAATTTCATCGGGCCCGCTGCAGTCAGACTAGCAGAAACGTTGTGCGCTTTTTATCAAATATCCCGAAGACGAGATTATTGGCGGCGTGCCAGACGTTGGAGTCCGACCCATCCGGCCACGTTATACGTGTCATCGCGGGTAGGACAAGCAACCCATTGCGCGCATGTGGGCCGGGCACGAGAATCGAGCATGTAGGGACTTCAAAAGGACTCAGAACATCGAGGCCTTGAAAAGGAGCAAGACAATGAAGGATCTGCCAGCAACAAAGGGGACTGAAAAAGGCATAGCCGTGAGAATCCTTCCTCCCCAGGATCTAGCAAATCGGGTAAGCGAAGTGCACGCAATGATTGCGCGGCGTGCCTACGAGCTTTTCGCAAATCGCGGATGCGAACACGGTCAGGATCTGAAAGATTGGCTCGAGGCCGAGTCCGATATTGTTCATGTCTGCCGTCATGATTTGAGAGAATCTGCCGAAGCCGTGGTCCTGCAGGCTGAATTGCCGAATTCCTTTAAAGCGGATCAACTGCTAGTGAGTGTAGAACCGCGCCGTCTGGTCGTCAGCGGAGAACGAGAGCTGGACACGATTTGCGGGGGGCATTACACCGCTCACATAGAGAAAAGAACGCGACGTATCCTTCGGATGCACGATTTGCCTTCGACGGTTGACCCTTCGAAAACAACTGCGACCCTCAAGGGCGAAACACTTGAAATCGTGATGCCGAAGGTAGTCGCGGGCGGCAAGTCCACGGAGTGGGTGGAAGCAGCGTCTGCTGGAAGATAGCGCAGGTGAATCATGAGAATTCTTCTCGCATTCAACGGCTCTAAGCTCTCTGAAGTGGCCTTGCAGCGTAAGCCTGAGAGGACAGAAGTCAACTTGTTGTGAGAGTCATCCCTCTGGATGTTACGGAGGAAGAAGCACGTCAGGCACAAGCGTCGCTGGATCTGGCGGGGCAGGCTCTCCGAACTGCCGGCTTTAAAGTGGGACCAGGTTCTGAAAGATATAGTTATCGAATCGATTGTAGGCGTAGCGGAGGAGTGGGACGCCGACTTGATCGTGCTTGGCTGGCATGGCCGCACAGCGCTGAAGCGATTGATGTTCGGCAGCGTGGCGGGTGCGGTGATACATGGCGCTCCGTGCTCCGTTGAGCTTATAAGGTACCGTCCTGA
>Ga0207646_10007894_pt1 | contig 10743 bp, 11 predicted proteins | sample KBSK5502metaG_FD_184343 | JGI IMG/M metagenome (GOLD analysis project Ga0207646, IMG submission 184343) | Corn, switchgrass and miscanthus rhizosphere microbial communities from Kellogg Biological Station, Michigan, USA - KBS K5-50-2 metaG... | ecosystem: Host-associated > Plants > Roots >...
GGACGCGGAAACCCGCTCACCGACCTGCTAGCTGCTGACATCGCGCTGCCGAGGGGAGGCCCGCCGTGCCCCGGCTCCTGCTGACCGTCCCCGAAGCGGCCGAGGCCCTGGCCATCTCCCGCAGCAAGCTCTACGAGCTGCTGACCAGCGGCGCCCTCGCCTCGATCCGCATCGACGGCTCACGTCGCATCCCGCTCACCGCCCTGGAGGAGTACGTCTCCAGGCTGCTCGCAGAAAGGACCGCCGCCTGATGCCCGAAACCCAACGGCACAATCCGTGTAAGAACACGCCCAGACTCCGTGATGGCGTCATGAAACGCGGCAGCACCTGGTCGTACGTGATCCGCGTCAAGGACCCCGAGACCGGAATCAGCAGGCCCAGATGGGTCGGCGGCTTCGCCACCGAGCAAGAAGCCAAAGCCGCCCGCGACGAGGCCCGCGTGAACGCCCGGCGGGGCCAGTACATCGACCGCAACTCGATTTCCGTGGCCGCGTACCTCGACCAGTGGCTCGAAGCTCACGCAGTGGAGGTCAAGCCCAAGACTTTGCAGGACTATCGCCACCTGATCAACCGCCATGTCCAGCCGCATATCGGCGAGCTGCGGCTCCAAGCCATCAGCCCAGCCCGTCTCACGAAGCTCCACCGCAGTTGGCCACAAGCGGCGGCCGGGACGGCGCGGGCCTGTCCCCGCGCACCGTCGAGTATGTCCACGCGGTACTGCGCAAAGCGTTCCGTGACGCAGTTGTCGTTGACCAGATCCTGCTGTCCAATCCAGTCGAGCGCGCCCGCCGACCCCGAAAGACCCGCTCCGAACCGGGACAAGTGTGGGCGCCCGCCCAGCTCAGGGCCTTCCTCGACACTGCCAGGCAGCATCGGCTGTTCGCCTTCTACCGGCTCGCTGCGTACACCGGCGCTCGGCGCGGCGAGCTGCTCAACCTCCGCTGGCGGGACGTTGACCTGGACCTCGGCGAGGTCCGTATCACCGGCTCGGCCGCTGTCATCACGGGACAGCGCATCGAGGGAACCACCAAGAGCGGCCGGTCCCGCACCGTCAGCATCGACGCCGACACGGTGCAGGTGCTCAAGGAGCACCGCAAGCGCCAGGCCGGTGAGCGGCTGCGAGTAGGTCCCGAGTGGCGGGGCACCGATGACTACGTGTTCTCCACCGCCTGGGGCGATCCAATCCATCCCGACACGGTGTCATCGCTCATGACCACGCTCGTCAACACCCACAACGATCAGCAGAGTGAGCCGCTACCTCATGCCCGGCTGCACGATCTCCGCCACGTACACGCCACGACCCTGCTGCTGGCTGGCGTCCCTGTGCACGTGGTCGCCGCCCGGCTCGGCCATGCGGACCCCTCGATCACGCTGCGCGTGTACGCGCACGTCATCAGCGACCAGCTCACCGAGGCCGCCGACATCTTCGCCCGCGCGGTAGCGGCCATCAACTGAGGCCGCTGTTAGCAACAGCGTTAGCAAAAGAGCCCCTTCCATGAGCGGAAGGGGCGTCTGACCTGGGCGCGCTCGGAGGGACTCGAACCCCCAACCTTCTGATCCGTAGTCAGATGCTCTATCCGTTGAGCTACGAGCGCAGTCACTGCAGCATACTGCACTCTAGACGTTCAGGACGCGTGCATACGGGGCTGCCTACGGGCCACAGCGGTGATAGAGCGTCTGACTTTCTGATCCTAAAAGGCTTAAACACGTGATAGTCATCAGCGTGTGTGTGCTCCACGTGCCACCGAAGGTCGCTATCCGGCGCAGGGCGGCGACGGTCCGCCCGTCGATGCCGACCTGGTGCATCACGAAGTTGTCGGGCGACTTGGCCTCGACGTCCCACTGCCTAAGGTCGGCGGTGTCAACGGCGTCTGAATTCTGACCCTCTGGCGGCATCGGCGGTTTCTAGCGGTCGTCGCAACACCCGATGGGTTCGGGGGTTGCGATGGGGCGTCGTGGGCCGGGTGCGTTGCCGCAGGCGGAGAAGCGCGAGCAGTTCGCGCGGCTGATCGCGCAGGGCTTTAACAATTCTGAGGCGTGCCGGATCGTCGGGATCAACCGGCGGACCGGGAAACGGTGGCGGCACGGCCGCACGATCACGACCAGGGATGGCAGGAAGCTGCATTATGCTGCCGTGGTCACCACGGGGGCGGTCAGGCGGGAGGTCTCGCCGCGGTATCTGTCTGAGGATGAGCGGGTGCAGATCGCGGATCTGCGCCAGGGCGGGGCGGGGGTGCGGGCGATCGCGGAACGGCTGGGCCGCAGCCCGTCGACGGTCAGCCGCGAGCTGCGCCGGAACCGTGACCCGGGCAGCGGGCGGTACCGGCCGTTCACCGCGCACAAGCTGGCCGCCCGGCGGCGGGCCCGGCCGCGGGCGGGCAAGATCGCCCGCGATGAGGCGCTGCGCCAGGTCGTGGCCGACCGGCTGGAGAAGCGGTGGAGCCCGGAGCAGATCAGCCGGGCGCTGCGCGCGGAGTTCCCGGGCGAGGCGGCGCGGCATGTGGTGCACGAGACCATCTACCAGGCGGTCTACCGTCCTGAGCTGGGTGGCCTGTCCCGTGAGCTGCCGGCCCGGGTGCTGCGGACCGGCCGGCGCCGCCGCAGGCCGCATCGCCGGCCGGGCGGGCGCCGCCCGAACCCGATCACCGCCATGACGATGATCGGGCAGCGGCCCGCCGGGGCCGCCGCCCGCAGCGAGCCGGGGCACTGGGAAGGCGACCTGATCACCGGGGCATCCAACCGGTCCGCGATCGGCACCCTGGTGGACCGGGCGTCGCGGTTCACGATCTTGCTGCACCTGCCCGGCCGGCACACCGCCGAGGCGGTCCGCGACGCGCTGATCGCCGCCATGTCCTCGCTGCCGCCGCAGCTGCGCCGCTCGCTGACCTGGGATCAGGGCAAGGAGATGGCGCTGCACGCCGAGGTCACCGCCGCGCTGGGGATGCCGGTGTACTTCTGCGACAAGGCCAGCCCGTGGCAGCGTCCGCCGGACGAGAACACCAGCGGGCTGCTCCGCCAGTACTTCCCCAAGGGCAGTGACCTGCGCGCCCACGGCCCGGGTGACCTGGCCGCGGTCGCTGCCGAGCTGAACGCCCGGCCGCGCAAGACCCTGGGGTGGGATGCTCCCGCCGCGCTGCCCGGCCTGTGACCCAGGGTCGTCACGCCCGCCGCCGGAGGGAGGGCCTGCCGCAATGGACGGCGTGCCAGACATGCGACGCCGCAGCCCCGAACCGCCCGCAGGGCCGCCCGAGATCCAGTTCAAGCCCGGCATGGCGAACGAGCTGCTGCGCGAGCTGGCACCGCTGCTGGCCGGGGAAGGCATCGACGTCGGCAACATCGACGTGGCCGACCCGGACACCTTGCAGCAGGCACTCAACCGGGCCATCGAACGGCACAACATGGCCATGTTCACCCCGGTCGGCCAAGCCCGCGACCTGGCCGCCGTCACCTTGCGGCTAGCCGCCGAAGCCATCGCCGGCGGCGACACCCGGCTCGCCGCCGCGATCTTGGATCAAGCCCGGCCCGAATCCCGCGACGGCTCCGCGGCCACCGTCTCCGGCTGCATCGGGATTGCCCTCGGCCTGCTCGACCAGTGGCTGACCGGGCACGACGCCGGCGTTCCCGCGGGCCTGGCCAGGCTGACCCGGCTGCCGGCCGGCCACTGGACCGGCGAACACGCGGCCACCGACATCCTCACCCTGGCCCGCACGGGACGCGCTTTCGCTTCCCTCGACGCGCTGATCGCCCGGCAAGGCGGCCAGCACGTCCTCTACGGCAGCGCCCTCGCCCTCGCCGCCGCCCTCCAGGCCTGGTCACGACACGCCGGAACCCCCCTCATCGATCTGGCGCGTACCGTCATTCGTTAAAAACCGATACGATCCCAGCCATCAGTGGCCAGTGTTGCGACGATGACTGGAATCCGCCGTTGCCACGCCGGGGTCAGTATTCAGGATCCGTCGACAGGCGGCCGGGAAATGCGAGGAATAGTCAAGACCTGTGGATCGGCGTGTTACGCGGCTCGCTGATCACCCCTGATTCGGTGGGTCGTTCGACGAGTTGCCGTTCTCGAATGTGGCGCCGGCGCGGACCAGGGCGACGAGGTGGGGTGCGTTGACCGCGCGCCACCGCTGCTGTGCGGACTCGATGAGCTTGAAGGCCATTGCGAACCCAGCGGCGCGGGACCCTGGGCCCTTGGTGACCCGGGTGCGCAGTCGCACGGTGGCGAAGGTAGACTCGATCGTTATCTCAAGCCTCAACTGAGGTGTCCTTGACGTCCAGCACGGACGTTCTCACGTGCCCGGATGTGGTTCCGGGCGTGGTTATCTCCTGCCTTGTCCATGACGTAGTGCAAGGAGGAGACGATGCTCGTGCATCCGGTGGCGGTCCCTGGTCGGGGGACGCTGTCGTGGACGGTGCTTGGGGACGACGACGTTCCAGTCGTCCCGGTGGACCGGTTCCTGGCCTATCTGAGCGGCATCGGCCGGTCGCCGAACACGGTCAAGGCGTATGCCCATGACCTCAAGGACTACTGGGACTTCATCGGCTTGCGTGGCCTGGACTGGCGGGAGGCCCGGCTGGAAGATGTCGGGGAGTTCGTCGCCTGGCTGCAGCTTCCCCCGGCGGGCCGTGCGGGAGAGGTCGCGGTGCTGCCGTCGGCGGTGGCGCAGGTGACGGCAGCGACGGTGAACCGCAAGCTCGCGGCGGTGAGCGCGTTTTATGCGCACCAGGCACGCAACGGCGCAGACGTGGGCGACCTGCTGGCCGCGTGGAGAGCGGGCGGGCGGGGCGGGTGGAAGCCGTTCTTGCACCATGTGAGCAAGGGGAAGCCGTATCGCGGCCGTGCTATCGCGCTGAAGGTGCCGCAGAAGCTGCCGCGGGTCCTCACGGTCGCCGAGACGCAGGCGATCCTGGACGCGTGCACCAGGCTGCGGGACAGGTTCTTCTTTGCCCTGCTGCACGAGAGCGGCTGCCGGGCCGGCGAAGCGCTGGGCCTGCGGCATGAGGACATCGCCGCGGCCGGGCGGGAGATCAGCATCGTTTCCCGGGAGAACGCGAACGGCGCCCGCGCCAAGTCCGGCGGCCGGACGGTTCCCGCCAGCGGCGACCTGATCCGGCTTTATGCCGACTACCTGCATGAAGAGTACGGCGGCACCGATAGCGACTATGTCTTTATCAACCTGTTCGCAGAGCCGCGGGGACAGGCATGGTCCTATGCGGCGGCTTATGACCTGGTCATCCGGCTGAGGGCCAGGACCGGGCTGAACTTCGACCCGCACTGGTTCCGTCACTCGGCAGCGACCCGGTGGCTGCGCGACGGCGTCTCGGTCGAGGTCGTCTCCACGCTGCTGGGGCACTCGTCGGTGGCCGTCACATCGTCGGTTTACGGCCATCTGACAGCCGAGGACGCCCGGGCAGCACTGGAGAAAGCCGGCTGGCTCACCGGGAAGGAAGTGTCCTGGTGAGCGGCGGCTGGATTATGCAGGCTGACCGGGCCATGATCCCGGCCGGGCAGGATGCGCAGGGCCGGCGCCCCGGCTTGCTGGCCAGCCTTGTGGAGGCTGTGCGGCCGGAGTTCCGGGCCGATGAGCTCGCCTTCGGCCCGGGGGATCCGGTGTTCGGCGGGAAGCCGTGCCTGGTCCCCGGGTGCGAGCGCACGGCCTGCGGTCACGGGCTCTGCCAGGGGCACCGGCAGCGGTGGGCGGCAGCAGGCCGGCCCGACGCCGGAGAATTCGCCGCATCGGCCGATCCCCGGTGGCGGGGGCAGGACGCGCCGCTGACCAGGTGCCGGGCACCGGGCTGCCGTTACGGCGTTACCCGCCGCAAGGGCCTGTGCGTCCGTCACGCAGCCGCGTGGGAAAGGGCCGCGATGCCGGACCTGCATGACTGGCTCGGCACCATGCCGGGCACCGCTCCGGCCGGCCCGGCAGCGGACTGCCTGATCGGCGGCTGCCAGCTGTGGGCCGAGCCCGGGGCCGTGCTGTGCTACGGGCACAGAAGGACCTGGAACCAGCACGGGCGGCCGCCGGCTGGCCAGTTCGCCGCGGACCGGGCCGGCGGCCCCGTTCTCCGCGGTGAGCGGATCAGGCTGGACAGCCTGCCCGCGCACCTGAAGCTGGAGGTGCAGTACGCGCTGCAGTGCCGACACGACGAGCGCGCCGCGAAGGCCCCGCCGTTCGTCGTGATGATCATGGTGCGGATCCTGGCCGCTAGCGGCGCATCATCACTGCTGGACCGCACCGAGCAGGAATGGCGGAAGGAATTCGGGAGGAGGCGCAGCAACGCAGCCGCCCTGCTGGCCTGGTCTCGCCGGCAACTCGCCGACCTGGCCGAGGGCGCCGGCTGGGACGCCGAGTTCGGCCGCGACGCCTGGCAGATGCACCGCCTCGGATTCGAGGGCAGGCGCGTCCTGGACTTTTCCGGCATCCCGCAGCCCCAGCTCAAAGACCTGGCCAAGCGCTGGATCCGGTGGCGGCTGAACACCGGCCTCGGCCTGGACGCCGGCGGCAGCCGGCCCCTCCTCGCCCTCACCCGGTTCGCCGCATTCCTGCACGCTCGCGGCATCGCCAGCGCCGGCGGCATCGACCGGGCCGTACTCGAGGACTACCTCGCCGACCTGCACGCAGCCATGGGAGGCAGGCGGCAGCAAGGTGTCCACGTCGGCATGATCGGCTTGTTCCTCACCGCGGTCCGCCAGCACGGCTGGGACCCGGCCCTGCCGCCGGACGCGATGCTCTTCCCCGGTGACCAGCCCCGCCGCCCAGAGCTGCTGCCCCGGGCCCTGGCCGGGCACGTGATGACCCAGGTCGAGCAGCCCGGCAACCTCGCCCGCCAGAACAACCCCGCCTACCGGCTGGTCACGCTCATCCTCATCCGCTGCGGCCTGCGGGTCTCCGACGCGCTGAAGCTGCCCTTCGACTGCATCGTCACCGACGACAGCGGGGCCCCCTACCTGCGCTACCGCAACCACAAGATGAAACGCGAGGCCCTGGTCCCGATCGACGATGAGCTGCTGGCGCTGATCCGCGAGCAGCAGCAGGTCCTTGGCCGTTACCCGTCCCCGGCCGTGCTGTTCCCCCGGCCCGCCAAGAACCCGGACGGAAAGAACCCGGTCAGCAGCTCCGCCTACCGTCTGGCGCTCTACCGCTGGCTGGCCGACTGCGACGTCCGCGACGAGCACGGCGAGCTCGTGCACCTGACCCCGCACCAGTGGCGGCACACCCTCGGAACGGTCCTGATCAACCGCGATGTCCCGCAGCATGTCGTGCAGAAGATCCTCGACCATGACTCGCCCCAGATGACCGCGCATTACGCCCGGCTGTCGGACAGGACCGTCCGTGACCACTGGGAAAGGGCCCGCAAGGTCAACGCCGCCGGCCAGCCCGTCCACCTCAGGGCCGACGGCCCGCTCGGCGACGCCGCCTGGGCGAAACAGCAGCTGTCCCGGGCGACGCAAGCGCTGCCGAACGGCTACTGCCAGCTTCCTCTGGTCCAGACCTGCCCGCATGCAAACTCTTGCCTGACCTGCCCGATGTTCGTCACCACGGCGGAGTTCCTCCCGCACCATCATGCCCAGCGGCGGCAGACCCTGCAGATCATCTCTGCCGCCGAGGCGAACGGGCACGCCCGCGTCGCGGAGATGAACAGACAGGTCGCCGCCAACCTGGACAAGATCATCACCGCCCTCCAAGCCGGCCGCCGGGACGGCAGGGAAGCGGCCGCCGGTGCGTCCTGACCCGCTCTCCGAAGCCGCAGCCCGGCGGCACGAGCTGACCCGGGCCAAGGCCATCCAGGCCCTCCGCGAGCTCGACCGGACCGGCACGCCCGTGACGTTCGCCGCCATCGCGACGGCGGCGGGGATCTCCCGGTCCTGGCTCTATACCCAGCCCGACATCAGCGACCAGATCCGCAGGCTCCGGGGGAAGACAAATGGCGCCGGCTCCGCCGGCGCCATTCCTGCCAGCCAGCGGGCCACCGACGCGTCGCTGCACGCCAGGCTCACCGCCGCCCTCGACCGCAACAAGCAACTCGCCGACGACAACGCCCGGCTCCGCCGCCAGCTCGCCCGCGCACTCGGCGAACAGCGGTCCTCCCGGACCCGATCAGGTAACGATCCGGACCGGTGAAAAACGTCCGTCAGACCGCGCGCGTCCCGTCAAAGACACTGTCCACGACGGGACGCCGCAGGTCACAGCCCCGGCTGACACCAGGGCTCAAGATAACGATCGGGTTGGTGGTGCGCAAGCGAATCCAGTGCTCAGCGGGATAGTCGTAGAACGCGAGCAGCACGTCGAGGTCGTCGGTGATCCTGGCGACGGCCTTGGGCCACTTGGCGTCATAGTCGGCTGCGAACGCCTTGGCCGCGGTGAGGGCGTGGTCTTTGTCTTCGGCGCTATAGATCTCGGCCAGGGCCTTCTTCCCGCCCGGATGTGCGGACTTAGTGAGTGTTTGATAAATGACCCGATGGCCCCGTGGTCGTGGGGCGGCGCCAGGCTGGTGCCGTGGCGGGTGTGCTGAGATGGGCGGGCGCGAGCCCTGTGTTCCTTGATGTGTGAAGACCAAAAAGACAGCAGGGCCCGCGCCCGCCCAGGGTATGCGCCGGGCCGCGGAGCAGGCCAGGGGCTATCCCAGTGACCTGACCGATGCTCAGTGGCAGGTCATCGCCCCGCACCTGCCGGCGTACGTTCCGGGCCGGCGCGGCAGGCCCCGGGTCTGGCCGCTGCGCCAGATCGTCGAGGCGATCTTGTACCTGGACCGGGCCGGGTGCGCCTGGCGGTACCTGCCGGACAGCTTCCCGCCCTGGCCGACGGTGTACGGGTACTTCGCCGCCTGGCGCGACGACGGGACCCTGGCCCGGCTGCACGACGTGCTGCGCGCCCGGGTCCGGGCCGCGGCCGGCCGTGACCCCGGGCCCACCGCGGCGGTGATCGACTCCCAGTCGGTCCGCGCCGCCGACACCGTGCCCAGGGCCACCCGGGGCTGGGATAACGCGAAAAAGGTGAACGGCCGCAAGCGGCACATCGCCGTGGACGCGATGGGCCTGCTGCTGGCCGTGGTGATCACCGCCGCGTCCGTCCAGGACCGCGACGCCGCCCGGCCGCTGCTGTGGAACCTGCACCGCACCAGCCGCCGGATCCGGCTGATCTGGGCCGGCGCCGTCTACACCGGCAAGCTCGCGGCCTGGGCCGCGACCATGAAGATGACCCTGCAGATCGTCCCCCGGCGCAACCCGCACGCCTTCGAGGTCCTGCCCCGCCGGTGGGTGGTCGAGCGGACCTTCGCCTGGATCAGCAAGCACCGCCGCACCGTCCGCGACTACGAGCGCCTCCCGGCCAGCCACGAAGCCATGATTTTGTGGGCCATGATCGCCCTGATGACCAGGCGCCTCACCCGCGGCAGCCGGTCCGCAACGCCCGCCGTGCCGACGTCCTCCCTGATATGGGCGGCCTGAGCAGCCGGCCAGCAGGTGCCACCGCGGCAGACCTGGAGGTCAGTCAGCCCAGCTTTGCGACGATGCCGGCTACCTGGCCGGGCATCGACAAGAACGGCGAGTGAGAGGAGTCCAGCGCCATGACGGAGGTCGGATTATCCGGGAAGGCAGCATCGGCGTCGGCGATGAATCTCTGCTGGAGGGCCGGGCGGATCGCCATGTCCCGTGCACAGGTGACGTAGGTGCGAGGAACCGAGCCCCAGCCGGCGCTGGTCAGGCGGGTGGCGCCGAGCGCGATGCCGGCCGGGGCATCGGGCGTCATCAGCCCGATGGCGGCGTCGGCGACGGCCGGGGCGACGTCACCGAAAAAGGCGTCCCGAAGCTGCTGCCGGTAGCCGGCGTCGTCCGAGGCAAGATCGAGCCGCAGCGCTCCGATCGCGGCGGGATCGGCCCGGAACAACGGCGCGACGAGCTCGCCCGCGTTCTCCGGCATCTGAACGTAGGCGATCGCCGGGACGTCCGAGGCCGGCATGAACGCGGTCAGGTACACCGCGTGAGCCACCAGCTCGGGCGCCTGCTGCACGGCCCGCGTCAGCACGGTTCCGCCCATGCTGTGGGCCACCACCGTGACCGGGCCGCCGCGGCCGAGCTGCCTGATCTGCGAAACCAGCAAGTCACCCGCCTGGTCCAGGTCCACGTCCGCCACCGGCGAGACTTCGGTGGCCAGCGCCTCAGGGGCAACCGGGCGCCTGGTGAGGCACTCCGGCCGGCGGGCGCGCAGCCCATGCCCGGCCATGTCCACCGCGAGAGCGGGGCGGCCGGCACCCGCCACCTGGGCGATGACCTCGCTCCAGCACCAGGAACCGTGCCAGTAACCGTGAACGAACAGCAGCGTGGTAGACCCAGCGGACATGGCCACTCCTTTGTGACGGCCGGCATCGGGGCGAGACTCCACCCCCTCTCCGAACAGGGAGAGAGCGGGCGGATATGAAGCCAGATCCTCACATCAAGAACCAAGCCCGACCAATGCCACTTCTAGCACGCGGAAGCGAATCGTGCATCTACGTGGCTGCTACCGCCAGGACCTCTGCGAGGCGTCGGTTCAGGAACAGGCACTCAGACTGCCGAGCCGGCGGCGACAGGGCCTAGCTAGTCCAGATAATCGCCCTGATGACCCGGCGCCTCGCCCGACCCGCCCATTTATCAAACACTCACTTAGCTTGTCGTTTAACCTGCCCGGCTGAACCTGGGGCGGGTTCGCGAATCTTACGCCCTGGTGCCCGGCGTGTCGCTGCGCGTGAATGCGGCCTCCGCGT
>Ga0207646_10007895_pt1 | contig 10742 bp, 8 predicted proteins | sample KBSK5502metaG_FD_184343 | JGI IMG/M metagenome (GOLD analysis project Ga0207646, IMG submission 184343) | Corn, switchgrass and miscanthus rhizosphere microbial communities from Kellogg Biological Station, Michigan, USA - KBS K5-50-2 metaG... | ecosystem: Host-associated > Plants > Roots >...
ACCCAACGAAGCGCGCGTCACGCGAGTAAGCAATTACGCCCAACTGCTGCATCCGATGAGCGCGCCGCGCCGGGCATCGGTGAACGACATCGTCGACGAGGAAACCGTCGTACGAACCGGCAAGGACTCACGCGCTGAGCTGACTTTTTCCGACGAAACAGTTGTGCGGCTTGCGGCCAACACTGCTTTCAATTTCAAAGGCAGGACGCGCAGTTTGAATCTGAGGGAGGGCGCGGTGCTGATTCAAGCTCCGAAGAGCGCGCATGGCGCGACAGTTCATGCAGCCAGCGTCGCGGCGGCGGTGACGGGAACGACCGTGATGGTCGAATATCATCCCGGCGTTTATAAATTTCTCGTGTTGGAAGGCACTGGCCGATTGTATCGGCCCGGGCATCTTGCCGATTCCGTTCTGGTTGGCTCTGGCCAATTGGTGATCGGCAATCCGAACGCCGCCGTGAGCGATCCGGTGGACTTCGATATTGCCCGTTTCGTAAAGACCAGCCGATTCATTGTCGGCCTTCCCCCGCTGCGCAGTGAAAGCTCGATGGCGTTCGAAGCACAAAAACAGCAGCGCGAGAAATCGAAAAAGACTTTGATCGACACCAACCTGGTCATTTTTGGCGGCGGAACGCGCGTGTCGCTTGTCGGCCAAGCACAGGGCGACGCGGGGCGCCGGACAACTGCCGCGCCGGCGGGGCTGCATCCAAGCCCAACTCAAGAAGCGAGCGGCGCATCAAATTAACAAAGAATTTGAAAAGATTTTTGCCGAAAACTCGATTCTTCTTCCGGCAACTTCTTTTTGAACATTTCAAACAACGGAGGAATCATCGGCAAAGACGCGACCATCAATTTGACTACGGCCGCACTTTTGGCGGGACTGCAGGAAATAGTGATCTCGAACAATGCTGGGATCATTAATGGGAAAGTGACCGTCGACGATCAAATCTCCGGGGATGTTGTTGCGACGGGCCTCAAAAACGGGTCGCGTACATGAGACCTCGCCTTCATCCTCATCGGGTCGGGTTCGTCACGATTTTGTGCGTGCTCTGTTTCACCTTGGCAAATGAGGGCTCGGCGCAGACTGCGAATCAAGCGCAGTTGACGCGCGAACAGGCCCCTTCGCCGTTTCCGCCGACTGTGCCTCCGAGCGCTGTTGAAGGCGGCCATGTCGTGGCCGCGCCTGGCGATGCCGATCTCGGCGAGCAGCAAATTCTCAAGCGGGTGGAGGAGTATCAACCGTTCACCATCTCGGTGGGCGCGCCGTTTTACTGGACGTCAAATGTTGCGCTGACCTCGAGCGGCGCGCAGAGCGATTTTGTCGTGGCGCCGGCTGTTGCTGCTTTCTACGAGCCGCGGATTACTCCCACGTTGTACGGACTGATCGATGTCCGGGAGCAGTTGTTTTATTACGACCGGTTCCCCAGCTTCGATTTCGGAAGCTTTGATGTTGAAGGTGGCCTCAGATACATCGTGCCGCAGTGGCATAATCTGCTTTTGCGCGTTGAGTACGATTACAACCGTCTGACTAAGAAAAACAGCTTCGAAGCTTTCTTTCAAAACCATGGCTTTATTGCAAACGCGGAAATTCCTTTTCGCTTTGGCCGCGCTCAAGTGCTCTCGTTGGGTGCGGACGTAAATATCAGCGCCGCGGCCGAGCAGTCCGAGCAGCCGCCATCTCCAAACGTAAGTGCGATTTCAGCGCGCCGAAACGATTATGACGTCTATCTTGGTTATTCGGTGACTTTGGCGCGGTCTTTCTTCGTCAACGCCGTGGGTCGCATCGTGGTGCGGCAGTATTGGGAGGGAGGTCGGTCTGACGTGAGTGAAATTCTTGCTCTGACCGCGAATTATCAAGTGAATAAATTTCTTACCGTGAGCGCCGTTAGCACGTTGGCCGCAAACCAATCGAATCACAGCGTTTTCGATTACAATGTGGCCAATCTCGGCGGCGCGCTAGCCCTTTCGGCGAAATTTTAGAAACGACTGTTCGCGTGATAGCGGCATGCGGGGCGACGCCCTCAACCAAGCAGGAACATTTCACAATCAGCCGTCACGCTTCACCGGCGTGGCGGCTTTTGTTTCACGTGAACGTCACGGCTCTTTGACAGTAGCAGCGCAAACAGCCACAGCCCAGATGGCACCCAAAATTCCTGAATCCTCTCTGATTCCTCGGTACTTGGGCCGCCATCACCAACTTCACTTATCTTGCTTCGATCAGATTGACCACTTCATAAATTTGCTGTGCGCAACCGGTTTTCCAGTTGCGATATAAAGCCGGAGTCCGCTACGTTTCGGCGGCCTTGCCCGGGAATTAAGCGCTTTGCGCTTCCTGATCGAGAACAGCCACAGCTCGCGTGTAGGTGGCTTTCGCTTCCTCGTGTGAGTTGCCAACTGCAGTCAGCCCGGTTCTTCCCAGCTCGCCAAGAGCGCTCATCATGTGAAATACGACGCCTGTCTGCCGCGTTTGATCGAAATGCAAGTTGTGCCGCACGACAATGTCGAAAAGATCGTCCGGAGTCAGAGTGCGATAACGCGGCGATTCAACGTGATCGCTGGCAACAAAAAACTTTTGCTGTCCATTAGGAGCAGTAAAGATCGCCGTCTCCGGATCGTATGTGCCATCAGTGAGAAATTGCAGAGTCAAAAAGGGATGAGTAGTTCCGCCTTTTCTCAAATTGATCTCGATGGCGTATGGGTCCCATTTTCCATTCGAGCGCACCACGACAAAATCCAAGGCAAAGCGTCCGATGACTCCTTCTCTCGCGAGACGCTTGCCCACCTTTGCCGCTTCCCGCGTGATCAGCGAAGCGTAGCCAGTGTCGGCCGGGAACGCGCACCCCAGGTAACTCTGTCCCGATGGACCGCCCAGGAGCTGGTCATGCGTGGAGAGTAATTCAACTGAGCCCAGCGGAGTGACGCGAAGCTGAACGCTTGGACTTCTAAACTCCTCTCCTGTGATTCGCTCTTCGACAATTCCCTTTCGCTCCTCGAGCTTTTTCATATAGCTATCGTAGGTAATTCCCTTTAGCTCGAACTGCATCGCGCGGAGTCGATCCTCTAATGCAGTCCGCTCATTGGGGTCGCCCGAGCGCGGCAGCCCGGCCAAATCGACGAGCGCATTGCCTTCGCCAGAGACACCTTCGTTAAGCTTTACCAGAACCTGTTTGATCGAAGGTTTTCTGGCCCGCATTTGTGTGATGGCCTGAATCAGCTCATCTTTGCTGGCCACATTCTCGTAGCCGAGAGGATGCACGACATCCTCCTCCAGGAAGATCTTCCGGCACCCGCTCTTTGTCCCCAATGGAAAAAATTTTGGATCGGCGCCGTACATTGGAATACCGAGTCGCAGCGCCAATTCCTTCTCTCGATTGGTTGTGTTGAAGGGGACAAGGTGGGCGCGATCGGGATCGGAAATCAAGGAACGTATTCGCTCGATCAGACGAGGTCGCTCCAGCAGTTTCTCGCTCAGCGGACGCACTGAAGCGTCAAGGGGTGAGGGAAGAAACAATCGCTGACGGGCGTGACTCGAGATAACTCCAGGCAATAGATCAAGGTAGTAGTCGATGATGCTTGGTAGAATTGTCTGCGAAGTGACATAGATCAGCCGGGCCCGCGGCTGACGCAGCAGGAGCAACAGGAACAGATAGCGTTCTTCGTACGCTTGCACGACGGCGCCCGCGCCCGCCAAGTCGACGGACATCGATGGCACGACAACAATCGTTTGTGGATCCTGATTGAAACGTTCGATCGATTTCCACAGCGGCACCAGCTTCTTCTGTAACTGATCGAATTGATCTTGCGATTCGCTAGCGAGTTTCCGTTCAGGCATAACGAGACGAGTCGGCCAAATCTTTGTTGAAATCGAAATTAATCAAGTTGCCTCAACGCCGGCGTCGGCCGAATGAATATCCACGATGAGTGCGGCCACCCCCGACGGCGCGTTTGGCACCAGAAGTTTCGGGTTCAAACAGTGCGGTGTAAAGATAAGGGAAGTTTTCCAGCTTTAGCCGCGGAATTTTCTGGCCAATGAAATGTTCGATCGCCTGCAAGGCGGGAAGTTCTGCGCCGTTCACCAGAGTGAAAGCGTCGCCAACATTTTGCGCACGGCCCGTGCGTCCAATGCGATGGACGTAATCTTCCGGATGCTCGGGCACGTCGTAATTGATAACGTGACTCACGCCGGCGATGTCGAGTCCGCGTGACGCGATATCTGTTGCGACCATCACTTCGTATTTGCCGCTCTTGAAACCCTCGAGGGCTTCGATGCGCTCGCGTTGGGTGCGGTTGGAATGCAAGACCGCGACGGCATGCTTCGCATGCTTTAGGGAATGCGCGACGCGGTCGGCGTTTACTTTCGTCCGGCAGAAAATCAACACGCTATCGAAATTTGTCCGCTCCAGCAGCGCCATAAGCAGATCGAATTTCTGCTCTGCAGCCACGGGATAGACCGCGTGAGTAACCGTTTCCGCGGGCGAACGGCGGATGCCGATTTCGACCAGAACTGGATCGCGCAAAACCCAGGCGGCCAGGCGTTCGATCTCCGGTGGCAGCGTGGCCGAGAAGAGCAGAGTTTGGCGGTCCGTCGAAATTTGTTCAACGATACGGCGCACGTCTGGCAAGAACCCCATGTCGAGCATGCGATCGACTTCATCGAGGACGAGAAGCTTTACCTGTTGCAAAGTCATCGTGCGCTGTTCGAGCAGATCGAGCAATCGCCCCGGTGTGGCGACGAGTACATCGACGCCGCGTTTGAGTTCCTCGCGCTGTTTTCCATAGCCAACCCCGCCATGCACCAAGGCGACGCGTAAATCTGTAAAGCGTCCATAATCACGAAATGCGGTTTCGACTTGCGCGGCAAGTTCACGCGTCGGCTCGAGCACGAGACATCGAAACGCGCCGTGCTTCGCCAGTAATGTAAGAATCGGAAGCGCAAACGCCGCGGTTTTGCCGGTGCCGGTTTGCGCCGTGCCGATTAAATCCTTGCCTGCAAGAATGATTGGAAAGGCGCGAAGCTGAATCGGCGTTGGCTCGATGAACCCCATCGCCTGCGTGCCGCGCACGATTTCCGGTGACAGTCCGAAATGATTGAATGACACGCGCGCAAAGTAACGCCTCGCGCGAAGCACGCAAAGGAAACACCGCAACCGGTGGCCCGTTGCAAGGTTTTCGTTCAATCCGCGGTCAATTCTTTCTGTCTGTATGCTTGACAGCGAAGCTTGACGCGGAGCCTGACTTCAGGCAGTCCTCCGTTGTCCTAACTTGGAGCGCTTTTGGTTATAATTCCGGATACCAAGCGTCATAACAGACACATTGCGTTTCATGAAAGAGTCCGCTGAGCATAATCATGAGGCTCCGCTGAGCTATCACGGCGCCCGGCGCATCGTCTGGCTCATCTTTCTATTGGTTATCGCGTGGTTCGTTCTGCGCACGCTTCAATCTGTGGTGTTGCTCTTCGCGATCGTTTTTCTCCTCGCCATGGTTCTTAACCCGATCGTCGTCTGGTTGCAGAAGCATCACGTTCCGCGGCTTGCAAGTGTGGTGCTACTAATGTTCGCGCTTCTTGCTGTCGCGGGGACAATCGTCCTCTTTGCAATTCCGCCACTCGCCAAACAAAGCCAGGAACTGGTCCATAACGCGCCAACGGTCTGGCAGGGCATTCGTACCCGAATCGAGTCGCTGGCACAAAATTATCCAGCGGTTCGCGAAGCGCTGCCACGTACCGATGAAATTGCCGGGAGAGTTAGCGCGGCCGCCGGAACGCTCGGGAACATCTTGCTAAGGTCGACAATTGGTTTAGTCGGCGGCCTCGTCAGTACCGTGTTCGCGGCTCTATTGCTTGTCTTTGTTCTGGCCAACCCGCGACCGCTCGTCGCCGCGTATCTCGCACTCGCGCCCGATCGTTATCGCGAACAAGCCCACCGCACGCTCGCGCGACTCATGCGACAAATGATTGCATGGGCGCGCGGCGTCGCCATCAACGGTGTGATCACCGGCCTTTCCATAGGTGTATTGCTTTGGTTGGTCGGCGTGCAGCCGGCACTCATGTTCGGTGTCTTCGCGTTCTTCGGTGAGTTCCTTCCGAACATCGGCGCGTTTCTCGTTTCCATTCCGATCCTGCTCGTTGCGTTGAGCATGGGTGCAACAAAATTCTGGCTCGCGCTCGGCGTCATCGTGCTGGTTTATCAGATCGAACTAAACCTCCTTGTCCCGGGCGTGCTCGGCAAAGAGATGCGATTGCACCCGGTCAACATCTTGTTCTTCACACTCGCAACCGGGACAATGTTCGGGCTCCTCGGAGTGGTTCTCGCCGTGCCTGCTGCCGCGCTTTTCCAGATTGCCATCGACGAATTTTATTTGCGACCGCGCAAACCCGATTACGCTGTGATCGATCGCGAAGCAGCGGCCCTAGTAGAGGGAAAGAACTGACCCTAACGCTACGTTAATCACCTGTTCATTTTTATTCTGCCAAGGAATCTCTTGCTATGAAACTTAGAATCGCATTCGCTTTTGCATTGTCGATCTTCGCGCTCGCTGCGCGCGCCGAGAAAATCGCGCTTGTTGGCGGAACGTTGATTAATCCCGCAACGTCTCAAGTCCTCGAAAACAGCGTCGTCGTCGTCGATGGCGATCGCATCAGCGCCGCCGGGACACGGAAGGACATGGCCGTGCCCACTGGTTCAAGGTGGATCGATTGCAAAGGCAAATTCATTTTGCCCGGCTATATCGACACGCACGTGCATTTCTTTCAGTCCGGCGATCTGTTCACGCGACCTGACGTGGTCGATCTAACCAAAGTTCGGCCGTACGCGGAGGAAGTCGCGTGGATCAAACGCAATTTGCCAGACACGTTCGAGCGCTATTTGCGTAGCGGAATCACGTCCGTTGTTGATGTCGGTGGACCATTTTGGAATTTCGAGGTTCGCCAAATTGCAAACGCAACCGCGAAAGCGCCGCGCGTCGCCGTTGCCGGACCGTTGATCTCAAGTGTCTCGCGACCGCCGCTTGATCTCGGCGATCCGCCCATCGTCAAGATCGACACGCCAGATCAAGCCCGCGAGTTCGTGCGCAAGCTCGCCGCGCAAAATCCCGATCTGGTGAAGATTTGGTACATTGTCGATAAAGATCATCCGGTCGACACCTTCCGACCGATTGTCCGCGCGACGGTCGAAGAAAGTCACGCACGCAACATTCGTGTCGCCGTTCACGCGACCGAACTGGAGACTGCGCGCGCCGCAGTTGAAGAAGGCGCCGACGTGCTCGTGCACAGCATAATCGACAAGGAGGTTGACGCCGCATTTGTGAAGTTGCTGAAAGATCATCACATAATTCTGTGTCCGACGCTCGTGGTCTTCGAGCGTTATGGGCGCACGTTTGCAAACAAGTTAAATCTCACGTCGGAAGAAAAAGCGTGGGGTAATCCGGAAGTGATCGCTACGCTCGACGTGACGAAAATTCCGCAAGATCAATTGCCTGATCGTATCAAAACCGCATTGGCAAAGCCCGACGACGCGCTCGATCGGATCAGGAAAGTTCATGAGATCGCTCTTAAGAATTTGAAGACCCTCGAAGACGCGGGCGTGACGATCGCCGCAGGCACGGACGCCGGAAACATCGGCACGATCCATGGACCCGCGCTCTTCCGCGAATTTCAGTTGATGAAGGAAGCCGGTCTCACGTCGACGCAAATCCTGCAATGCGCTACTGCCAACGCCGCCAAACTCTTCGGCGGCGAGACTGGTGCGCACATAGGTAAGATCGACAAAGGAAATTTCGCCGATCTTGTGATTCTGAAATCGAATCCGCTCGACGACATCGGGCATGGATCGGACATCGACAGCGTGATGAAGAATGGTGTGCTTTATCCTGCGCAAGAGTTACTAACTGAGACACGCTAGGAAGTTTCTTCGCGCAGTACAGGCGTCCGGTGGCGTCACTGAGACAATTCGCTAAATTGTAAAATGGAGTGGCGACGGTTAGCAGCGCTTTTCCTCTTTCTCGGTGGAACGTCACCGTTGTCGGTCTTCGCGGACGAGTTCATCCAATCGCCCGATCCGAATGATGGATGGAAATTTGTTAAGGAAACTGGTGGCATCTCTTTCTCCAGCCGTGCGCGAGCGGGTTCATCACTGAAGGAATTCAAAGCGGTAGGCGAAATCGACGCCTCTTCCCGCGCTGTGCATAATGTGCTCGACGACTTGGAGAGTTATCCCAACTTTATGCCCTACACGGCGGAGTGCCGGCTCATCAAGCGAGAAGGCGATTCGATTTATAGTTATCAGCGACTTTCACCGAAAGTCGTTAGCGACCGCGATTATACTCTGCGGATTTGGAAGAAGTCGTGGCCCACCCAGGGGGGAGTCGTTTTTCTTGATCAATGGGAGCCTGCGAACGCATTTGGTCCCGGTGAAAAGCCGGGCGTATTGCGCGTCAGGGTGAACGAAGGCAGTTGGCGATTGGAACCGGCCGGCGTGACCAGGACTCGCGCGACTTATTGTATTTACACTGATGGCGGCGGAAAACTACCTGCGTTCGTGGCCAACATCGCGAATGAGGTCGCCATTCGCAAAATTTTCACCGCAGTCCGGAACCAAGTGAAACTCGCGAAGTACAGCGCAGACTAGACTCGGGGCAGCCTCCCCCCCGACGCTTGCTGCGGCCGGTTCAAAACCTCTTGCGATGACTGCAAACCGGATTGAAATTTTCGTCTTATGGCTACACACCCCACGCAATACGCACATCCGGAAGCTTTGGTTGAGACCGATTGGCTCGAGAAACATCTCAAAGACGAGAGCATCCGGATCGTCGAGTCGAATGAGGACGTCTTGCTTTACGGCACCGGGCATATTCCCGGCGCGGTGCACATCGATTGGCGCGCCGATCTGCAGGACCCGGTGATTCGCGACTACATTTCGCCGGAAAAATTCGCCGAGCTTTGCAGCCGCAACGGCATCACACCGGACACGACCTGCATTTTCTATGGGGACAAGGCGAACTGGTGGGCGTGCTACGCGCTCTGGGCCTTCCGGTTGTTCGGTCACGAAAAGGTGAAAATTCTGAATGGCGGCCGCGACAAGTGGAAAGCAGAAGGCCGGCCGATGACGCGCGACGTTCCGAAATACTCGAAGACGAATTATCCGGTTTCGAAAAAACGCTTCGACAAAGAGATTCGCGCGTTTGCTGATGAAGCGCTTGCGCAAAGTAAGGCGGGCAAACCGTTGATCGATGTGCGTTCACCGGGCGAATACAAAGGCGAAATCACGCACATGCCGGAGTATCCGCAGGAAGGGGTGCTGCGCGGCGGTCATATTCCCGGCGCGAAGAGCATGCCGTGGAAAACGGCGACCAATGATGACGCCACGTTTAAGCCCGCATCCGAACTGGCGAAAATTTATCTCGATCAATGTGGCGTGAGCCCGGACACAGACACGGTTGTTTATTGCCGAATCGGCGAACGTTCTAGTCACACCTGGTTTGTGCTCACATATCTGCTCGGACTTGATAACGTGCGCAATTACGACGGTTCATGGACTGAATGGGGCAACAAAGTCGGTGCTCCGATCGAAAAAGGCGCTTAATGGAGGTTAGCCATCTTGGTTGACTCGGCCGACAAGCTTCCAGCTTGTCAATTTGAGGTTGTCTTACAGGGTGCCAGCCTGGGAAGGCTGTCGACCGAGTCAGGCTGGAAGCCTAACCTCCATGTGAAATCCGCGTAATCCGCGGTAGATTCTGAGTGAATTCTTGATGTACCCGCAAAAGCTGAACAAGATCATAAATCTTTTCCAGTCGCTGCCGGAAGATGAGCGGCGCGAGACGCTCGTTTCTTACGCCGAAAACGCGAAGAAGCAGGAGCCGCGGGAAGGCGAGAACTTCGATCTTGTTGATGTTCGCAAAGATGAAGAATGCATGGACACGGTCGGCGTTTATCTACATGTCGACGAAAACGGCAGGGCGCACATCCGCATGACGCTTGGGCCGGAAGTGCAAACGCTGACCCGTGCGATGACGGCTGTCCTTTGCAAGGGCCTGGAGGGTTGCACGCCCCAAGAGATTCTCGATCTGCCGAGCGATTTCGTCACGCGCATCGTCGGCGCGGAGCTGGTCCGCATCCGCAGCCAGACGATTTATTACGTGCTCACGCGCATTAAAAGCATCTGCAAGGTTTACCTGGATAGACAACGTATCGCGCGAGTGGCTTAGTGGCACAGGCTTCCAGCCTGTGATATTTCAACTTCTGAAAACACAGGCAAGATGCCTGTGCCACAGCAAGATGCCGCGGAATAACGATCTCAAGAAAGTCCTGCTCATCGGCTCCGGTCCAATCGTGATCGGGCAGGGCTGCGAATTTGATTATTCGGGCGTGCAAGCCTGCAAGGCGCTGCGCGAAGAAGGCTATCAGGTCGTGCTCGTGAACTCGAACCCGGCGACGATCATGACCGATCCAGAGTTTGCTGATCGCACTTACATTGAGCCGATCACCGCTGAAGTGATCGAGGCAATCATGAAACGAGAAAAACCGGACGCGATTTTGCCAACCATGGGCGGACAGACAGCGCTGAATGCGGCGATGGAGCTGAACCGCAACGGCGCACTCGCACGACACGGCGTGAAATTGATCGGCGCAAACGCGCAGGCCATCGCGAAGGGTGAAGATCGGCAACTGTTCAAGGAAGCAATGTTGCGTATCGGCTTGGAGGTGCCGCGCTCCGGCGTGGCCCATTCGCTTGTTGATGCAAACCGCGTAG
>Ga0207646_10007897_pt1 | contig 10742 bp, 7 predicted proteins | sample KBSK5502metaG_FD_184343 | JGI IMG/M metagenome (GOLD analysis project Ga0207646, IMG submission 184343) | Corn, switchgrass and miscanthus rhizosphere microbial communities from Kellogg Biological Station, Michigan, USA - KBS K5-50-2 metaG... | ecosystem: Host-associated > Plants > Roots >...
GTACGTGGCCCGGCTGTTCGTGACGGCGCGGATCTGCTCGAGGACCGTCGGGTCCGCCGCCCGGTGATACCGGCCTGCTGGCCGCTCTCGGACGGCGTAGTAGCCCGTCCGCCGCGCCATGCCCAGGGTGTCGCAGACCACGGTCATCGGCCGCCCAGTCCGCGCCCGGACCCCTTGCGCAACCAGGGACTTTTTTTACGATGTCCCGGGCCGCCTCCAGGATCTCGATCTCCATCTGCTTCTTGCCCAGGAGCCGCTCGAGCTCCCGGATGCGGCCGTAGGCCTCGCGCAGCTGGCTGGCGGGGACCACGTCCTCATTGGCGGCCACGGCCGTCGTGGCGCCCACCTCAGAGCGCCGGGCCCAGTTTCGGATCACGCTCGGCGCGATGTCGAACTCGCGGCTCAACTCGGCCACCGTCTTCTCGCCCGTCAGGATGCGCTGGACCGTCGTTCGCTTGAACTCCGGGCTAAAGACCCGCCGCCCATCTGCCTTCCGTGGATGATTGCCCATGGGCCCTCCGACCGCATCTTACGTCCCCACGGTGCGCAGTCCAAACGGGGAGCACTCCAACTCGCGCTCACACTTCAGGTGGTTGAGATGAGGAAGGCATCTTGTGTGCGTTGATCGCCGCGACGACATTGATCAAGAGTTGACGGAAACCGGCGAAGTCAATCGCATCAGCTTGAGGTCGGACAACCCTATGCGCGAACACCTTCTTGCCATAGTGTTTGTCGATATCGAAGTAATTGCCGTCGCTGAATGTCTTACCATCGATCACTGTTTCCTTTATGGCCGCATCGAAACAGTCCTCGATCTTTGACTCGCTCGCATCGCCAACAAGCGGTGTGGGCACAGCGTATAAGTTCTTGGTAATGTGAACGTAGGGTTCACCGCCGGTCACTCTTACTTTCGAGACGTCCTTTATCGCACTACGGACACTCTTCGCCCCCGCGTCGTTGTCGTACAGAATGACCACAGGACTTTTTAACCCAGGTGCCGTGAAGCTGTCGGTTTGCTGTCTATACGTTCCAATGAATCTACTTAAGGCGCTGCTGCCGCCATCCTTCAGATTGAGGATGCGCGCAGTGCTCGAGCGCGGGTACTTGTAGAGCCGTACCTTCAGGCGAATCTTCTTGCCCTTCACTTCAGCCAAATCCGGGAATTCGGCGGCGAGGCTCCGAATCGCATGCGTCAGGTAGATGTTGTCCGTCTCTCCCTCGCAGATGACAACGGGCAATTCGGCCTCATAGAAGTTGCTGTAAATCAAAAATTCTCGGTAAGTCTTTTCCTTGGATGAAAGCTCATTTGGTCGAGTTTTGTGGATTCTCTTGTTGTAGACGTCAATGCTGTCTATAAACCCGAGCATGCCGTGGAGCTCATTCAGTGACCCTGGGCGCTTCTCAACCGCCACCTTCCCGTCTTTCTGCATGATGCCATAGACCTCGAATTGACCTGTTCTAACGAGGCGATGCACCATCGCCCGTACATTGTGGCGGTACTCTCGGCGAACATTAATCTTCTCGTTGACGACGAGTCCGGTCACATCTTGGCGTGAGGTGCGGTACATGAGATGCGTCTTCGCGGCGTTGATGCGAAACCCGGTCCGCTCGATCGTCGTCCGCAGTGTCTCGCTGGGCTTCCACAGGTGCGACTCGCTACCCTCGATGCCGGACGGTACCGCAATATCGACTGGGAACTCCCTCTTGTTCGTCGAGAACGTGAGATCGTCCGCGTACCTTGAGTATGTGCAGCCCGCAGCAGTTGCTAGGCCAACTAAGCGCATGTCAAGGATATGGGCGACGAGGTTCGATATGACTGGCGAACAAGGACTTCCCTGCGGCAGTGAATTGTCGTGACATGCAATCTGGGTAATTACCGTGGCGACGTCCTCGTGTAGTCCAAAGTCTCTATTCTTGATTAGGAAACCTCGCACTCTGCCGAAATTGATTGATGGAAAGAAGTCCTCTAGGTCCAGATTGAACACATAACGGCGGTGGCGATGTCGCCTCGCGTTGGTTATGATGGATCGCCGACGTTTAAAGCCGTGTGCTGCTCGATCCATGCGGCCCTTGCTAGTGTTGATTTCCTCTATACAGTCCTGAAGGAGATCGGAAAGCCGCCTCTGCACAAGCTTTAGGGCGTTAACCGGCGCTTTGATCGTGCGCTGCCCACCGTTCCGTTTGGGGATCTGAAACGTTGTGTACTTCTTGGCCTCTGGCTGCTTGTACAAGATGAACGAGAGCGCTTTTGGCTTGAATTCCAATAACCGCGCCAAGTCGCTCAGCGATGTGGTCGCCTTCAGCGCGGCAAGTTTGGACATGATTGAGGAACCCGACTCACCGGTACTCCTACGCGACAGTCACACATCGCGATAGGCAAGCACATATACCCACTGCGATGCAAGGACAGCATAGCCTCTCACATTGGTTTCAAGTGCCACGAAACATGGCACAAAATCTACCGGTGAGTCGGACCTCGAGTGTAGCACGTCCCCTTAGGCGAGTGCGAGATCTTGCGAGAGGTCTTCAATCTCGCGGGCGGGGGCACGAATGCGGCGGCTCGGCGACGCGCGCGGCACGAAGCCCTTGAGGTGCGCACCGGGGCCCCGCGACGTCACGGTCTCCAGGGGTCGGCGTGCGAGGCTGTGGGCCTGATGGCCAGGGGACGGGGCCACGGAAGTGGCGCGAGGGCGCGGAGGGCGTTTGTGTTTTCGTATTGTCTACGGTCCCAGTGAGTTACTTTAGCGGCGATGTGACCTAGTGGAGGAGGGCAATGATGGAAACGCTGGTGACGAGTGTCCAGTATGCCGAGGGCTACGATGGAGTGGCATAAAGCCATTGCAACGGTACGTCCGCACATTGTGCGCATCACGACGCCCGACTTGACGGGCACAGGCCTTCTTGTGGGCACGGGCTTTCTTGTGTCGCGCTCGTCGGAAACGCCACTGGTCGGTATCGCGATCGCCGCTCACGTCGTGCTGAACGCAAAGTCATCGCGGCAGCGAATCACGATTGAGCATTACGCTTCCGGGAAGACGGTAGTTCTGAAGCACACCGAGCGCGAGATCCTCCACGAGAGCAGCGACAACGACACAGCAGCCCTCATGATGGACGGTGCCAAATTGCCCTTACCGAAACGGGTTCTGGGCTTGATCGGCGAAGGAAAGACTAAGAAGGTTGGCGTGGAACTTGGCTGGCTGGGATTCCCAACGGTAGCGATGGACGGTTCTCTGTGCTTCTTCTCGGGCCGGGTCAGTGCTTACCTAGGCAAAGACAAGACGTATCTCGTAGACGGCGTGGCAATTAACGGCGTGAGCGGTGGCCCGGCGTTTAGCATCGCCGGCGACTCAGTGCAGGTTGTTGGCGTTGTGTCTGGTTACATCCTGAACCGGGACACCGAGACCGGAGAGGCTTTACATAACGTGTCCGTTGTGCAGCACGTGCATCAGTTCCAGTGGCTCGCGAAGGAACTAAAGACCCTTGACGCGGCCTCGAGGAAGAGCGACGCGTCGAAGAAGAAAAGGGAAGCCTCGAGGAAGAGCGGGGCAATATCAGGGGGGACCGAGTAGGTCTCCGACGGGTCACTCGTTCAGGGCTTCGGGGAACTTTGCGCTGCGTGTTTTAGTCGCGTCAGGTTCCGACCGGAAATGTGGCTAACAACCATGTGATACTGCTGGCGAAAACGTGGTCGTGGCTGAAACACGGGTTTGAGGAGCGAGTCAATGGTCACGAGCTGGTGCAATCCTCACGCTCCGTTCGGTTAGCTGACCCTTGAAGCAGTGATCCAAAGGTCACGCTTCAGCGCGGGCCATTCGGTCTGGGCTGTAACGCCGCTGATGGATGGATTAACTTACGACCTGCTCCCAGAACATTGGCCCATCCGCACTGAGAGTCTCGTCGGGTTTGCGCTCCTCCCTATTGCTGGTCCAGGAGCTGGGGCGGTGGCGGCAATCCGCTCGTTCCGAGCACGGTGTAAGCACAAAATCACCGTTGACATATTCCACGCAAGTAACCTACTGATGGACTGCGGTCATGCCCTGCTAATCTAAGGAGGCCGAGCTCGAGTGCGCCAGAGGCATTCGACGTGACGCTTGGAGCGATCAATGACTCATCGACGGATACGATCGCGATTTACCGCCCTCGCTCTCCTCCTCGCCCTCGTCTCGTTTTTGGCCGGCCTCGCGCTGGCCCAGGATGCTGTCGTCACCCGGAACGTCAACCTCCGCCCTGATCCTTCCACCAGCCAGCCGCCCATCCGCCTTCTCATCCCACCGGACACCGTTGAGTTGCTGGAACCGGATCAGACCAGCGGCTACTACCACGTCCGCACCGAGGACCTGGAGGAGGGTTGGGTCTGGGGGCGGAATATTCGGGTCCTGTCGGAAGGGGAACCCACACCGACTTCCCCCGCCATGGCGCCTGCCCCGGCCCCGTCGGAGGACGGGGCCGCAGCCACGGCGGTTTCCCAGGACTGGGAGAAGCCGACCCCGAACCAGACCACCTTCACGAGCGAGGGGAAAACGTGTGGGCCGTCGGGCGATGGGGGCGACACACCGACCAATCTGCTCAAGAATCGGACCGACGTTCCAGGCGGGGTCCACGACGTGACCTGGGATGCCATCGCAGGCCTGCCGTATCCGAGCCCGGCCCCCAAGCATCGGAGCAACTGGACCGCGGATCAGTTAGCCGTGATCCGTCCGTATGAGGGGATCGCCGTCCGGGTCATCGGGTATCTCGTCGCGCTCAAGCCCCAGACGAATGGCAGCGGGGAGTCTACGAATTGCCACTGGACCAAGGCCAGCCAGGTGGACTGGCACATGGCCCTCGTCAAGTTGGTGGGCGAAGGCGAGAAGGATTCCATTGTGGTCGAGACGACGCCACGGGTGCGACAGTCACATCCGAAGTGGACGCCTATTCGCCTTCCCCCATGGGTGAACACGGACGCTCCCGTCAGAATCACAGGCTGGCTGATGTTCGATCCCGAGCACACCAACCACCTCGGCAAGTACCGGATGACGCTATGGGAGATTCACCCGATTACTTCGATCGAGGTCTTCCAAAATGGGGGGTGGGTCGAGCTCGACCAGATTCCGTGATCGCCCTGTTTGTTCGTCGCGCCTAGGGACGACGATCTGGCAATCAAGGATCCAAGTGAGGTGCTTGTCGTGTTCACTCACAAAGCAGGTTCGGGCAGAGTACAGCTGGTCCGGAGGTCAACGGTTTGCACGTGCCGGGCTGATTTCACGAAAACGCGACCGTGACTGAAAAACTGGTTCTAACATGAGATCAGCCGATCCCTTGAGAGCCTCCCTGAAGCTCCCATAAACCTGGCGACCCTCGATCCGATGGAATTCCCCGGTCATCCAGTTCCAGCCGAGACAGTAGGAAACCCACCCGCCGAGGGTGAGCGAGTAGTGAGGGCAGGGCTTCCACGAAAGCCAAGGTGGACTCGGCACCAGGGAGACGCGCACACGCTCCTCGCGGAAGGACGAAACGTCCATCGGCATGCAGCGAGCCTAGTGTGGGCCGGCCAGGCAAGTCAAGTGTCGCCCGATTGATACATTGGTGGCTCTCGGAGTCGATGGACAGAGCGGCCCGGCGACAGCGGGGCTGCCCTGTAAATGCGCCGGCACATTGGGATCAGGACCTGAAAGACCTAATGCGGCAAGAAGAGGCCCGTGGGCGTCGGCCAGTTGATCCCGATGCCCAACGGGAGCAGCGGGAGCTACTTCAAGGCTTTCGCGATCTGATCAACGGGGACGACGAGAAGCAATTCCGAGAGGGCCTTACCGCCCTCGGCTACCAGCCCGACTCCGAGAGGTTCGAGCACTTTCTTGCCGTTTGGCGCTCGCTGAAGCGACGATCCGCTTAAAGGCGGCGAGTCTTGAGGCGCGCTCTTCCGGCGAAAGCTTTGCTAGATCCGCATGGGTTTCCCGAGCAAGATACACGGCTACCTCTTCTGAAGTGAAACCCTTGCGCATGCTCAAGAGTATTGCACGCGCTAGCGGTCAACGCTACTACCGGCCGGAGGCTGCGGGCCCGCGGTCCGTTCACCTCCCTGCACCCCTTTCAAACTGACCCACTACCCGCCGGGTCGTTTCCTTGCCGGGCCGCCCCTGATCGGGTATGGTAGGGGGCCATGCGGACCCGATTCGGCTTGATTGTGGCGCTGCTGGCCTGCCTGGTCCTGCTGACGCCGCTCGCCTATGCCGACCCGCCCGATCAGGTATGGCTCGGCGGCCTCTACGACGACGACGATCAGGACGGCGCCGTCATGCTGGTGACCTTCGGATTCCACGGGCTCGCCACCGCCTGGGTCGAAATCCAACCGCCAACCTTCATCCTTGTCGCCCGGCTTCCGTCGCACGGGCCCAGCGCGATCATTAGCGCTGAGCTCGGCCCCTTCCATGGTCGCGCCCCGCCCACTGTCTCTCTCTTCTCGTAGCAGGTAGAGCCGGCGGCTCTGCCGCCAAGTCGTGCCGGAGCCGGCTGGACGTGGCGTCTGCTGTGAACCAGGGGTAATGTGACGTGACGAGGGAGCCTATGCGCTGGGCCCGAATCGCGCTGTTTGTCTGCGGGGCTGCTCTGTTCATCGCGCTGCTGATCCGAATCGGGCCAGCCGTCGTGATGGCCTTCTTCGCTGAGCTGTCCTGGCGTTTGCCCCTGATCCTGCTCTTTCCCTTCTGCCTGATGACCATCCTGGACGCTCTCGGCTGGCGCTTCGCCTTCAGCCGGGACCGCGTGCCTTTCGGCGCGCTGCTCTCGGCGCGGCTGGCCGGGGAAGCCTTCAACGTGACCACGCCCACAGCCTCGGTGGGGGGCGAAGCCGTCAAAGCCTGGCTGCTCCGGCCCTATCTGCCGATGACCGAGAGCCTGCCCTCGGTGATCATCGCCAAGACCACCATGACCATCGGCCAGGTGCTCTTCCTGCTGCTGGGACTGCTCGTGGCCTGGTCCACCCTGCCCACGGGCTCCTCCCTGCTGCGCGCGATGCAGTGGATGCTCGGCCTCGAGTGCCTGGCGGCGGTGGGCTTCGTAACCGTCCAGGTGCTTGGCGTCATGGACGGCGCCGGACGCATCCTCGATCGCCTGCGGCTCTTCGGCCACCACGATGGGGCGCGCACGCTGCGACAGATGGACGAAAGCCTCGCCCACTTCTATCGACACCAGCCGGGCCGCCTCTTGCTGTCCATTGGCTTTCATTTCTGCGGGTGGGCCCTCGGCGTGGTCGAGGCCTACATCATCCTGCAGGCGCTGGGCTTCCCGGTCTCGCTCGCCACCGCCACGGTGATCGAGGCCTTCGGCACGGGCGTGGGCTTTGCCGCCTTCCTGATCCCGGCGCGGCTGGGCGCCATGGAAGCCGGTGATGTCGCCGTCTTCACGCTGATGGGCCTGGGGGCTCCGGCCGGGCTTGCCTTCAGCCTGATCCGCCGGCTGCGCGGGCTCGTGTGGACCGGCGTCGGCTTCCTGGCGCTCTGGAGCCTCCGGACGCGGCCGCGCGCGCTGCCCACAGTGGCGCTAGAGCCGGAGGCCTAGCGGCCGTGTGCGGCATCGCGGGGTTCCTGGCGCCGGAAGGCGAGCGCGCCGATAAGCGGCTGGTCGAGCGGATGATCGGCACGCTGCGCCACCGCGGCCCGGACGCCGTGGGCTTTCACGCGGAGGGCCGGCTGGCCTTAGGCGTGTCGCGGCTGCGCGTGATCGATCTCGAGACCGGCGATCAGCCCATCGCCAACGAAGACGGCTCGGTCCACGTCGTCCAGAACGGCGAGATCTACAATCACCCGGCGCTGCGGGCCGAGCTGACGGCTCGCGGGCATCGGTTCACCACGCGCTCGGACACCGAGGCCATCGTGCACGCCTGGGAGGAGTACGGCGAGCACTGCGTGGATCATCTGAACGGCATGTTCGCCTTTGCCCTCTGGGATGGGCGGCGGGAGGAGCTGCTGCTGGCCCGCGACCGGATGGGCGAGAAGCCCCTCTACTATGCCCTGGCCCAGGGCTGGCTCGTGTTCGCGTCGGAGATCAGGGCCATCCTGGCGCATCCGGCCGTAAGCGCCGAACTGGATCCGCACAGCATCTCGCGCTACCTCGCCTACGATTTCGTCCCCGACCCTTACACCATCTTCCGGGGGATCGAGAAGCTCGGGCCGGCCCATGCGCTCACGGCGAGCCACGGCAAGATCGCGATCTCGCAGTACTGGAACATCCCGTTCCGGCCGGATCCGGCCCCGGACGAGGTCACCTGGCAGCGGGAAATCCGCGCGCGGCTGGACGAGGCGGTTCGGGTGCGCATGGTCAGCGACGTGCCGATCGGCTGCTTTCTCAGCGGGGGCATCGACTCCACAGCGGTGACGACGACGGCCGCGCGCCAGCGCGCCGGCATCCGCACGTTCTCCGTGGGCTTCGCCGAGGCGCCCTACGACGAGCGTCCCTTCGCGCGGCTGGTGGCCGAGCGGTACGGCACCCGCCACGAAGAGCTGGTGGTCTCGGCCGACGACGCGCGGGCGCTCCTGCCCCAGCTCGGCGGGCTGATGGACGAGCCCCTGGCCGACATGGCCTTCGTCCCGCTCCACCTCCTCGCCCGGGCCGCCAAGCGCAGCGTGACCGTGGCCCTGACCGGCGACGGCGGCGACGAGCTCTTCGCCGGCTATCCCACCATGGCGGCCGACTGGTGGCATCGCGGCTTTGCCCGTCTGCCGCGGCCGGCCATCGATCTGCTGAGCGGCGCCGCGCGGCGTCTGCCGCGCATGCCGGAAGGGCTAAGCGATTTCTTGCGCGCGCTCGACTACCCGCCCGACGCGCGGAACCAGGCGCTCCTGGGCGGCATGGCCGCCGAGCGCTCCGGGGCCCTGCTCTCGCCCGCGATGCGCGCCGCCCTTGGAGATTTCGAGCCCTATGCTGATATCGACGACGTGCTCGCCGGCTGCGCGAGCGCGGATCTCGGCGACCGGCTGATCTACCGCTACTGCAAGCTCTATCTGGCCGGGCAGAACCTGGTCAATGCCGACCGCGCCAGCATGGCGGCGAGCCTCGAGCTGCGCGCGCCCCTGCTCGACCACACCTTCGTCGAGTTCACCGGAAGAATCCCGTCGCGGCTCAAGCTGAACGGCTTTCGCGCGCTCAAGGGCCTCTTCAAGCGGGCGCTGGCCGACCGGCTGCCGCCGGAGATCCTGGCCCGCGGCAAGCAGGGCTTCGGTGTGCCCTTCGATATCTGGTTCCGCGGCCCGCTGGCCGCCACGGTGAAGGAGACGCTGGCGCCGGAGCGGATCCGCCGCGGCGGCATCTTCGATCCCGCGGCCGTCGGGCGGCTCGTCACCGAGCACTTGCAGGGTGCCCGGAACCATCGCAAGATCCTCTGGTCGCTGCTCGTGTTCGAGTCCTGGCGTACGCAGTATCTGAGCGACTGAGCGCGCCGGGGGCCGCCCCGAACCACTCACGCGGAGGTCGTGTCTGACGACCATCCTGACGGCGACGGTCTCAGGCGGGGAAGTGAGGACGCAGGACCAGTCCTCGCCCGCCGCCCCCTGGTGGAGCCTGACCAAGACCGCGCTGGCGGCAGGGGCGCTGGCGCTCGTGGCCGACGGCCGACTCGGCCTCGACGCGCCGGTGGGCGAGCACCCCTTCACGCTCCGCCAGCTCCTGCAGCACACGGCGGGTGTCTCCGATTACGGCGGGATTGCCGCGTATCACGAGGCCGTGGCACGGAAGGAGGCGCCGTGGAGTGAGACCGAGCTGCAGCGGCGCGCCGGCTCGGACAAGTCATTGTTCCGCCCGGGCTTCGGCTGGACCTATTCGAATGTCGGTTACCTCTACGTGCGCCGCCTCATCGAAGACGTGGCGGGCGAAGAGGTCGGCGCGGCTCTTCACCGGCTCGTCTTTGTCCCGCTCGGCGTGCCCGGCGTGCGGCTCGCCCGCGAGCCCTGGGACCTTGTCGACACGGCATGGGGCAATGCGGCCGGCTATCACCCGGGCTGGGTCTACCACGGTCTGCTGGTAAGCACGCCGGCCGAGGCCGCGCTCTTCCTGGATCGCCTGCTCACGGGCGATTTGCTTCCGGCCGCGCTGCTGAATGCCATGCGCGGGCCCCGTGCCGTCAAGGTCCCGGGTCCGGGCCGGCCCTGGCGCGCGCCGGGCTACGGGCTAGGCCTCATGATCGACAGCGCCTCACCGCACGGCCTTTGCCTGGGCCACACCGGCGAGGGGCCGGGCAGCTCGGCGGCCGCATACCACTTCCCTGATCTCGACCCGCCGCGCACGGCCGCGGTCTTCGCGCAGGTCTTGGACCCGGCGATCGTCGAGCGGGCCGTGCTCGACCTGCTCTAGCCGTACGGCCGGGTCTCGTGTTCGAGTGCTGGCGCGCCGGTCGAGAACGACCTGTACGATCTCGTGCCCCGCGAGCACCCGGCGGGTGGCCTCGCGGCTGAGGGTTTAGCCGGTCACCGCCTCCAGCAATCGGCGGGCATTGCCGCCCATGATCTTGGCGACGTCCTCGCGGTTGAAGCCGCGCGCGAGCAGCCCCGTGGGGATGTCCGGCCAGTCGTCATAGTCGCTGAAGACGGCACTGCGGCCGATGCCGTCCATGTCCGTGCCGATGCCGACATGCTCCACGCCGACTGCGTCCACGAGCCGGGCGATGTGCTCGATGAGGGCGGCGAGGCCGGCCGGGCGAATCGAGATGGGCCAAGCGCCGATGACCCCGCCGCGATCTGTGACCAGCCGGGCATGCTCGACGCTCACGAAGC
>Ga0207646_10007898_pt1 | contig 10740 bp, 13 predicted proteins | sample KBSK5502metaG_FD_184343 | JGI IMG/M metagenome (GOLD analysis project Ga0207646, IMG submission 184343) | Corn, switchgrass and miscanthus rhizosphere microbial communities from Kellogg Biological Station, Michigan, USA - KBS K5-50-2 metaG... | ecosystem: Host-associated > Plants > Roots >...
CGGTGGGACCGCTCATGGAAGCTCCTCCTTCGGTTTCGCATCCGGAGCCGCGCCCACGACGAGCGCCTCCGTCGGTGACCACGCGAGCTCGACATTGTCGCCTCGCGCGAAACGCGTTCCATTCCGGCCGGCCAGGACCGTCATCGCCTGCCCGCCGTTCGTCCGGACCCGGTACTGGACGGACGCGCCGAGATACGCAACCTGGTCGACGACCGCCTCGAGACGGTCGTGGCCGTCGCTGACGGCACCGCCCGGAGCGGCGATCCGGATTGCCTCCGGGCGGACGCTCAGGTCGATGAACTGGCCGGTCGCCTGTCCGGCGACCGCGACCCGGCAGCGATCCCCGGATTCGAGCCGGACGACGGCGCAGCCGGCCTCGATCGACTCGACCATCCCTGCCAGCAGGTTGGTCGTCCCGATGAAGTCGGCGACGAAGCGGGTCCGCGGCCGCTCGTAGAGCTCCTCCGGCGTACCCAGTTGCTCGACCCGACCGCCGTTCATCACGGCGATCCGGTCGCTCATCGTGAGTGCCTCTTCCTGATCGTGGGTCACGTAGACGAACGTGATTCCCACCTCCGTCTGGACCCGCTTCAGCTCGACCTGGAGCGCCTTGCGGAGCTTCAGGTCGAGCGCTCCGAGCGGCTCGTCGAGCAGGAGCACGTTCGGCCGGTTGATCAGCGCCCGGGCCAGGGCCACTCGTTGCTGCTGGCCGCCCGACAGCTCGTTCGGCTTGCGCTTGTCGTAGCCGGCCAGCCGGACCAGGTCGAGCGCCTCGCCGACGCGCCTCTTGATCTCCGCCTTGTCGACGCGCTTCCGACGGAGGCCGAACGCGATGTTCTCGGCGACGTCGAGATGTGGGAACAGGGCGTAGTTCTGGAAGACCATATTGACCGGCCGTTTGTCCGGCGGGTCCGTCGTGACGTCGCGGCCGCGGAGCTCGATCCGGCCGGCCGTGGGGAGCTCGAAGCCACCGATCATCCGCAGCGTCGTGGTCTTGCCGCAGCCGCTGGGACCGAGCATCGAGAAGAACTCGCCGGACCCGATGTCCATGGAGACACGCTCGACCGCCCGAACGTCCCGGAAGTGCTTGGTCAGATCCGTCAGGCGGATCTCAGGCGTCCCGGCTGGATCGGTCATCGCGGGCGAGCCTAGGCGCGCGTTCGGGAACCCGACGCGCGACGTCCCGGATCGCGCAACCAGCCCCTACGACCGCTCTGCTGCCGGTCGCTCGGCTGGCACGCTGCCGGCGCGTTCCTGTCAGGCACTCCCACGTGCGAGTTCCTGTCAGGCGCGTGTTGGTCACAGCCGTGCAGGACTCGGGACGGAATTTCGACATCCACTGCCGTGATTCCCCTCGAGCCATGCTCTGCTGTGTGGGAATGCGCCTGGCAGGCGCATCGCTCCGCTGGAGAGGCCTGACGAACCTGACGGCTTCCGACGTGTTCCGGGCGTAGGCTGGAGCCATGACCAGCCCCGCGCTCGCCGTGGATCACGATCCAGGTTCGGACACCGCGAACGATCGAGCCCGGCCCCTGGAGGCCGTCGCAGCCGAGCCGATCCAGGCTGCCGACGGTGACGGCCGGATTCTCGTCGGGACCGCCTCCTGGACGGACCCGACGATGACCGCCTCCGGCGTCTTCTACCCGACCGGCGCCGACAGCGCCGAGGAGCGGCTTGCCTACTACGCGTCGTCGTTCCCGGTGGTCGAGGTCGACGCGACGTACTACGCCCTGCCGGCGGAGCGGACCGCCCAGCTGTGGGCCGACCGGACGCCGCCGGATTTCACGTTCGACATCAAGGCCCACGCCCTGATGACCGGGCAGGGGACCGAGACTCGCCGCCTCCCCAAGGCGATCCGCGAGGCGCTGCCCGAGGAGCTCCAGGCCAAGACCCGGATCTACCTCAAGGACGTTCCGGCCGAGCTCATTGACGAGGTCTGGATGACGTTCCGGTCGGCGCTCGCTCCACTCGAGGAGCGCGGTCAGCTCGGCTCGATCCTGCTCCAGTACCCGAAGTGGGTCTTCCCGTCGAACGAGAACCGGGCCTTGATCGAGGACGCCGTCGAGCGCCTCGCCGGCTGGAAGGTCGCGGTCGAGTTCCGCAACGGCTCGTGGCTCAACGAGAAGAACCGCGACCGGACGCTCGGGTTCCTGTCGGAGCGGTCGATCCCGTTCGTGATGGTCGACGAGCCGCAGGGATTCAAGAGCAGCGTGCCGCCGGAGGTCGTCGTGACCTCAGCCGAGCTCGCGATCGTCCGGTTCCACGGCCGGAACGCCGCGACATGGGAGGCGAAGAACATCACCCCGGCCGAGCGGTTCCGCTATCTCTACTCGCGCGACGAGTTGGCCGAGTGGGTGCCGCGGGTCCGGGAGGTGACGTCCCAGGCGAAGGAGACGCACCTGATGTTCAACAACTGCTACGCCAACTACGGGACCACGAACGCCCGGGAGATCGCCGCGCTGCTGCTGGACCTCGAGAGCGCGGCCTGAGCCCGGCGCCAATTCAGCCCTCGCGAGCGGCGCGCTCCTGCTCGTAACGGACCTGAGCCGGGCTCTTCCGCCCCGGGCGGCCGCGAGCCGCGATCCGGGCGAGGGCACCCTCCCAGCCGGCGTCGAACGCCACGCCGACTTCGTCGAGATCGAGGACGACCGGGGCGTGGTCCGACGGGATCGGCGGGCCCTTCCTCGCCTCCCGGTCGATCTCGGCCCAGACGATTCGGTCGGCGATCGGCTTCGTCACGTAGAGCAGGTCGATCCGCATGCCCTCGTTGCGGTGGAACATCCCCGCCCGGTAGTCCCACCACGAGAACCGGCCGGGAGCCTCGCCGGCCGCGGCGCGATAGGCGTCGACCAGGCCCCAGTTCCGGAGTGCGGCGAGCGCCTCGCGTTCGGCCGGCGACACGTGGGTCCCGCCGTGCGCCGCGACCGCGTCCCAGACGTCGTCGTCGGTCGGGGTCGCGTTCAGGTCGCCGCCGAGGACGAGCGGCTCGTGCGGCGAGCAGGACTCGTCGAGCCACCGCCGGAGCCGGGCGAACCAGCGCAGCTTGCCCTCGTAGAACGGGCTGCCGACGACCCGGCCGTTCGGCGCATACAGGCTGACGATGCGGATCCCGCCGCAGACCGCGGACACCATCCGGGCCTCGTCGAACGGGTTGAAGTCGTCCTCGCTGAACCCGGCAGCCGACCCGGCGCTGCTGTCGCGGACCGGCCCGTCGCCGAAATTCGTGACGACGTCGGTCGCCCCGACCCGGCTCGCGATCGCCACGCCGTTCCAACGGCCTTCGCCATGGTGAATGAGCTCGTATCCGAGCATCCGGAACGGCAGCTCGGGCGCGTCGGCGTCCGCGAGCTTGGTCTCCTGCATCAGGAAGATGTCGGGCTGGGCTCGTGCAACCCACTTCTCGACCGCGTCGGTCCGGGCCTTCAGCGAGTTGACGTTCCAGGTCGCGATCCGCACCCCGACAGGGTAGGGGAAACGGCTCCACCGGCCATCCGGGATCCTGTCAGAAGCTGACTATTGGATGGCCTATCGTGCTGCGGGACGACCGCCACGCTGAGGTTCCACATGCCCCGATCGCTGCTCGCTGACGCCTTCGGCCACCACGTCTGGGCGACCGACCGCGTGCTCGACGCCTGTGCGGCCCTGACCGACGACCAGCTCGCGACCACCGTGCCCGGGACGTACGGCTCGATCCTCGACACGGCCCGCCACCTCGTCGGGGCGGACCGCTCGTACCTGTTCGTCCTCAGCGGCGGCCGGGTGGCGCAGATCGACGAAGCCGGGATGGATGTCCCGGCTCTGCGACACGCCATGGCGACCGCCGAAGCCGACTGGGCGGCGATTCTCGCGACCGCAGACGATCCCGACGAGGTCGTCGTTCGGCGTCGCGACGACGGCACCGAGAGCCACGCACCGCGCGGCGTCCGCCTCGCCCAGGCGATCCACCACGGCACCGACCACCGGAGCCAGATCTGCACGGCCCTGACGACGCTCGGCATCGAACCGCCGCTGATCGACGTCTGGGACTACGGCGAGGAGCAAGGCCGGGTCAGCGAGGTCCCGAGCCAGCACTGACGCCATTGCGTTCCCGCGAGGCCCGGTACCTCGTGAGTCGTTTCTCGACTCAATTCCGCGTCGGACGTACGTGACGATGCTCGAGTTGCGACGGTGCCGAGCGCGCCAGAAATGAACTTGAGTCGCCTGCCGACTCACGCCGCCTGACGAGCGCCGCTAGTACCGGCGCCCGCGCTGCCTCACGAGATCGAACGTCGCCGTGTCGGCGATCGCCATGACCGCCATCGTTCCCGCTTGAACCGGATCGCTGACGACCAGGTCGACATGGTTGGTGATCGAGCCGACCATGTTCAGGGCGATGATCGGCACGCCGACCCCCCGCAGCTCGTCGGCGGCGTGGCTGATGTCGCCGCCCATGATCGAGCCCGCCAGCACGAGCAGCCGGGCCCGCGGCAGGTCGGCCACGGCTCGGACGGCGGCCGCGATGTTCGCTTCGCCGATCAGCGGGATCGTGTCGACGCTGATCCGCTCGCCGCGAAGATTGTGGCGATCGGCCTCGCTGACCGCGCCGAGCGCGACCTGGGCGACCTGCGCTCCGGCGCCGATCACGATCACGCGCTTGCCGAAGATCGAGCCGAGACTCCGGGTCCGGCGTACCGCCCGAATGTCGGGCAGCCCGTCGAGCGCGTCCACCAGCTGGTCCTCGGTCAGGCCGTCGACCTCGACCTCGATCTCGGCCTGGGGCGGATCCGTATCGAGCGTTCGGACCGTTGCCACTGTCCGGATGCGACCACCGACCTCGGCCAGGCGGTCGACGATCGCGGCGACGGCTTTCGACCCCTCGAGGACATCGAGCCGCGCGGCGGCGGCCGCCGATTCGCCGGCCCGTGTTCGAGCCATGGTCGATGGACCCGGTTCGCCCGTCGGGCCTAGCGCGCGACGATGTCGGCGATCGTCAGCCGACCGGGATCCGAGCCGCCGTCGGCGTCATGGGCCTCGTATGCGATCCCGGCGGCGTCGAAGGCGGCGCGCGTCGCGTCGGCATCGCTCGTCTCGAGCATCAGCTCGCCGTCGGTGTCCTCGGCGATCCCGACGATCCCGGCGATGTTCACGCCGCGCTCCGCCAGCGCCGTCGCCATCCGTGCCAGCGCCCCGGGCCGATCGTCGAGCTTGACCGTGAACCAGACCGCCACGCCGCCACCTCCTGTTCGGGCGATGGTACCCGCGGTCGCCGCGGCGCGGATACGGTCGGCTACGCTCCCGATCGATGCCCGACCCCGGCCGCAGCGTCCAGATCTTCGGCAGCGACCGCGACCAGGGCACGCGGGCCGCCGTCCGGTTCTTCAAGGAACGTCGGATCGCGATCCATCAGGTCGACCTCGCCCGCAAGCCGATCGCCCGCGGCGAGCTCCGGCGGTTCGTCGAGCGGCTCGGGGCCCGGGCGCTCCTCGACGAGGGGTCGACGGCATATCGGGACGCGGGTCTCGCGTACCTCCGGATGGACGACGGCGAGGTGGTCGAGCGCCTGCTCGCGACGCCGGCGCTCCTTCGGCTGCCGCTCGTCCGGTTCGGGAACGAGGTGGCGGCAGGCCGCGACGAGGCGACGTGGAAGCGTTGGCTCGCGCGCAGCACGGTCTGAGGTCACGTCCGCGGCGATCGACCCGTTGCCATCCGTCATCGCATTCACGACCTGAAGGTTGACTTCCACATCGTTTTGAATATTGTTGAACTCCAGTTCCATTCTCTTGGTTCTTGTCGAAGGTGGAAGTGGCAGCGGACGGTCGGAAGCAATGGATCGACTACCTTGCGCCGGAGGACCTGGCGTTCATCAAACGGTTCCTGCTCGCGTCGGGCACGCTGAAGCAGCTCGCGTCGGAGTACGGCATCTCGTACCCGACGCTCCGTCTCCGGCTCGACCGACTGATCGAGAAGGTGCGGCTGATCGACGAGCACACCGAGGCGAGCCCGTTCGAGCTGCAGCTCCGGATGACCTACGCCGATGGGCGGATCGACGACGAGACGTTCCGGGTCCTCCTCGAGGCGCATCGGAACGAGGCAGCCGGGTGATGACGAGCCGGCTGCGCCGAGCCGCCGCCCTCGCCGTTCTCGTCGCGCTGGCTTCGGCGTCCGCCGTCGCGGCGGACGAGCCGGTCAAGACCATCGACTGGACAGTCACGGCGCCCGCGTCGGGGTCGGTCGTCGACGGCGCCGTGCGGATCACGGCCGATGCGACGGGAGGGTCGTTTCCGCTCGTGGCCCTCGCCGCTCCCGATCTCGGTCGCCAGGGGTATGAGGTCCGCGGCAACGTGCGCTACTCGAGTGTATCTGGAACGGGCTATCTCGAGATGTGGAGCGTATTTCCCGATGGCGGCCGCTACTTCTCCCGGACCCTCGACACGACTGGTTCGATGGCGGCGTTGACCGGCACCTCCGACTGGCGGCCGTTCGAGCTGCCGTTCTTCCTCCAGGGCGGCGTGCCGCCCACTCGGCTCGAGATCGATGTCGTGCTGCCGGGCGGCGGCTCCGTGGATGTCGGGCCACTCCAGATCGCCAAGCTTGCCGCCGGTGACGTCGGCCGAAACGGGGCGTGGGTGTCCGATCAGATGCTCGGCGCCGTCGGCGCGGTCGTCGGGTCGATGATCGGCCTGCTCGGCGCGACGGTCGGCGTGCTGGCAGGCCGCGGACGTGGGCGCCGGTTCGTGCTGAGCGCAATGACCGGCGTGGTCGTTGTCGGCGTCGGGTTGATCGGGCTCGCCGGCGTCGCCTTGGTCCTGGGCCAACCGTCGTCCGTCGTGGCCCTCGCGGCCCTGACCGGCTCGATCTGCGTCATCGCCTTCGGGGCGGCATTGCCTCGTGTCCGCCGCACGTACGCCGAGGCCGAGTTGCGGCGGATGCGGGCGATGGACCGGGCCTGATCCGAGGCCGTGGTCGGTTCGACGATCGATCGCGCGTCGGCCGTCAGGCTCGCCGCGACCGCAGCTCGAAGACGCCGAGCGCGAGTCCCGCGACGACGCATCCCGCGCCGATCCACGCCCACAACGGGTCGCCGACCATGAAGCTGCTGCTCTTGAGGACGGCCGTCCCCTGGCCGATCCAGACGAGCCCGGTCGCGATGAGAACGAACGCCAGGATCGATCGCGTTCGGTGCATGTCCTCTCCGGTTCGATGCGATGCTACCGGGGTGAACGACGGATCGAGCCCGACCGGATCCCCGACCCCGACCCCCGAGGCGGACTCCGGCCACGGCGCGGGCCCACCGCGATCCCGGGAGACTGGCCCGGGCGGGCCGGAGCGGCGCAGCGGCCGGGTCGTCATGCGTCGCGACGCGGCGGCGCGGATGGGCAAGCCGGCGACGACCGAGGACGAGCAGCTCCTCGAGCGACGCCCCGCCCCGCGCGGCCGGCCGGAGTTCGTCGACAGCGACCCGTGGCGGGCCCTGCGGATACTCAGTGAGTTCGTCGAAGGGTTCGACGCCCTGGCCTCGGTCGGGCCCGCCGTGACGATCTTCGGCTCGGCCCGGGTCGCCCCCGACTCGCCCGACTACGAGCTCGCCCGCGACATCGCCCGGCGGCTCGCCGAACACGGGTTCGCGATCATCACCGGCGGCGGGCCCGGGATCATGGAGGCAGCGAACCGTGGTTGCCGTGAGGGCGGCGGCCTGTCGATCGGCTGCAATATCGAGCTGCCGCACGAGCAGGGCCTGAACCCGTACGTCGACCTGGGCATCGAGTTCAAGTACTTCTTCGCCCGCAAGACGATGTTCGTGAAGTACGCCGACGCGTTCGTGATCATGCCGGGCGGCTTCGGGACCCTGGACGAGCTGTTCGAGAGCTTGACCCTGATCCAGACCGGCAAGATCCGCGACTTCCCGGTGGTCCTGGTCGGCAGCAGCTACTGGAAGGGGATGCTCGACTGGATGGCCTCGACGCAGGTCGCCGCAGGGGCGATCGACAAGGCCGACCTCGACCTCCTGAAGCTGACGGACGACGCGGGCGAGGTCGTCGACATCATCCGGACGTACGTCGCGAGGGCCCACCCGGAGGATGTGGCGGAAGCGGAGATCCGCTAGGTCCACGATCCGAGAGGGGCTCGTCGGCAACGGGCTGGCTCATCCCGCGGGCGCATCGATCGTGAGTGAACGAGCGTCGGCCCTCGTCCGGCTCGCGTGTGGATCACGGCGTTGCGTGGTCGGCGCAAGCACGTTCATCTGGATCTGATGCCGCCACCGAACGGTGACGGAGCGGCAACGTGTTGGAGGGCCTCAGGTCGCCGGGACGTCGACCTCGATCCGGCCCTCGACGATCCGCAGCGGGTAGTAGCGCAGGCGCCGGACCCGGGTGAACCGGCGCGCCTCGGCCTTCTTGCCGGGCGGATCGACCTTCGGCTCCTTGCCGGCCGGTGACCACGTAGCGTGGTATGCGCCCTCGGCATCCAACCCACCGGTGGTCGGCATCTGGACGACCGTCCCCGAGCACAGGTCGAAGCGGCCCTCATGGAGGGGGCAGGCGACGACGCAGCCGTCGAGATCGCCGATCGACAGCGGGGCCGACATGTGCGGGCAGCGGTCGTCGATCGCGACGACGCCCGCCGGCGTGTGCGCGATCAGGACATCGAGGTCGCCGCGCGTCACCCGCCGCATCGACCCTTCCGCCAGGTCGCCGACCGGGCCGCCGTCGATCGTGGCGGCGTGCTCGGCGTCGGTTCCGGGCGCACGCAGCTCCTGCGGGAACGCGGCCGCGATCGGGAACGTGGGTCGGTCGATCGCCATGGCCTGGATGGTAGCGCCGGAACGAGAAACGACCCCGGTGGCGAAACCACCGGGGTCGTGGGAGGAGCGGCGAACGGCCCGAAGGCGACGTCAGTCCGCTGCCGGGTTCGGTCGGTACGGCGCCGCGGCGGCGGTCGGGGCACCGGCCGGGCTGGGTGCCGACGACCCCTCTCCGGCGCCTGCGCGCGCCGGTCCGAGCGACGTCCGCAACGGGATCTCCCGAAGGAAGACCGCCGCGATCAACGCGACCGCCGCCGCCGCGACCCCGAGCCAGACGCTGTTCGCGATCGAGATCGTCAAGGCCCGGTGGAAGCCGTCAATGAAGATCGCCTGGGCCTGCGCCGGGATCTGAGCGAGGAAGTTTCCTCCGCCGCCAGTCGGTGACGTGAGCTGGGCGATGTCGAAGCCGGCCGGCGGATTCGTCGGCACGAGGGCCGCCGGTGCTCCGGCACCGATGACCTGCTCGCGCAGCAGGGACCAGGTGAAGTTCAGGCGGAAGAGGGTGTACGCCGCCGCGATCCCAACGGTTGTGCCGATCTGCCGGAAGAGGGTCAGGTCGCTGGTCGCAGCGCCGAGCTCCTGGAACGGCACCGCGTTCTGGACGACGATCGTGAAGACCGCGAAGGTCGGTCCGATGCCCAGGCCGGTGATGAACATCCAGCCGTTCAGGACCCAGTCATCGGTCCCCACTCTGAGCTGGGTGATCAGGACCTGGCCGATGATCAAGGCGGCGAAGCCGAGGAAGATGAACGGCTTGTACCGTCCCGTCCGGCTGACGAGCTGGCCGGACGCGATCGAGCTGATGATCAGGCCGAACATGAACGGCAGGAACCGATACCCGGACTCGGTGGCCGTCGCGCCCTCGACGACGAGGAAGTAGAACGGCAGGAAGATGATCAGCGCCCCGAAGCCGAAGGTCGCAAAGAAGATCGACAGCATCGACGCCGAGAAGGTCCGATTCCGGAAGAGATGGAGCGGAATGATCGGCTCCGCAGCGCGTCGTTCGACGAGGACGAACGCCACGAGGAACGCGAGACCGGTGCCGATCCAGGCCCAGACGGTCGGGTCGCCGAAGCCGTTCGTCTCGGCCACTGTGAAGCCGACGAGGATCGGAACGAGGGCCAGGACAAGGGTCACGACCCCCGGATAGTCGATCGAGCCAAAGCGCTCGACATGGCGGATGTTTGGCAGGAGCCGCCAGATCACCGCCAGGGCGATGAGCCCGATCGGGATGTTCACGTAGAAGATGGCATGCCAGCTGAACGTGTCGGTCAGCAGGCCGCCGAGGCCCGGTCCCAGAAGAAACGCGAGACCGAAAACGAGGCCGAAGAAGCCCTGGTACTTGCCACGTTCGGCCGGACTGAAGAGGTCGCCGATGACGGCCAGCGCGATCGGGAAGAGAACGCCCGCGCCCAGGCCCTGGATGCCGCGGAACGCGATCAGCTGCCACATCTCCTGGCTGAGGCCCGACAGCGCGGAACCGACCAGGAACAACGTGATCCCGAACATCAGGATCGGCTTCCGGCCGTAGAGGTCGGACAGCTTGCCGTAGATCGGCACGCTGACCGTGCTCGTAAGCAGGTAGATCGTCACGACCCAGGTGTAGTAGTCCTGGCCGCGGAGCTCGCCGACGATCTTCGGCAGGACCGGGCCGACGATCGTCTGGTCCAGGGCCGCGAGGAACATGCCGAGCATGACCGCGCCGAGGATCTCGAACTTCGTTCGCCGATCGAGACCGATTGCGGGATCTTCCTCAACGCTGGGGGTCCGCTCGTCATGTTCGAGGGAAACGGCTTCCATCGAGACTCCTTCCTCCAAATGGGATGGCTGGGTAGGGCGGCCGGGCCGCCTGTTCAGGCTTGGTGCTTCAGGCGGGTGGGGTCGCGGGGGCGTGGTGGACGTGGTCCCCGAGGTGATCGGGGCCGATCTCGTCGATCACCGCGCCGCGGAGGTCGCCG
>Ga0207646_10007899_pt1 | contig 10739 bp, 5 predicted proteins | sample KBSK5502metaG_FD_184343 | JGI IMG/M metagenome (GOLD analysis project Ga0207646, IMG submission 184343) | Corn, switchgrass and miscanthus rhizosphere microbial communities from Kellogg Biological Station, Michigan, USA - KBS K5-50-2 metaG... | ecosystem: Host-associated > Plants > Roots >...
GACGACAAGCGCCAGGAGTTCATCCTGCTCTCGGATGTCTTAGGCGTTTCGATGCAGGTGATCGAGATAAACAACCAGAAGACCGCCGAGGCGACCGCCTCGACGGTCTTCGGTCCTTTCTTCGTCGAGGGCTCGCCCCGGTTCGCCAACGGCGACGACATCGCCAACGGCGCCTCCGGCGAGCCGTGCTTCATGCAGGGTCGGGTGCTGTCCATCACGGGCGAGCCGATCGCAGACGCGCACATCGAGGTCTGGCAGGCCGACGACAAGGGCTTCTACGACGTGCAGTACAAGGAGCTCGCGCAAGCGCGCGGCCGCGGCCACCTCTACGCTGACAGGCAGGGGCGCTACGCCTTCTGGTCGGTCAGGCCCCAGGCCTACCCGATCCCGGACGACGGGCCGGTGGGGGAACTGCTGGAAGCGGCCAACCGCAGCCCGATGCGCCCGGCGCACGTGCACTTCCTGATCAAGGCGCCGGGCTACCAGACGCTCATTACCCACGTCTTCAAGCAGGGTGACCCGCACCTCGACTCGGACGCCGTTTTCGGGGTGAAGAGTTCCCTGATCACGGGCTTCGAGCGCCACGAGCCGGGTACCGCCCCGGACGGCAAGCAGATGGACGTGCCCTTTTACACCATGAGCTATGACTTCCTACTGGTACCTGCCGAGGAAAAGGACGGGCACAGCTCGTGAGGTCTCCCCGGCAGGCGCTCACATTCTCAGGACAGTCAAATGGCATCACGGCTACCCTGGTGGCCCCTGCCGAATCCGCGTGCGCATCGCCTCAAGGGGCCAGTCGGACCAGCTTCCCCAGCGTTCGGGCAGGATCTTTTCCACCCACCATGTGACTCCCACCTGCTGGTAGGCGGCAACGACCTCGCGATCGTGGGCTGCGTCCGTGCCTGCGGTGATACCCGAATGGACGACCTCGAACGGGGTCGTGTATCCTGGCTGGGATGCGACAGAGCGGACGATTTCATGCATCTGCGCCGGGGTGAGCATCGCGGCGAGGGGCAGGTCGCGCCCGATGGGGATGACGCCGTCCCAGCGGGCCGCGCGGCGCAACGGCGACTTCGCGGGCCACATGCCCGCCACCCAGATGGGGATGCGCGGAGACTGCACCGGGCGCGGCAGGAACTGTGCTTCCTTGATATGATATGAGATCCCCTCGTGGCGGTACGCTTCGCCCCTCCAGAGCCCCGTGAGCACCTCAAGGCCCTCGTCCAGCAGCGCCGCCAGCGTTTTGGCGTCCGAGGCTTCGCCCAGTGCCTCGAAGTCGAAATAGCCACCCCCCGAGCCAACGCCGAAGATCAGCCGCCCCGCGGACAGATGATCCAGGGACACGGTTTCTCGCGCGACCATCCACGGGCGGCGGCGTGGCAGGGGCGTGACGAGCGTTCCCAGGCGAATCGTGCGCGTGCGGATCGCGCTCGCGGCGAGCGCGATCCACGGGTCAACCATGGGATCGACGGTCGGTGTCAGGGTCGACTTCGACACCTGGTCCCAGAGAAAGAAGCCATCCCAGCCCGACCTTTCTGCCTCATATGCCAGATCGGCAAGAATCTGGGCATCTCCATAGGGTCCAAAATTGGGGACGTAGATGCCATAACGCATAGGTGGTCACTCCTCAATCGTGATAGTGTCTCTATTACGGATTATACGCTATCTGGTCGGATGAAGAAAGCAAGGATCTGATAAGATTCCGAACATGTGCTATACTGTTCGGGAAGCGATTGTGCCGGGCATCGAGTGGACTGGAGAGAGGTATCGTGACACAGGCAACTCCCATCATCCGGAGTGATACGCTGGTCTATCAGCAGGAGGGACAAGAGCAGACACTGGTTGTCGGAACCTCAGCCTGGTATGCCTGGCTAAGGACGGCCACCACCTTCGTCTTTACCTGCGACTCCGGTACGTTCACGGCTCGCAAAGAGCGGGCAGGCAACAAGCGCGGGGGCTGGTACTGGCGCGCCTACCGCCAGCGTGATAGCAAGCTCCGCCGTATCTACGTAGGCAAATTAGAGGAGTTGACCCTCCAACGGCTGAACATAGTGGCAGCGATCCTGGCCGAACGGGACGATATCACCGTGGACGAGCGGGAGCCTGTCCAGCATGTTCAGCAGGGACAACCGGCATCCACTCGCGACCAAGAGCGTTTCCTGCAATCTCCAACAGGTGCCTTGTGGGACCTGGCCGAAGCTGGAGCGGCCTCGCATAGCGCGGCCAGGCGTTCCTCTAACCTCCCGGCGCCCTTGACGTCGCTTATTGGGCGGGAGCGGGAGGTCGCTGCAGCCTGTACGCTGTTACAGCGCGCGGAGGTGCGTTTGCTCACCCTCACCGGCACCGGCGGCGTGGGCAAGACGCGCCTGGCTCTGCAGATCGCGAGCGAGGTGCAGGATGACTTCACCGACGGGATCTGCTTCGTCTCCCTGGCCCCTGTCCACGATGCCGCGTTGGTCCTTCCCACCATGGCCCGAGCACTCGGACTGCAAGGCAACGGGGCGCAGCCCCCGCTGGAGCAGTTGAAAGCTTTCCTGCAAGACAAGCACCTGCTGCTCGTGCTCGACAACTTCGAGCACCTCATAGCCGCAGCCACGCTATTGGTGGCCCTGCTGCTCGCCTGTCCGCGCCTCACGCTCCTGCTCACCAGCCGCGAGGTGCTCCATGTGCGCGGCGAACGCGCGTTCGCCGTCCAGCCACTGGCCTTACCCGATCCGCTGCATCTTCCTGCTGCTGAGACGATCTCGCACTATGGCGCGGTGGCTCTCTTCCTCGAGCGGGCGCGCGAGATCCATCCCACCTTTGAACTCACCACCGGCACGGCTCCGCTCATCGTCGAGATCTGCCGGCGCGTTGATGGCTTGCCCCTGACAATTGAATTAGCTGCTGCCCGGCTCAGGCTGCTGCCCCTGCCGATCCTCTTAGAGCGATTGGAGCACCGGTTGGCTGTCTTGACAGGGGGACCACGTGATCTGCCTGAGCGGCAGCAGACCCTGCGCAACACAATCGCGTGGAGCTATGAACTGCTCTCTGGCGAGGAACAGCGGCTCTTCCGCCTGCTCTCGGTCTTCGTCGGCGGCTGCACACTAGAGACGGTAGAGACCGTATATAGGACGCTAGGTGGCGAGAGCGCACAGGTGTTGGATACGGTGACCTCCCTGCTGGACAAGCACTTGCTGTATCAGGAGAAGCAGGAAAGTAACGAGCCGCGCCTGCTGATGCTGGAGACGATCCGCGAGTATGGGTGGGAGTGTCTCTCCACCTGTAGCGAGCTGGAGCAGACCCGGCGTGCGTATGCGGTGTATTATCTGCACCTCGCAAAGGAGGCCGAAGCCCATCTGTACGATAGCGAGCAGGTGTGGTGGTTCGATCGGCTGGAGCGGGAGCATAGTAACTTGCGAGCCGTGCTGCGATGGTCTGTGGAACAAGGGGAGAGCGGGGAGAGTGTGGAGACGGCCTTGCGATTGGCAGGAATCCTCCACCGGTTCTGGGCGGTGCGTGGATACGTCGGTGAGGGACGTCACTGGTTGGACAGGGCGCTGGCGAGCAGCGAAGGGGGCACGACCCCCGTTCGGGCGAAGGCGCTCAGTGGTGCCGCGTGGTTGGCCCTGCGGCAGAGCGATTATGAGCGAGCCGAGGCACTGAGTGAGGAGAGCCTGGCGCTGTCCCGAGAGCTACGAGACACGCAAGGCATAGCTCGAGAGCTCAATAGGCTGGGGCTGATCGCCTCAGCAAGGGGTAACCATGCCAGGGCCCGCTCCCTCCTCGAAGAGAGTCTCGCGCTCTCCAGGGAAGTGGGCGACACAGGATTCCTCGCGTACATGCTCATGGCACTGGGGGCGGTGATCGCTGCTCAGGGTGAGCCCATGAGAGCCCGCGCACAGCTCGAGGAGAGTCTGGCGCTCTCCAGGAAGCTGGGCAACAAGGAGGGCATCGCCTGGGCACTGTATTATTTGGGGGGCGCGCTCTTTGCCCAGGGCGATGTTGTGAGCACCTATGCTCTAGGAGAGGAAAGTCTTGCGTTGTGCAGAGCGATCAATCACAGGGGATGCTTAGCCCGTACGCTCGATCTGCTGGGGCGATGTGCTCTCCAGTGGGGCCAGGCTTCCAGGGCACAGCCACTGTTCGAAGAGAGTCTGGCCCTCTTTCGAGCGGTAGGAGAGCAGCGAAACACCGCCTGGGCACTTTCCCGTTTGGCGCGTGTAGCAACTGTGCAGGGTGACAACGGCGCAGCACAAGCCTTATATGAGGAAAGCTGGGCCATATTCAGGGAGTCGGGCGATACAAGAGGTCAGGCTTCCTGTCTGCAAGGGTTAGCAGGGGTGGTTGCCAGGCAAGGGGAAGTCGTCCGGGCAGCCCGGCTCTGGGGGGCAGCGCAATCTCTGCACGAGACCAGCAGTCCGCACGATCCTTTCATCCTGCCTGGTGAGCGTGCCGATGATGAGCAGTTGGTGGCCGCCGCACGGGCTCAACTCGGGGAGCAGACCTTTGCAGCCGCATGGGCCGAGGGACGGATGATGACGCCGGAGCAAGCCATTGCAGCACAAGGACAGCCGCTGGTCTCCAACCAGCCTCCCGCTAAGCCCAACACGAAGCCCAGGACGAATGCTCAAAAGCGGCTTTCGCCAACCTCTCCGAACGGACTGACCGAGCGCGAAGTGGAGGTGCTGCGTCTGCTCGCACGAGGACTGACCGATGCCCAGATCGCTGAAGCGCTGGTCATCAGTCCTCGCACCGTCAATGCCCACCTCCGCTCGATCTATGCGAAGCTGAACGTCACCTCACGCAATGCCGCGGCGCACTACGCCTTTAAGCAGAAGCTTGTCTAGCTTCCTCACGTGCTTTCCCCTCTCGCGCTGCTCGCGTGCACCACGTCGACAGGGCCGACGTGCTTACCTAGGCAACCCTTCAACCTGAGGCATTTCCTTCTCCTCAAGAGCGGTCACACAAATACGTTGCACTGCCGATGTACCGCCGTGTCCAATGCATTAGACTATGAGCAGAAGAGGAACGCTCCGATTCCAAACATCTATCTCCACAAGGTGTTCTCTAAACAGAAGGTCTATAAAATGAATGAAGCAACTGCATGGCGACATGCCCTGGCGCAGCAACTCGCGCCGCACTACAGTGCGAACCCCAAGGTGACCGCGATTGTCGTACTAGGTTCAGTCACCCTGGGATGTGCCGACCGCTACTCTGATATCGACCTCGGGGTCTTCTGGGCCGCTCCACCTACAGAACAGGAACGCAGGGACGTAATCGAACGGGTCAAGGGAAAACGCTGGCGACGTTTTCCCTCGAACAGTGGAGCAGACCAGTGGTCAGAGGTCTACCAAGTGGACGGGGTCACCGTCGATGTACGGCATTCGACCGTCGAGACCATGGAACGTATCCTGGCCGATGTACTGGAGCACTATGATCCCTCCCTGCTCAAACAGCAGCACATTGCCACACTCCTCTCGGCCTTTCCCCTCTATAACCCAACGTTGCTACAACACTGGCAAAGAAAAGCGTCGGTGTATCCACACGAACTGGGAGTGGCCACGGTCCGAGCGCACTTGCTATTTTGCCCCGCTTGGGGCCAGGAGATGCTGGCAGAGCGCAACGATCTGCTGGCCCTCTACGATTCCTTCTGTACGACCGAGAAGCGCATCCTCCTCGTGCTGATGGGACTGAACCATATCTACTATCCTGGGTTTCAGTGGATCGACCGGCTGATAGGGCAGATGCATATCGTCCCGCCTAATCTTGCCACCCGGTGCAAACAAGTCTTCGGCATCGTCGGCATCGACCCGCTGGCCGGGGTGTACCAGCTCCATGAACTCATTGAGGAGACTTTCAGCCTGGTGCAAACGCATCTGGGTGAGTTCGACATCACCCAAGTCCGAGCGGAGTTTGCAGATCGACCCAAGACATGGGAACACGCGCCGGATGTGCTCTTGTAGGGAGCCTGGAGCATAGTGGTAGCTGGGCAGATTCATTGGTACCTTATTCTCCATACAAAAAAGGACGCACACTTACAGGAATGCGAATGCCCTGACAAGGTTCCGAACATGTGTTATCCTGTTCGGGAATGGATAAGAGTGGTAGGCAGTCCGTCTGACGGAGGTAAGGGTTATGGCACAAACCACGCCAATCGTACGGGGGGATACGCTGAGCTATCAGCAAGAGGGGCACGAACAGACCCTGGTAGTGGGAAGCGCAGTCTGGTATGCCTGGCTGCGGATGGCCACCGTCTTCGCCTTTCGTAGTGACAGCAGCACCTTTCAGGTGCGCAAAGAGCAGGCAGGCAACAAGCGCGGGGGGTGGTACTGGCGAGCCTACCACAAGCGGCACGGCAAGCTCCGTCGCGTCTATCTAGGCAAGTCGGAGGAGTTGACACTCGAACGGCTCAACGCTGTGGCAGCGACCCTTGCCGCCCAAGGCGAGGTCGACGTAGATGAGCAGGAGCCTGCCCCGCCTGCTCTGCAGAGCCATACAGGGTCCACTGGGGACAGCGAGCATTCCTTGCAACCTCCCACAGCTATCTCGTGGCACCCGGCCGAACGCGGAACAACCTCGGACCTCGTGCGAAGACGCTCCTCCCCCTTGCCGGAGTCGCTCACGTCGCTGATTGGGCGCGAGCGGGAGGTCGTGGCCGCCTGTACCTTGCTGCGGCGGCCAGAGGTGCGCTTACTGACCCTCACGGGACCTGGGGGCGTGGGCAAGACGCGCCTGGGCCTGACGATCGCCGACGCGATGCGGCCTGACTTCCCCGATGGGGTCTGTTTCGTCTCGCTGGCCCCCATTCATGAGGCCGAGCTAGTCCTGCCCACTCTTGTACAGGCCCTCGGCTTGCGACAAAGCAGCACGCAACCGGCGCGGGAGCAGTTGCGAGCAATGCTGCGGGAGCAGCACCTGCTTCTCGTGCTGGACAACTTTGAGCAGGTCGTGGTAGCCGCTCCGCTGCTGGTGGACCTGCTAGCCGCTTGTCCTCACCTGAAGCTGCTGGTGACGAGTCGTGAAGTCCTCCATGTGCGCGGCGAACGCGAGTTTGCCGTCCTGCCGCTGACCGTGCCGGATCCGCAGCACCTGCCTGGCTGCGAGACCGTATCACGCTATGGAGCAGTCGCCTTGTTCATTGCGCGAGCACAGGAGGTCCAGTCCACCTTCCAGCTGACTTCTGAGAATGCCCTGCGCATCGTCGAGCTCTGCCGGCGTCTGGATGGCTTGCCGCTGGCCCTGGAATTAGCCGCCGCCCGGCTCAAACTGCTGTCCCTCCCAGCCCTGCTGGAGCGGCTGGAGCATCGGCTCGAGGTCTTGACGGGGGGGCCACGCGATCTGCCTATGCGGCAGCATACGCTGTATAACACGCTCACGTGGAGTTACGATCTGCTCACAGCGGAGGAACAGCGGCTCTTCCGCCGGCTCTCGGTCTTCGCCGGCGGCTTCACCTTGGAGGCTGTAGAGAGTGCGCTTGGAGGGGAGAGCGCTCAGGTGTTGGACGGGCTGAGCTCGCTGCTGGACAAGCAGTTGCTGCACCAGGCGGTGCAGGGCAGTGAGAAGCAGCGTTTGATGATGCTGGAAACCATCCGCGAGTACGGGCTGGAGCGCCTGCAAGCGTGTGGCGAGCTGGAGCAGACGCGGCAGGCGCATACGGCGTACTATCTGCGCCTTGCAGAGGAGGCCGAGCCACACCTGTTCGGAGTCGATCAGGAGCAGTGGTTGGCCCGGTTGGAGCAGGAGCTTGACAACATGCGAACCGCGCTCACCTGGGCATTAGAGCAAGGAGAGGCAGGACAGAGCATGGAACCGGCCTTGCGTATGGCAGGAGCGCTTGAGCGCTCTTGCGAGGTGTATGGGTGGCTGAACGAGGGACGGAGATGGCTGGAGCGGGCACTGGCGAGCAGCGAAAGGGTTCCGCTATCCATGCGTGCGAAGGCACTCAAGAGTGCCGGGTGGTTGGCCTTGATACAAGGCGATTTTGATCGGGCAGAGGTCCTGTGCCAGCAGGCACTACGGCAGTATCAGGAGGCTAGAGATATCCGAGGGATGGGCTGGTCGCTCCACAGACTGGGGCTGGTCGCTTACAGGAAGAACGACTACGTCCTGGCCCGCTCACGCTTCGAAGAAAGCCTGACACTCTTCCGGCAGCTGAGCGACCAGGAGGGCCTCGCCTCCGTCCTCCAAGCCTTGGGGTTTGGGGCTATTGAACAGGGCGAGAATGCTCGGGCTCGTTCGCTCCTTGAAGAGAGTCTGGCGCTTTCCAGCGAGAGCCACAACAAGGAGGGCGTGGCCTGGTCTCTTTACCATTTGGGACGTGTCTTCCTGGAGCAAGGGGAGGCTGCACGAACCTCTTCCCCGCAAGAGGATCGTCTGCTGCTCTTCAGGACGACGAATCACCAGGAAGGCACAGCCTATGCTTTTGGCGTGTCAGGACAGAGAGTGCTCGACCGAGGTGGGTATGCCAGAGCACATGCTCTGTTTGAAGAGAGCCTGGCCCTCTTCAGAGAGTTAGGGAACAAACGGGGCATGGCCTTCTCACTCATGCGCCTGGCACAGGTGCGTTTTGTTACTCAGATCGATCAGGCGACCGTCAGCTCGCTGCTTGAGGAGAGCCTGGCCCTCTTCAGGGAGTCGGGCGAAAAGGTGGGTCTTGCCCTCTGCTTCTCCTTGATGGGGCAGGTCGCGCTTAATCAGGGGGATGCGGTCACGGCCCGCTCACGCGTTGAGGAGAGTCTCAGGCTCTCCAGGGAGATGGGCCATCGGGCTGGCCTGGTCGAATCGCTCTCCCTGTTAGCGCGGGTGACCGCTGCCCGGGGCGACGACGCGGCGGCATCTGCCCTGTGCGAGGAGAGCCTGGTGCTGGCCGGGGACGTGAGCCACAAGGGCTTACTGGCCTTGTGCCTGGAGGGAGCGGCAAGCCTGCTGGCAACGCGGGGCTCTGACGAGGCAGAGGGATCTATCTCACGGTCAGGACGCCCACAAGAGGCGGTCGGTGCTGGGGCCCTGTGGTCCGCACGACTGTGGGGAGCGGCAGAGGCCCTGCGGGAAGCAGTCACAGTCCCGCTCCCACCCGTCGAACGTGCTAGCTATGAACGCTCGGTCGCCGCTGCTCGCGCCCAGCTTGGGGCGCGGGTCTTTGCCAAAGCATTGACGCAAGGACGGGCGATGACGGCAGAGGCCGCCCTTGGGGCGGCCCTCCTCACAGCACAAGGACGACAGCCACTGTTCGCTGCTCAGACGAGCTCCCAGTCTCGGATGCATACGGAAGCTTCGCCAGCCTATCCAGAAGGGCTCAGCGAGCGAGAGGTGGAGGTGCTGCGCCTGGTGGCCCATGGGCTCACCGACGCCCGGATTGCCGAAGCCCTGGTCATTAGTCCACGCACCGTCAATGCGCACTTGCGTTCCATTTATGCGAAGCTCAACGTCACCTCCCGTCATGCCGCAATGCACTACGCTCTCAAGCAGAAGCTTGTCTAGCTTCCTCACGCGCTTTCCTTTCCCTCGATGCTCGCACGCACCATGTCGGCCTCGCTGACGCGCTTACCTAGGTAACTCATCATCATACGGTGTTCCTCGTCACCTTCTCGTCACTCACAGGTAGGCAACACAAATACGTTGCTTTGCCGATGTGTTAGTATGCTCAGCACCTTAAACTCTCAGTAGAGGATCACAGACGTATCACTATGGGGTGCAAAGCAAGCCTGAGCTTTTGGAAGTGGTCATCGCTGGATTACCAGGAGAGCAGACGATTACTGCATCGTGGCAGTGAAGCAATACAATTGGCGAGAGGAGGAGATGATGCACACAACTATATCCCGCATACCCTCTCAAGCAAAAGGATAGCAAGATGAATAGACAGAAACCTGTTGAAGAACAACGTGAGATGGCTACCGGCGCAGATGCAGCTGTCACGGAAAGGGAGAGGCTTGCCCAATGCGGCTTCACCTCTGAAGAAATTGTTTCAGTGCTTTGGCTCAGGCAATGGTACCAATCGGGTGGTAGTGACCGTGTTGCCATGGTGCGCCACTGGGAATTCCTTAAGCTCCTGGTCATGCATGGCAAGCTGGAATCATAAGGGGAGAGGACACGTCAACGTAGGTGCCACATCCGTCAGCCTGAAGGAGAACATCCCATGGATCTGTTACGTCTGGTCATGCTCGGCCCACCAGAAGTGTTTCATGACGGCAGCCGTCTCACCTTTGCCTTGCGCAAGGCGCTGGCTTTGCTGGTCTACCTGGCCGTCGAAGGCGGTATGCATCCTCGTGGCAAATTGGCCGCGTTGCTGTGGCCTGACAGTGAGCCCCATGCTGCGCGCACAGCCTTGCGCAACGCCATTGCCTTGCTGCATAGCCTGCTTGCCGACGCCGGCGCCTCGCCTGCTGCACCCAGCCATCTGCTCAGTGAGCGTGAGCTCGTCGGTCGCTACCAGCAGGCGCGGCAGGGGCAACCGCAGGCGGTGCTCGTCGTGGGCGAGGCCGGCATCGGCAAAACACGGCTGGCCCACGAGTTTGCGGGCTGGGCCCGAGCCCAGGGCGCTGATGTCCTGAGCGGACAGACCTTCGAAATGAGGGGACGATTGCCCTACCAGCCGCTGGTGGAGGCCCTGCGGCCGCGGCTGGAGGCGGAAAACGCGCCGGAGGATCTGCTGGACGACCTGTGGCTGGCCGAACTGTCGCGCATCCTGCCGGAGCTGCGGGTGCGCTCCCCCAATCTGCCTGCCCCCACCGAGGATGAGCTGGCAGCCAAGGTGCGGC
>Ga0207646_10007901_pt1 | contig 10737 bp, 10 predicted proteins | sample KBSK5502metaG_FD_184343 | JGI IMG/M metagenome (GOLD analysis project Ga0207646, IMG submission 184343) | Corn, switchgrass and miscanthus rhizosphere microbial communities from Kellogg Biological Station, Michigan, USA - KBS K5-50-2 metaG... | ecosystem: Host-associated > Plants > Roots >...
GCCAGGACACGCCATATCTGAATCTCCGACCCCCACGCTAAAATGCATGGGTGAACGTCCTCGTCCTCAACTGCGGCAGCTCATCGCTGAAGTTCCAGCTCGTCGACACGGACCTCGCGCGGGCGGCCGAGGGCACGGACCGCGTGCTCGCGAAGGGCGTGGTGGAGGACATCGGCGGGACGGGGATCCTGAAGCTCGAGGCCGGTGGACGGCCGGCCGTCCGGGAGTCGGCCGAGGTCCTCGAGCACAAGATCGCGGTCGAGAAGGTCGTGGAATGGCTGTGCCGCCCCGGCGTCGGGATCCTGGCCAGCCCCAGGGACATCCAGGCCGTCGGCCATCGGATCGTCCACGGTGGCGAGCGGTTCAAATCCTCGGTCCGCATGGACGACGCCGTCCTGCAGGGCATCGAGGACTGTTTCGAGATGGCGCCCCTGCACAACCCGCCCAACGTCAAGGGCTACCGTGCCGCGCGCGACCTCCTGGGGGACGAGGTCCCCCAGGTCGCCGTCTTCGACACGTCGTTCCACCAGACCATGGCGCCCGCCGCCTACCTCTATGGGCTCCCCTATCTTCTTTATGAGCGCTACGGCGTCCGCCGCTACGGATTCCACGGCACCTCCCACCGCTACGTCTCCCGGCGCCTGTCCACGCTGCTGCAGAGGCGGCCCGACGACCAAGGTCTCCGCCTCATCACCTGCCATCTCGGCAACGGCTGCTCGGTGGCGGCGATCCGCGGCGGCAGGTCGGTGGACACCTCGATGGGATTCACGCCCCTCGAAGGGCTGGTGATGGGCAGCCGCAGCGGTGACCTGGACCCGGCCATCGTCCTGCACGTCATGCGCAAGGAGGAGCTGGGTCCCTGGGAGATGGACGCCCTCTTGAACAAGCACAGCGGCCTCATCGGCCTCTCGGGGATCAGCAACGACATGCGCGCGCTCCTCGACGCCGAGAAGGAGGGGAACGCGCGCGCGCGGGTGGCCGTCGACGTCTTCAGCCATCGGCTCAAGAAGTACATCGGCGCGTACATCGGCGTGCTCGGTGGGATCGACGGCATCGCCTTCGCCGGAGGCATCGGCGAGAACGCGCCCGCCATCCGCCGGCGCGCGCTGGAAGGTCTCGAGACCCTGGGCCTTTCCCTCGACCACCGGGCCAACGACGATGCGCGCGGGAAGGAAGCCGAGATCTCGCCGCGGGGCGCGCGCGTGCGCGCGTTCGTCGTCCCCACCAACGAGGAGATCCTGATCGCGCGCGACACCGTCCACCTCGTCTCCGGGCGGCCCCCCTCATGACGCCGCGGGCCGCCCGGCTCGTCCGCGGGGGTCTCCTGTTGGTGCTGGTCGGCGTCTCCGGCGTCGTCGCCCTGTCCTTGCGGGGACCCGGGAAGGGTCCCGCGCCCGCGCCTTCGCCCTCACCGTCGGCGCCGCCCGCTCGCGAAGGGACGCGCCTGGGCGGCTTCGTCCACCGCACGGTCAAGATGGACAAGGACGGCAACGTGCGTGAGGGCACCGTGGTCCACGCTCAATCGATCGAGGGCAAGGACGGCGAAGAGCAGCGGCTCAAGGGCGTGGAGGTGAACCTCACCTACATGGCCAAGGGCCAGCCGGGCAAGGCGACGATCACCGCGGACGAGGGGGTCTACGCGGCCGGGGCGCAGAAGGCGGTCTTCCAGGGCCACGTGCACGTCACCACCGAGGACGGCATGGACCTGAAGACGGACCAGCTGATCTACCGGGGCGACCACAACTCCGTCAAGAGCGACGCCGCGGTCGAATTCAAGCGCAAGGACCTCTCCGGGACCGCGCTCGGATTCACCTACGACGGAGGGACGGGCCGCCTCGAGCTGCTCAAGGACGTCCAGCTCAAGATCCAGGACGAGAACAATCCGGCCACCCTGATCAAGTCCGCGCGGGCGGAGGCGACCAAGGAAGAAGGGCTGCTGAAGTTCCTGGGCGGCGTCGAGGTCACTCAAGGCCACGACCGGCTCGAGTCGGACCGCCTGGTCGTGAACTTTTCGGAGGAGGACCGGGTCATCCATCGCGCGCAGGCCCTCGACAACGTCGATCTGTGGACGAGCGGGGCCACGCAGGTCCCGGGCATGACCAGCGCCACGGCGGGGAGCGGCCCACGCCATCTCGTCTGCCGCCGCCTCGACCTGTGGCTCCGGCCCGACAAGACGCTTCAGCAGGCGGTGGCGGGCCCGGAGGCGGACCTGACCTTGATGCCGGGACCGAAAGACCCGCCCGAGCGCAAGCGCCTGCGCTCGGACGTGCTCGACTTCGTCTTCGACGACAAGGGTCGCCTGGAGGCGCTGACCGCGCTGAAGGACACGCTCTTCACGACGGAGGCCATACCGCCGGCCAAGGCCGCTCCGCGCACCGTCGAGTGCAAGCGGTTCGTGGCCAAGGTCGACCCCGCCACCGGACAGGCCACGACCATCGACTTCGTGAAGGACGTGGCCTTCGCGCGCGGTCCCCAGAAGGCCACGGCTCAGCACGCGCTCTACGATGCGAGCAAGACGACCCTCGCCCTGAACGAGGACCCGGTGGTCATCGACGAGGAGCAGGGGACGGAGCTCCATGCCGAGTTCATCGATCTCAAGACCGAGCTCGGCGACGTGCACGCGCGCGAAGGCGTCCGGCACATCCTGCGCGGCCGCTCCGCCGTGCAGGCGGGGCTCCTCGGCAGCAAGGACGATCCGACGTTGATCACGGCCGGGCTCTTCGACTACACGGCGAAGACGAAGCTGGCCTCCTACCAGCACGGCGTGCTGCTGCGGTCGGGCAAGGACGAGATCCGGGCCGGAGGCATCAACATCGTCGAGCGCCCGGACGGAAAGCGCCGCCTCGAAGCCAATGCGCGCGTCATCTCACGGATGCAGCCGAAGGCGGCCGCGGACGGGAAGACCCCGGCCACGGTGGAGTCGCGCGCCGGGGAAATGACCTACGATGAGGTGGCCAACCAGATCATCTACAAGGGCGACGTGTACATCCGCCAGGGCGACATACAGACCAAGAGCCCGGCCGCCACCCTGAGCCTCAGCCCCGACGGCGGGTCGATCAAGACACTGGAGGCGGGCGATCCCGTCGAGGTCCAGCAGGCGGCGCGGCGCGCCACGGGATCCAAGGGCACGTACACTCCCTCCACGGAGACCATGGTGCTCGTCGGCGACAACGTGATGCTCACCGACGCGACCGGACAGGTGCAGGGGCGGTCGCTCACCTTCCACGTCGGAGACGAGCGTGTGCTCGTGGACGGGCGCGAAGAGGTCCGTACCCAGATGATCATCAAGCAGGAGCCTCCGAAGAATTGATGCGACCGACACTGTGCGGGGGGGTGCCCTGAGCTCGCGCAACGGCGGCACCGTCCTGAAGGCGGAGGCCCTCACCAAGTCGTACGGGCGGCGCGTCGTCGTTCAGCACGTGGACCTCGACATCCGGACGGGCGAGGTGGTGGGGCTGCTCGGCCCGAACGGGGCGGGCAAGACCACGACGTTCTACATGGTGGTCGGGCTGGCCCGCCCCGACAGCGGCCACGTCTTCCTGGACGAGGACGACATCACCGGCCTCCCCATGTACATGCGGGCCCGCCAGGGGATCGGGTACCTGCCGCAGGAGGCGAGCGTCTTCCGCCGCCTCTCCGCCGAGCAGAACGTGCTGGCCGTGCTGGAGAGCCGCGGGATGCCGCCGGGGGAGCGCCATTCGCGCACCCGCGAGCTGCTCGACGAGCTCGGCATCGGTCACATCTCCGGGCAGCCCGCCTACACCCTCTCCGGGGGAGAAAGGCGTCGCCTCGAGATCTGCCGCGCCCTGGCCACCGACCCGTCCTTCATCCTGCTGGACGAGCCCTTCGCAGGCATTGACCCCATTGCCGTCATCGACATCCAGAAGATCATCGCGCACCTGCGGGACCGCGGGATCGGCGTCCTGATCACCGACCACAACGTCCGTGAGACCTTGAAAATCACGGATAGGGCCTATATTCTCAGGGAAGGCGAAGTCTTCCGTTCCGGCACGCCCGAAGAGCTCGCCTCCGACGAGGAGGTCCGCAGGGTCTACCTCGGCGAAGCCTTCCGGCTGGACGAGCCGCCGCCGGAGCCCTAGAGACGATAGAGTTCGGATCGCAAGAGCGAAAGAAAGTCCCGAGTCCATTGGCCATTCAACAGAAGCTCGGCCTCAGCACCCGCCTCTCGCAGAGGCTCATCCTCACGCCGTCCCTGCAGCAGGCGATCAAGCTGCTTCCCCTCACCACCCTCGAGCTGGCGGAGGTGCTCGAGCAGGAGGTGATGGAGAACCCGCTCCTGGAGGAGGTCCCGCAGGAGCAGCCCTCCGCGGAGGAGATCGCGCAGGAAGAGGCCAAGACGGAGCGGGAGGACATCCTCAAGGAGATCGACGTCGAGAAGTTCTTCGAGGACTACCTCGACGACGGCGATCACCGCCGCACGCGCAGCGCCGAGATCCCGGAGCTGCCGCCCATCGAGAACACGCTCACCGAGCAGCCCGACCTCTACGACCACTTGATGTGGCAGCTCCACATGTCCGTGTCGGACGAGTTCACGCTCGAGATCGGCGACGCCATCATCCAGAACCTGGATGCGGACGGGCTGCTGAGGGCTTCCGTCGAGGAGATCGCGAACCTCGGTCCCTATCCGGTGGAAGAGGTCCAGAAGGCGCTGACCCTCATCCAGGGGCTCGATCCCTCGGGGGTGGCCGCGCGCGACCTCTGCGAATGCCTCCGCCTCCAGCTCCGGAACCTGGGCCTGGAAGGCTCGCCCACCGACGTCATGGTGCGCGAGCACATGAAGCAGCTCCAGAGCCACCAGTACCCGGAGATCGGGCGGCAGATGGGGCTGAGCCCGGACGAGGTCTCCCATCACCTCGAGATCATCAAGCGCCTCGACCCCAAGCCGGGCCTGAAGTACAGCCCCGACAAGTCGACCTACATCATCCCGGACGTGTTCGTGGTGAAGGAGGGGGACGACTACAAGATCATCCTCAACGACGACGGCCTGCCCAAGCTCCGCATCAGCCCGACCTACAAGCGCATGCTCGACGTCAAGGAGGTGGGCTCGGAGGAGACGCGCAACTACGTGAAGGAGAAGCTGCGCAGCGCGCTCTGGCTGCTCAAGAGCGTGGACCAGCGCCAGCGCACGATCTACAAGGTGTCGGAGTCGATCATCCGCCACCAGCGCGGCTTCCTGGACTCCGGCATCACGCACCTGCGGCCGCTCGTCCTGCGCGACGTGGCCACCGACATCGGCATGCACGAGTCCACCGTCTCCCGCGTGGTGGCCAACAAGTACATGCACACCCCCCGCGGCGTCTACGAGCTGCGGTTCTTCTTCCACAGCGGCATCACGTCCAACATGGGCGAGGCCATCAGCTCCGTCACCATCAAGGACAAGATCCGCAAGATGATCGAGGCGGAGGATCCCTTCCGTCCCCTCTCGGACTCCCGCATCGCCGAGCTCCTGGGATCCGACGGCCTCCCCCTGGCCCGGCGCACGGTGGCCAAGTACCGCGAGGAACTGAGGATCCCCCCGTCGAACCTGAGGAAGTCGGTACAGTGACGCGTGGGCAAGCAATCCAGTGAGCACGCCGGCGCCGCGAAAGAATGCGAACGCCAACTGTGCGATGCGTGAGTGCCGGGCAAGCCGACCGCAGAGCACGGCGGCGCGCGCAGCGTGGCGACGTGCGAGGGGGGTTTCAGGGGGGGTCGCGAACACCCACCGCGGTGTCGTGTGAGTGCCCCCCCTGACTTAATATGACTGCCCCCGACTTAACAACATGAGAGTCGAGTACACCGGCCGCCACATGGACGTCACGGACTCGATGCGCCGCCTCGGCGACCGGAAGCTGCGCAAGCTGACCAAGCACCTACGCGGGATCACGGACGTGCACGTGATCCTCAGCGCGGACAAGCACCGGCAGACCGCGGAGGTGACCGTGCACTCGCCGCATGGAGACCTCGCCGCCACCCAGGAGTCGAGTGACATCGGCGTCTCGCTCAGCACGGTGATGGACAAGCTGATCCGCCAGGCCGAGCGCCGCGTGGGCAAGCAGCGGGTCCGCAAGGGTGGCGGCCGTTCTCGGGCCACCAGCCTGCGCACCGCGGCCGCACCCGTGAGCGCCGTGCGCGAAGAGTCCGGCCCGCGCGTCATCCGCAGCCGCCGTTTCGCCGTGAAGCCGATGACGATCGAGGAGGCCGCCCTCGAGGTCGGTGCGAGCCCGGAAGGAGTGCTCGTCTTCCGCGACGCCTCCACCGAGCGCGTCAGCGTCCTCTACAAGCGCAAGGACGGCAACCTCGGCCTCATCGAGCCGGAGGCCTGAGAACGCCGCGTCGCGCACCGCGGCGTCCGCCGCCGCTGAGGCTGGAGCGCCGGCAAGAGGCGCGCGAAGGGGCGAAGGTCCTCGTGCGCGATCTGCTCGAGCCCTCGTCCGGCCTGGGGCTGCGGCTGGTGGCCGGAGCGGCCGGCCTCGATCAGGTCGTGACCCTCTCGCGTGTCCAGCGCCCCGGCCTCGCCCTCACCGGGTACACGGAGTACATCCGCTACGGCCGCGTGCAGATCCTGGGCGCGAGCGAGCTCGGGTATCTGCGCAAGCTCTCGGCCGCCCGCCGGGCCGCCGTCCTGCGCCGCCTCGCCTCCTGCCGGATCTCCTGCTTCGTCGTGACCAAGGGGCTGGACGCGCCGGCCGAGCTGCTGGCGGAGGCGGAAGCGCGCGGCATCCCGATCCTGGTCACGCCCGCGGAATCCACCCCGTTCATCAAGGCCCTGTCCGCCCTCCTCGAGGAGCGGCTCGCCCTGCGCCTGCACCTGCATTCGGTGCTGATGGACGTCTTTGGCCTCGGCGTCCTGATCGTGGGGGAGAGCGGGATCGGCAAGTCGGAGTGCGCGCTGGACCTGATCGACCGCGGCCACCGTCTGGTCGCGGACGACGTCGTCGAGATCCGTCGCATCGGCGACGTCCTCATCGGAGCTTCCCCGGACCTCACGCGCTATCACATGGAGCTGCGCGGTCTCGGAGTCATCAACATCAAGGACCTCTACGGAGTGTCCTCGATCCGCACGTCGCAGCGGGTCGAGCTCGTGGTGAGCCTCGAGCGCTGGGAGGCGGGACGGGAGTACGATCGGCTCGGCCTCCAGGCCGAGAAGTTCCTCATCCTCGAGCAGGAGATGCCGCTCATCCGCATGCCGGTGGCCCCGGGCCGGAACCTGGCCATCCTGGTGGAGGTGGCCGCGCGCAACCAGCTCCTGAAGGAACGCGGATACGATGCGGCGCGCCAGTTCGTGGAGCGCGTGGACGAGATGATCGAGGCCAAGACCGCTTCCGGCCGGCGCCCCCTCTCCCGCCGGCGCCGCGCCACTGCCGAGCGCCGGAGGGTGCGATGAGCGCGCGCGCGCCGCGGCGCACGACGCGGTTGGCCCCGCGCCGCTCCCGGCGCGACCGCGGGGAGGCGCGACTGCGTACCGACCGGCGCAGCGAGCCGCGCATCCTGATCATCACCGGCCTCAGCGGATCGGGGAAGACGCACGTCGCACGGGCGCTGGAGGACAGCGGCTGGTTCTGCGTGGACAACCTGCCCAGCGCGCTCATCCCGCGCTTTGCCGACCTCATCCGCGACAGCGCCGAGCTGCACCGCTCGGCCCTGGTGGTGGACATGCGGGAGCGGGACTTCCTGAAGCAGTTCCCGCACGTCTTCCGCCAGCTGCGGGCCAAGGGCTTCGCGGCCAGCGTGCTCTTCCTGGAGGCGGAAGAGAAGGTGCTGCAGCGGCGGTTCAGCGAGACGCGCCGGCCGCATCCGCTCGCCATCAACCAGCCCGCGATCGAGGGCATCCGCGAGGAGCGGGAAGCCCTGCGCCCCATCCGCAAGATCGCCGACCTCATCCTGGACACCTCCGACTACACCGTGCACCAGCTCCGCGACTACATCCGCGAGCACTACGACGTGCGCGCGGAGCAGTCGCCGCTCGTGCTGTCCGTGATGTCCTTCGGCTACAAGTACGGCGTGCCCTCGGAGGCGGACCTCGTCTTCGACGCGCGCTTCCTGCCCAATCCGAACTTCGTGCCCTCGCTCAAGCCCCTCACCGGCAACCACGCGCCGGTCGTCCGCTACATGAGGCGTCAGCCGGACACCGCGCGCTTCATCAAGAAGCTGGACGACTTCCTGTCCTACGTGATCCCGCGCTACGTCAAGGAGGGGAAGAGCTACCTCACCATCGGGATCGGGTGCACGGGCGGCCGCCACCGGTCGGTCATGATCGCGAACGCGGTTTCGGAGAAGCTGGCCCGGCACGGGTATCCCATCCGGGTCCGCCATCGCGACCTGCGCCAGGAGTGAACGGGTGATCGGCATCGTCGTGGTGACGCACGGGGCGCTGGCGGCCGAGCTGGTGAACGCCGCGCGCACGATCGTGGGCGACATCCCCGCCATCGCCGCCGTGTCCATCGGGTGGACCGACGACATGGGGAGCGCGCGGGCGGCCATCGAACGGGCGCTGGCCGAGGTGGGCGGGGGGGACGTCCTCATCCTCACCGACATGTTCGGCGGCACGCCCACCAACGTCAGCCTGCCCTTCCTGTCCCCGAAGGTCGAGATCGTCACCGGCGTGAACCTCCCCATGCTCATCAAGGTCACGACGCTCCGGGAAGGCGACCTCGTAGAGGTGGCGCGGGTCATCCGCGAGCAGGGCAAGGGCGCGATCTACGTCGCCAGCGAGATCCTCGAGAAGAAGCCATCGTGATCCAGCGCGAAGTCCGGATCGTGAACCGGCTGGGCCTGCACGCCCGCGCCGCCGCGCGCTTCGTGCACACCGCCAACCGCTTCCGCGCGCGGATCACCGTCGCCCACGACGGGCGCAGCATGGACGGCAAGTCGATCCTGGGCATCCTGCTCCTGGCCGCCAGCCAGGGCACGCGCCTCACCGTGAGCGCGGACGGGGAGGACGAGGCCCCGGCGGTGGAGGCCCTGGCCGCGCTGATCGACGGCGGGTTCGGCGAGGAGGCATGAAGCTCGACGGCATCGGCGTCTCGCCCGGTCTGGCCGTCGGTCCCGCCCTGGTGGTGGAGCGCGAGACGGTGCCCGTCTTCCGTCTGCTCGTCCCCGCGGAGGCCATCGACTGCGAGGTCAAGCGCCTGACCCGCGCCGTCGAGGCCTCGCGCGCGCAGCTCAAGGCCATCAAGGAGCGCCTGCGCCACGAGGTCGGAGTCCACGCGTACATCTTCGACGCCCACCTGCTCATGCTGGAGGACCCGCTGCTGCTCGACTCCGCGGTGCGCATCATCCGCGAGGAGCTGGTCAATGCGGAGTGGGCGCTGCGCACCGTTTCCGACCAGCTCCACGAGCGGTTCGAGGGCCTGAGCGACGAGTACCTCAAGGAGCGCACCACCGACCTCGACGACGTGCTCGGGCGCATCCAGCTCAACCTCGGGGGGGCGGCGGATGCTCCGTCGCTGGCGCGGCTCCCCGGCCGCTTCGTGATCGTGGCCGTGGATCTCACCCCCTCGGAGGCGGCGGAGCTGGATTGGGAGCACGTGCTCGCCATCGCCACCAACGCCGGGTCGCCGAGCCATCACACGTCCATCCTGGCCCGGTCGTTCGGGATCCCGGCGGTGGTGGGCCTCCAGGACGCGACCGCGCGCATCCCGCCCGGAGCCACGGTGGCGGTGGACGGCACGCATGGGGCGGTGGTCATCGAGCCGGGGGAGCCCGCGCTGGCCGCGCTGCGCGCGGGGCAGGGCGAGCGCCGGGGTCGCCCGCGCGCGGACGCGCGCGTGCTTCCCTGCGTGACGCGCGACGGCGTGCGCGTCTCCCTGCTCGGCAACGCCGAGTTTCCCGAGGAAGCCGTGCACGCGCTGGAGTACGGCGCGGAGGGCATCGGCCTCTTCCGCTCGGAGTACCTGCTCGGCCGCGCGCGCCGCTGGCCGGACGAGGAGCGGCAGTACGAGGTCTACCGGCGGATGCTCGAGCAGATCGGCCCCCATCCGGTGACGGTGCGGACGTGGGACGTCGGGCCCGAGGACCTCGTTCCCGGCGGGCCCACCAGCGCGAACCCCGCCCTGGGCGAGCGCGCGCTGCGCCTCATGCGCCGCGCGCCCGAGCCGTTCCAGGCCCAGCTCCGGGCGCTCTTGCGCGCGGCCCAGCATGGCCCGCTGCGCCTCCTGTTCCCGTTCGTGACGGGGCCGAGCGACCTGCGCCTCGTGCTCGATCTCCTGGAGGAGACGCGCGCGGGCCTGCGCCGCGACGGCGTCGCCTTCGCGGCCGACGTGCCCATCGGCCTGATGCTCGAGGTGCCGAGCGCGGCCATCACGGCCGACCTCCTCGCGCCTCACGTCCAGTTCTTCGCGGTGGGGACCAACGACCTCATCCAGTACCTGCTGGCGGTGGACCGCGCCGATCCCCGCGTCTCCGGCCTCTACGAGCCGCTTCATCCCGCCGTGCTCCGCACCATCGACGGCGTGGTGCGCGCCGCGGGCGCGCAGGGCGTGCCCGTCTCGATCTGCGGGGAGATGGCGGCGGACCCGATGCAGGCCCTGCTGCTGGTCGGTCTGGGCGTGCGCGAGCTGTCGATGAGCCCCGCCGCCATCGCGGGGGTGAAGGCGGCCATCTGCTCCGCCTCCGCTTCCCGCCTGGAGCCGGTCTCGCGGGCCAGCCTCTCCCTGGCCACGGCGGAGGAGATCGGGGCTATGCTTCGCCGGGAGCTGGCCGAGGCCCTCACCCCCGCGTCTTCATAAGGAGCCC
>Ga0207646_10007902_pt1 | contig 10736 bp, 11 predicted proteins | sample KBSK5502metaG_FD_184343 | JGI IMG/M metagenome (GOLD analysis project Ga0207646, IMG submission 184343) | Corn, switchgrass and miscanthus rhizosphere microbial communities from Kellogg Biological Station, Michigan, USA - KBS K5-50-2 metaG... | ecosystem: Host-associated > Plants > Roots >...
CACAAAGCAGGAGCAGGCACAGCAGGAGGAACAACACATGTTGGGGCATCAGGATCCTCGCTATTTGAAAATGGGAAAATGGAAAGGTTGAAGCAAGGATAAACAGGATCGAGCGGGATTGTCAAGCCAGTAGGAGAGAAGACTGATTTATCCACCATTGAGTGGGGCTGTACCTCGCCCTGCCTCTTCGAGTTCAGCCAGCAACTGGCGAAGACTGGCTTCCATAGATACTCCGCTCCTTTCTCCAGTTCACATATCAAGAAAGCGATTGGCATGCCAATTGACGTCTCGGTACACCGCTCTGCCGAGAGCGAGCACATCGTCAGCATAAAAAGCGCCTACAACATGCATATGTAATTCGCAGCCCTTCAACAGATACAGTTCTTCACAAGTCGCTCCTTAGAGCATTTGTGACCAGCGAGGAGCGGACGAGGTGCGCTGCCTCGACCACATGGGCGAGTGCCGGGCGTATTTCCTCCCAACGCCGGGTTTTCAGTCCACAGTCAGGATTGACCCATATACGCTCAGGGGGGAGAACCTGGAGGATACGCTGCAGTTCCCCGACCAATTCCTGCGTGCTCGGCACGCGCGGCGAATGGACGTCATAAATGCCAAGGCCGATGTCGTTTGGGTAGCGATAGGTCGCGAGGGCCTCCAACAGCTCGAATTGAGAACGCGAGGCTTCGATCAAAGCCACGTCGGCGTCCATGCGGGCAATGTCCTCTATGATATCGTCAAACTTCGAGTAGCACAAGTGCGTGTGAATCTGCGTGGTGTCCTGTACGAGGCTCGTGGCCAGGCGGAAGCAGAGCACCGCCCAGTCGAGGTAGTTCTGCCAGTCCGCATGGCGCAGGGGCAGTCCCTCACGCAGGGCTGGCTCGTCGATCTGAATAACGCGCATGCCAGCCGCTTCCAGATCCTGTACTTCGTCGCGCATCGCCAGGGCGATTTGTTGGCAGGTGTCAGAACGTGCTTGGTCATCACGCACGAAGGACCATTGCATGATAGTGACCGGCCCCGTGAGCATGCCTTTCACGGGGCGAGCGGTGAGCGATTGAGCAAACTGCGCCCAGCGCACCGTCATGGGATGCGGACGTGCCACGTCGCCGTAGATGATGGGCGGACGGACACAGAGCGATCCGTAGCTCTGCACCCAGCCGTGCTCTGTGAACAGCATCCCGGTGAGCTGCTCAGCGAAGTATTCAACCATATCACTGCGCTCGAACTCACCATGTACCAGCACATCCAATCCGACCTCTTCCTGGAAGCGGATCACGTGCTCGATCTGCTGCTTGAGGAACGCTTCATAGCGCTCACGATCCATCCGGCCGCTTTTATAGGCAGCACGAGCCGCACGGACATCCGCTGTTTGTGGATAGGAGCCAATCGTCGTGGTTGGCAGCAGTGGAAGCTCGAGCACTGCTTGCTGATGCAGTTTGCGCTCACGATGGGCATGCGGGCGCTGTGCCATCTGTTGGTTGACTGCCTGGACGCGACGGGCCACCTCTTCATTATGAACGCGGGGCGAGCTACGGCGGCTTTCAAAGGTCTGGCGATTGACCCGAAGCGCGGAGTCGATAGAGGCGGTTCCTCCGTTGAGTGCACGGGTAAGAAGACTGATTTCTTCGATCTTTTGCTTGGCAAAGGCCAGCCAGGAGTGCATGTCGTCGTCGAGGTGCGTTTCTTGCGTTGCGTCGATGGGAACGTGCAGGAGCGAACAAGAGGGACCAATCAGAATGCGCTCAGTCCCAAGCGCCTGGACGCCGCGTTCGACCAGGCTAAGTGCGTGGTCGAATTCCGTACGCCAGACATTGCGACCATCTACCACGCCAAGCGAAAGCGAGAGCGATGCTGGGACCCGTGGAAGCACCTGCTCCAGTTGTGCAGGGGCACGAACCAGATCCAGGTGGAGCGCGGAGACCGGGAGGCGCAGCAGGACGGTCGGCAGATTCTCGCGCAGGTCTCCGAAATAGGTGGCGAGCAGGATGCGCAGCGAGGATGCGTGAGCTGCCAGGTACGTCGCCAGCCGCTCGTACGTCGCCTGGTAGGCCTCCAGCGTGTCTCCATCCAGGTCCTGCACCAGGCATGGTTCATCGATCTGGAGCCAGTCAGCACCGGCCCGTGCTAAAGCGAGCAAGACGTCTTCATACACGGGCAGCAACCGCCCGAGCAGCGAGAGCGGCTTCACCTCATGCGAGTGCGTTTTGCCGAGTAGCAGGAAAGAGACTGGACCGAGCAGGACAGGGCGCGTATGGATGCCGAGCGCTTTCGCCTCCAGGAACTCGTCAACCGGCTTGGTGGAGGCAAGAGAGAACTGCTGCTCAGCTTCAAACTCAGGCACAATGTAGTGGTAATTGGTGTCGAACCATTTGGTCATCTCCAACGCCGGGATGGCGCTGGATTGCTCCTGGTCATGGAGGACGCCACGAGCCATGACGAAATAGGTACGCCAATCGACGTGTGGCCTGTTCCAGTGGTAGCGCTTGGGGACGGCTCCGACCATCGCGATCGCATCGAGGACATGGTCGTAGAGGGAAAAGTCGTTAGAGGGAATGTAGGTGAGGCCGAGTTGGTGTTGGAGTTGCCAGTGCTGTTTGCGAAGAGCCGCCGCTTGCTCTAGCAGCTCGGTTTCGCTACTCTTGCCAGACCAGAACCGTTCGAGCGCTTTTTTGAGTTCGCGCTTGCTACCAATACGAGGGTAACCGAGGTTGCTTGCCTGTATCATTGCTGTGTCCTTCTTTCTCTTGTAGAGAAGCAAGAACATGCCTCTGCTCCTGTGAGCACGGTCTGTCCGGTGTCCCGATTCAAGAATCTATACTTCTGGACATTGTACTTCAAGAGACGCAAAAGATACCAAAGGGATGCAACTGTCCGAGTTCGTAACAATCAATTTATCCTGATATGATCGTTATTAATGGGCGTAATCTTCTGCGCCCAGGAAATGCAGGGAAATATACGGCTCCTCTCCGATCACCCAGCTATCATGACCTGGTGCAATCGCAAACAGATCACCGGGTGCTAACTCATAGGTTGTGCCGTCCTCCATTGCCACCATCGCGCGCCCTGCGATGACCATCCCGACATGCGCGACCTGACACAGGGACTGGCCCACCACTGGACCGACATGTGTTGACCACTTCCACCCGGGTTCATAGCTGGCTCGACCGATGGTCAGGCCGCCCAATCGCACCACCTCGAAGGTTCCTTTTTCAAAGGACCTGGCTTCATCTGGAGACGTAAATCGTTTGAGCAATACCTGATTCATGGTAACCCTCCAAAAGTGCAATGCTCGCTTGCTTCAGGCGTTGGCACGTCGTCTGGAGCAAGGATAGCTCAGAAACTTCTCCGTTGTCTTCTCGTCTCGTGTGCCGAGGAGACATACTGGCCTGGCGTGACTCCAAGCAGCCGCTTGAAGCGATACGTGAAGTGGCTTTGGGTGCTAAAGCCCAGCTCATAGGCGACCTGGGCAATTGGGATGCCGCACGCCAGCAGACGTTGTGCCTGGCGAATACGGATGCTCTCAAGATACGCGTGGGGCGGGAGACCCACTTCCTGTTCAAAGACGCGCAGCAAATAAAAGGGACTCAACCCCACCAGGTGAGCTAACTCGCTCAGCGTCGCCCCCTGGATGTAATGGTCGTCCAGATAGTGACGAACCTGCTTGACTGCTTGTCGTTCCTGGCCAAGACGTTGCTCGGGAAGGCGCAGTTCAGCATAGTGGGTGATCAGGTAAGCAGCGGCTTCCAGAAAGCGCGATTCACGTTCTAAGGGGGACTGAGCAGTGGCGAGCGCGTGGTGCAGTTCCACAAGACGCCTGCTGAGGTCAGGATCAAGGATTACTGCGGGTGAGAAGAAAGGGATTCGCTCTTCCCACCCGGCCAGTTCTGAAGCAACTCGCTTGAAGAGAGACAGGTCGGGATAGAAGGTGCGATAGGTATACCCACTGGCGAGCAGTGCCTCACCAGTATGGGCTTCGCCCGGATTGATCACAAACACGCCCCCTGCAGGGGTAATCTGGCGAGTCCCGCGATAGGAAAAGGCTTGGATCCCTGCTTCAATCAGCCCAACCACGTAAAAGTCATACATATGCCGAGAGAACGTATGGGTAATATAGGTCGCATGATGGAGTTCGAGCCCCCCAAGGACAGGATCATGCCAGACCTTGACCCACTCCTTGCTCGTGTGCTGCATCGGCTCCTCCTTTCTCAGAATCCAAGACCTGCTAAGTTCATACCCCCACGTCTCTTCTGCGAGAGAACCAGGCTCTGTCGCACGCGGGGTCGTACACTCTTTTGATCGTATTGTAGCATCCACTGTCTTGCACAATCTTGCGCTCGCACATGGACGTATTTGGTGATCTGCTTGAGGCATGCTGCTCAATGGCACGTGTGGCGATACAGCCAGGGTCAGCAGGTGGTATCATGTGGTGTAGCTCTGGGTTGCTCCGGCTACCTATGTCGGCGTGGCGCTCGATGGCCAGAGACACCGGAATGCTACACCGGAGGCCTATTGGTAGAGACGCATCGAAGATCACCATTTTCACAGATGAAGACCGCCTTGATCTTCCCTGGAAGCCTGGGGAAGACGACAGAAGAGGCCTTGGTGCGGGCCTACGAGGGCTCGACCATTCTTTCCTGCACGACAAGCAGTGGCTACCAGGTTGGCCTCCTAATCGGCGCGGGTCAGCCTTCCGCTGTACAACCCCCCCTCCCGTACCTGGAATGTGCTACCTGGTGTACTTTTACGGCAACGGCATGTGCCTAGAGACCTCCTGCTACGAGTTTGCACAGTTCCGACAGCTGGGATGCACGGTCCTGATCCCTGAGTATCCGGGGTACGGGATGAGTAGCGGCTGGGCGAGCGAGTCTGGCTGCTACGAGGCAGCGGACGCAGCCTACCACTATCTCACCGCGACCCTACGCGCCCACCCCACCCAGATCGTGGTCGCTGGCTGGTCCCTGGGCGCCGCCGTGGCCATCGACCTTGCCGCCCGCAAGCAGGTGGCCGGTTTGATCGTGCTCGGTGCGTTCACGAACATTCCTGAGCAAGCCCATGCCATGCTCCCATGGGTCCCCAAGTGGGTCGTCCGCCTCTTCATCAGGGAGCGCTTCGACAACCTGAGCAAGGTCTGCCGAGTGACTTGCCCCATCTTCATCGGACATGGAACCGAGGACGAACTTGTGCCCTTTGCCATGGCCGAGCGCCTTGCACAAGCAGCGAGGCCTCGCAATTCGGTGACATTCCGCCCTATCAGGGGATGCAGCCATAACGGGATCTTTGAGGAGAATCGGGGCTGTGTTTGGACCGCGATCAGGGACTTTTTATCGAACTTGTGGCAAGTGGACGCCCACACTGATGAACGCTCCGGAACCGCCAGCTGGGACAAGGGGCGAGGGCGATGACCACGCGACAGATCAACGCGGTTCCTCGTTGCAGGCAGAGCTTTGCTTGACGGCCGGTATGCAAGTGGGAGCATCCACGAAGAGCGTCCAGGGTGGTAAGCGCGTTTGCATGCACTGCTACCCCCTGGTAGCGGCATCATACACGCCCTCCATCAGGGAGGCACCGTACATTGTTTTGTCAAGAAGGAGCAGGCGATGATGAAGGGGCAAACGAAGCACCTGACCGGGCAGGTACGAGAGGCATTGCTTGCTCTGCCAGATACCGTGCTCATGGAGACACTTGCCCAGTGGCTTGATGGTATCGATGAGCACTTCCTGGACTGGAGCGACGAGTGCCGTTATGCGCTCGGCTACCGTATCCAGTCGGATGAGACGAACGAGATCTATGCCTCATTTGAGGAGCTCGAGCAGGCGGAGCTTGATGGGGCAGGTGGCTCCTGGATGGTTCCAGGCACCCAGATGCTGCGCACTACCCTGGGCAACCTCTCACTTGAACAGTTTTACCACACCGTGATTGCCCTGGCGAGTGAGTCCCTGGCTCTCCAGGCCTCCGAAGAGGCGTGGGGGTTTCCGCCGTCGGTAGCGAGCGACGGCTATGATTTCATGCGCAGTTTGACCGTCCATCTGCGCTACAAAGCCCTGCGCAGGCCGGAACAGGGTCACATCTCCTTTCCCCAGCAGGCCACGGGCAGAAGAAAGCCGATGAAGCCTTTGAGTTCCCGGCTACCTGGCTGGCGCCTCCGTTCATCCCGCTATCGTGTGAGCACAGCATCACCTGAACACCACACAGAGAAGACAACAGAAGAGTGATAGCTACTTCAGCGAGAAGCGCATCTCCACAGTAGCGCGCCGCCACGCTGTATGCTTCTTCCTCCCTTTCAAAACGGCTGCTGTCGATGCCCTGGCGACTACATCACCTGATGCCTTCACAGCGGCTCCCCTCGCCACACGAGGTACCACCTCTACTGGTGGACAACGAAAATCTGTATCACCTTGGGACTGGTCTGCCGACATGATACAATAGCACTGCGGCCGAAGCGAACGAAATGTCCCTGCCTACCCTTGTTTAAGCAAGAACGAGAGCAGCCCCTGATTGGCTGACACATTGCATCTTGAGGAGCACCATCTAGTACATTGAGGCTTTGAAGAATCCATGATAGAATAGGAGGAAAAGAGCAAGGAGATTACCCCATCGATGCCCAAACGAGCGACAGCGCTTCACCTGAGTGAGCCAGAGCAGGAAGCCTTGACCCGACTGACCAGGCGTTATCGAAGTGAACAACAAGTGGCGCTGAGAGCGCGCATCATCTTAATGGCGGCACAAGGCGCTTCCAATGCGCAGATTGCGCGCGAGTTGGACATCAACGTCGATACGGTGCGTCTGTGGAGAGATCGCTGGGCAAACTGGCAAGAGAGCGACCACCAGAAGAGTCGAGAGGTGCCCGTGCCTCTGATCCAACGCTTGCAGGATGCCCCTCGCCCAGGAGCAGTTCCCAAATTCACCACAGAGCAACGCGCGCAGATGGCGGTCCTGGCCTGCGAGGCGCCGGCGAAAACGGGGCGTCCCATCAGCCAGTGGACAGGACGAGAGATCGCCGACGAACTGAAGGCGCGTGGGATCGTCCCCCAGATTTCGCCTCGGCATGCAGCCCGGCTCCTCAAAAAGGGGGGTTCCAACCCCACCGGTTCCGCTACTGGCTGACTGAGGAAGCAGACCCGCAGCGGGAAGAGAAAATCGTGGAAGGATGTCAGCTCTACGCCCGGGCCGCCGAGCGAGCCAAAGAGGGAGAACGCACGATCAGCATGGATGAGCGAGCGCGGAGTGCAGGCGCTGGAACGCAAACATCCTGACCTCCCCATGTTGCCGGGACACGTGTTGCGGCGCGACTTTGAATATATCCGGCATGGAACCCTCTCCTGGTATCTCAACCTGGATGTGGCGACTGGCAAGGTCATTGAGCCATCCTGGGGTCCCACCCATGGTGAGCAGGATTGTCTCGCGCACTTAAAACGGCTGGTGGAAAACGCTCCAGAAGTCAAGCGCTGGCATCTGATGATGGACAATCTGGATACCCATCGTTCAGAATCCCTGGTGCGATGGGTGGCTGATCTGGAGGGGATTGAGCAAGAGACATTGGGAGTCAAAGGCAAAAGAGGCATCCTGCGTTCGATGGCGAGCCGCACAGCTTTCCTACACGCACGATCCCACCCATCGTGTGGTGCTGTACTACACACCCAAGCACGCTTCGTGGATGAATCGAGTGGAAATCTGGCTCTCGATTCTGGTGCGCAAGCTGCTCAAACGCGGCAATTTTACCTCGCTCGATGACTTGCGCGACCAGATCCTGGCGTTCATTGACTACTACAATCGCACGATGGCTAAGCCCATCAAGTGGACATACACCGGGCTGACTTAATCGGCTCTCCGCTCCACTTGGGGTTGAAAGCCTCAAGAGCACGAGGCTCATGCTTCGTACAAGGTCGTTGAAAAACGCTCACAAGAATGCGGAGATGAAGAGAAGCATCTCCGCTCCATCCGTCGTTAAAAGTTGGAGAAAGGCTACGAGCCTTTTGGCAGAATGAGCTTCACCAGTTCATGGCCAACCCGAGCCGTGACAGCCCAAACTCCTCTCACATCAACCCCACACCTTCTACCTGATGATGCGGAACCACAGATCGGTTCTCGTTGGGGACTCGAAGACTCTCGCCCTTTCCAGTTGCATCTGCTCATTGGCAAAAGGCTCGAAAAAACGAAGTCCTTCACCAAAGAGGACGGGGACGATGCCAATATGGATTTCGTCAACCAGCCCGGCTCGCAGGCATTGCTGAGCGGTATTCGCGCCGCCTACCACCATGACCTCTTTGTCACCTGCGGCGGCTTTTGCCTGTTTAATAGCACTTTCAATGCCATCGGTGACGAAGGTCAATGTCAACTGGTCGTACTCTCTTTTGGCTCCCTTTTCTGGAACATGATGAGTCAGGACGAAGATCGGCACTTGATATTCGTAATCCGTGACATCCCCCTCTGCCATATCGTAGGTCCGTCGGCCCATCACCACCGCGCCGGTCGCCCGTATTTCTTCCTGTAACATCTCGGTTCGGTGCAACGCTTCCAAATCTGGATACAGGCGGCTCACATCGCCGTTGCGATCACTCATAAACCCGTCCAGTGACATGGTTGCACCGATAATCACTTTTGCCATACATCACTCCTCTAGAGAATGGGTGAGTAAATATTTCTTTGCCACTATATTACTCGCTTCCATCGCAAAAAACTTCTGCGATCTTGCTCAAATATCGAGAAACCCAGCAACTTGACCCCTCATCAACCCGCTCTAGATCAGCCTGGAGAACCAGGCAAGATACAAAGCCGACCTCACCCAAGCAAAAGCAGTGTCTTCCCCTCCCTGATGGTCAATCGCCAGAGGAAGCAGGTATCTACCCATCTCTCGTCACCGTTTCAACCTCACCTGCCTGCTTGTGATCGAGAAGGTTCATCGCTGTTTCAACCACCCCGTGCGAAGAGCCACTTCATCGTGGAGCTATTTCTGCCTCAGTGTACTAGTGGCAGTTTGGAACGACAAGCCGCCAGCCTGGCTTTCTACAGGAAATCACGTAGGTTGACGGAAAGGAGGCGCTATGACCGAGGAAGAAATCATGGATGAGCTTGTAGGATTGGCGATGGATTGGGCTTTGGGTGAGGAACCCGTGGGTGCTACTGCTGAGGTAACAGAGATTGTAGAAGTTGACCCGGTCGAGTGGGTGACGCCAACAGCGGGCGTCTCTCCCGATCGGGCCTTTGTGGTGAATGTCTTGCTCGCTTATGCTGAGGTGACAGATGAGGCGGAAGTCACGGGTGAACGTGAGGTGTCGGCCGTCTATGGCTACTTCAGAGATGCTGATCGCCTCGACTTCGCGTACGGGGCCGATTATACCCTGATTGAGCCTGACTATGATGAGGAGTTTGATGACGAGGAGTTTGGGGGGACAGAGGAGGAGTATAGCTGATGAAGTTGGCGGGTAGTCGCTTGTGTGTTTCGAGAGGAGCGTGAAGGCCGATCCCCAGAAAGGGGTATGCGCGTGTACCCTGTGCTGACTACCTGGGACATCTGCTCGCAACAGAGGGATTTTCGCTCTTGTTCCACTCACACATTTTCCTGCAGAGAGGTGTCCAAGCAAAGACTCGCGTTTTTTAGCTTGTCATGTTACACTACAGAGGAAGGTCAGGAGGAACTGAAACGACGCGTGTTCAGCAAGTAAGGAGAAGCAATGAAAGCAGACGCCCATCGCCGCCACGCTGAGAGCCTCGAACGAGCAATTGTACTCGCGCGTCCTGATCCTACTACCTCTGTCGCCATTATTGAAAATGCATGGGGAGCGGCCTACCATTGGATTAGCTACGGATGTATTCGAAAGTATCAGCAGCACCGGGACAAGCACCAGGGGCTAACTGCCTATCTCGTGGGTCTAGGGGAGCAACGCCTGGCTCAATGGTGGCGTAATTTTGAAGATGTGAGGCAGGCAGGATTCTACGGCAATCAGGCAGGCGAGAGCGAAGTCCAAGAAGCACTTGATCTGCTTGGGCGTATTCGTACATGGGCAACAACCTAGAAGGGAGGGTTCATGAAGATGGCACCCATTCCAGCGTGGCTTGACGATGCTACCTCTGCGCTTGTCGAAGAAACGGTGAGCCTGCTGATCAAGCGCCATGCCAACATCTTGCTGGCGGTGATTCTCTTCGGTTCTATTGCCCGCCATGAAGAGCGACCAGTTGAGGACTCCTGTCCGAGTGATGTGGACTTGTTGGCCATCTTTGACACGACAGATCGCCTCGTCAAGCCCTATCGGGAAGACATCTTTGCCACCATCATCGATGCGTGCGCATTGCACCTTGATGCCCCACGTGAGGTCAATGTGCTGCTCTCCGATCGGACGATGCAGACCTGGGACGCCATGTTCCTTGATAATCTGGCTCGCGACGGCATACTGCTCTATGCTCGTGGTTCCCTACCCGCCCCACTCGCTGCAAGACAGTCCCTTCAAGGAGTTCTTGAAGACAAAGGCGTCACACTCTGATACCCATACCAAGATGTGGCAAGAATTGTAGTGTATGCTGGCCAGGTGTTTGCTCTAGCGCGAGGAGTCTTTGATAGAGCTCGCCGTGCGGGGCGAGAAAGTGGATCAACACTGGTGAGAGAGAAGCCGATGCCCGTCGGTTCCGCTGAGATTATTTATGGAAACTTCTAGAATTAATAGAACATACGTTCTACTCCCTCGGCTACTTCCTCTCAGCACACGCTCCTCAGTGATCCCTGACTGATTCGTCGTCAGTTT
>Ga0207646_10007904_pt1 | contig 10734 bp, 5 predicted proteins | sample KBSK5502metaG_FD_184343 | JGI IMG/M metagenome (GOLD analysis project Ga0207646, IMG submission 184343) | Corn, switchgrass and miscanthus rhizosphere microbial communities from Kellogg Biological Station, Michigan, USA - KBS K5-50-2 metaG... | ecosystem: Host-associated > Plants > Roots >...
TCTCGGGATGGAATTGAAGCCCATAGATGGGACGTGACTCGTGGCCGATAGCCTCTACTTGTGAGGTTACCGATGCAGCTAGATGGCGGAATCCCTCAGGGACGCTTACTATAGCTTGACGGTGCGACTCGGACACTCTGATCGAGCTCTGCAGTCCGTCGAGTATGGGATCGCCTCCAAGCAGTTTAACCTCTTTGAACGCACGAACGTTAACGCCGAGGTCCACGACTTCCGACCCGAAGGCGGATCCTATGAGCTGGTGCCCGAAACAGATTCCAAGAAAAGGCAGGTCCGTTTCTCTGACTAGGTCCATCTCAGGCTGGAATACCATTCTAGTGTCGGGTTTGGACAGCATGAAATTGGAGCCGGTAAGAATCACAACGTCAGGATCTTTCAACAAGACGGCTTCGTGCAGACGAGTTGCATTGTGGTCCAACATCTCAGGCTGTTGACCTGTACACAGCGCTATGTTGTGAAGTGCCTGTTTCGCCTTTTCGGGTTCCTTGTAGTTGTTGACTACCAGAATCTTCAAGCTAAGAGGTCACAGAGCTGCGAGGAGCTTGTCTATTTCCTCCTCGGTATTGTAGTAATGGGGAGACACGCGTATAGCTTTGACTCTACTCGCGACAGTGATGTTCAGTGACTTTAGCTTGTTGAACGTGGCTTGTGGATCTTGCTCTTCGAAGACTACTATTCCGCTGCGACGATCAGACTGTAGCGGCGTTAGAATCTTCCGGCCTCTCTTCTTCAAACCATCGATTAGACGGTCTGTTATCTTGAGGATCCGATGGTATCTCTCTTGCTGATCATGCTTCAAAGCATACTCAAGAGCAGCTTTAGCGCCGACGATCGAGACTACTCCCCAGCTTCCTCCCTCAAAACGAGTGGCGTCCAACGCCGGTTCTGCGTCGTCGATGTTGAAGGGCTTGCCGAACAGATCTTCCTGTTTGGTCATTCTTCTGACGACAGAATCCTCGACGCCGTGCCATCCGATGTAGTTGGGGTCCAGCTCCCTCAGCCTGTCACTATGTGTGTACATGTAGGCTGCGCCGTGGGGTCCCTGCATCCACTTGTACATCCCGCAAGCCAACGCGTCGACCCCGTCCTGTTTGGCGTTGATCGGGAAGACGCCTAGTCCGTGGAAGGAATCTGCTATGACGAACGCGTTGTGCTCATGAGCGATCTTTGCGATCTCACGGATCTTTTCTCTGCAACCGTTCGTCCAAGACACATAGTCGACTGAGACGATAGAAGTGTCGTCATCAATCGCCTTCTCCCAATCATCCAATGGAACGACACCATTCTGGTCTCTTCTGAGTAACCGAACATCGTTTGCGCGTCCGTGTTTCTTCTGGAGATGCCAGAGGTAGATGTTCGTGGGAAAGTTCAGTTCGCTGATTACAATGTTCCCGTTCGGTTTGTACTTGATACTACTCGCCAACGCGGTGAGAGCTGAGCTGACGTTGGGGACACTAGCAATCTCTTCTAGGTCTGCTCCGATCATTTTCCCAAAGAGCCGGCGAGATTCAATAATCATAGGCAGCCATTCCTCCCAGTTCTCGCCATAGTCACGCCAGTCCGCTAGGTATTCGTGGATCGCGTTGAGAACGTTGATAGACGGGGGACCAGTTCCGGCGTTGTCGAAATAGGCTCGTCGAGAGGTTACAGGGATTTCCTTTCTGACAACGTCAATATTCAAGGAGGTAATTCCTCGCGATTGTCAGGTTTTTTCTGGCTCGGAGTATAAAGGCAGTACTAGGGGGAGTGGAAGGCTGCGGCGCCAGCTTCTGAGATGCAGTTCTTGCACCAGAACTGGTTTTTCTCGGGACTATACTGTGCGTAGGAGTCGGTAACAACGTTTCCGCATCGGCTGCATCGAAGGATCATAACCCGCCGCATCTTATGATGGGGAAGTTCTTTCTTGTGGATTGAGATATCGGTGTCTCCGGGTTCTATGATTATGTTGCAGGTCTCGCAGTAGTAGACCGTGTTTAGCACTGCCTTGTCTCGTAGCTCGAGCCAGTCGTCAACCATGCTAGAAGAGGGAGGTCCCTCTTGAAATAGTCTGTATTTTTGGGCCGTGGAGAGATATCTGAACGGATAACTTGGAGGTCGCTCTTCTGTACGGCGAGTATGAACTGTTAACGCGTATTCGCGAATGAGATGGGTTCTCGGATAGGCTTATTTGCGCAACGACGGAAGCTGTCATTAGCAATCCAAGGGTCGCCCCCGTTTGAAGGAACTATTTTACATTCTCGCCGTGCCGATGACGAGCATTGTAGGAATTGCCGCTTTCTCGACCTGGTGGTCCGCTTTACTCTACGTCTCGGGAATCGCAGTCTTTGCAATTTACGCAGTCAGACGTCACGAGAAACATCATCGCTCCCAGGTCTTCGATGATAGGCTGTCCGATGAGCGGATTCAAAAAGCTCGTGACTGGCTTCTGGAAGAATAACCTGTTCTGGGCTAACGTCCTCTCACAATTACCTACACTGATCTTCTGCGTTATTCGTCATTAGCCTCGTCGGGGTTTCATGAGAATGGAGGGAGAGCTATTCCTTAGATCTTGCCCTTTCTCAGGAAGAGAAGCAATCCGAGACCGAGAATTGCTGCGAATACCGGGACGAACCAGATTCTGAAAAAAAATAGGCCAAAGTAGAACCCTAGAGTCGCTACGAAGGCGAGGACCAAAGCTGCCATTTTCCTGAAGCCGATGTCCCAGTTCTGGAAGTTTCTAGCGTAACCAGCTTTCGTGATTATGACCCCCATGAGAGCGATGGAGCCGCCGAAGGCTGCCCAGAATACTAGGCCCCCAAAAACCACGCCGATGATTACCAGGTAGATTGGATAGGAGAGAGCAAGCGCATAGAGTACGTGTTTCCCTACGGACCTGAATGGTCGTAAGGTTCGTTCGAGGAAGCTGGCCTTTCGCCCCGGCTGGAAGGTTGTCGGATCGAACTCCCAAGACCGATGTTTTTTCCGTGATTCAGGCAAAGACCAGTATCATACTTTAGGCTCTCGGAGCTAGTTCAGCCTATCGTTCCTAGCCTGCCCTTGTTCTTAAGGCACTTTCAAAAAGCCCAGCTTACCACAATATCTGATTCACGGGCGCAAATCTGGTTGCAACCCCTGCACCAAGATAATTACACCCGGATGGTTCATGTTCTGATTGAGGCCTTAGGTGAATAGTCGATGTTTGCTGATCGAGGTCGGGATTTCCCTTTGTTCCTTTTTCTGACGAATAGGATACCAATTGCAACGGTTCCTACTAGGAGCCCTGCGAGAGTGAATGAAAAAGGGGGGGTCAGTCCGAATAGGATTAGAGAGCTGGATTGGCTGAACTCTGCAACATAAGCGTCACTACCACCGTCAACCCTAATGCTCCCACCTATGAAAAAATCGTCTGGTCCTGCGGCAATCGGGACTACATTCACAGTCCGGGCGCTTCCAAACGCCGACGTCGGAACAGACCAAAGGAGATTGCCGCCGTTGTCATATCTCATGACAAATTGGTGCCCAGCTCCCGTCGTCACGGAGAGATACGCGCCGGAGAGGCTTGCCGACATAGCTACTCCAAGTATAGTAGAATGATCAGGAGAACTTGTCTGAACAGTCCACAGCCTGTTTCCATTCGAGTCAAACCTAACAAGGAAAGCGTTTATCGCGGTTGGTGAAAAGTAGGTGTAACCGGCCACGTATATTCCCGTGGAGTCACCTGCGATCCAATCCGATTCGCAAGTACAATGGAGATCTGGAGGATTATTGAGCTGGCGGGTCCAAAGAAGAGTACTGTTGGATGCGTACTTAGAAACCGTCGCGTTGGTACTGGCAAAAGAGAGTGTGTCTGAGCTTGTAGCATACACTGCTCCTGGCGCAACGAAAAGGCCGACCGATCGTCCTTGATAAATGCCCAATGAAATCGTCCATAGAATACCGCCCTTGAAATCATACTCACGCATGAAGAACGGCGCCATACCATTCATGTTCGTGGAGCCGACAGCCCCGGCGTAGACTCCGTCTAACCCAACTGAAACTGACAGGGTTTCGCTATCTAGCCCGCCCAAAGTATTGGTCCAAACTTGGCTCCCTCCAAAGTCATACTTCCGCACAAACGCACTGCCGTTTAGGAATCCGGCAATATACACGCCATCTGCCCCAGTAGCAATACTCCTAATCTCCGAGGAGAATATTCCTCGTTCAAGCTGCTGAATCCAGATTAGATGTCCTGAGAGGTCGTAGCTCGCCACGAAGACGTTCGGTTCAACGTCTTGGTGTGCGCTGCTGTCGTTTAGGTATCCAGCCACGTAGACTCGGTTTGTACCAGTGGTTGTAGCAGTTACGCCATTTCCTGCATTGGGCGTTCCGAACTGAGTCGCCCACATAACCGGTGGCTCCCATCGGGCTAGGCCAAGACCGCTAAAGGTCACGATTAACCCAAAGACCAACAAAGGGGTCAATCCAACAGCAAGAATGAGGAGAAAGGGTCCTCTCATTGGAAATGTGTAGATGTCTGGTACAACATATTGATTTGGCTTCTTAGGAAATTGGTTTGAAGGACATTCTCATGGCGACCAGGGCCATAGTCAAATTGAGCTGTCAAATTAACAGGGCCAAATCGTCGCTTGCGTGGCTTCTCTCATCTTATTCATTTCGATCTAAGCCATAACATTTCCTGACAAACTCTTTCGCTCCGTCGGCGAGGTGATTCCCATAGTTCTATGAGCAGAATCCTTAGCCGGCTAGCCGCTAAACGCTGGTCTCCGTAGAAGACATTGGATGGCATAAATGTTAAATTGACTCAATCGTTCGAAATAGATTTCTAGCATGCGGTCTTCGAGAGTGGTAAAACCTCACTTGAAGGGAATGCTGATCATGTTCGCAATTTCATTAACTCTCCCCAGTTTGCCTGTGCCTTTCGTTGCATACTTCCACTTGCCCTCTCTTCTCTTGGCACGGGCAAACACCGCTCCTAGCGAAGGCTGGTATCCTGCTGGACCCGCCATGGACGTTGTTCAAGCGCTAAGTTGATGAAACTGCAGAGTAGGTAAGCCATCGGATCGTTCTTGGCATTCGGTTAAGAGTTGTAGCAAAGTTCACAATGTGCTCAAACGCTATGAGGCAGTAGGAGGAAGAGGTCTTGGGTCTACCTGAGAAGATTAAGCAGATCGAGGAGGAGATGAGCAAGACCCAGATCAATAAACATACAGAGCACCATATCGGTCTCCTCAAAGCAAAGCTCGCTCGACTGAGAGGAGAGCTTGAAGCATCCACTTCCAAGGGAGGAGGTCCGACTTTTGAGATTCGAAAGGGCGGGGATGCGACGGTGGTCCTAATCGGACTTCCCAGCGTCGGCAAATCTACCATCCTGAACAGGTTGACGAATGCAAAATCGAAGGTGGCGGCCTACGCTTTCACAACCCTGACAGTGGTCCCCGGGATCCTCCGCTTCAATGGGGCAGATATTCAGATTCTCGACCTTCCAGGAATCATCAGTGGCGCGTCCTCGGGTAAGGGCAGAGGGAAGAGGGTCCTATCTGTTGCTAGGAACGCAGATCTTGTCCTTCTTATCTTGGACGTTTTTCAGCCCGGCCAGATACAATTGCTGAAGCAGGAACTTCACGCGATGGGCATTCGAATTGACCAGAAGCCTCCGGACGTGACAATTACGCGCGCTAACAAGGGAGGACTGGCCCTAACTACTAGCACTAAACTAACCAAGCTCTCGCAGGCAACGATCAAGGGAATAGTCGAAGCCTATGGAGTAAGCAATGGGAGCATTCTGATCCGAGAAGACATTAACGATGATCAATTGATCGACGTGCTGACGGGTAATCGAAGATATGTCCCAGCTCTCGTAGTCCTCAACAAAGTGGATCTTGTGAACCGACAGTACCTTAACGCAGTGACGAAACAGGTTGGAGGTGATTTCGTCCCGGTGTCTGCTGAGAAAGGATTGAACATGGATCTTCTCACAGAGCGCATCTGGCAGACTCTCAACTTTATCCGAATCTATCTGAAAAGGCCTGATGGTGAGCCGGATTTCGAGAAACCCCTGATTCTCCCGGCTGGCTCAACGCTGAGAGATGTTTGCAAGAAGATTCATCCAAGGTTCAGTGAGGGCGCAAAGTATGCTCTCGTATCCGGGCCCAGTGTAAAATATGCGGGACAGAGGGTTGGGCTTGACCACACACCGTTGGACAAGGACATCGTAACCATAATGAGGTAATGGGAGACTAAACGTCCGAGACAGGGATCAAAAGGGGCAGGCGAATCAACCAAAAGGATTCTTAGAGAAACGTGCGTAATTTGAGCCCAAAATACCACAAGTGACCCCTCATGGGATAAGCTTACTAAGCCTTGCTCATGCTTCGACTCACTGCCCATATTCGCTTCTCATTGTACCTGTAGAGGCTCGTTCTCGGCTTTCGGCAGAGCGCCGAGGGGCGTGATGAGAAAAATCCCTCAAGAGAGGATGAAAAGGTGAGTGTGGAACTCGAAAAATCGGATCGTCTGAACTTGGGCACCGGCTTATTCAAGATTGGACTATTCGAGGTGCTCTTGGAGATATCTAGAGTGAAGACTAGAAGGAGTATTGCCTTTGACTAACCGAAGCTTTTCAACCGTGAGGGCGTTGATCATCTTCTCAATCGCCATTTCACTAGCAAGCCTGCCCGGCCCGTTGACGAAGGATGTAGGCTTTCTAGGGCTGCCTCAGGCTCTCGCCAGTCCCGCGCCTGGTTCCTGTCGCATGACGCCTCTTGGACCAGCAGTCGAATGCTGGTATCCAGCAGGACCCGCAATGGATACGCTGCAGACACCCATCTTCATTGACCAGACATCAGAATTGGTCTGTCTGCAACAGTCTCCTCCTTGTGTTGATCTGACCGATACAACCCTCCCGCTTTCGTCAATCCAACCTCTCCTCGCAAATCCCAGTTTCTCCGTTACCTCAGCGGTTTCCCTGCATAGATACTACGATGTCCAGTTCTTGCTGGCCAACAATTTCTGGGGCTGTAACTTCAACTTTGGAAACAATGTTACCGGCAGCTTTCCAGATTGTGGAAGTCAGATCCGCCAGGGTATCGCGCATCTTATCGACAAGAATAGTTTCGTCTCTAACGAACCTAATATCGCTGGTCTAGCCACAGCGCTGGACAATCCTCTCCCTCCCAACAACGGTGGGCTCCCTTCACCGAATCCGTGCGCTTGGGATTCCGCGTTTTCGGAATCCGGAACAAATTGTGCAGTCGGATCTCCTGGCGGGACGGCCTATCACTTGGCCCCGGCCGCAGGCGTCAACTTTCCATGGCAACCTGCGCTGGGCAGCCTCGACTTCTGTGCCGCCGCGCAACACTTCATCAACGCTGGCCTTGCCACAGGCAAGGACGCGACCACGTGTGTTCTAACCGGTATTGCTTCTGGCGTGACGGCTCACACAGTCAACTTCTTCATACGTAACGACGATTCCGCCCGCCTAGAGCTTGGCCAGAGCATGGCGCAGGAGATCTGTGCACTCTTCGGGCAAGGGTTTGTTGCTCCTTGTTCACCCTATCTGACCGATACCATTGGCCCACTTACCAATTTTCCAGGTTTCGATGTCTGCGGGTGTAACTGTATGACGATTTGTCTCAACTGGGGGATCTATACTGGAGGATTCAACAACGTGTATCCATTCGACCAGAGTCTCTACTTCACATACAACAGCCGATTTGTCGTAGGATTTCCATCGATCCAACCACCGAACGGACCCTGTTCGAGCGCCGGAGTCGCCAACTTCAACACTAACAACTACATGTACCTCTGCAACCCTGCGTATGACGCTATCAGTACTCGGATGGAGTTCGCCCCCTGCCTCAGCGCCGTAGGAGATCCTGCCACCGGCTCGAAAAACAATGGTTCTGGGGCAGACTGTCCCGGGACCTCTCAACTGTCAGCGATAAGCGCGGGAGTACAGACTGAGGATGCTTACGGCAAGGGCGCGTTCAGCATCCCGGTCTACGACATAAACGGCCAGTTTGGCTACTTGAGCAACTGGCAGCGGGTAATTAATGGCGACGGGGTCGGTATTCCCAACTACTTCACATGGCTAGACGCGTACAGCCCTAACTCTGCTGTGACCGAGACTATTCGACAGGGATTCTCTCAGAATACTAGAAGCCTCAACCCATACTCTGCCGCGACCACTCACGACCTTTACATTGTCAAGAACATCTACGACAGCTTGAGCGTTCTGAATCCCCTGGACAATACCCAAATAATTCACTGGATGACTATCAGCGAGCGCCAGCTAAACAACACTCTATTGTCCTATGTTCCTCCGCCGGGTACAATATCCACCTTCCGTTATACGTTGAGGAGCGATCTATTCTTCCAAGATGGGAGAAGAGTCACGTCTTTCGACGTAGCGTTTACTTATCTGTCGTTGTTGGCGAACGGTGCATTCCAAGGCTCTTTCCTCTCCTCCATCTCTGGGATGACCTTGCTGGGACCGACCCAGTTCGACGTCAACGTGAAAAGTGTGGGACCGTTCAGCCCGATCTATCTCACCTCTCCAACAGTCCTGCCTGGCCGCTACTGGTCGAATGTCGGAGGTGGAGCATGGGACAGTGCGATCGCATCCTGTTCGACGATGGGGGCCTCCTGCTATCCGGCCCAGTATACCCTCGGCCCTCCACCGTCTACAGGACCTTCCCCGGTGGTCTGCAACTCCGCTTATTCGTGCTCGTTCCCGGCCGCCAACTTGAACGCTGATCCCGGCAAGCTAGCAGCTTCCTACGATCCAATCGCCAACGGTATCCTCGTGGGCTCCGGTCCCTGGGCGTGCCTAGGCGGCACTGGAGTGCTGGGCAGCGGATGTTCGTCTTCTGGCATGCAGAATCCTCCTGTAGGAGGATATTACACTCTGACTCGTTTCGGCAGAGGAGTGCCGCCTGGTTCAAGCTTGACGAATGCGTACTTCCGTAGCAATGGTAACCTCGCGCTCTATGTCTGGTCTGGTGACAACGGAGACTTCACGCACGACTTTGTCAACTTCGCCAGTGTCGCTCACTGTTACGGTCAGCCAGCCCAGCCCCTCGGTAGCACTGGAACATGTCCGCGCTTTCAGCAGGGGATTGGAGCAAACGGTGGTCCCATTCCTGTCGGAATAGTGCAGATCAGCATCGTGCTCAGGTTTGTCGGCGTGAGATGGGTTGATCCCTACACGTGGCAGACTTCTCCGCCGACGGGAATCGCGCCGTTCCCTCCTGTACTGTATGAAGGCGGCGTGACTCTGAATCCGGCCAGCGTCGCAGGCTGCGGGTCAGCATACCCTGCTGGGGGATACGATTGCTAGCGCTAAGGATACTTGCTGTTTCGCTGAAAAGAAAGCCGTGACTCGGAACTCGTCTATTGAGACGATGTGGAATCCTAGAAAGGAAAGGCTGGAACGGGCTCTTGGTCGCTCTTGCGTCGGAGATAGCCCTTCTTCCAGGCTACCGCCCCTACTCCGATGACCCCCGCAAGGGTTGTTGCGCCCACGGTGATCTTGCCTCCGTTTGAGTTGATCCAGGTCAGTTTGACTTCGAAGCTGACTAGGGCTGTTGCGTCGATGGGTCCGTTCTGGTGGGCCTTAGCTAAAACGAGGTAGGTTCCTAGTACTGCTCCAGTGCTGGGGACTGCGTAGGTTGCTTTGTAGAGACCTCTGCCTACCGACGTCGCGGTCAGTGTGACGTTCGTGCCGTCCGGTTTGAAGAGTATGACTTGAACCTGGACGTTTTGAGGCCCGATTGGTGCACCGTTGAAGGTTGTTAGAACGTAGGCGACAGCCGTGTCTCCGGGGAAGTAGATTGATCCCATGTCGACACTCACGGCAAGGCTGCCAGTCGGCGTCGGCAGGACTGTGAATACGGAAGAGGCGTGTGCTCCAGAGTACGGGTCGAAGGCGAATACTCCGTGACTGCCTAGCTGGGATAGAGGCACATCAAAGATGAAGGAGAAGGTCCCATTATGGGAGAACGTGAAACCTACCGACATGTTGTCAAAGTTCACGTAGACGACACCAATCGAGACGAAACCGAACTGTTGTTGCACGGGGAATCCAGAACCTTGAATCAGGACTTTGGTCCCGTCGACTCCACTATTCGGCGACAATGTGATGACTGGAGCAGGGAGAACCGTTACTGTCCCATCGGTCACGTTGTTGTCAGCTGGTGTTGGGTCCACTTCTCCAGAGGGAAGGGATACGCTCGCAGAGATCGTGTAGTTTCCAGGCACGACCCCACTGGTGTCCCAGAGAATCTGAACATAGAATACGGAGAAGCAGAACGGGAACGAGTTCTGTACACAGGCTGGTAGGAAGATTCCCTTTACTGTCTGGACAGGTCGTCCGTTGGCGTAGGCTGTTACGCTGACGGTTTCATTGGTCGATCCAGTGTTCGTCACTTCCACCTGGATCCCCACGGTCTGGGTAGAGACCACCTTGGTTGGCTGCGCAAAGACCTCGATTATTCCAACATCATGGGCTGGTCGAGGCCTGACCGATATGGTCGCGCTGGTGAAGGAGGAGAGGCCGGAAATGTCCTGGACTGTTAAGGTTACTGTGTGATTGCCGGCGCTATTGTAGCTGTGACTGGTGAATTCGCCGAAGCTGATGAAGCCGTCGCCGAAGTTCCATGTCCAGGAGACGACCGTGCCGTCGGGGTCGACGCTGCCTGACCCGTCGAAGCTAATGCTCTGTCCCACAACAGGGTTGCT
>Ga0207646_10007905_pt1 | contig 10733 bp, 8 predicted proteins | sample KBSK5502metaG_FD_184343 | JGI IMG/M metagenome (GOLD analysis project Ga0207646, IMG submission 184343) | Corn, switchgrass and miscanthus rhizosphere microbial communities from Kellogg Biological Station, Michigan, USA - KBS K5-50-2 metaG... | ecosystem: Host-associated > Plants > Roots >...
ACGGGGCCGACTGCGTGCTGGAGCAATCAGGCAGCAGGCCAGTGTGGTAAGTGACCCCGCCGATCACCGCGGTCCCCGAGGTGCCGGACTGAGCGGTGAAGGGCGATATGTCGGCGTAGCAAATCTGCCAGCTCGACGCGCCGGGGTGGCCCGAGGCCTGGACAGCATTCTTGAATATCTCCAGAGTCGCGGAGAACACCGCGAACTGTGCGGTGCCCGTGGCGCTGAGCAGGTCGATGTTCACCGGGTCAGACACCGGCTGATAGCTCGAGTTGCAGGTGTACGTTACTCCGCCGAGTCCCACGCCGAGCAGGTCGCCCGCGGTCCCCGAGGACGTGGTCACCGATCCGGCCGTCGACTTGCTCGACGACGATCCCGAGCACGACGACGAGCAGCCGGCGATCGAGCCGTAGATCGGGAACGTTGCAGACGTCGCCGGAGTGATCCCCGGGCTCGTCGCGAGCAGCGCGTACCCGATCCCCGGCGCGCTGATGGACAGGTCAGTGAAGGAGACCACGCCCGACCTGGCATTCTCGGACGTGGTTCCTGCCAGCGAGCCCGAGCCGGGATTCGACGAGAAGGCGACGGTAACGGGCGCCGCTGAGGTCGTTGCGAGATGACCCGTGCCGTCGAGGACCTCGACCTGCACGGGGCCGCCGGAAGTGTTGAAGCCGGTCATGATCACGTGCCCGGCGGCGGTGCCGGCCGGCTCGCCGCTGAACGCCAGCGAACAGGCGCCCGTCAGGGTTCCCGACAGGTTCCCTGCGCTCGTGGAGTCCATCTGGAAGTCATTGCCGGGCGGCCCGCTAAAGTCGTTCGACTGCTTGACCTCCATCCCCCACTTGTACGAGCCGCCGCCGCACGCCGCGTTAGCGGTCACGGTCAGCGTCGTGGCGGCGGAGGGAGCCACAGCGAGATTCAGGAACTGCGCAGAGCCCGAGGTGACGGTCGCCGCGCCGTCGGCGCCCGTGATCACGAAACCGCTCGGTGCGGTGATCTTGACCGAGCCGAGTTGCTGGGTGGGCGCCTCGTTGGTCACGGTGAACGCGAAGGACTGGCTCGCGCCCGCCGTGACGCCCGGCGGAGTCACAGTGACCGCGAAGCACTTTCCCGCGGACGAGGGACATGTGCTTGAAGACGTCGAGCCGGCCAGCGCAACGGCCGGGGCTGCGAGTGCCGCCGCGGTCAGCACGCCCGCCGCGAGCACCAATGCGGACGCCCTCGCGTGGGTGGGACCTGACTTCCGCATGAAGCACCTTCCAGCTGTGATCGAAACGAACCGTGCCCGAGTTGCCGGCGTCACGTCCCTACGCTATTGGCGGCTGGCAGCTTGCCGGCGCGGGGAACTGCCTATCTTTGAGCCGACAGTTGCCTATTTTGGGCGCGCGGCAGGCGCCCGTGCCCGGTCAGGGTCCGGCGCTTAACCCGGGCCGTCGCAATCAGCCAGCCCGCAAGACAAGCCCGTCGAACGCCATCGTGACCGGCACCGGGCCGACCGCGAACCGGTTCGCCATCTCGTCGAGCGCGTCGTCGGTACGTTGCGGTGCGTGGTGGTACAGGCAAACGCGGCGCGATCCGGCCTCTAGCGCCAAGGCGATAGCGTACTCCGGGCACGAGTGGCCAAGATAGGCATGCGCGGACAATTCCTCCGCGCAGTACTGAGCGTCGTGTACCAGTACGTCTACGTCCTTGGCCAACGCGACCGCCGCGGGATGCAGCTCACCAGTTCCCAGCCGCCCGGGGCCGAGCGCGAGTGGATGATGGTCGGAGAGGTAGGCGATGGAACTCGTGCCGTCGCTGACCCTGAATCCGAATGCGCGGCCGCCCTTGTGCGGGATCTCGAGTGCGAGCACGAGAAAGCCTTCAAGATCGTGCTCTCCCTCGTCGATTGCGCCGAAATGCCAGTTCTCGCCGAGCGCGTTCGGCTCAATCGGGAAATGCGGCGGCGACAACGCGCGAGCGAGCAGTCGCTCCGGGTCCGTCCCCTGCTCGGGCAGCAGGACCCGCACATTATGACCAGGCCGGGAGCCCGCCGCGAAGAACGGCAGTCCGTGCGTGTGATCCCAGTGCAGGTGGCCGAGCAGGATGGTGCCCTGAAACGGGCTGGTGCCGAGTACCCGGTCCAGGTTGACCAGGCCGCTCCCACCGTCAAGGACCAGGCTCGGCCGGAGACCGTCGCGCGCCAGAGCGACGCAGGCCGTATGGCCTCCATAGCGCACATACGCCTCGCCCGGCGTGGGCATCGAGCCTCGGGTACCGCAAAAGTAAATCTCCACCATGACCTTCCGATGGCCGGGTGTACGCCAGGGCGGCGGTGCTGGCACCGGCGACGATCCCGGAAGCCCACGCGGTACTGGCCCGTGGAATGAGCCACGGAACCCCGGCGAGTGCCCGACGCATGCCTGATGCTACGAATCCGGCGCGCCGGTCGGGCCGACCAGGCCTGCCTATATTGGCGTGCCTGTCTGCCTATCTTGGCGTGAACCCAGCCGGAGAATGCGCATCGGAGAATACGCCGAGCGGCCGCGAAGTACCTGCCGGTGCCCGCGAGCCTGACATGCCGCCGCGCGGCAGCTTCTGGTCGCTGGCCAGGGACCCTGAGTTCGGGGTAGCGAGGCCGAGCCTGACTGCCTCAATCATCGCCTCGGCCCGGCTGGGCACTCCCAGCTTGCGCAGGATGGCGGCGACATGATGGTCCACGGTCCGCGCGGAGACGATGAGCTGCGCCGCGATCTGCATGTTGCTCAGCCCGCCGGCCAGCAACGCGACCACTTGCGCCTCTCGCTCGGTCAGTCCGGCGGGGTTAGCAGAGGTGCCAGACCGTGGCCCGCGTGGCACTCCCCGCTCGCCTAGCGCGTGCAGCCGCCGGGTGACGATGGCCGCGGCGGGCCTCGCTCCGAGGTTGCGCAGCACGTCAAGCGCCTGGCGCAGCCCGGCAGCGTGGCCAGAAGACGACGCGAGCGCCAAGGCTTCCTCATACGGGCACTGTCGCTCCTGCCACCAGCGGGCGGCCGCCGCGGCGTCGCCGGTGATTTCCAGGCGGTATGGTTCGGCCGCACGCGAGACCTCAGCAACAGGCAGGCCGGCCCGCCACCGCCAGCACGCGATCTCGCCGGCGAACCAGAACACGCCGTTCAGGTCCGCGGCGACGACATGGTCGGTCTCGCTGGCGATCCTCGCGCTTGGGGCGCCCTCCAGCCACGCGGCCTCCGCCCGCGCCGCCGCGACCAGCAACTGCGACTGCACCGCGGTTACGGACCTGACCAGCTCCCTAGCCTCGTCAAGGAGCGGCCAGTAGCCGACGTCGCCGCGGCGGGCCCGCACTTTAGCCAGAATCACGAGCGCCGTGCACCGGGTGTGGCTGAATCCCTCGGATTCGGTGCGCAGGATCGATTCGGCGATGGCCGCCGCCTCGTCCCACCGGCCGTGTGCGAGTTCCGATTCGGCCTGGAGCGCGGTCAGCCACGCCAGCCAGGCGTCAAGCCCGTGCTCGCGGCAGTACGTGATGCCGGTGCCGAGGTACCGCTCCGCCTGTACCCAGTCTCGCCTGACGATCAACAGCAGGGCCAGATGCAGGAGCGCGCGGCCCACGCCTGCCTCGTCCCCGGATTGCAGCGCGAGGTCCCGGCTGCGCTCCAGCCGCGCCATCCCCGCGAGATCGCCACGTCGAAGCTCGATCATCCCGACGTTGTTCAGCGCGTAGATGAGCGCGTCCACGCAGCCGGTTTCCTCGGCGAGCGCGATCGCCCGTTTCCCCCACAGCATCGCCTCGGCGTCGTCGCTCAGCCCGTAGGCGGCCGACACCGTGGCGTATGTGCGCGCTAGCTCGGCTCCCGGCGGGAGCTGTTCAAGCACGGCCACCGCTTCGCGCTGCACCTGCCTCGCTTCTAGCAGCTTGCCGCCGATGCCTAGCTGCTTGCCGAGTTGGCGCAGCACCGCGCCCTGTCGCTCGAGATCGCCGCATTGACGGTAGATCGCCAGCGCCTCACGCAGCGCCACGCACGCGTCCTCGCCCAGGCCGGTGTAGTAGCCCTCGCCGGCGTATCGCTCGAGCAGCGCGGCCCGCTGCGGCGGCGCCACCCGGTCGGCGAACCGCAGCGCCCGAGCGTACTCGCCCACAGCCTCCCGCCGAGCTCCGGCCGCGGCCGCCTGCTCGGCTGCTGCCGGTGCATGGCGCAGCACCGCGCCGCCGTCACCGGCGCCCTCCGCGTGATGCGCAAGGCGCGCAAGATTAGGCTTTCCCTTCGCGGGCTCCTCCAGCGCCGTCAGCAGACTGCGGTGCAGCGCCGCCCGCCGACCCGGCGGCAGCGATTCCTCCACCACGAGCCGGGCGATCTCGTGCCGGAACAACACGTAGTCACCGTCTGTCGTCAGGATCCCCGACTCCAGGCACTTGTCCAGATGAGCCGCCGCGTCGTCTGGCGCGAGCGCATCCACCAGCCACCGCTCGGCACGGCCCGGCACCACGGCGACCGCGTCAAGCACGTCGAGGGCCGACGGGTCAAGACGCGCGACCCGGGCCAGAACCGCGTCTTTGACGGTTGCCGGGATCCGCCCGTTTGCTGAGGCGAGAACCTCGGTCACGAAGAACGGGTTGCCGCCGGTCCGACGGTGCAGCAGCTTCGGATCAACCCGGGCCGACTCCGCAAGCTGCGCCACCGCCTGGCCAGCCAGCGCGGATAGTTCGGCGTGGGCGACCAGCTCAGCAGGCAGGGTGCCAAGTGTCACCCGCAACGGATGCGACCGGCCGAGCTCGTCGTCGCGGTAGGTCGCCACCAGGAGCACGCCGACCTGATCGAGACGGCCGGCGACGAGCCGGACCACGTCCAGGGTCGCTTCGTCAGCCCAGTGCAGATCCTCGATCACCAGCACGATCTGGCCAGCCGACCTGATTTCGCGCAGCAGCCCGGCGGCGACGTCAGTTGGCTTGGGCCGCTCTCCGATCCCCGCTGCCAGCTCACCGCCGGTGACCTCAGCCAGGTCTATCAGCGGGCCAAGCGGCCGCGGCGCGAACAACGGGTCGCAAGCGGACCACAGCACGCGAGTAGAACGCCCGACCCCGCGACAGAACTCACGCAGCAATGCGGTCTTGCCGATCCCGGCCTCACCGCTGACGAGCACGATCGCGCCGCGCGAGTTGCTCGCGACGTCCGCCAGCGCCTCCCGCAGCAGGCCAAGCTGCAGCGATCGCTCAAGCAGCACTTGTCCTCCCCCTAGCGCCGGAGCCCGCCCCGCCCCGCCCTACAGGACATCATGCTGAATATTGTGAAACAACTCAAGACAGCGCATAAGCCCGAGTTCCTGGCGGCCACATGGTCGTGGTGCCTGCGCCGCCCTGGCGAGGCCGGCGTGCCTGACCCGGGCGGCCTGTGCTCGACGTCCTGAGGCTGGACACTGCCAGGCGCAGGACTAGCGCTTCAGCGCCTCCACCCTGCTCACCATGTTGCGTCACCTGCCATCGGCCGCCTGATCGACCGGCCGGCCGTGGCCGCCTCGGGCAGCGCGATCTGCGGACAGTCCTTCCACAGCCGTTCGAGCGCGTAGTACACCCGTTCCTGACCGTGCTGGATGTGGATCACGACATCCAGGTAGTCGAGCAGCACCCAGCGCCCTTCGCGCTCCCCCTCGCGCCTGACGGGCTTGGCTCCGGCCCTGGCGAGCTTCTCCTCGATCTCGTCGACAACGGCGCGGACCTGCCGGTCGTTCGTCGCGGAGCAGAGCAAGAAGGCATCCGTAATCACCAGCTGTTCGCTGACGTCGTACGCGATGATGTCGGTAGCTAGCTTGTCGGCCGCGGCTGTCGCCGCGATCCTGATGAGCTCGATGGCCCGTTCGGTGGCAGTCAGGGTGAGTGTCCTCCTTGGCTGACGCTGCGACCACCGGCGAAGCCGGTCCTGCCGACCGGTACAGAACGCCACACCGGCACGTTCAGCGTATCCCGCTGCACCGACAATGCCGAACGCTATGCCTGACGCCGCGCCGCAACCTGCGCGGAAACTGCCCAAGCCACCACGAGCAACGCGATTGCCGCCACCAGCGCCGCGCCCGTCGGCCAGCTTTTCTCCTGTGCACCGTAGCCCACGCTGCGGACGGCAGCGTTGGCAGGCGACGCTCGCCACGCCCAGGCGAGGACGACGGCGCCGGTCGTGCAGAGCATCGCGGCGGCCGGGCGCCTGATCAGCGGCGGGTTGAACAACGCGGCGATCGCCGAGCCGACCAGCAGGCAAATCAACGCCGCGGCCAGCCCGCCGCCGATGTCAGAGAAGGTGGCGCCGACCATGATCGAGTTGGTCGACACCGACCTCCGCACGCCGAGGCTGAACACCTCCCAGGCCACGCCGAGCAGGCCGAACGCGGCGCCCATCGTCACCGCGGCGATGAGCGCGGCCAGCTGCGCGCGCCGCGGCCCCCCGGCGGCGGCGACGCACGCCCGGGCGGCCGAGGGCTCCGCGGTCAGCATCGCCCTGGTCAGCCACGCCTCGACCGGGACCAGAATCAGCGCAGACCAGGCGAGCCCCTGGCTCAGGTCGACGCCGTGCGCCAGCGCCGAGCTCGACCCTGGCCCGGCCACGCCGAGAAATGCCACCCCGACCGCGAACAGCACGGCGGGCGGAATCCACCGGTGCGATCTGACCAGCAGCGCGAACTGGTACCTGACAGGCGCGATCACGGGCCGCCCTCCCCCGCCGGGTCCTCGCTGGGAGCAGGTCCCGCGCCGACCCGCAGGACATGCAAGGCCCCGGTGGCGAGGATGCGACGCAGGACGGCATCAGATGAGCCGGGTTCGGCCAGAACAAGCAGGCGCTCGCCGTCGCTGCGCGCCGACCGCACCCCTGGCACTGCTCCAAGCTCGGCCGCGAGACCGGCCGGGGCGTTCACCGCCATGGCCGCCTCGATCCGCACGGCCGCTGCGGCGTCGGCCGCCCCGCAGGCAACGGCGGGCTGGGTCAGGCGCGTCGCCGCGGCGCCCTCCAGCCGCCACCGCTCGGCATCGAGGTGAGCGAGCCTTCCCGGCTCGTGGTCGACGAAGACCACGGAGCCGCCGCCCGCGATCCGCGCCGCGACCGCGTCGTCGAGCGCGGCCTTGGCCTCGACGTCGAGCCCGGTCCACGCCTCGTCGAGCACGAGCAGCCCGGACCGCGGCAGGAGGGCCTGGGCGACGGCGACCTTCTGGGACATTCCCTTCGACATGGTGCGCAACGGGACGCCCGCGAGCTCCCGGCCGCCGAGCCGGTCCAGGCAGGCGTCGATCCTGGACGCGAGTTCCCGGCCGGCCAGGCCGTGCATGCGGCCCACGTGCGACAGGTACTCCCGCGCGGGGAACGGCAGCGCGGGCGGGAACCGCTCTGGTACGTAGCCCGTCGCCGGCCTGCCGGTCACGGTTCCGCGGCTGGGCTCGGAGACGCCGGCGATGATCCGCAGGAGCGTCGACTTGCCGCTGCCGTTCTTGCCCTCGAACCTGACCAGCGCTCCCTGAGCAATCTCCAGGCTCACGGAGCGCAGGACCCACGGCAGCCTGAGCCCGTACCGCTTGCCTACCAGAGACAGCCGCAACGTCCCTCCAGTGCTTGCCGGAGCGCGCGCGCCGGATGGAGCCGCCGCGCGGCCGCTGGCGGCCGGCGCCCGGCCGACGGCCGCACCGGGCCAGGCACGTTCCTACTCGTGATACAGGCCCCGCTTGGCAATGTACTGGATGACCCCGTCGGGGACGAGGTACCTGATCGGCCTGCCGGCCCTGACCCGGTCCCGGCACGCGGTGGAGGAGATCTCGAGCGCCGGGATCTCGATCAGCGTGAAGCCCTGCCCGCCGAGGCCGTTCGCGTCGATCGAGTGCCCCGGCCGCGTACACCCGACGAAGTGCGCCATGCTGAACAGGTTCTCCGTGTTGTGCCAGGTGCTGATGCCGGTCAGCGCGTCGGCGCCCATGATGAAAAAGAATTCCGCGGCCGGCCCGCGCTCGGCGCGCAGGTCCTGCAGCGTGTTGATCGTGTACGTCTCGCCCGGCCGGTCGATGTCGACCCGGCTGACCGAGAACAGGGGGTCAGATGCGGTCGCGATGACCGTCATCAGGTACCGGTCTTCCGGCGCCGCCAGGTCCCTGTCTTCCTTCTGCCATGGCTGTCCGGTCGGCACGAAGATCACCTCGGTCAGCGCCAGCGCGTGCGCGACCTCGCTCGCCGCCACCAGGTGACCGTTGTGAACCGGGTCGAAGGTGCCGCCGAACACGCCGATCCGCGTTGCGCCGCTCATGATCGCCGACTCTAGGGCGTGGCCTCGCCCGCCCGCTCACCGAGGCCCGGCACGGGGGGCTCGCCGCCCGTCCAGCGCCTCACCCTGACCGCCTTGCCGACCTCGGTCCGCGGCACCGCGCCATGCGGGACGATGGCGACCGAGACTCGCAGGCCGAGGGCCTCGCGGAGACGGCGTTCGAGCGCGGCGCGCAGTTCGTCTGGGGGCTCGGAGCCCGCCGGGCGCTCCGTTGCAATCTCACAACACGCGATCAGGTCGGGGCCGCCGTCCCGTTCGTCGACGACCAGCACGTAATCGGGCGCCACCGCGAGCTCGGACAGCAGCACTCGCTCGACCTCGCTCGGATATACGTTCACGCCCCTGATCACGAGCATGTCGTCCTTGCGCCCGGTCACCTTGGACATCTTCACCAGCGTCCGGCCGCACGCGCAGCGGCCGCGGCGCAGCGCCGCGATATCCCCTGTCCGGTACCGCAGCAGCGGCATCGCCTCTTTGGTCAGCGTCGTGAATGTCAGCTCGCCCTGAGTGCCGTCGGGCACCGGGGCGCCGGTCAGGGGGTCGAGCGCCTCGACGAGGAAGTGATCCTCGTTCACGTGCAGGCCGTCGGCGGCGACGATGCACTCGGACGCCACGCCGGGGCCGATCACCTCGGACAGCCCGTAGATGTCCAGCGCGCGGAGGCCGAGCAGCTCGCTGATCCTCGCCCGCATCTGCTCGGTCCACGGCTCGGCGCCGAACACGCCGGCCTTCAGCGACAGCCCGCTGCCTGGCGTCAGCCCGGCCTCCGCGAGCGCTTCGCCCAGCCGGATCGCGTACGAGGGCGTGCAGGTCAGGATCTCGGGCCGCAGGTCCGCGATCAGCGTCACCTGCCGAGCAGTCATGCCGCCGGACACCGGGACGACCAGCGCGCCGAGCTCGATCGCGCCCTGGTGGATCCCGAGCCCGCCGGTGAACAGGCCGTACCCGTAGGCGTTGTGCACGATCGTGCCCGGCCCGGCGCCGGCCGCGGCGAGCGCCCGCGCGCACATCCGGGACCAGAGCGCGATGTCGGCCTTGGCGTACGAGACCAGCGTCGGCCTGCCGCCGGTCCCGCTCGACCCGTGCACGGCCACGACCTGCTCGCGCGGCACCGCCAGCAGCCCGAACGGGTAGCCGTCCCACAGGTCCTGCTTGGCGGTCGTGGGCAGGCCCGCGAGTCCCTCGAGCGTCACATCGGCCCCGCTGGTCACTCCGGCCTCGGCCAGCCGGCCCGCCTGGAGCCCGCCCGCGGCGAGCAGCCGGTCGATCAGGCCGCGCAACCGCCCGCCCTGCAGCACCCGCCGCTGCTCAGCGGGCATCGACTCGGCGTCCGGCTCGAACATTGGCGGAAGCGGCTCAAATTCGGATCGCATTGCCAGCATGGCTGTCGGCCTTCCTAAACGCGCATAGCATGACGGCATGAACACTGTGCCCGATCGCTCCCGCGTTCGTCTGCCCGACATCAGCTCCCGCGCCTACGAGCACCCGGCCGACCGCTCCGCGCTCGTCGCGCTGCGCAAGCTGACCGGCTTCGACGTCATCCTGCGCAACCTCGCGGGGCTGTTCAGCGACCGGGCGCTGCGCCTGATGTTCCTGGCCAGCTCCGTCCGCGCCTCCGAGCAGCAGTTCCCGCATCTGTACCAGATGCTGCTCGACGGCGCCTACGTGCTCGACCTGCCAAGGGTTCCTGAGCTGTTCATCACCCAGGACCCGATGGTCAACGCGATGGCGCTCGGCACCGACAAGCCGTTCATCGTGATCACGACCGGAATGGTTGACCTGATGGACGAGGAGGAGATCAGGTTCATCATCGGGCATGAGATCGGGCACGTGCTGTCCGGGCACTCGGTCTACCGGACGATGCTCTACTACCTCGTCAACCTGGCCTCTCGGCTCGCGCTCGTGCCGTTCGCGTGGATCGGGCTCAAAGCGGTCATCTGGGGCCTGGAGGAGTGGTACCGCAAGTCCGAGCTCTCCTGCGACCGGGCAGGCCTGCTGGCAGGCCAGGACGTCCCGGCGGGGCGCCGCGCGCTGATGAAGACCGCGGGCGGCCCGCAGGTCGCCGAGCTCAGCCACGACGCGTTCCTCGAGCAGGCCCGCGAGTACGACGCCGTTCCCGACCTGCGCGAGAGCCTGATCAAGCTGCTCCAGCTGCAGGGCGCGACGCACCCGTTCGCCGTCGTCAGGTTCGCCGAGCTGGACCGCTGGGCATCTGAGGGCGAGTACCGCGACATCCTCGCGGGCAACTACCCGCGGCGCGACGCGGACCGCGATGCCTCGGTGGGCGAGGAGTTCAAGACGGCCGCCAAGTCGTACCAGGACTCGTGGAACCGCTCGGCTGACCCGCTCATCGGTGCCGTCCGCGGCGTGGCCGGGTCGGCCGTCGGGGCCGGCGAGCGGCTGATGAACAGGTTCGGCAACCGCAGGGATGACTCCGACTCCGGCTCCGGCTCGAACTCGAGCGC